>Ga0209643_1000295_pt1 | contig 108944 bp, 100 predicted proteins | sample AutmiccBRH37_all_FD_187383 | JGI IMG/M metagenome (GOLD analysis project Ga0209643, IMG submission 187383) | Deep subsurface microbial communities from Mt. Terri, Switzerland - Autotrophic microbial communities BRH/37_all (SPAdes) (version 2) | ecosystem: Environmental > Aquatic > Deep...
GTGAGCGACCTGAGAGATAGGTGACGTTTTGTACCGGACACATGGGTAACACTTTTGGCTTTGCCGGAGGTGTCGATGCCATGGAAGGAGTGTTCGGTAATGGAGGAACGCTTGCGTTTTGTCGCCCGGCTGTTGGAGGGCGAAGCGATGAGCGATGTATGCCGGTCATTCGGCATCTCGCGCAAGACCGGCTACAAAATCTACAATCGTTACAAAGAGTTGGGTCTTGACGGGCTGACCGACCGCTCGCGGCGACCGGTGCGTTACGCCAATCAATTGCCCGAACCGGTGGAACGGTTGATCGTCGAGACCAAGAAAGAACGCCCGCATTGGGGCGCCCGGAAGATCAGGGAAGTGCTGGTGCGCCGCCTCGCCGGCGACGTACGGATCCCGGCGAAAAGCACGGTGCATGCGGTGCTCGACCGGCATGGCCTGGTCAAGCGCGCCAAAGACCGCCGTCGCCAGAAGGCCAAGGGAACGCCCTTGTCCGCCGGCGCCGCGCCCAACGATCTATGGTGCGCCGACTTCAAGGGCGAGTTCCGCCTCGGCGACCGGCGTTATTGTTACCCCCTCACGGTCACCGACCACGCCTCGCGCTTCATTCTCACCTGTGAAGCCCTTGAGAGCGTGAAGGAGGCGGGCGCGATCCCGGCGTTCCAAACGCTCTTCAAGGAGCGCGGCCTGCCGGGCGCCATCAGAAGCGACAATGGCGTGCCGTTCGCCAGCCCGAACGGACTTTATGGGCTGTCAAAGCTGTCGGTCTGGTGGCTGCGTCTCGGCGTAAACATTGAGCGCATCAAACCGGGCTGTCCGCAACAGAACGGCCGCCATGAACGCATGCATCTCACGCTGAAGAAAGAGACCGCCCAACCGGCTATGGCCAACATCCTGCAACAACAAGCCCGCTTCGACGACTTCGTCGCTGAGTTCAATGACGAAAGGCCTCATGAAGCCCTGAAGATGAAAACCCCCGCCGAGGTTTATCAGCCGTCAGCCAGGCCTTATCGCGGCCTGCCGGCGCTCGATTATCCCTTCCATGACCGCGAGATCATGGTCACCTCCTGCGGGCGCATCTGCATGCACAGCAAGAAGATCAACATCTCGACGGTGCTGGCCGGACAGCGCCTGGGAATCAAGGAAGTCGCCGACGGCATTTGGCTGACGAGTTTTATGCAATATGATTTAGGCTATATCGATCTGGAGCAGAAAACGTTGCAAACCATCGACAACCCGTTCGGGTCAAAAGTGTAACCAATCTCTCCGGTACGTTCTGTTACCCATGTCTCCGGGCCGGACCACGGAAAATCTGGCGGAGAGGGTGGGATTCGAACCCACGGTACGCTCGCGCGCACAACGGTTTTCGAGACCGCCCCAATCGACCACTCTGGCACCTCTCCGAATCTCCGAACGGCTGCTGGTCGAGAACAGCCGGTATTCGATCAAGGATAGGTCGAGAGTGGTCGATTTAATCTTAATATTCGCCAGCCAAGCCGGCTGGCGACCACTCCGGCGCCTCTCCTCGAAGACGGGGTGTCTAGCGCCACATGGTGCGAGGCGCAACTGTGAGGTCGGGAAAAAGAGTGGTCGATTAAAGGCGAAGATTAGGCCGCCGCAGGCGGGCGGGCGACACACAATCCGCGCCGGTTCCTATTTACCCTCGCGCAAGCGGCTCTATGGTGCGACCGAAATACACGCCAGAATATTTCAAAAAGTCACGGAATACAGACTGAAAATGACCAAAAACAACAAGCAAACCGCGCTGAACGATCAAGACATCCTCGCCAGGCTGGCCGGATACAGGGAGGTTGCGGGGCGGGATCCGCACTTCAATCCGGTGGAGCGGCTTGCGGCCGAACTTTTTCTGAAGCTGGAAGCCGGGACCGTTTCAACCGGGGAGCTCGTCAGTGAGGCGCAGAAACTCGGCATAGACGCCTTCACGGACCGGGCGCGCCAGTTTTACCAGCATCGCGATAGCGGCATTGACCTGCCAGCCGCTATCGCTGACCTGGCAAAAGACGGGTTTGACGCCTTTCGTCAGATTGTCGAGCGGGCCGCCGCCGGCGTCGTCTTTACTGCGCACCCGACCTTCGCTTTGAGCCGGGCCAAGCGCGCGCTGATTGCGCGATTTCCTATTGGCGAAGGCGGTGCTCTTGCCGCCTGGCGCGAGGAAGCGGCGGCGCTGGCGGGCGAGCCTCGCGATGATATTTCGCTGCGCTATGAGCATGCTGAGGCGAGCGCCGCTATCGCCAATGCGCAAAGCGCGCTGCGCGCGCTTAACACGGAATTTCTGCGCGCGGCTCGCAAGGCGTTTCCGGCGGAGTGGACCTCCCTGCGGCCCAATCCGGTCAGCATCGCCACCTGGGTCGGTTATGACCTCGACGGGCGCAGCGATATTCACTGGAGCGAAACGATCCGCATCAGGATTGTTGAAAAAGCGGCGCAGCTTCGTCGTTATGAAGACGCTTTAACGCGCGCGGCGGAGAAGTCAGGAAATAAAGACCTCTCTGCCTTGCGCGACCGGTTTTCGCTGGCGGCGTCGCATGCGGAAAGTCAGGCTGATGCGTTCGCTGGCGATCTCAATGACCCTGACATTGTCGTGCGGGCCGCAAACCTGCTCACCGGTGAGCATGATGGCCGGCTTGTCACGCTGCAGCCGGTGATCTCGCAGCTCGACGAGCTGATTGAAGCCATCGGCGGTGACGACATCAAAACTGAATTGATGCTTCTGCGCGCAGAAATGGAAGCCTGCGGGCTTGGGCTGGCGCGCATACATTTGCGGGTCAATGCGGCGCAGGTTCGCTCGGCGCTGCGCGCGGATCTGGGGCTTGATCCCGATACCGGCTTTTCGGGACGGTCCGCCCTCGATGTGGCGGCGAAAAAGTCAACCGCCGCGCAAAAGCGCGACGTCAATTTCGGTTCGGTCTTTCTGGAAAAGATGACGGCGCGTCGGCAGTTCATGTTGTGCGCGCAAATTCTCAAACACATCGATGCTGACACGCCGATCAGATTCCTGATCGCGGAATGCGAAGCGCCGGCGACGGTGATGGGGGCCGTCTATCTGGCGCGGCTTTACGGGGTTGAGGACAAGCTCGACATTTCGCCCTTATTTGAAACGCCGCAGGCGCTGGAAAGCGGCGGCAGATTTATCGAACGATTGCTGCGCGAGCCGGAATATCGCGACTACGTTGGTCAGCGCGGCCGGATTTCCATTCAACTCGGATTTTCCGATAGCGGCCGGTTCATGGGCCAATGCGCGGCGGGGCTGGCGATCGAGCGGTTGCAGGTGCTGTTCGCGCGCGCCCTTGCGGACGCGGGCATGACTCATCTAGAAGCGCTCGTCTTCAATACGCATGGCGAATCCATGGGCCGCGGCGCGCATCCGAAAGATTACGCTGCACGGATGAACCATTTGTCGACGCCGTGGGTGCGCAGCCGCTTCGCCAGAGAAGGGATCAGGCTCGCGGAGGAATGCAGTTTTCAAGGCGGGGAAGGTTACCTGCATTTTCAAACGCCGGAACTGGCGCAACAGACGCTGGCGCTGGTTTGGACCGCAATCGTCAGCCACGGCCGCGCCGACGCGGGCGACGTCTTCTATTCCGACATCAACTATTCTTGGGACTTCTATCGCGGCCTGAAAGCCTGGCAGGAGGGTTTGTTCGCGCGCGACGATTACCGGCAAATCCTGTCCGGTTTTGCGCAGCATTTTCTCTACAAGACGGGCTCGCGTCAGGCCAAGCGCGCCAAGGCTGGCGGTTTTGATCTGAGCGCCCTGCGGGCGATCCCCCACAATGCAATCCTGCAGCAGCTCGCCGCGCCGGTGAATGTGTCAGGCGGGTTCGGCGCCGCTGCGGGCAGGGAAATGGACCGGTTGGCGGAGCATATTAATGGCTCTGCGCGCATGCAGGATCTGGCGGCGCTTGCGCTTCATGCGCGCAGTTTGACCGACCTTTCGGTGTTGCGCGCCTATGCGGCGCTCTACGCTCCGAGCTACTGGTCGCAGCTGGCGTCGGCTTGCGGCGACGAGCGCAGAGCCGATGTCTATGAAAGCGTGCGCAGTGCGCTGGGGCAGGGCGAGACTTCCATTGCCATCAATCGCCTGACCGATTTTCTTGCAAATGATCTTCGCCATTTCGATGCGGTGGATGGCGTGGCGGCCGACAATTCCGGGGAGACGGCGGCAAGGGACCGCTTGCGGGCGCTGCATGCGATCCGCCAGTCCCTGATGGCGCGTGCTGTCGGCATCGTGGCGCGCGCGCCGGCGTTTTCGCGGCGCCATGACGTCGCCCATATCGATCTGATCATCATGGCGCTCGACTGGCGGCTTGGCGACGCAGCAGAGATGTTGCGGGAAATCTTTCCAGCAAAAGCAAACCAGAACAATGTTTTTTCAGGACTCGCGGAACAGGTTGACGACCATACGTTTGAAGGCGGCGCTTATCCTGAAATTCATCGAACGATTATTGAACCGATTGAAGAGATCGCTGCGGCGTCCCGCGTGCTTTCGCGAGCCATCGCGCATCATTACGGCGCGTTTGGTTAGCGATTGAAGGATTGATAAAAGTGCGCCCGGCACAGCGGAACATAGCGGTCATTGCCGCCGATCTCGATTTTCGCGCCGCTGGTGACGGCATTGCCATCCGCGTCGATGCGCAAGTTCATGGTCGCCTTGCGCCCGCATTTGCAAATGGTCTTGAGTTCGCGAATTTCATCGGCGATGGCGAGAAGCCGCGCGCTCCCCTCAAACAGTTCCCCAAGAAAATCCGTACGCAGACCATAACACATGACCGGAATGTTGAGATCGTCAACAATTCTGGCGAGCTGCATGACCTGGTCTGTGCTCAAAAACTGCGCTTCGTCAAGAAACACGCAGGCTGCCTTCATTGAAGCAGATTCTTTTTTGACGATGTCGAACAGATTTGTGGCGGCGTCAAACACATGCGCTTCTTTGCGCAGACCGATGCGGGAGGCGATGACGCCAGCTTCAGCGCGGTTATCGATTTTGGCGGTGAACTCGATCGTTTCCATGCCGCGTTCGCGATAGTTGAAACTCGCTTGCAGCAGCGTCGTCGATTTGCCGGCGTTCATGGCGGCGTAATTGAAGTAAAGCTTGGCCATCTTAAAAATCTTCGCTGAAGCGGCCTTCGCCTTCGAGCGTGACCGGCCCTGTCATGATGATGCGATTGTCGCTCTCGCGCCACTCGATAGCGAGATCGCCGCCGTCGAGCGTAACGACCGCCTTGCGGCCCGTCAGTCTGCGCCGGTGCGCCGCAACGAGCGCTGCGCAAGCCGCCGTGCCGCACGCTCTGGTGATGCCGACGCCGCGCTCCCACACGCGCAACCGGATCGCATGTTTGCTAGTGACCTGCGCCACGGATACATTCACCCGTTCCGGAAACAACGGATGGAATTCGATCATCGGGCCAAACCGGTCGAGCGCTTGCGCTTCAGCGTCCTCGACAAAGAAAATGCAATGAGGATTGCCGACATTAACGGCTGACGGCCCCCACAGAACCGGCGCGTCGATGGGGCCGAGCTTCACATCGACAAAACGCGTATCGTCCATTTGCTCCGATAGCGGAATGTCGCGCCAGTGAAACTTGGGTTCGCCCATATCGACGGCGATGCGTTTGTCGCCGACCTTTGCCGCACTCAATTTAGCGCTTCCGGTAAAAAAACCGGCAGCGTCTTCGCCGGTCTCTTCCATCAGGAGCCAGCCGACGCAACGGGCGGCGTTTCCGCAGGCGCCGACTTCGGACCCATCGGCATTCCAAACGCCCATGAAAACGCCGTCATAACCCTTGCGATGCTCAAGCGTGACAAACTGGTCGCATCCGGGGCCGGTTTTTCTGTCAGACGCCTTGCGAATCTCGTCTTCGGCAAGCCTTGCCGGCTCGCCGCGCAGGTCGAGGATGATGAACTCGTTGCCGAGGCCGTTCATTTTCAAATATGGCCGCCCGGCAAGCGCTGAATGTGTCGTGATGGTCATGGCGTGGTTATGTAACTGTCAGCCGTTTGCAAAATGCGACCTTAGCGCTTCGGCGCGCTTTTGGCGAGCAACGTTGCTAATGACATGATCGGTTTTTTCCCAAAAGTGCGGGCGTCCAATCGCCTGCCACAAGGCTTTATAGGCGGCGAGGGGGGTAAGCAACCGATATGCAGGCGCGGGTGAGCCCGTAAACCGATAACTCGCTCCAGCCGCGCTTGAGCGGACCGATCATTAGCATGCCCATGAAGAACAAATTGCCAAAGACAAGCGCAAACATGTTCAGATACAAAATGGCCTCTGGAGTTAGCTGCGTCAGGATGGGCGGGCGCCATGTCAACCACATCACAAAAATCTGCCACATTAACGGATTGATGATGGCGCTGACGAGATTCCCGGCGACGAACAGCTGAACGGCGAGAAATCCGCTCCAACGATTCGCCTTTATGATCCGGAGCGGGTGGAGCATATGCACAAGCTATGTCTGAAGATAGCCTTTCAGCCAGGGTGAGCGCTGGCGAATCCAGTTTCTGGTGTTGCAGTTGGCTTCCTCAAACGTAGTCGATCCGATTGATTCGACACGATAGCCAGGACGCGCGAGTCTGAGACCCAGATCAGCATCCTCTGTGACTTTATAAGGATCCCATCCGCCAACGGATGTTAAAATATCCGTTCTGAAAATCGGTATGAGGTAGCAAGAGCAGGAAGGCTAGAACGCGAGTCGCCGCTTCCCCATTTCCTGCCAGTAGCAACGATGAGCGTGAGTTGAGTTTTTATTACATCGGCGGATTCGCCAATGTGCATCGATACCCGGCCTCTGCGGCGGCGAAGACCTTGACCGGTCCGAGCCGCATGTCGCGGCCGTATAGCGCAGCAAGCTCAACATCCGCGGCGCCCGACGAGTGATCATCGCGCGCGTCTTGATGAAACGCCGCCGGTCGTCCTGCAGGCAGCATTATGGAAGCCGCATGCGTGTCGTTTCCGGCAAACTGATATTGCGCGAATGTTTCAATTTCAGAAAATCGGGAGTCGGTTAAATTGATATAGACGTTCACAAGCCATGACGTTCCCTAAACGACTTTGCCGCCAAGCATGATGTCGTCGGTGAGTCCGTATTCAAAATAAGTGTCGCTGTTAAAGGCCCGGAAGGTTCCGTCAGCGGGATCCTGCGACGTGAGGGCGGCCTGGAAATAGTCCGCTCGCGAGATGACCAGCATTTCGCCATAGATGCGCGCCCATGGCGATGCATGCGCAAACCCGAACACCGCCGCGATTGCGCCTGTCGCTGCGAGCAGTTTATCAGGTCCTGGTCGTTTCGCCGCCCCTTGCCCCACCTTTGGTAGTGTCTCAGTTTGAAATCTAGGCGCCGTACCAAGGCCCGAATAGCTTCCGAACCACCTCAATCTGACGATCCGCATGTCCGCCACTCACCCCTTTTTCGGCGAGGTAAACCCGGATCGCTTTTACAATTTCTTCAAGCCCGACTGGTTCCTCTTTCGCCGCCAGCAAGAGTTTAATTGCGCGCTGTTCATCTAATGGGTGGACGGCGAATAGCTGGTCTACCTTGCCGAAACAGCCGGGAATTTTATCTTGCCATGCCATTGTTGTTTCCTTCCTAAAGCAACCTATATGGGGTATGCTTAGCGGTAAGCAATAGGAGGTCTTGTGGACACTGAAGAAAAGGAACTATGGGACAGTATCGCGCGAAGAACAAAACGCATTCAGGAGCTTGCGGACTTGGAAAACCAAGCCGCGCCCGTCAAGGGTCTGTCTGCCGATGGAAGGCATTGGCCAGAGAAAAAATCGCACATTGACGCCATAGATCGGCATCTCGATGCGTTGGAAGAATTGTATGCCACGCGGACCTAAAGGACAGAAACGCCCCGCCGACGTTGTTTCCAACGCCGTGAAGGTGATGAAGATCGCCACAGGCGAAGAGGAAGAAGAGTTCGACGGCAAGGACGGAAAAGACCCCGCCGCTCAGGCCATGGGCCGGAAGGGCGGCAAAGCGCGGGCGGAGAGCCTGACCGCCAAGAAGCGTAAAGAGATCGCCAAAAAGGCGGCGGCGAAGCGCTGGGCAAAAAAGGGCGCTTGACGAAACAGGCAAATTTTCGTATTTGCTTGCCCCGTAATCACAGCAAGCGATTTTCTGCTATGGCCGATCCAGAAGCCTTTATTCTTGACCAGTTTCCGCGAAGCTCTTGGCCGACGGTTCCGACATTGCTTCGGACCGCCTACGCGGCCGTCGGCGAAATCGTCCAAGATGAGCCCATGCTCCAGATAGAGAGCGCAGAAGATAACCGGGGACGGCTTATCGCTTGGGCGGTCGATTTTGGCTTCGTCCGCGCGATCAATTCCGGGGCAATCAACTGCGACTATCGCTGGCGCAATTTCGCCCGCCCGACGGGCAGGTATCTGGAGCTTCGGTTTCCGCACTCCACCGCTTCGGTAAGCCAAGTCGCGAATCCAACGCGGCAACCGCGCGTAGTCGTTTTTCGCGAGAATGCCCGGCTTCGGAATGATGGGCTGCTTCCGTTTCCCGAATTTCAGGAGGAAATGCGGATTGTTGGTCTCCCGCATTGGCTTTTTCTGCATGGGCACCAATCGCTCAACTTCGTCCATATCGCGGTGCCGTCGCCGGACTCTAATGCCGACTTCTTATATCGGTCCACAAACTTAATGAACATTCCGCACGAAATGCCGTCCGACGTTCCGCCGCCCGAGAACACGGATGATGCCTTGGACGAGATCGCCCTCCTCAAAGAAGACATCGAACGCTGGAGGCGGGACAATGGCGACGAATAATATTTTTCAGTTTCCCGGAGCCGCCCATGTTGAGGAAACTGGGCGGCTTTTGATTCCTGAACGCCTCACGGAAGCGCGCCTTGCCGCGCGGCTGACGCAAACGGAACTTGCCCGCCGAGTTGGCATAACTCGTCAAATGATTTCAAATTATGAGCTCGGAAAAAACAATCCAACCCCTGATGTTATGCGTAAGATTGCGCACGAACTAGAGCAGCCGCTCGCTTACTTTACAAAAGAATCGCGTCCAACGTTTGGTATTCGGAGCGCTAATTTTTTCCGTAAAACTGGCGCGGATACGCAGCGCCGGAATAATGCTTGCGAGGTATATTCTGAATGGTTTTCTAGCGCGGCTTTCGCGTTAGATAAGATTGCAAATTACCCAAAAGTGGACTTTCCCCAATTCGAGCCGGAGGGGGAACGCTATACTGACGAGGAAATTGAGTTGTATGCGGAGCAAGTGCGAAAACACTTCGGGCTTGGGCTCGGCCCGATATCTAACGTTGTGCGACTCCTGGAAAGTAAAGGCATTTTGGTATGCCGCTATATTATTCCAGATGAAAATATCGAGGCGTTTTCCTATTGGTCAGGTGAACGGCCATTTATTTTTCTTGCCTCTGACAAAGGGTCCGCCGCTCGCGCCCGCTTTGATGCGTCGCACGAGCTAGGCCATCTATGTCTGCACAGGTGGGTGGGGCAAGAGGAGATAGCAGACCCAGATCGGTTGAAAGTTATCGAGAGCGAAGCGGATCGCTTTGCCGGAGCATTTTTGCTGCCAAGAAAGCAGTTTCCAAACGAAGTTTATTCTCCTCGTGCCGAGAGTTTCAAAGATTTGAAGGCGCGGTGGAAAGTGTCGATTCAGGCGATGGTGTACAGGTGTAAGGATTTGGGTCTGTTTGATGATCGTCAGATCACAAACATTTATAAGCAAATCTATTACAAGAAATGGAAAACGAACGAACCCTTAGACAGGGGCCTAGAAGCGCTTCCACTGGAAGAGCCGCTACTGCTTAAGCGAGTAGCAGAGCTTGTGTTCAAGAGCGGTCGTTACCGGGTGGATGAAATGAAAGCCGAATTAGCGCTTTCGGATGAAGTGCTGGAAAAATTCACGGGTGTTCCCTTTGCCGCCACAGGAACCGACGGGATAGTTGATTTTCGCCCCACCCTAAAATAAGTGAACTTTTATGCTTGACGTTAAGCACATGAGTTCATATATTAAGGGCATGAACAAATTGCCCGCCAAAGACCGTGCTCAAATCCTCGCCATGCTCTGCGAAGGAACGTCCATGCGGGCGATCTCGCGCATGACGGGCGTCTCCATCAACACGGTCAGCAAGCTGCTTGTGGACGCCGGGAACGCCTGCGCAGCCTTCCATGACGCCGCCGTGCGGAACGTAAAAGCTGAACGTATTCAAGCAGATGAGGTTTGGAGTTTTTGTTATGCCAAGGCCAAAAACGTCGCCAAAGCCAAAGCAGCGCCAGAAGAAGCGGGCGACGTTTGGACTTGGACGGCCTTGGACGCCGACAGCAAGATGATCGTTTCCTATCTAGTCGGCGGGCGCGATGCTGACTACGCCAGCGCCTTCATGAATGACCTAGCCGGACGCCTCGCCAATCGCGTCCAGTTAACGACAGACGGCCACAGCGCCTATTTGCAGGCCGTGGAAGGCGCTTTCGGCGCAGACGTTGATTACGCGATGCTGGTAAAGATTTACGGCGAGCCGAAAGGCGCGAAGCAGGAGCGCCGCTACAGCCCCGGAGAGTGCTGCGGAACCCGCAAGGACGTAATCGAAGGCGAGCCGGTCAAGAAGGATATTTCGACTTCCTATGTTGAGCGCTCAAACCTTTCGCTGCGGATGCACAACCGCCGCTTCACCCGCCTGACCAACGCCTTTTCAAAGAAGTTTGAAAACCACGTCCATATGATTTCGCTCTACACGGTTTTCTATAATTTCGTTCGCATCCATAAAACCCTGAAAGTGACCCCGGCCATGGCCGCTGGCGTCACTGACGAATTGCTGGAAATGGAAGACATTGTGAAGCTAATCGACGCCGCCGCCCCGAAGCCGGGCCGTCCGAAGACCTACAAAAAGAAAGAGATTTCAAACTGAGACACTACCCCACCTTTTCGCCCTTCTGGCAATTGCTGGGGACCGGGACTATTTCAGATCAACAGTAAGGGCGCTAGTCTTGTGATAATAGAAAGAGCCCGGAGATCAGTGCTCCTGGCTCTTTCTTTATTGAGAACAGTAGTTTAGGCGGCTAGATTGCGGATCACATAGTGCAGAATCCCGCCATGGCGATAATAGTCGAGTTCGTCCGCCGTATCGATCCGGACCAGGGCGTCGATAGTTTTTGTCTCGCCATTAGCGAATTTGATCGCGACCTTGACGTGGGTGCGCGGCTCGATCTTGTCCACATTTTGGATGGTCACTTCTTCATCACCGGTCATGCCGAGCGCAGTCCAGCTTTCACCTTCCTTGAACTGCAGCGGCAGTACGCCCATGCCGATCAGATTGGAGCGGTGAATGCGTTCGAAGCTTTCTGCAATGACCGCGCGTACGCCGAGCAGGATCGTACCTTTCGCCGCCCAGTCGCGTGACGATCCTGTGCCGTACTGTTCGCCTGCAAACACAACAAGCGGCGCGCCATCGGCCTTGTATTTCATCGCCGCGTCATAGATCGGCATCTGTTCGCCGGTCGGGACGTATTTCGTCATCCCGCCTTCGACGCCTTCGAGCATCTGGTTCTTGATGCGGATATTGGCGAAGGTGCCGCGCATCATCACGTCGTGATTGCCGCGGCGTGAGCCGTAGGAGTTGAACTCCTCAACAGGCACTTGATGGGCTTTCAAATATTCGCCGGCGGGGCTGGTCGCCTTGATCGAGCCGGCGGGCGAAATGTGGTCTGTGGTGATGGAATCGCCGAACAGCGCCAGCACGCGAGCGTTATTGATCGGCTCAACCGGTTTCGGCGTTTTTGTCATGCCCTCGAAATAGGGTGGGTTCGCCACATAGGTGGAGGCGGGCCAGCGATAGGTCTGGCCGTCGCCGGCGTCGATGGCGCGCCATTTATCATCGCCTTTGAACACGTCCGCATACCGGGTCGCGAACATCTGGCGCGTCACATGCTCGCGCACCACTTCGGCGATTTCCTTGTTCGTTGGCCAGATGTCTTTCAAGAAAACGTCTTTCCCGTCTTTGTCTTTGCCGAGCGGTTCAGTCGTCAGGTCCACATGCATGGAGCCGGCCAGCGCATAAGCGACCACCAGCGGCGGCGAGGCTAGATAGTTTGCGCGCACGTCCTGAGAGATGCGGCCCTCGAAGTTGCGGTTTCCAGAGAGAACCGAACACGCCACCAGATCGTTATTGTTGATCGCGTTAGAGATCGGTTCCGGCAGCGGCCCGGAGTTGCCGATACAGGTCGTGCATCCGTAACCCACCAGGCTGAACCCGAGCGCATCGAGATCGGCCGTCAGATTGGCGGCGTCGAGATAGTCGGTAACGACCTGACTGCCCGGCGCCAGCGATGTTTTCACCCATGGCTTGACCTGAAGGCCTTTCGCGCGGGCTTTGCGGGCGAGCAGACCGGCGGCCACCAGCACGGACGGATTGGATGTATTGGTGCAGGAGGTGATCGCGGCGATCACAACAGAGCCGTCATGCACGCGATAGTCCTCTCCCTCGACAGAATGATGCGGCACGCCATAATCGCCCGGCTGGGTGTTCTCCATATTTGCGCCTTCAGACTCAAAACGCGCTTCAGCGCGCGTTTCCGGCGTCTTGTTTTCAGAAACGGCGCCGCCCTTAATGGTTTTCACGTCGTTTTTGAATTGCGCCGCGGCGTTCTGCAGCAGGACGCGGTCCTGCGGGCGCTTCGGTCCGGCGAGAGAGGCCGTGACCGTTGAAAGATCAAGCGAAAGCGTGTCGGTGAAAACAGGATCGGGCGTTTTCGAGTCGCGCCACATTCCTTGCGTCTTCGCATAGGCTTCGACCAGCGCAATGCGTTCTTCATCACGGCCGGTAGCGCGCAGATAGCGCAAGGTTTCGTCGTCAATCGGGAAGAACCCGCATGTCGCGCCATATTCGGGCGCCATATTGGCAATCGTCGCCTGATCTTCGAGCGCGAGATGGTCGAGACCCGAACCAAAGAATTCGACAAATTTTCCTACCACGCCTTTCTTGCGCAGCATTTCAACGATGACGAGCACAAGGTCAGTGGCGGTCGATCCTTCCGGCAGTTTGCCGGTCAGCTTGAAGCCGATCACTTCCGGGATCAGCATCGACACCGGCTGGCCGAGCATCGCCGCTTCCGCCTCAATGCCGCCGACGCCCCATCCGAGTACGGACAATCCATTGACCATAGTTGTATGGCTGTCGGTGCCGACCAGCGTATCCGGGTAGGCGAAGGTCTCGCCTTTATGTTCTGCAGTCCAGACAGTCTGCGCCAGGTATTCGAGATTGACCTGGTGACAGATGCCGGTGCCGGGCGGCACGACGCGGAAATTGTCAAAAGCGCCCTGGCCCCATTTCAGGAACTGATAGCGTTCAAGATTGCGCTCATATTCGCGGTCGACGTTTTTCTTGAAGGAATCCTTGCCGCCGAAATAGTCCACCATGACCGAGTGATCGATGACGAGATCGACCGGCGCCAGCGGATTGATCTTCTCCGGGTCTTCGCCGAGCTTTTTCATGGCGTCGCGCATAGCGGCGAGATCGACCACGGCGGGCACGCCGGTGAAATCCTGCATCAGGACGCGCGCCGGGCGATAGGCGATTTCCCGGGTCGACTTGCCGGTCTTCAGCCAGTCGGCGAATGCTTTGACATCGTCCACGGACACGGAGCGGCCGTCTTCGAACCGGAGCAGGTTTTCAAGAAGAACTTTCAAAGAAAAGGGCAGGCGGGAAATATCGCCAATATGCTTCTGCGCTTCGGCGAGGCTGTAATAGGCGTATGCCGCGCCGCCGGCGGTCAGGGTTTTCTTTGTCTTCAAGGTGTCGCGTCCGGGTATCATCCAGTCCCTCCGGTTGAGAAAAATGCGTGAAATTCCGCGCCGTTATGGCGCAAGGCGAAAACGCGCGCAATGCGGGCCCGCCATTCTTGGCCTGCGTCATGGTCGCGACACATTCCGAACTATGTTATTGGCCGTAAAACTGCGCATAATCAGGTTTCGCGCCGCCGCTATCAGGGAGCCGTTTTTCCATGCCTCGTAAGTCCTTAGTCCTTGTTCTCTCCACACTTTCTGCGCTCGCGGCCGGGTTTTCCACAGGCGGCGCCAGCGCCCAGCAGCCTGAGGCGCGGGCGACGTTCCGCGACTGGAGCGTGTTCGTGCGCGAAACCGATGGCGACAAGATCTGCTTTGCGGCGACAGAAGCGGCTGACAAGTCGCCAAAATCTGTCAATCATGGCGACGTTTTCTTCCTGATCGCCACCTGGAAATCCGGCGCGGCGAAAGAGCAGCCGAGCCTGATGACCGGCTATGCGCTGAACGCCAAGCCAGAACCGTCCTTGCGCATCGGCTCGGACAAGTGGGAAATGTACGCCTCTGACAATGAGGCGTTCATTGAGGCCTCGTCAGAAGAAAGCCGTCTTATCCGCGCCATGCGCCAGGGGGCTGACATGCGCATCAGCGCCGTCTCCCAGCGCGGCACGGCGACCAGCTATGTTATTTCCCTGCGCGGCGTTTCCGCTGCGCTCGACCGCGCCAAGGAGGAATGCCGTTAAGGCGCATCCTTCGTCGTAGGTACGAATTTGGTTTTCATCGTCACCAGTTCTTCGGCGATGGTTGGGTGCAGCGCCACGGTGTCATCGAAATCCTGCTTGGTCAGGCCAGCTTTCACGGCAATGGCGACGCACTGAATCATTTCCGCCGCGTCGGCCCCGACAATATGGCAGCCGAGGACGCGGTTCGTGTCGCCATTGACCACCAGCTTCATCAGCACGCGTTCTTGCGATCCCGTCAGCATGTGTTTCATCGAGCGGAAGTCTGTCTTGTAGATGTCGATGTTCTTGAATTCCTTGCGGGCTTCATGTTCGGCGTAGCCGACGGAACCGACCGGCGGCTGTGAAAACACGGCTTTCGGGATGAACCGGTAGTCCATCGTGGTTGGGTTGTTATTGTAGAAAGTTTCAGCGAACGCTGCGCCCTCGCGGATCGCCACCGGCGTCAGGTTCACGCGGTTCGTGACATCGCCAACGGCGAAGATGTTGGGGACCGATGACTGCGACTGCTCGTTCACTTTGATCGCGCCGTTTTTGTCGGTTTCGACGCCGGCCTTTTCCAGCCCCATATTATGCGTCGCCGCTTTGCGCCCGACCGCCCAGAACACCAGGCCTGTGTCGATATGCTGCCCGGTGCTTAAGTGAACGCGCTTTTCATCGCCCTTCAGCTTTTCGATTTTTTCGAATACGGCCTGGGTTATGACGCGGATGCCTTGCCGCTGAAGCTCCTTGTGGACCTGCGTTGAGATGTCGGCGTCAAAATACCGCAAGATGTCTTCGCCGCGATAGACGAGGCAGACATCGCAGCCGAGGCCCTTGAAGATGCAGGCGAACTCAATGGCGATATAGCCGCCGCCGGCGACGACCACATGCTTAGGCAGCTTTTCCAGATGAAACGCTTCGTTCGAAGTGATGCCGAGCTCGTGGCCTGGTACGCTTTCGTCGACCCAGGGCGCGCCGCCCGTGGCGATCAGGATGCGCTCGGCGGTGACGTCGCGGCCTTCGGCCTCCAGGTGGATCGTGTGTTCGTCTTTAAGCGTCGCGCGCGACTGGTAAATATCGGCGCCGGCGTTTTTGAGGTTACGGATGTAAATCCCGTTAAGGCGATCGATCTCGTTATCCTTGTTGGCGATCAGTTTGGCCCAGTCGAAAGCAACATTGTCCGCCGACCAGCCATACCCTTTCGCCTGTTCGAACCCGTGGCCGTACTCGCTTGCGTAAACGAGATATTTTTTCGGAACGCAGCCGCGAATGACGCAGGTGCCGCCGACGCGATATTCTTCGGCTACGCCGACCTTTGCGCCGTAACTGGCCGCGAGTCGCGATGCGCGCACGCCGCCAGAGCCGGCGCCGATGGTGAAAAGATCGTAATCGTATCCAGACATGAAGAGCCTTATTGTTCAGGCACAAAACCGATGCGCGTTTCGAAGCGTTTATCATTAAACTCGAGCACTTCGAGTTGAAACGTGTTCAAGAATTCGCGATAGATCGCCTCGAATACCGGCTCGAGCGCATCTTCATAGGCGACCGGCACGCGGATCACCGGCTGCTGCGCCACAAAAACATCGAAGCTGTCGCCGCTCACTTCTATCGACAAGGCGGTTCTGAGCCAGAGCGATCCGGAATCTTCGGCGTTTTTCACGGTCAGCGCGATGCCGAACTGAACCGGCTCCAAAACGATAACTTCGCGTTGGCTGTAACTGAAGGCGTCCTCGCCGTAATCTTTGCGCGGGTCGAACGGACCGACTGGCGGCACCGCTTTCACGCAGGTCTCGCCGCCCCCCAGATAGGCTGGCAATCCCTTCACCACCGCGTCGGCAAATCCCTTGCAGCGAAGCAGGTTTTCGAACGCCGCCGCGCCATAGGACAAGATCGCGTCCTGCAGTTTTTCAAATCTGGTTTTTTCGCTCATGTGAAGTCCATTGTGCGGCGCCGGTTGCGCGAGGCCAAGAGGCGCGGCAGCACGCAATTCGCTTTTATGCCTTAACGACGCTCACATTATTTTCGTCGCCATAGATCACCATATCGGCCATGCCGCAAAATAGCCCGACTTCGAGCACGCCAGGAATCGAGACGAGGGCGGCTTCGAGCGCCGGCGGATTGTCGATACGCGATAAGCTGGCGTCGATAATTAAATTACCGCCATCGGTTTTCACCGGCGCACCATCGCGCGCGCGCAAGTCCAGCGGCGCGTTCTCAAAACCCAATTCAGACAGGGTGCGACGCAGGGCGGCGACGGTCAGCGCCCAGCTGAACGGTGAAATTTCAATGGGCAGCGGAAAGGCGCCAAGCTTTACCACGCGCTTTGATTTGTCGGCGATGACGATGAATTTTCTCGCCGCCCTGGCTATGATCTTCTCGCGCAGCAACGCCGCGCCGCCGCCCTTGATAAGGTTGAGATCGGGATCGGCTTCGTCGGCGCCGTCAACGGCGAGATCAATAATCGTCGTTTCATCCGGTTCTATTACCGGAATGCCGAGTCTTTCGGCGTGGCGGCGCGTGTCTTCCGATGTGGGAATGCCGCGCAAATTCCAGCCTTTCGAAACCCGCGCGCCGACAAGGTCGACAAAATGCGCTGCGGTGGACCCGGTTCCAAGACCAAGAGTCATGCCGCGCTCAATATGGGAGGCGGTTTCCTCAGCGGCGCGTCGTTTGCCTGCGTCTTTGTCCATCATCGCATCCTGTTATTTCTGTTTCTTGCGGCTGTCGTGAAACCGCGCGGCCCATCCCTTGATGGCGGTCTGGCGGGCGCGCGCCACGCCAAGATCGCCCGGCGCAACGTCTTTAGTGATGACTGAACCAGAGCCCACATAGGCGCCGTCGCCAATGGTCACCGGCGCGACCAGAGAAGAGTTTGAGCCGATAAAGGCGCCCTTGCCGATAGTCGTTTTATGCTTGGCGTATCCGTCGTAATTACAGGTGATGGTCCCGGCGCCGATATTGGCCTCAGCGCCAACCGTCGCATCACCAATATAGGTGAGGTGACTGACTTTGGCGCCGTCGCCGATGACGGCTTTTTTGATTTCGACAAAGTTTCCGACCTTTGCGCCGGCGTGTAATTGCGCGCCGGGCCTTAAGCGCGCAAACGGGCCAGCGCTCGCTTTGCCGGCGAGGGATGCGCCTTCCAGATGCGAGAACGGCTTGACCTCGGCATTGTTGTCGAGCGTCACGCCAGGACCGAAGACCACGTTCTGCCCGATGGTGACGTCCGTGCCGATCTTCGTGTCCCATGAGAAGTAAACCGTTGCGGGGTCGGCAAGCGTGGCGCCGTTCTCCATGGCGGAACGGCGCATCCGTTGTTGAAACAGCGCCTCGGCTTGCGCCAGCTCGACGCGTGAGTTGACGCCCAATACTTCATCGGCGTGCGCCTCGATCACCGTACAGCTTTTGCCGTCCTTGCGGGCGAGCGCGACGATATCGGTCAGGTAATATTCACCCTTGGCGTTATTGGCGCCGATGTCTTTCAGCCGCGCCATCAGGAAAGCAGCGTCAATTGCCATCACCCCGGAATTGCACAGGCCGATATTTAACTCTTCGGGCGATGCGTCCTTCGCCTCGACGATGGCGGCAAGCGCGCCCTTGTTGTCGCGCTTCAATCGTCCGTATACGCCTGGTTCGGATGGCGTGAAACCAAGAACGGCGACGGCGGCGCCCTTCGCGATTTCCCCGGTGAGGGATTTCAATGTCGCTGGCGTCACCAGCGGCGTATCAGCGTAGAGCACGAGCACAGCGCCGGAAAAGCCCTTCAGCGCGGGCAGCGCCTGCAACACGGCGTGGGCCGTGCCTTGCGGGGGCGATTGAACGGCGACCGAAATATCGTTGCAGATGGTTTTGGCGAAATCGCCGATCTGCGGCGCGTGATCGCCGATGACCACAGCCATCCGCTCCGGCGCCATTTCTGATGCGGCGGCGATCACATGGGCGATCATCGCTCGGCCGCCGATTTCATGCATGACTTTCGGCAGCGCGGATTTCATGCGCGTGCCATGGCCGGCGGCGAGAATAACAGCGGCGCTTTTAAGCTCTTTCATGGGCGGGCTTTCACTCTTATCTGGCTGTGCGACCGGCGCCGCCTTCTCTAGCATGATGGGGGCGAAACACCCTATGGCGGCTGTCGAGGAGCGGCATTCTGGAATTGGCGCGATTCGGTGCTGTCGCGAGTGTAAAGGTAGAAATAGGCGGAGCTATGGCCGGACATTCAAGCGGTGATTTAACAGGCGCGGCGTTGCTGTTCGATCTCGACGGGACGCTGGTCGATACGGTGGACGATCTCGCCGCCGCCATGAACCATGCGCTCGGCGAAGCGGGCCATGCGCCTGTGCCGGGCCGGGAAGTGCGTCATCTGGTCGGGCATGGCGCGCGGCGGATGCTTTTGCGGGGATTTGAGATCAGCACCGGCCGCGGCGCCGAAGACGCTGAGATCGATGCGGGCATGGCCCGGTTTCTGGCGTATTACGAAGCGAATATCGCCGCGCATTCCCGGCCCTTCGACGGCGTTATTGAGATGATCGAAGCGTTCCGGGCCCGTGGCGCAAAGGCGGCGATCTGCACTAACAAGCGGGAAGGCCTGGCGCGCCTGCTGATCGAGGCGCTGGGGCTTAGTCATTTGTTCGAAACGATTGTCGGCGCCGACACCACTACCGCCGCCAAGCCCGATCCGGCGCCCGTGATGTTATGCATGGAGCGCACAACCGCCAATCGCGCCGTGTTTATCGGCGATAGCGACACGGACATACGCGCCGCCAAGGCGGCGCGCTTGCCGTCATTCATCGCAGATTTCGGCTACGGCCCGCTCTCGCTCGCAGGCGAGGCGACGGCGCTGTTTTCAAGCTACCGCGAGGCGGCGGTGGAGATCGACAACGCCCTGACCGGGTAACCGGTTTGTCTATCCGGCGCTCGCCATGCGGTTGGGCATTCCGTTGATCATGTTGGAACGCACGTCCGTGCGGGCCGAACGCATCGTCGAAACGAAGCCTTCATCCTTGGTTTCGACAACCACGTCGAAACCGCGTTTGCGCCAGAAGTCCTGAATTTTCGTCGCCAATCGGCTTGCGCCGTCGCGATCGCACAGGTCAGTCATTTTTCTACCCCGAGCTATGCTTTGAACGTTTCCACACGCGGAGAATATAAGGGAAGCTGATTTTTTCAAGCCCGACTGCAAATATTTTTGAAAAGCCCGCCTTCCTCAAAAATTCGTGATATTCTTACGGTTTTTGACGATCTGGGTGCGCTCGCGGATTTCACTGCAGAATTTTATAGCGCGGTTTGATTAAATAATATAAGCATATCTTATAATATTGGAGGCGTTATGGAATCCACGCACATTCAGGCCGCTCGCTCGATTGGTGATCGAATCCGTCAGGCGCGCAAATCAAAGGGCATGAATCAGTCGGATCTGGCGCTGCGGGTTGGCGTTAGTCAGCCAGCCATCGCCAACTGGGAAAGCGGCGTCCATGATCCCCGGCGCCTGACGCTGGCGAAACTCGCCGACGCGCTGGATGCGCCGCTCGATTGGCTGGCGGCGGGCGACCGGTCTTCTGCTGAAAGCGACAAGCACGCCGCTGCAGCCTATATCCGCCGGCCCGTGCGCCATGTGCCGGTCATCTCGCTTCGTGCGGCGTCGTTGCTCGCGAGGGATCCGAACGCCGATCCGCATGTGATGGCGGAGGATTACATTCCAGTGACGCTCAGCGCGCCAAAACTGCTCGCGGTGTTTGTGAACGATCCTGCCGTAAATCTCGCCTTTTTGCCGGACACGCTGGTGGTTATCGATTACGAGGACCGTTCGCCTGACGATGGCGATTTTTGTCTGGCGCATGTCAATGAAACGCCGCTGCTGCGCCGCTGGCGCGGAAGCCGGGGAAGTTTGCAAGGCGCGGCGCGTCTTGAGCCTCATTCAAGCGAGCCAAATCATCCTACAATATTGATCACGCCGCAGACTTCCATTATCGGCTGCGTGCGCGTTTCCATTCGCGTTCACTGACATCAAGCGGCTTCGTAACCATATTCGTGCATGGTTGCCGGCAGGGCGCGGTGTACGGAACGAAATTCCGTCGCTGCAACTTTGCACAGTTTAACAATGGTGTTTTGAGGCGCCTCATCTCGCGCGGCGTTCTCAATGGCGGCGCAGGCGTCAGCGAGTCCCTTGGCGCCGACATTCAAACTCATGGATTTAAGCGCATGGGCAGCTTTCGCGATCGCTGCTGAATCGGCCTCCTTCATGCTTGCCGCCAACGTCCTGAGCGCATCCTGCGAATGCTCCTGAAACAGGGTTAAGGCGCGCAACGGCAGGTTCGTTTCCGATGACTGCATGCTGGCGATTTCGTTCAGCACCCGTTTGTCGAAAGCGCCGGCGGGGCGTTCTTCGCGTGAAATAGCGCTGACCGGTTCGGCTGGTTCGCCGGCGCGTTCTTCACCCTCCAGATAGTTGCCAATCACGCTGGCGAGCGAATCCAGAGTGAACGGCTTGGTCAGATAATCGTCCATGCCGGCGTCTTTCCAGGCGCTGTCGTCCGCCGCCAGAACACGCTGTCCCTTGAAGGCCAAATGACGCGCGCCTGCAGTATCTGCGTTCGCGAGCGCCGCCTTGCCCCGAAGCCTGTCGTCCAGAATGCGGCCGATCTGGTCCATCACTTCGCGCCGTGACAGGGGGGCGAGCAAGATGTCTTCAACAATCCCGTTTTCGACCAGCATGTCCGGCGCCGTGTCGCCCAGTTCGCAGACGCAGATGCGTGCGGGAATCCACTGCGCTTTGCCGGCGCTGATCGTCTGTTGGTAGATGCGATAGAATTCAGGCGAAGCAAAAATCATGTCGGCGCAGGCGATATGCGGCCCGAGCGCGCTGTTGCCGTCAACGACATGCGGGATGATTCCGCATTCGCGCAGATAAAGCGCCAGCATTTTCGGCGCGGCATGGCCGTCTATAGCGATAACGGCGCGTTTTTCGGCCTCAGTCTGGCGGACCTTGCGCGGCGGCGCCAGCACCTTCGTCGCCATGCTGAAGAAAAAGCGCGAGCCTTTCCCGGGCCGGCTTGTAAGGCCAATCTCGCCTTTCATCGCCTCGACCAGTTTGCGGCAAATGGCAAGGCCAAGTCCGGTGCCCCCATAGCGCCGGGTTGTTGACTGGTCGGCTTGCGAGAACGCCTCGAAGATCGCCGCCTGTTTGTCTTTGGCGATGCCGACCCCGGTGTCAGAAACGGAAAACTCAAGCGCACACTGAGCATTCTTGTTTGTGGGGTTGTCGCCTTTGACCGCAACCGATACGATCACATGTCCGTCTTCAGTAAATTTGAGCGCATTGTTGACGAGGTTGGACAGGATCTGGCTGATCCGGACCGGATCGCCTTCGATTTCCTCCGGCGCATTCGGGGCGACATAGGCGGCGAGATCTATATTCTTCGATGCAGCGCGTTCCCAGAACAGGCTGACCACGTCATCGAGAATGTCGGCCGGGCGCACGGGAATCGTTTCAAGATCGAGACGTCCCGCTTCGATTTTCGAAAAGTCGAGAATGTCATTGATGATCGCCAGCAGGCTCTGGCCTGATTTTGCAATAACCTCCGCATAGCGTTTCTGGCGCGGCGCGAGGCTCGCCTTGCTCAGCAGATCCGCCATGGCCAGCATGCCGTTCATAGGCGTTCTGATTTCGTGGCTCATGGTGGCGAGAAAGTCCGATTTCGCCATGTTCGCCGCTTCCGCCGCATCCTTGGCCTTGCGCAGTTCTCTGGTTCGCTGATCGACGGTTTTTTCCAGCGTTCTTTGATGGGTCTGGAGCTTGCTGTCGCGTTCCTGAATGTGATCAAGCATCGTATTGAATGTATCGACAAGCTGCGCCGTCTCTTCATCGGCGACTTGTCTGGCGCGCACCGAAAAGTCGCCAGACTCGCGCACCCGGCTCATCACTCGGGCGAGGCTCAGAATCGGATCAGTGATGGCGCGCTGCATTTTCAAGGCGATGAGCACGCCGATGCCGCCTGCGAACACCGCCGCGACAAACGCATCGTAAAGCAGTTGCCCGATGCGCGCAGAGAGCGAGCCCGTATCGGCGTGCAGCGTCAGGCGCGCTATGGTTTCGCCGCCGCGGACGATGGGTACGGACGCCGCAGCCGAACGTGACGTTAGCATCGCCAGTGCGGAATTGTCTGGAATCAATCCGAAGCCAGAGCGTCGAACCGCCGTTGCGCTGCCCAGTTCGACGAACAGGTCTTCATTCAGCGTATCAATCCGCACATATTCGATGCTTGGCAGATATGAAATCGCGCGCAACGCGTTCAGCGTCGCGGCTTTGTCCTGCAGGTGCACCGGCTCGGAGATGGCGGTGGCGAAAATGTGGGCGGACGCATAAAGCTCCGTACGTTTGCCGTCGCCATACTGGGCGATTTCCCGCCACACGGACGACGCCGTCGCGATCGCGACCGCGCCGAAGATGGCGACGATCACGAGCGTGGTTAACCGGCTGCGCAGGGTCTGGTTGCGCCGCGACATGCTTAAGGCCTCATTTTCCGCCCACTAGCGAGGCCCGGAGCTTGGCCGGAATTGTTTGAAATTTAATTTCCGCCCGGGTCATATCCTGGAAAGCGGTTGTTAAGATAAGTTTGTATTAATAGTTCAAACGCCACACCGACGTGGGGCGTGAAGTGGGAGAAAACCAGCCGTGGATTCCGTGCGGAAGATCATTCTCGCCGATGATGACGCGATCATGCGCGAGCTGGCGAGCACAAAATTGCTTGACGCCGGCTATCATGTGATCACTGCGGGCAATGGCGCGGAAGCCTTGACGCTTCTCAAAAACGAAGGCGCCGACCTCGTCATCTCCGATCTTGATATGCCGGTGATGAACGGCTTCGAGCTGACGGAGGCCATTCGCAGCGATAGCGAGCTTGGCGAAACGCCCGTCATGGTGATCACAGCGAGCGACAGGGGCGACGCAGTCGATCAGGCGTTCGCCGCCGGCGCCAACTCATTCCTGGCGAAGCCGATGAACTGGCCGCTGTTTCACCACGCGGTCAAATTCGTGTTGCGCGCCCATGATGACCGACTCGCCTTGCGTGAGGCGCGCGATCAGGCGGAAGCCGGCGCCCGGTTCAAGGACAGCCTGATGTCCGTGATGAGTCATGAGTTGAGAACCCCGCTCAACGCGATCATCGGCTTTGGCCAGATCATCACCGAGCAATTCGCCAGCCAAAACGACCACCTGCATCGTGAATATGCAGATTACATCGTCGATGGCGGCCGCCGCCTGCTGAATTCGGTTTCCGACATGCTGCTCGCGTCCGATGCGCGTTCCGGGCCGATCGCGATCAACGAAACCGACGTGTCGCTCGATGTTCTCCTGGATGATGCAATGTCCGGCTTTGAGAAAACCATTCATCTCGCCGACGCCAAGCTGTCGCTCCGGTTAAGTTCGCCGAACACGGAAGTGTGCTGCGACCGGGCTCTCCTGTCGCGGGCGATCCGCAAACTTATCGACAATTCCTTGAAGTTCTCGCCGCGCGGCGTTGAAGTTCTGATCGGTGCGGCCCTGACCCGCCAGGGATCGCTCGCGATTATGGTCAAGGACAATGGTCCGGGCGTGAAAAATGAGCATCTTGAAAGCCTGACCGCGCCATTCGCCCAGCTCGACATGTCCCTGCGCCGGTCGCGCGAAGGGCTAGGGTTGGGGCTGCCGCTGGTCAAGGTGATCGCTGCGGCGCATGGCGGCTCTTTCCGTATCGATTCCGATCCCGGCGCGGGCGCGCGCGCCATCATCACGATCCCCGCAAGCCGAGTGACCGCGAAACCCGCCGGCGCCGCCGGGCAACGGGTTGCTTGACCGCCTCCGTCAATCGGCTATGAACAGCGTTCGCATGCGATCCGCGATTTATAGCGGCGTTTTGCGGGCGCGTAGCTCAGCGGGAGAGCACTACGTTCACACCGTAGGGGTCACTGGTTCAATCCCAGTCGCGCCCACCATCCTTCAAAACATGTTCGCTGTAATTAAATAAGACAGGCCCGTTCGGCGTTTGGCCGTCAATGGCGCTGCAGGGCTATCGTCATCTCGACAGTCAGGGCAGCCGTATCGCTGACACCAACGCGCCGGGGCGGTCACCGCCCGTAACTCTATGGCGCAGTCCGACGCGCAAAAGGCTCGGTTCGTCGCAACGGGGTAATTACTTGTTAAAACTAGAAGATATTTTAGAATAAGTAGAGGCGAGGGCTGGAGCCCGATTCCGCCAATCTAGAAGGCCGAAGCGGGCGGGTTTGTCTGTCGCCTTGATGTGGGGCGCGGGCCTGTTGGTTTTGCAGCGAGGGTCAAGAAAATAAATATGAGGTGGAAAATGAAAAACATCATCAAGCTTGCGGCGAACGTTAGTGCAATGGGAATTTGTCCGGGCGCCGTTGCGGCTGACCCGGCGGGGTTTGACGCAGCCTACAATTCGATCACCGCCGATGCGCTGGCGCGTCATATCGAAATTCTTGTAAGGGATGAATTTGAGGGCAGGGCGCCCGGCGCCGCCGGAGAAACGAAAACAATGAATTACCTCACGGAGGGTTTCAAAAAGCCGGCGTGCAGCCGGGCGTAGGGCGCAGTTATGAGCAATCCATTCCTTTCGCCGTGGTAAAGCGCGATCCTGACTTTGCACTGTCTCTGGCAAGGAACGGAGAAGCCGTAGAGTTCGCCGCGTTTGACGAGTTCGTCGCTTTCGCCAGCGATCCAAGCGGCAAAGGCGACATCACTAACGCAAAGCTTGTATTCGCAGGCCATGGCGACTCCGCTCCGGAATTCGGCTGGGATGATTACAAGAACCTCGACGTCAATGGCGCGATTGTGGTGATGATGCGCGGCGAACCGTTCCGGGAGAATAAAGATGACTTCTTCATAGGCCGGGAGCTGACCGAACATTATCATATGGATGCGAAGTACAAGCTCGCCGCATCGAAAGGCGCGGCCGGCGTCATTATGATCTATACGGAACAAAGTGCAGGCTGGCCTTGGACGCTGCCGCAAAGCGGCGGCAGCGGGGCGGAGCAGTTCTTCCTCGACGACAAGAAACGGGAGACGCAGTTGCGCTCGTCGGCACAGATTAGCGAACCGGCGGCGAAACGCCTTTTTGCGAAATCGGGCCATGATTATGACGTCTTGACTGCAGCGGCGCAGAAAACCCCGGGAACCGGCGCCGATTTGGGCGTGACGGCCAGCATCAAGTTCACCGGTGAAACCAGTCGGCTCAAATCCGGCAATGTCGTTGCAAAAATTACGGGACGCGAGGCGCCGGAAGTGTGCATCGTTTACACCGCGCACTGGGATCATGTGGGAACTAATCCCAATATTGAGGGCGACCAGATTTTCGACGGCGCGCTCGACAACGCGACCGGCACGGCGGCGCTTATTGAAATTGCACAAGCCTATAAGAAACTGCCGCAGGCGCCGCGCCGTTCGGTTTACTTTGTTGCGACCACGGCTGAGGAGAAGGGGCTGTTTGGTGCAAAATATTTCGCCGACAATTCTCCCTGCGCGCCGGAGAAAATGGTTGCGGTTCTGAATATGGATTCTCATTTTCCGTTCGGATCGCACAAGGCAATGACCGTGCCGGGTTACGGTTATTCCGAGAACGAGGCGGAGTTCGCCAAGGCCGCCGCAAGGATTGGCCGGGTTTTGCAGGGCGACTCCAACAAAGAGGTGGGCGGTTTTTACCGTAATGACGCGCACCCCTTTGCGCAGCATGGCATTCCGGCGATTTATGCAGTCGGGTCGCCGCTCGATTCCGAGCTGACGGAAGAGTCTCCAATCCTTCAGCGGAGTATCGATACGGAACCAACAAATATCACAAGCCCGGCGACGAATATGACGCCGAGACATGGGATATGGAGGGGCTGGTCGAAGATTTCCGGATTTTCTTCGATGCTGGTCTGTCGCTGGCCCAAGGCGACCGGCTCCCGAACTGGCGCTTTGATCTGCCCTATCGTGAAACGCGTGACCGAATGATGGCCAAGTAATATCCAGACAAAGCCTGAAAAAGGGCGGCGCATGACATTCCCAAGGAGTGTGTGCGCCGGCTTTTCGCGTTGATTTCCACGGAACCGGTAAAATTGTCTGTTTCCTGTTGAGACGGCGTCAAGGCTCATGGGCTCATGCTCACCGCCAGTCCGGGCCAAGTCCGGCGATGGGGAGAATGCAAATGGCCGCCGCCAGGAAACAAGCCGCTAACACGCGCATTGGTGTCGACCGGCTGGCCGCCATCGCCGGCGGCGGGGCCATGAATGCCGCCGCAGCAGTGGAAAGCGCCGCGCCGCGCGCGCGCGTGACGGTCGAACCCGATCTGTCGCGCATTCGCCCGCGCGGCATCAACGAAACGCCGGAGCAGCGCGCGCGGCGGCTGACCGCGAAGAAAATCAACTTCACCATGACCTTTCTGGCGCGGCTCATCATCATGGGCGCGGTCGCCTATCTGATGAAGGAAGTCTATGACGGCACCGGCTCGATCCACCGGGGCTACGCGACGGGCATGTTCCTGATGGTCGCCGATTTCGGCCGGGTGATTTTGAAAGCCATGGAGCCGGGCACCAAATAGCCCGTCCTGTTCAACAGACCGGCGCACGGCGCGCGCCTTCCGGCGCATACACGCTTGTGTGATGCGCGGTGAAGGCGCAAAGCCCTTGTAAGGCCCCGCCCGCACCTTATTTCGACCACAATAGGACGCCCCAATCGAATTGCATCGATTTGTCTGGGGAGAGAGAACGATGGGACTCATTGAAATCATCCTGGTTGGGTTTATCGCCTTGACGTCGCTTATGGGCGCGTCGAGCCTGTTCGTAAAATTGCCGCGTTAGTCGTTCCTTTCATGGCGTTTTAGCGCGGCGAGGGCGATCATCGCCCAGCCGCCAAGCAAACAAAGCCCGCCCAGGGGCGTGATCGCGCCGAACCAGCGCGGCGCCCCTAAAGCCATGGCGTAGAGCGATCCGGCAAACAATACGGCGCCGATAATGAAGGCCCAGCCGCCGCGCGAGAACCGTCCGTCAGCGGACAATGCCAGCGCCAGCGCCGCAACGGCGTGGGTCAGCGCATAAAACGTCGCCGTCTCCCACCAGCCCTGCGCCGTTTCGCTCAGGCGCCCGTCCAGCGCATGGGCGCCGAACGCGCCGAGCGCGACGGCGAGAAAGCCGGTGATGGCGGCGGCGAGGGCGAGGCGGTTCATGACCTTACAACTCCGGTTTGTGCGAATGACGAAAACGGCGCCGCACGCGGCCTGCCGTGTTTTTTCTCACCCGCTTGTTTACTGGCCTGCAGTCGATTCTGGCGCCATTTAACATTTTCTACTCCTCGTCTTCCTGTTTCAAAATCTCATCGCCGCCGCACTCCGTATCCGGATGAACGGCGCACAGGGAAATCACTCAGCCATCATCATAACCCCTGCAGAAAAAGGGGGGATGAAATAAATCCAACTTTATTTCATCCCCCACCTCTCAAATGGGCTTATACTGGCGCGCTTCCCCTCACCCCCATCGCATCGGTGCGCTTCTCAAAACAGCTCAAGGCCTGATTGCTAAAGGCCTGCGCAGCCGAAGGGTTGACCCCGCGCGCGCGGTTTGCGAGACCATACGCCTCAGCTTGGCGCGCCTTTTCGCTGCGCCGCTTCCGGGCTCCCTTTTGCGAGACTTCGTACAGGGATTTTGCGCATCGATCCGCGCGCCCCACATGCAACAGACCAAAGGACTTACCATGACTGCAGCAAAGACAGGCGACATTGTCGTCATTGATTACTCCGTGCGCACCGGCGACGGCCGCGTCGTCGGCGGCACCGAACAGGCCGGCCCGCAAACGCTGACGCTGGGCAAGGCGGAAATCTTCCCCGAAGTCGAAGCCGCGCTTACCGGCATGGAAGCCGGCGGGGAAGCCTCCGTCACCATTCCGTCGGACAAGGCGTTCGGTCCGCGCCGCGAGGAAATGGTGGTGCAGATCCCGCGCACGCAGCTTCCCGCCGACCAGCCGCCGCAGCCGGGCATGCAGCTTTCGGCGAAGGCCCAGGACGGCTCCACCGTCAATCTGACGATCACCGAGATTTCCGACACGGCGGTCACCGCCGACGGCAATCACCCGCTGGCCGGCGAAGATCTGCATTTCGGCGTAACACTGGTCGAGATCAAACAGGCGGCGTAAGGCGGCTTTGTTTTATCGGAATTGAAACGGCGCCCGTGATGAACGGGCGCTGTTTTTTATTTCGCCATGCGCTTTTTGATAAGCGCGCCCATGGAACAATCCGCATATCCTTTTAGGACGCGTTCGCTGATTTTCCACGCATCCTGTTCGGAATATCCCTTGTTTGCAAACCATCTGTAATAGTCAGCATCGATATTGGAATAATCGCGCAGATAGGCGATGTGCACGTCGTTATGACGGCTCGACATGACAACTGATTTAGCATAGCAAGCCGCGCGCCCGTAATCCCGGCTGCGCAACACCGGCATGCCCATTTCTTTTTTGTAGCCCTCGATCAGCGCTTCGGCGACGGCGCGCTCACTGTCTGAAAGCCCGAAACTGGCGAACTTGTCCGCTTCCATCTGCTCCAGATTGGCGTCGCACGCCGCGAGCAGACAGGCCGCGCTTATCGCCATCGCGGTTTTGATCCGGATCACTGTGCTCTCCTTCGCCATTGGTGACAGACGAAATAATGCGGGACGGTGGTTGATATTTTTGCGGACGTGAACGGTAAAATTTTATGAAACAGCGCCGGAAAGCGGCGCCCGCGTGAACACTGACACCATTTTTTCGCCAAACGTCAAGTTCGCGATTCCCCACGGCCCCCCGGGTCCGCCCAAAGGGCAGCCCGAAGATAAACCTGCCCGTGGGGTCCATCACCCGGCGCGTGTTGTGCGGCTAACCACTCGAAGATGAAGGCGCCTGAGCTTCCTTCGCCGCGCTTGGCCGTGAGGTTAGGAGCTGGACCCCACGCTTAAAGCGTGGGGAAGCGGCGTGGAGATGTTGTGCGCCGGGCCTCAGACTCGCGCCAATCGCGGAGCGTATTTTCAGGCGATCCCGTAGGGCGGGTTAGCCCGGACCTGTTCCGGGCGTAACCCGCCATTCGTCCGTAGAGAGAGGGATTGCGGCGGGTATCGCTGCGCTCAACCCGCCCTACGCGTGCTCGATGAAACTGTCTGTAGGGTGGATTAGCCGAAGGCGTAATCCACCAATGCGGCATTGGCGATGGTGCATTGCGCTGCGCTTAATGCACCCTACTTGCTACTTGCTCATCTTCGTCCAGACGAGGATTAGCTCGACCCAGAGTCAAATTAGTATTTTTATGATGCCCGCGCAAAATAGTAATACGCCTACAATCTCAAGCGTTATGCCCGCAGCGCTGGGGTGTCGAGGTGAAATTGAAAGTATGCCGGATGGAAATGAAAAACTGCCAGGAACAAACTGACTTATAGTTGGATGGTTAATCCACTGCCCTAGGCAATGAATGCAAGCGCCAAGGGCAATTATTGCAAACTCAGAGTTAGATGATGCCAATGAAGCCAGTAAACATGCGGCCGAAATTATCAGACCGCTTTTATACCAAGTTTCGAGCTTTATATTAGATAATAGCGATTCCATCTCACCTCACTGACAAGCCAAACACTCATCATAATCCGTCTTCGCGGCGGCGAGCATCATCTCGGCCATGGTCTCGGCCTTGCCGCCATCGGGCATGGCGGCGCGCGCGTCGGCGAGGTCGCTGGCGGCCTGCGCGTCATTGGCGGCTTTGACGCCATTGGCAAAACCCGCGCGCTGGATCGATTTCGAGCGGCAATAGTAAAGCGACTTGCAGCCCTTCTCCCATGCCGACCAGTGCAGCATGTGCAGATCCCATTTGTCGATGTCGCCGGGCAGGAACACGTTCACCGACTGGCCCTGACAGATATAGGGTGTGCGGTCGGCGGCGAGTTCAATGACCCAGCGCTGGTCAAGCTCGAACGCGGTCTTGTAGACGTCTTTTTCGTCCCGGGTCAGGCAGTCGAGATGCTGGACCGAGCCTTCATGCTCGAGGATCGAGTGCCAGATTTCGTCCGTGTCCTGACCTTTTTCGGCCAGCAGCGCCTTGAGCGCCACATTCTTGACCGTGAACGAGCCTGACAGCGTCTTGTGGGTGAAGACGTTGGCCGGGATCGGCTCGATGCAAGGGCTGCAGCCGCCGCAGATGATCGAGATCGAGGCGGTGGGCGCGATCGCCATCTTGTGGGAGAAGCGCTGCTTGACGCCGCGCTCTTCCGCGTCGGGGCAGGGGCCGCGCTCTTCGGCGAGCGCAACGGAGGCCGCGTCCGCGCCCATGCGGATATGTTTGAACAGGCGCGTGTTCCACGACTTCGCCATGGCGCTCTCGAACGGAATGTTCATGGACTGCAGGAAGGAATGGAAGCCCATCAGCCCCAAGCCCACCGAGCGCTCGCGCTTGGCGGAGTAGACGGCCTTCGCCATGGCCGGCGGCGCGCGGTCGATGAAATCCTGCAGCACATTGTCGAGGAAGCGCATGACGTCCTCGATGAATTGCGGCTCGTCCTTCCACTCCCAGTATTTCTCGGCGTTGATCGAGGAGAGACAGCACACGGCGGTGCGGTCTTCGCCAAGGTGATCCTTGCCGGTGTGCAGCATGATCTCCGAGCAGAGATTGGAGGTCGAGACTTTGAGGCCGAGGTCGCGCTGGTGTTTGGCCATCTGCCGGTTCACCGTGTCGGAGAACAGCAGGTACGGCTCGCCGGTCGCGAGGCGCACGTCGAGAATCTTCTGCCAGAGTTTGCGCGCGGAAATCGTGCGCAGCACTTCGCCGGTCTTCGGCGAGCGTAAGCCGAAATCCTTGTCGTCGCGCACGGCGAGCATGAACTCGTCCGTGACGTTGACGCCGTGATGCAGGTTCAGCGACTTGCGGTTGAAATCGCCCGACGGTTTGCGGATCTCGAGGAACTCCTCGATTTCCGGGTGGTGCACGTCGAGGTAACACGCCGCCGAGCCGCGCCGCAGCGAGCCTTGCGAAATGGCGAGCGTCAGGGAATCCATGACGCGGATGAACGGGATGATGCCCGACGTTGCGCCGGCGTGCTTCACCTTCTCGCCGATGGAGCGGACATTGCCCCAATAGGTGCCGATGCCCCCGCCATTCGAAGCGAGCGCCACGTTTTCGTTCCAGGTGGAGACGATGTCGTCGAGCGAGTCGCCGACGCCGTTCAAAAAGCACGAGATCGGCAGGCCGCGATTGGCGCCGCCATTGGACAGGACCGGCGTCGCCGGCATGAACCAGAGTTTGGAGATGTAGTCATAGATGCGCTGGGCGTGGTCGGCGTCGTCGCCATAGGTGCGCGCGACGCGGGCGAACATGTCCTGAAACGACTCGCCAGGCAGGAGATAGCGATCCTCCATGGTGGTCTTGCCGAAATCGGTGAGCAGGGCGTCGCGCGAATGATCGACGACAATGTCGCGGACGACTTTCAGCGCCGGCTTTGCGGACTCCGCAGCCGGTTTTTGCGGCGCTTCTGCGTTGATCCGTGCTGTGGTTTCCCGTGCTGTGGTTTCGATGTCCTTGGCGGCTTCTGAGAACGACATGTTTGCCCCGTCCCTAACTTGTCGCCTTTTGGAAAAGGCGCGCAAAAAACCCCTAGGCCGGGTTGCCCAAAAGGGGCCGCACCGGCGCGGCTTTTCGTTTCTGATGTGAATCGCCAGCGATCTGCGCTGACACAAGATATAGTGATGGAGGCCTCGTCCATCGTCAATATGAAGTTAGTCTTTGGGCAAAAGTTTTTGGTTAAGGAGGTCTTAACAGGGCGCTCTCAGTGCGCCTCAATGGTTAATCGCGAGGCCGGTTTTTAAGGCCTTCGCCGCCTCGTTTCGACCCCGATTTGCCCGGCCCCGGGGCCTCAAATTTTTTCGCGTAGGCGTCGGTTCGCCAGCTTTCCGGCGCCGGGGAGAAGCCGGCATCGACGAATTTCACCGACGAATCGCGGCGGCGCCATTCGGGGACGTCGCCGGCGGCGGAAAAATCGGCCGAATGATTCGCGCCATGGTCCGGACTGGCGTTCTGGGTGCGCCCTCCGACCCCGCCGCCGACTCTGGCGCGAAATACGTCGACCGCATCGCGAATGCGGCGGGTGATGTCCGCCGGGCGCAGGGCGCTGTGGGCGGCGAAACCGCTGCGCAGGGCGGTGAGCGCCTCGTTGCGGGCTTTTTCGGCGACGCCTTCGGTGAGCGGGGCGGAGAGAAGCGACAGTGCGGCGCCGGCCCCTGCATAGGCGATCCCGCCAAGCAGGATGAGCTGCGCCGCCCAGGGGTACTGCATGATGGCGAGGGCGGAGGTCTCAACGGCGCTCGCGGCCGCCGGGTCCGGCTTCGGGATGGCCAGAGCGAAAATCCCTGCCGCGCCGGAAATGACGCCGATCAAAAACGCGGCGAAGGCCGGGAATCCGCCGCCGCCGCCCGCCGCCCGCGCCAGGAAGCTGCTGAACTTGCGCCGCGCATGCTCGTTTTCGTCGCCGCTCAGAAAATTGATCTCGCGGAAGAAATCATGGGCTTCGAGCGCGGTCACATGGGCGCGCGCCAGCTCATCGACGGCGTCGGCCGGGCGGCCGCGCTGGTCCATGGCGCTGCGCAGACCTGTGAGCGCTGCATCGAACTCATCGCTTGCGCGGGCGATCGACGCGCCGAGCTTTTCGGCCTCCGTCGCGATGCGCCGGTTGTCGGCATTGCCGAGGCCGCGAGTCAGCGCCGCCACGAGGAACGCCACGCCAAGCCCGGCCATGGCGACAATCATAAAGGTCCGTACAAGGACGGTGGCATCGTCAATCGGAACGCCGCCGCCGGTGATGCTGATCCCGGCGGCGCGGGCGTTCAGCACGCCGAGATAAAGCCAGCCGGCGACCCCGGCCCAGCCGAGCCCGATCAAAACGCGCACCGCCTGCGCCGCGAGCGTCAACTCCCCGTCGCGGCGCTCGCCGATGCGGGCGACAAGATTGCGGGCCTGTTCGCGCAGTTCCTCCTTGCGCCGCGCCATGGCGTGCGCGGATTCTTCGAGCATGGTCGCGAGCGGCAGATTTCCGGCGCGCTCGTCGTCAGCGGCCTCTCCGGGAAACAGCGCGGTGGTCGGATCGAAGGAGTGAAACAGCGGCGCATTCTCAGCCGGGGCGGGCGTTTGCGCCTTTGACGAAAACCGGGGCATTGCAGCGCCGGCGCGCTGGCGCAGCGCGGCGACAATCCTTGGTATTTTCCCGAAAGCCGCCATTTCCCCTCAGACTCCCCCACAATGCCGCTGAAAACGGCGATGCGGGGCGATCCTACCGGAAAAACCGGGCGGCGTTAATCCTTTGCGGCTGGGCTTGGCGACCGGAAATCGCGGAAAATCAGGTCATAACCCGCCCAAACACCGGATGATCACGCTAGTGCAAGGGCAGCACGGCGCGCTCGACGATTTTGCCACTCCTGATCACATCGGCGATGGCGAGCGTGTTGTTGATGTCGTCGAGGGGATTTTTCTCAAGGATGATGAAATCAGCGGCAAGGCCGTCGCGGATTGCGCCCCATTCGTCTTCATCGCCAACGAGCCGTGCTGCGTTGATGGTCGCGGTCGCCAGCGCCTCTCGCGGAGAAAGGCCTGCTTCCTCGACATAAAACGCGAGTTCTTCGTGCAGGGCGAAGCCTGCGATGCGATATGGGTTGCCGGTGTCGGTGCCGGCGATTATCACGCCGCCAAGATCGTGAAATCTTTTCAGATGTCGCGCCATCCGGTCAATCGAGGCGTTCCATTCCGGCGCGCTACCGAAAATCTCCTGCATATGCGGCGCCGTGAGCCAGCCATGTTCGTATTCGCTCAACACGTCAGCGAGCACTGGCCGATCTAGTAGCGCTGGTTCGTCGCCATAACGCCGCCAGCCGTCAAACATGGCGGCGGTGGGGATCATCACAAACCCTGCATCGACCATGCGTTGCTCTATATCTTCTGGCAGCGCTTCTTCGGGAGTCATGGCGTGGACAATTCCCGAAGCGCCGTTGGCAATACAGTCCTCGACTTCATCGAGCGACGAAATATGACAGAGCACCGGGGCGCCATAGGCTTTTGCGGCGTCACTTGCAGCGCGGATCATGTCCGGCGGCATTTGCGGGTGATCGTCGCCAAAATCATCTGGGCCCGACTCAACCGTGATCTTGACGGCGTCAGCGCCCCAATCGGCGACGCGGCGCACTTCCGCCGCGATGTTCTCCGGCGATGTGGCTAGCGTGGTTGCGCGGATCGGCGCCAAGTCGATGGCGCCGGAGGTGCGGATGCGCGAAAGCAAATCCTGGATTTGTTGTTGCAGCGGCTGCGAATAAATCGTCGATACCGGATGCGATCCGGGCACGGTGATCAAGGCGCCGACGGCGAGGAGGCGAGGCCCGGCGATCTCGCCCGCCGCCATCACCGCGCGTAATTCGTCAATCCTGTCCGGCCAGGCCTGCGCTGATCCGAGATTGAGAATGGTGGTGTTGCCGAAATAAAGATGGCGCGCGAGGACTTGCACCGTGTCGTCAGCATCGCTGTCGAGAATGCCATTGCCGAAATGCGAGTGCATGTCAGCGAGACCCGGGATGATGTAACGGCCGCTCGCATCATAGGTTTGTTGGGCGGCATATTTTTCGGCAAGATTGGCGCCGACGGCGGCGATGCGTCCGTTAGCAATCGCAATGTCTTCGACGATTGGCGGCGCATCGGAATCCGGATGGATGACCACGCCGCCGCTGATGATCAGATCAACAGATTGCGGCGGCTCGGCATTATTTGCGCAAGAGTTGAAAACGAGCACGCATAGCAGCGCTATCGATCGAAACATTTTTTTCTCTCCCCGTGATTGCACGGAGCCTATCGCGCGCGCCGACCATCTCCAACTGCAATTGATGATTGGCGCAGCCTGGTGGGGCGATTATCTAGCAGAGAGATGTAAATCTGGAGGCCTTGGCGTGAATTTTAGCGAGCTGATCGACAGCGCGTCGTTCGATGACGGCGCACTGGCCATGATCATTCCCGATGACTGGATGCAGGGGCGCACCACCTATGGCGGACTTTCCGCCGCGCTCTGTCTCGAAACCGCGCAGCGCGCCTTTCCCGATGCGCCGCCGTTACGCTCGGCGATGGTGTCGTTCATCGGTCCCGCCGGCGGGCCGATTACGGGTCGCGCGAAACTGTTGCGGCGGGGCAAGTCGGTGATGTTTGTTGAAGCCGACATCAGCGGTGAACAGGGAATCGCTACGCGCTGCGCATTTGCGTTTGGCGGATCGCGCCCGTCGAAATGGAACCGCACCTTCGCGCCTGCGCCGGATCTGCCGCGCCCCGACCAGTGCGACGTGTTTATTCCCGATGGTTTCGGGCCGCCTTTCGCCAGACATTTTGACGGCAGGCTGGCGAAAGGCGGACGGCCCGGCACGGGGTCGGCGGAACACGATCATTATATATGGGTGCGCCATCGCGACGACGATGCGGATGACCTCGTCGCGCTGCTGGCGCTGGCCGACATGCCGCCGCCGGCGATCCTGCCGATGTTGACCGAATTCGCGCCGATCAGTTCGATGACGTGGATGGTGAATGTTCTATGCGATACGCCGAAAACACGCGATGGCTGGTGGCTGCTGCAATCGCGCGCCGAACATGCAGGCAGTGGCTATTCCAGTCAGGACATGCTGGTCTGGAACGCCGATCTGGAACTGGTGATTGCGGGCCGTCAGTCCGTCGCGATTTTCGATTAGGGAACTTTGAGAAAGCTGGAAAATGAAGAAATCGCATTGGCGAGTAGTATTTTGGACCGCGTTAGCTGCGGTCATTTACTATTTTGTCGAGACTTACTGGAGATATTTTGCTTTTGGATAAGGTCAGCGCCTGTACCCTGCATGGCGCCTCGCCAAGAGTATTATTTTGTGGACCATATAAGGCATGGATAAGAACCCAGAAACGCGACACACTCGGTTGAGGATAGGCTTTGTAGTTGCGCGCCGGACATGCGGGCAGTGGTTGTTCCAATCAGGACATGCTGGTCTGGAACGCGGATATGGAGCTGGTGATCGCCGGGCGTCAGAGTGTGGCGATTTTTGACTGAGATAAAATGCAGCTTGCGCTGATCACGCTGGTCGTTCGCGATTATGATGAAGCCATCGCCTATTATTGCGGCGTGATGGGCTTCGATCTGATCGAGGATACGCCGCAATTTCCTGAAAAACGCTGGGTTGTCGTGTCGCCGGGCGCGGGCGGCGCGAATCTGTTGCTGGCGAAAGCCGCTGATGATGCGCAGCGCGCCGCTGTCGGCGATCAGACCGGCGGGCGCGTCGGGCTGTTCCTCAACACCGATGATTTCGATACGGATTATGCGCGGCTGAAGACCGCCGGCGTTGAATTTCTCGAAACGCCGCGCAGCGAGCCCTATGGCAAGGTCGTCGTATTCCGCGATCTCTACGGCAATAAGTGGGATTTGATTGCAGCACGCTGACGCGCTTATCCCTCCAGCGCTTCCCGCTTCATTTCCAGCGACAGCCATTCTTCTTCTTTGGCGGCGAGCTTTTCCTGCGTTGAAGCAAGCGCTTTCGCAGCCTTATCGAACGCCGCCGGGTCGCGGGTGAACAGTGACGGATCGTCGAGCTGTTTTTGCAGCGCCGCCGCCTCGTGCATGAGCTGGTCGATTTCGTTGGGCAAATTGTCGAGGGCGTATTGCTCCTTGTAGGAGAGTTTTGTCTTCGCCGTTGTCTTGGGTTTTTCGGCAGGCGTCGTTTGTTTTGGTTTTTGTTTCGGCATCGCGCCTTCAAGTCCAGATTCAAGTCCCGGGGCGCTGCCGCGCTGGACCACCATCTCGTCATAGCCGCCTGCATAGCGGATCCAGCGGCCGGATTTTTCCGGATCGGTGGTGATCACGCTGGTGACGAGATTGTCGAGAAACGCCCGGTCGTGCGAGATCAGCAAAAGCGTTCCCCCAAACGCCGATAATTGTTCTTCGAGCATTTCCAGCGTTTCAAGATCGAGATCGTTGGTGGGCTCATCCAGCACCAGCAGGTTCGCCGGACGCGCCAGCGCGGCGGCGAGCGCCAGGCGTCCGCGTTCGCCGCCGGACAGCGCATTCACCGGCTGGCGCCATTGTTCCGGGCCGAACAGGAAATCTTTCAGGTAACTCGCCACATGGCGCTTCTCGCCATTGATCTCGACCCAGTCGCCGGTTCCATCATTGACCGCATCGGCGACGCGCATGTCAGGTTTCAACCGGTCGCGGCGCTGATCGAGCGAGACGATTTCAAGATTGGTTCCGAGCGTGACTTTTCCCTCGTCGGGCGCCAGCGCGCCGGTCAGCAGATTGACCAGCGTTGTTTTTCCCGCGCCGTTCGGCCCCACAAGCCCGATGCGGTCGCCGCGCGCAATCTCAACGGAAAACCCGTCGATGATTTTCTTCCCGGCATATGATTTCGAGATGTTTTCCGCGACGATGGCGCGTTTTCCCGATGCGCCGCCCGCCTGAACGGTCATGGCGGCGGCGCCTTGCACCCGGCGCGCCTCGCGCAGGGTCTTGCGCAGGGTTTGCAGCTCGCCGACGCGGCGCATGTTGCGTTTGCGGCGCGCCGTCACGCCATACCGCATCCAGTGTTCTTCGGCGACGATCTTGCGGCCGAGTTTGTGCAGCGAGGCTTCTTCCTCTTCGAGAAACTTGTCGCGCCAGGCTTCGAATGTTTTGAACCCCTGTCCCGTGGCGCGGGTGGCGCCGCGATCGATCCAGACCGTGTCATTGGTGACGGCTTCGAGAAAACGCCGGTCGTGACTGATCAGCACGATGGCGGAGGAAAGCCCGCGAAGTTTCTCCTCCAGCCAGGCGATAGCCGGCAGGTCGAGATGGTTGGTCGGCTCGTCGAGCAACAGAACGTCGGGTTCTGCGGCGAGCGCTTGCGCGATCGCAGCGCGTCGCAATTCGCCACCGGACAGATTCACCGGCGCAAGCGACGGATCGAGTCCCAGCTCGCGCAGCATGGTTTCGGCTTCATGGGTCTTGCCGGTCTCATCCAGCCCGGCGCTGGCATAGTCGCCCAGCGTTGCGAACGCCGACAGATCGGGCTCCTGCTGCAGATAACGCACGGTGACGCCGGCATGCATAAAGCGCTCGCCGCTATCGGCTTCTACGCTGCCGGCGGCGATCTTCATCAGGGTCGATTTGCCCGACCCATTGCGGCCGACCAGCGCGATCCGCGCCCGTTCGGCGACATTGAGGTTCGCGCCTTCAAACAGCGCCTCGCCGCCAAAGGTCAGGCGAATATCCGACAGGGTTAACAGCAATGCGCTCATGGGCGCGGTCTTAGAGGCTCTTTCGCGGCGCAGCAATTCTTTACGGAATGTGGGTCTCGTGACAACTTTTCCGCGGGCAGCCAGCGGGAATACGGGAAAGGGGCCATGCATCCCTTGAAGCGCTACCTGACCGACGTCGCGTGCTGGACTTCGCAGAACGGGGTCGGGGCGTCCCGCCAGTCTCTCTACCGGATATTCTCCGGCGTTCGGGCGCCGAAGCCGATGCTGGCGCGGCGCATTGTCGGGGCGACCGGCGGCGCGGTGACGCTCGATATGTTGTATGGCGACAAGGCGCGCGCGTCAGCGGAGATCATCGGGTTCAGACCGCGTGAAGAAGAGTTGCTCCTGGACGGCGAACGGCTGAATCTCGCAATTGCAGTGGTGATTAACCATCTCCGCGCAGAAGACTGCGCGCCCGTGGGCAATGACTTGCTGGCGGTTGCAGCCGATGCGGTTGTCAACACTTATGCAGCGCTGGCGCGGCTTACAACCCGTCAGGGTCCGGCTCGTCTCGCGCAAGCTCTGCGGCCAGTGCTCGAAGAAATTCTGAAAGAGACAGGGTCTGCTCCGGCGCCGTCAGCCCTGGAGCGGAGGGCGGAACTTGCCGCCGAGCTTTACTTTCAGGCGCCTTCGCTAGAGCGCCCGTGAGCGCCGCCGCCAGCTGCGCCGCCTCGCTACTCCTTTTCTCCTGAGCGCGCCGTTCGGCGACCCGCCACATGGTGCGGCCGATCCGGGCGGCGTAATTATCTTCATCAATAGCCACACCGGCATACTCTCTTAGGTTGCATTTCTATCTGGATTTCACCTCAACACACATCAAGGTTGTGCAGTTTCCATGAGTACCACAACCAATACTTGCGAGGATAAGAGATGACAGATCTCCGAAAAGAACAGTTAGTGTTGTTGCGTTTTGAGAAGCAAATTGCAGGCCTAGCGGCGGTGCGGCCGGACCCGGCGCGGCGCGCCTGATCGCCTGAAATCTCAGCGCCCGATATCGACGACAGTCACATTCTGCGCGCGCAGGAAAGGCTCCGACCGCTGAAACACTTTCCCGTAGCGATAAAACGGCGTGCGCGGATAGATATGGTGGATGAGGTGATAATTCTGGCCAAGTAGGACCGCCGCGAGCGCGCGCCGCCGCCACGGATCATGCGCGAGAAACACCCGCGTGCCGCCAAACAGGGTTTGCTGCTGGTGGGGATGATGGACGATCCAGTCGAAACAGACGCCGAGCAGCGCGACTGCGATCAACAGCGGCATGAACCAGACAAACAGCGCGACCTTCCATTGTCCGATAACGATCAACACCGCCAGCGCGGCGAATGTCGGGATCATTTCCAGCGCCAGGCGAGAAAAGAACCTGCCGCCTTCAACATCTTTCATCCTGGTGCGGATGGTGAATGACCAGTACCGCCACGCCAGCGTCGCGGCGCGTGCGGCAACAGCGCCAGCGCTTGCGCCGGACATCCAGTGGTCAGGATCCTTGTCCGGATGATTGGTGTGCGCGTGATGGCTGAGATGCAGATAGTCATGCATGGAAAACGGATAGAACATGATCGCGCCGATGGTGATTCCATAAACATGGTTCAGCCAGTCGAAGGATTTTCGGCGGCCATTGAAATTCCGGTGCGTGGCTTCGTGGAGGCCCGTATAGGCGACGAAATAACAGGGAATGTTGATCAGCGCCGCCAGCCAGAGCGGGATAGCGCCAAGCGCGGCGCTAATTGTCGCCGCCGCAAAGCCAGCAATAGCAAGGCTCGACAAGGCGATCGTCGGCCAGGCGAGGCCGCCAATCTCTGCTTCGGCGCAGCGTTGCAGGGATTTGAGGTCATTGATGTCATCATGGGCGGCGGCGCTCACGTCACCAGCCTCTCGCCGCGGACCGGGCCGGTGGGCGCGCCGTCAAAATCGGTCCAGCAATGGCGCTCGAAATCATACAGTTTGCAGGCGGCGAGCGTTTTCAGGTAATTGCCGATGGTGAACTTGTAGCGGACGACTTCGTCGCCATAGCGCGCCATCAGAACATCCTGCGCTTCCTTGATTTTGTAGATCGGGATTGAGGGCAGCGCATGATGGGCCGTGTGGGCCATGCCGTCGAAAAACAGCCACGCCCATTTGAACGGAATCTCCACATGCGTGGTTCCCGCAATGGCGCCATTGTAAAACGTCCATTCCGCCGGATCATCGCTCCAGTGAATTTCCGGATGGGTGTGCTGCAGATAGACGCTGATGCCGACCAGATAGTTCCACAGCAGATAGGGCAATGCCCAGCCCACAAGGAAGATCGTCAGATAGGAACGGTCGGGATTCCACGCTTTGCCGATCAGCAGGATCATCACGATTGTCAGCGCGAGCGTTGTGATGACAAACAGGGAATCCGGCAAATGCCGCCGCCATTGCGCGCGCATTTCGTGGGTGACGGGAACGACCAGCCGGCGCAGCCAGAAATCGATCAGATAATAAACGCCCGATCCGCCGATGCTTCGGTATATCCGTTCCATGAAACGCCGTAACGGCGTCGCGGCGTCATATTCGGCCTTGCTCATGGGCGCCCAGACATAGTCGACGCCTTTGAGGTTTGTGTTGCCATGATGATTCTTGTTGTGGACGACTTCCCACTGGCTTGCTGAATGAGCGCAGGGAAGAAAGGAAATCCGCGCCATGATCTGATTGGTGAGGCGATCCGGCGCGAACGCCTTGTGCACGCAGTCATGGCCGATCGCGAACAGCAATCCGATGGCAAAGCCGTTGAGAATAGCGAAAGCGAGGTTGATGGCGAGCGGCAGCGGGGCCATGGCGCCCGCAAGGGTCAAAAAGTAAAATGCAACGTGCCCTGAAAGAATGAGCCAGGCTTTCGCCGCCGATTTGCGCGTCACCTGTTTGCGCGCTTCGGCCGTCAGCCATTCACCCGGCGCGCCGGAATATGAAGTCGTGCCCGTCATTCATCATCGCCCTCATCACCTCTCCCCATCAGCACCCTAACATTTGGGGGCGAGATGGAAAAGGCATGCAAATAAAGGGAAAGAAGGTTGAATCAGCGATGTTCAGCCTACGGCCGGAGAAGAAAATTCGCCATGTCGTCATGGGCCGCTTTGGCTTCGCTCAACGACCAATGCATGTGGAAGAGGTGAAACATGCCGTCAAACACCCGGAGCGTGCTGTCTACGCCGCAGCGGCGCGCCGATTCTGCAAGTCTCGCTGCGTCTCCGAGCAAGACCTCGCGCGATCCCACATGGATCATCATCGGCGGCAGGCCGGTGAAATCGCCATAGATAGGCGAGACCAGCGGGTTCTTCAGATCCTCGCCGGGTGCATAGAAATGAAACAGACGCTGTGCGTTGCGGCCGCGATTGGAGCGAATGAGCGGGTCGTGGCCATCGAGCGTGCGATGCGTGTCGCTGGCGCCGGCGCCGTCCAGCGCAGGCGAGGCGAACGCAACGCGCTCGGGCAAACGAAGACCTGCGTCGCGCCAGCGCAGCAAATTGGCGAGCGTGATGGCGCCGCCGATGGAGTCGGCGAAGATGACGATGCGGCGATCGGCATATTGTTCCAGCAGCGCCCGATAGACGCGGTCGATGGCGTCAAGCGGCGCCGGAAAGCGCCCCTCCGGCAAGAGCGGATAGGACGCGCCGATGGTCTTTGCGCCCGTAAGGTGCACCACCGGCAGGATCATCGATGCGTTGGTGTGGGGCGAGCCGCTGACAAAAGCGCCGCCATGCACATACAGGATAACCAGATCATCGCGGCGCGGTCCGGACGTTTCGTATTCGACGCAAGGCGTTCCGGCGATCTGAATGTCCGTCAGGCGGTATTCGAAGTCGATTTCCGCCAGCGTCTTCTGCCATTCCAGATTGGCGAGGCGGCGGGCGAGGCCGCGGGTAACAGGGTTCATCCATGTTTCAATGGTTGGATACGCCCGCAATTCGGCGAGCCGTTTTCTGGAATGTGTGCTTAATGCCGTCCCAATACGGCGCGCCGCCAATGACATAACTCTCCCACCAAAACTAACGCTGACAGCGCCGGTTGGGACGGGAGTTTGGTCGCTGGCGGAAAATATCTGGTTAATCGCGCCCGCCAAATTGCGACTGAAACGCATAACGCCAGCGCATTTATTTCCTGCGCTGGCGTCAAACTGTTAGGCTTTGTTAAGTTTTCCTGAAGACCGGCGCTTACTTGAAAAGTTTCGCCCAGTTGCGCGCCTCGCGCTTTTTCCATCCCCCCCGGTGATAGGCGTCGGAAACAATCAGCGGCGCGACCGACGTCGCCTCGGCGAAGACCATCTGTTCGTGAACGGTCGAGACTTTGCCCCAGCTCGCCGCTTCCTGCAGCGTTGACGAGGAGCAGGCGCCGTCGCGCACGTCGGCGACGGTGATCTGCACGGCGTATTTGTGGACCTCGACATCGTCATGGCCGAGAATTTCGGCGCAGACGACCGTGTCCTGGGCGAAGTTTTTCGGCACGCCGCCGCCGATCATAAAGAGGGCGGTGGTGCCGGCGGCGAGTTTGATCTCGGTGAGCTCGCGGAAGTCGCCGGCGGAATCGATGGTGACATAGGGCTTGCCTTCCTTGCGGCGTTCGACCTGGTGCTTGACGATGCCAAAGCCCGCCGAGCAGTCGGAAAACGCCGGCACAAAGATCGGCACGCCTTTTTCATAAGCGCGCTGGATCAGCGAGTCTTTCTTTTTGGCGTTGCCGGCGGCGAGCCATTTGCCGATTTCGAAAATGAATTCGCGCGAGGTGTAGGCGCGCGGCTCAAGCTGTTCGCAGATGTCGTAGATCGTGTGATCGACGTGCTGCAGCTCTTCTTCGTCAATATAGGTGTCGTAGATGCGGTCGATGTAAAGCGAGCGCAGGGTATTGTCGTCAGGGATTTCATTCGCCTGATAGTGCTTGAAGCCGAGCGCTTCGAGGAAATCCATGTCGATGATCGACGCGCCGGTGGCGACGATGGCGTCGGCCATGTTGTATTCGACCATGTCGCGCCAAACATGGAGGCACCCGCCGGCGCCGGTGGAGCCCGCCATGATCAGCCAGGTGGAACAGTCTTTGTCTTCGAGCGCCATGTTGAGGATTTGCGCCGCGCGCGCCGCGTCGCGGCTGGTAAAGCTCATCTTGCCCCAGGCGTCGATGATCGGGCGCGCATCGAACGTGGTGATGTCGATATGCTCAACGGGCTGGCTCAAGAGTTCGGCTTTGCGGTTGTCAGGTTTCGCTGCAGTCATGGTGTCGGTCCTTTCGGTTGTCCGGCCCTGATCAGTTTCATGGGCCGGGTTGAAAACCGGATCCGGGCCGCGCCCGGAATGGGCGCGCGGAGGGCCGTATTTTGGCAAGATCTTTTGCCGTCTTGTTTTGCAGCGCTCCTCTAACCGAAGAGCGCTGCAATATCCAGCTTCCGGGCTGAAATCCTAGCTTCCGCCAGCCGCAATGGCTTTCTTGACGGCGCGGGCGGTGCGCTTTGTGTCGGCGAAGACGCTCAACATTGGCGCGTCTTCAACGACGGCTTCGATATAGTCGCCAAAGCCGTTGAACTTGGTGGCGAGCGCCGCGCCATAGGCGCCGGTGATGCCGAACTCGATATAATCGCCTTCGCTGACATCGGCCGGCAGCAGGAAAGGGCCTTCCATGGCGTCGATGGAATCGCAGGTCGGACCGTAGAGCTTGAACGGCCGCAACGGACGGCGCGGGCTTCCTTTGCCGCGCAGCAGCTTGACCGGATAGACGAGCCCGTCATGGGCGGCGTCGAACAGCGCGCCATAGGCGCCGTCATTCAAGTACAGCGCGTTGCCCTTGCGCAATTCGACGCGAACGATGTGGCTGCCCGCTTCCGCGCACAGCGCGCGGCCCGGCTCGCACCACAGATCGGCGTTTTCGAGCACCGGCATGGTTTCAAACGCCGATTCGATCTCGCGCATGTAATCTTCAAGCGGCGGCGGCGTCAGGCCCGGATAGGCGACCGGGAAGCCGCCGCCAACGTCGACAATGTCGATGGTGACGGTGGCTTCGCGAATGATTTCGCTCACCGCGTCCATGGCGATGCGCCAGGCTTCGGGGCGCATGCATTGCGAGCCCACATGGAACGACACGCCAAGTTCTTCCGCGACCGCACGGGTCTCGCGCAGCAGGCTGACGGCTTCCATGCCGGTTGCGCCGAACTTGCCGGAGAGTTTGTGCTGGGCGTAATCGGAGGAGACCGCGACGCGCACGACGAGGTGGAGGTCTTTCGCGCCGCCGGTTTCCTCGACGATCTTGGCCAGCTCTTCGCGGGAATCGAGCACGAAGATCCGTACGCCGAACTCATGATAGGCGCGGCGGATCGCCGAGCGGGCTTTCACCGGATGCATGAAGGCGAGGGTCGCGTCCTCGAACCGGTTCGCCACCAGCTCAACCTCCGGCAGGGAGGCGACGTCAAACCAGCGCACGCCGGCCGCATAGACCGCATCGAGGATCGCCGGATGCGGGTTCGCTTTCACCGCATAGAGCACGTCGCCGGGAAAACGGCGCACGAACCAGTCCGCGGCTTTCGTGGCCGCGTGCGGACGTACGCAATGGACGGGAAGATCCGGCTGGCCGTTTACGACCAGGTCAAGCGCAGAAATGTGCCTTTCCATCTCATGGAACCTCGCTAAAGCTGCTTCAACCAAAGCGCCATTCTTGCGGAGAGGTCCCATGGGAATGACGAAAGCGCGAAATAGGAACCGCCGACCCGCATGTAAAGAAAAAAATGGGCCCCGCCGCCATTTTTTGCAAACCGCCAGCAGCAGTCACGGATGGTGAGTGACAACATCTTGATAATGCTTGAAGAATTTTGATTCAGCCGGTCCTGTCAAGCTTGTAAAATTTGAACGAAAGAGCGTCACTCTGTCCCTGTAGCGGCAACAGTTGCGTGAAAGGGCAGTTCCATGAGCACGGATCATTCCTTCAAGAAGCAGATTGAGGGCTATCGCCTCGCCACGGCGGAGATACTCTACCACCTCCCGGACCATCCCGGAATTTTACAAGCCTATCTCTGGCAGGATTATGACATCGCCCCGAAATATCCGGTGCTGTCGCGGTTCCTCGACTTCTGGACCCGCGAGCTCGAAGGCCCGCTGCATTCGGTGCGGCTCGCCGGCAAGCGGCTTATCAGTCCGGCGGAGCTGAGGAATGTCAGCGAGTACGGGTTGAACTAGCCGCCCCAAGTCGCCGCGAACAGGCGCTTGAAGTTGAGCCCCATGATCTTGTCGATGGCGGCGGAGTTGTAGCCCATCGTTTTCAGATGATCGGCGATGACGTGCATGCGTTGCGGGCCGTTGAGGCCGACGACGAACGGCATCGGCCCTTCACCGGGCGCGGCCACGCCGGCTTCCTTGCGCGCGGCGTTGACCGCTTCCCATTGCGCGACGCTTTCGGGCGTAACCTCGAACTCCGGCATGACGGCGTCGCTGCCGACCCCCACATGGTCTTCGCCGCAGATGTTCAGCGCGTGTTCGAGATGGGCGAGATAGGCGCTGAGCGGCGTCTGTTCGTCATCGGGGGTTAAGTAACTCAACTCGTAAATGCCGACGACGCCGCCTGTGTCGGCGACGCGTTTGATCGCTTCGTCCGATTTGTTGCGCTGATGCTGATAAACGCCAGCGCAGCCGGAATGGGTGACGGCCACCGGCTTTGTCGCGACTGCGATCGCCTCGAACATGGTTCGCTCATGGGCGTGGCTGAGATCGAGCAGCACGCCGTTCTGTTCCATCATTGCGACCGCCTCGCGGCCAAGCTCGCTAAGGCCCAGCGGTTCATCGACCGACATGACCCCGGCGCCGAACGGACCGGTGTTGTTATAACCAAGCTGCATCACCTTGACGCCGAGCGCGGCGAATTCGGCGATGCGCGCCGGTTGTCCGTCATGCATGGTGGCGGCTTCGAACGATTTGATAATGCCGAGGCGCTTTGAAGCGTAGGCTTCGTCGATATCGGCGACGGATGTGATCGGACGCAAAATGTCGGCGTTATCCGCCATCGCCTTGTCATAAGCGGCGAGTTCTTCGAGCGTGTCGGCGTAATTGCCGCCGCTGCCGCCCATGGAGATCTTGATGGCGGTGAGGCCGGTAGCGCGAATCTTTTCCTTGAGCCCGTCGCTCAGCGCGCCGCCGCTTTCAAAGGCGATGACCATATTGCCATTGATCATCAGCCTGCGTTTTGCGGCGGCTGGCGCCTGCTGGTTCTGCTGACCGCAGCCGGCGATCCCCGCCGCTAAGGTTGCAGCGCCAGCCGCCTGCATGAAGCGCCGTCTTGATGAAAACATGGTCATTCCCCGTTGCGGAAACCGAATTGCGCCGCGTCATTTCCGGCTTGCAATTATTTATGTAGGCACCTACATAATTAAACGAGTGAAGTCAATTGAAAAGAGCATGACCGGATTTGACGATAAAACCGCCATCGGCAAAAGGCTGCGGCGACTGTCGGCGCTGATCGATCAGGACGCAAGGCGTCTCTATCTGGAGGCGGGAGTAAATTTCGAACAAAGATGGTTCGGCGTGCTCAATCTCCTGGCGGCGAACGAAGCGATGACGGTGAAGGAACTCGCCGCAGAACTGCAGATTACCCACGCTTCGGTAAGCGAAACGCGGCGGTCGCTGGAAAAGGAAAACATCATCCGGTCAAAGGCGGACGCAACAGACGGCCGCCAGCGTCTGCTCAGCCTGACTGCGAAGGGAAAACGGCTATGCGAAAAGCTGCAGCCCTTATGGCTGGCGCTGGAGGAAACCTCGGACGAGTTGAATGACGAAGCCCGCAATGTGGCCGCCGCCCTCGACCGGTTGAGCGCGGCATTGGAAAAAAGATCACTCTATGAACGCGCTGCAGAAAAACTCGCAAAAGCCGGGTGACTGCGGGTCGGGGCATGGGCGCTCGCCAACAAGAGGGGAATCTGGCTAGGGTCCGGCCTTCGCGAGGGAGCGCCGGATTTTGCCCACCATCTACGATTTGAAGCCGAAATTTCAGGCGTTGCTGCGCCCGCTGTGCGCTGCCCTGGCGAAGGCTGGAATCACCGCCAATCAGGTGACGCTGGCGGCTTGCGCCTTGAGTTTCGCCCATGGCGCGCTCAATCTTGCGACCGGCGGCGCGGTATGGGTTTTGCTGCTGCTGCCGGCCGTTTTATTCATCCGTATGGGAATGAATGCCATTGACGGCATGCTGGCGCGGGAATTCGCCCAGCAATCGAAACTCGGCGCCATCCTCAACGAACTGACGGACGTGTTGTCCGACGCGGCGCTGTATCTACCTTTCGCCTTGATCGCCGGGCTGCATCCCTCGCTTGTGGTGGTTGCCGTCCTGTTCGGCGTGATCGCTGAAATGACCGGCGTCATCGGCGTGCAGATCGGCGCCTCGCGCCGCTATGACGGGCCGTTTGGCAAGTCAGACCGCGCGTTCTTCTTTGGCGCGCTCGCCGTGCTGCTGGTTTTCCTTGAGCCGGGGCGGTGGTCGACGGTGCTGCTGGCTTTGGCTTGCGCGCTCGGGGCGGCGACGATTATCAACCGGGCGCGCCATGCGCTGAAAGAAACCCGACATGAAACTCCCTGACGGTCTGCCGGAAAACGCCTTCTACGCCATCGCCGCCATTTACGGGCTGCTGATCGTCGCCAGCATCATCACCGCCGTGATGAGGCGCGCATCGCCGGGCGAAGGAACGACGGAGCTGTCGCGGCGGGTGACGTCCTGGTGGTTCATGATCACCATTTTCACCATCGCCATCGTCACCAATCCGGTTGTCTCCACCGTCTTTCTCGGCTTCATGACGTTTCTGGCGTTCAAGGAATATCTGTCGCTGATCCCGACGCGCCGAGTCGACCGGATCATCCTGCTGTTCGCCTATCTCGCCATCCCGGTGCAGTTCACCTTCGCCCATTTCAACAGCTATGGTTTGTTCCTCACTTTCATTCCGGTGTGGGCGTTTTTGTTCTTTCCCATGGCCATGACCCTGATCGGCCGCACGGACGGATTCCTGCGCGCGGTGGGAACGATTAGCTGGGGCATGATGATCACCGTCTTCGCGCTCAGCCACACGGCGATGTTGCTCTCGACCGACGACGCCATTGCGGGGCCGGCGGGCGGAGCGGGGCTCTTGCTGTTTCTGGTGGCGCTGACGCAGTTCAACGATGTGGCGCAGTTCACTTGGGGCAAGCTGTTCGGCAAGCACAAGATCGTGCCGAAGGTGAGCCCAAAGAAAACCTGGGAAGGCTTTCTCGGCGGTTTTGTCTCGACCATCGCGCTGGCCGCATTGGCTGGTCCATATCTGACGCCGCTGTCATGGCATTATGCAGCGGTCGCGGGCGCAATCATCGCCTTGTCCGGCTTTCTCGGCGACATCACCATTTCGGCGTTCAAGCGCGACCTTGGCATGAAAGATTCCGGCGGGCTCATCCCCGGCCATGGCGGCATTCTCGACCGCGTCGACAGCCTCACCTATGCGGCGCCGGTGTTTTATCACGCCATGCATTTCTTCGTCTTTAGCGGACGGATTTGATGAAGCGTTTCCTGCAACTGGCGTTCTTTGTCCTAATCGTGCGGCCCATCCTGCTGGTGGTGCTGGGCATGAATGTCCGCGGGCGCGAACATCTGCCGGAAAAAGGTCCGGCGGTGATCGTCGCCAATCACAATTCGCATCTCGATACGCTGACGCTGATGGCGCTGTTTCCGCTGAAAGATTTGCACCGTTTGCGGCCGGCGGCTGCGGCCGATTATTTCCTCGCCAATAAATGGATGTCGTGGATCGCGAACAATCTGATCAACATCATCCCGCTGGCGCGCGGCGGGGTCCGCAAAAACCCGCTCGCCGATCTAGAGGCGGCGCTCGATCGCGAAGACATATTGATCCTGTTTCCCGAAGGCTCGCGCGGCAATCCTGAACAGCGCGCGGAGTTCAAGCGCGGCGTTGCGTTTCTCGCCAAGGCGCGGCCCGACGTGCCGGTCCATCCGGTGTTCATGCACGGGCTCGGCAAGGCGCTGCCAAAGGGCAGTCTCATCCTTGTGCCGTTTAATTGCGATGTGATCGCCGGCGCGCCGATCCGCTGGACCGGCGATGCGTCGAGTTTCATGGCGGCGCTGGAGATCTGCATGAGCGGGCTTGCAGCACAGGGAAAATTCCAGCCATGGGAATAAGAGACCCGAGGCTGTGGCTGGCGGGCGCCCTTGTCTGGGGTTTCGCTGAGGCGACATTCTTTTTCATTGTGCCTGATCTGTTGCTGACGGCGGCGGTTCTGGTGTTCGGATTATCGCGCGCCTTCCGCTTGTCGATCGCGGCAGCCGTGGCGGCGACAGCGGGCGGGCTGCTGATGATGATATGGGGCGCGAGCGACGCTGCCGCTGCGCGCGGCTTTCTGCTTTCCGTGCCGCTCATCGGCGAGGATCTGCTGTTTCGCGTGCATGGCGAGATGGAGGGGGTCTGGTTTGTCGATCTGGCCGCCGGCGCGATCACCGGCGCGCCGTTCAAGATTTATGCGGTGGAAGCAGGCGCGGCCGGGATCAACCCGCTCATCTTTGCGCTGGCGGGATTTGTTGCGCGGCTGGCCCGGTTCTCGCTCGCCATCGGGCTTGCCGCGCTCGGCGCTGCAATCGCGAAGCGTCTTGGATTGAAGCGAATTGTTCCCTACGGGCTGGCGCTCGCCTGGGCTGGAATCTGCGCCTTTTATATCAGCACAAGGCTCGCCGCCTGACAGCCTTACCTTTATGTAACGCCGGATTACTGAACGAAGGTAAGGGGCAGGTTTTCTCTTGGCCGCGCAATCGGCTAGGCTCGCCCGGAACCTGATTCACGCATCAAAAGGAGTATTCGTGTGCGTAAGACTGGATTGATGGCGGCCGCTGCGCTGCTGACGCTTGCGGCTTGCGGCAAAGCCGACGACGCGAAAAACGCCGAAGCTGAGGCTGGCGACGCCGCGGTGGAGGAAACCGCCAGCGCGCCGGTTGAAGAGCTGGCCGATGAAGCCAAGAGCGGCGCCGAGCTTTCTGCTGATTTCAAAAAGCTGGCGGCGGAGAATCTGGCGGCGACCAAAGCCTTCCTCGCGGAGAACAAGACGCGTGAAGGCGTCCAGGAGACCAGGACCGGACTTCAGTTTATCGCGCTTGAAGAGGGCGCCGATGGCGGCGCATCGCCGGTGTCGACCGATCTGGTGAGTTTCGAATACGCCGCGACCACCGCCGATGGCGTCGAATTCGACTCCTCGCGCGCGCGCGGCGCCGCGCCTCAGGTGCGGGTGTCTGATCTGGCGCTCGACGTGCCGGGCCTTTCCGAAGGCCTGCAGCTGATGAGCGAGGGCGACCGCTACCGGTTCTTCATTCCGCCCGATCTCGCCTATGGCGATCAGGTTGGAGACGGCGCGCCCTTCGGTCCGAATGAAACCCTGATATTTGAAGTGGAGCTGATTAAAGTGCAAAGCCCTGAACGCAATCTCGAAGCCGCCAGAAAATTTCTTGACGAAAACGCCAGGAAAGACGGGATCAAAACGACCCCGTCGGGGCTTCAGTATCAAGTGCTGACCGAAGGCGCGGCAGAGGGAAAAAGCCCTGCAGCGACTGATACTGTTGAGGTTCATTATCAGGGCACGCTGCTCAACGGGACCGAGTTCGACTCCTCTTATTCGCGCGGCAAGCCCATTGAATTTCCGCTGAACCGGGTCATCGCGGGCTGGACGGAAGGCGTTCAGCTGATGAGTGAAGGCGACAAATACCGCTTCTTCATTCCGCCAGCGCTCGCCTATGGCGAGGGTGGAACCCCCGGCGGTCCGATCGGTCCGAATGAAGCGCTGATCTTTGAAGTCGAACTGATCGCAGTGAAATAGAAACCGCCCGCATCGTGAAATCGGCAATGCCCCCGCTCCAGCCGAGCGGGGGTTTTTTTGATCCGATGCGTGACCGATACGGACCATCCGAGTCGGGACGACCCTCTTTCCGGTCAGGATGGCGCGCGTATTTTTTTATTGTTCGTTTACCCGCATCAAGATAAGGGGAATCCTTGCTGACAGTTGGTCAGTGTTTCAGGGGACGTCCTCCAATGAAAAAAGCAACGAAGAAAGCCGCCAAGCCGGCGGCGAAAAAGCGGACGGTGAAAGCCAAAGCCGCCAAGAAAACGACAGCCAAGCGCAAGGCTCCGGCCAAGCGCAAAGCCGCCAAGAAAACCAAACTGACCGTGGCGAAGAAACCCGCCAAGCGTAAAGCAGCGAAGAAAACGACAGCCAAAAAAGCTGCGAAGAAAACCACTGCAAAGCGCAAGACGGTTCGCCGCAAGAAGGCTGCTTAAGCTGACTTGGCGCATTGTTGATGTCCCGGCCGTTGTGCCGGGGCATCAACGCCGCCGCTTCTGGCAGGCGACGCAAAAAGCCAGATTTTCCTTTGAAATTCAGTGTGAAAGTCATGCAGCGCAGGCATTCCCCGCTTGCGCTCGCAGGCGGTTTTCGCGCAGTTTGCGCGGATGAACGATATTGCAGAACAGCTCTCGTGGATCTCGCGTCTCGTCGCTTTTGACACGACCTCGTCGAAATCGAACTTCGCCCTGATTGAAGATGTTGAGGCCTATCTGTCCGGGCTCGGGGTTGAGACGTTTCGCGTCGGCAATGACGAAGGAACGAAGACCAACCTTTATGCGCTGGTTGGGCCCAAAGTCGCCGGCGGCGTGATCCTTTCCGGGCACACGGATGTGGTGCCGGTCGACGGGCAGGACTGGTCGAGCGACCCCTGGACGGTCACCGAGCGGGACGGCAGGCTCTATGGCCGCGGCGTCGCCGACATGAAAAGTTTCTCCGCCATCGGCCTGTCGCTGGTCCCGGAGATGCTGAAAGCGGGCCTGAAACGGCCGGTAATTTTCGCGCTCTCTTATGATGAAGAAATCGGCTGCCTCGGCGCGCCGCGGATGATCGCCGAAATCGCTGACAAGATACCGGCGCCGTCCGCTGTGATCGTCGGCGAGCCTACGAGCATGAAAGTGATCGACGGCCATAAGGGCATCGCCTCGTTCAAGGTCAGGGTCACCGGCTACACCACCCATTCGAGCCAGACCGATCGCGGCGTCTCCGCCGTGGAGGCGGCGGCGAAACTGATCACGAAAATCACTTCCATGCGCGACATACGCGCCGCGCGGGCTGAGCCGGACTCGCCCTTTAGCCCGCCTTATTCAACCATGACCGTCAATGTCATGCATGGCGGCACGCAGTTGAACATCATGGCAGGGGAGGCCGAATTTCATTGGGATCTGCGCGTGGTGCCGGGCGATTGCCGCGACGACATTATTGAAGAATTCACCGAATATGCGCTCGGCGTCGAAGCGGAGATGCGCGCCAGGGCGGCTGGATGCCGCGTGGAGATCACGCAAATGACCAACGCGCCCTCGCTGGCGCCGCAAACCGATAACCCGGCCGCCGATCTCGCTAAGGCGATCACCGGCCATAACAGCACGGATGTCGTTGCGTACGCCGCAGAAGCAGGACAGTTTCAAGAGGCTGGCTTCTCCGTGGTTATTTGCGGACCCGGCTCCATCGATCAGGCGCACCAGCCGGACGAGTTCATTACGCTCGATCAGGTGCGCGAGGGGACCATTTTCATGCGACGGCTGATCGAACGGTTGCGTTCCTGAAAACAATAACAATCACGGAGGAATCCCATGACATCGCTCGAAGCCGCCGCCCTCTGGGTCGGCCTTAACGCCTTGCTGCTCATCTATATCAGCGCCCGGGTCGGCATGGCGCGCGGCAAGCATAAAGTCAGCCTTGGCGATGGCGGCAATCCGGAGATGGTCAAGGCGATCCGCACCCAGGGCAATTACATCGAATATGCGCCGGCCGCGATTGGCGGACTGGTGCTGCTCGCGCTCCTCAATGTTTCCGCGCTTGTCATTCATATATTGGGCGGCGTGTTTTTCTTTGGCCGGGTCGCGCATCTGCTCGGTCTCGGCATGGGCGTCTGGCCGCAGGGTCGCACGGTTGGAACGGCGCTCACCATGCTGACCTTGCTGGTCACCGGTCTGTGGCTCATCTATCGCGCCGTCATTTAGTCAGACTCTGTTAACCTCGGTAAGCGGGGCGTGTCTAACCTCCCGCTTTGCAAGGACTTTTTGCGCGCTTTTACATTTTGTTGACGCTGTCCTGCGAGCCTTCCGGAAAACGCAGCTTTGCTTTTCCGAAAGGCGCATCAGGTGAAACCAGTAACGCAATGCCGCGCATGCGGCTCCAGGGCGCTGACCCCGGCTTTTTCCATGCCGTTCGGCGCACGGCGAAAATCGATCGGCCGCAAGGCTGATCCTTCGGCGACTTATGTTCTGTGCGATCCTTCGCGGGACGCGCGCGCCTGCGGGTTGCTGCAGTCGGCGCATCTGCATGACGACTTTTCCTACCTGCCTTCGGGGCATCACGCCTCGACGCGCGATCATCTGCGCGCGGTGGCGACCGAAGCGCTGGAGATGATCTCCGGACGCGATTGCGCCGCTCTAGATATTGGCTGCAGCGACGGGACGCTGCTCTCCTTCTATCCGCGCTGGGTCGATCGCTTCGGCGTCGATCCCGATGACCATATTGAGGAAATCGGCGACTGGGCGTGGACGGGCAAATCGCGTTTCCCGTCTCCCGAGCTCGACGCCGCTTTCGGCGACAAGAAGTTCGATATCATCACCGCCGTGTCCACATTCGAGCATGTGGACGATCCGCGCGCGATCCTGTCGCGGGTTAAATCCCTGCTGGCGGCTGACGGCGTCTTTGCGCTCGAAACGCTCTACGCGCCAATCGTGCTGACCCGGACTTGCGTTGAAACGCTGCAGGCCGGCGTGAGCGCCGTCTACTCGCTGTCGGTGATCGAATGGCTGCTGCGGGAAGCAGGTCTCAAAGTTTTCAAAGGCGCGCTGACCTCAAAAGAGGGCGGGTCGATCCGTCTGTTTATTACGCATGCCGAGAATGACGAGTATGATTTCGACCCGTGGTTCGAGCGGCTGGCAAGGCTCTGGGACGAAGAAAACGCCCTCGCCATGCGCGCCTTGCAGCCTTACCAGTCGTTTGAGCGGCGCGCCGCGCAAGTGCGCGAAGACTTCGTCGAATTTCTTGAAGACATCGCCTCGCGCGGCGAGTGCGTGCATGTTCTCGGCGCCGACGTCCAGACCGACGCGTTGCTGCGCTGGGCCGGTCCGGCGGCGAAAGTCATTTCCGCTGCGGTCGACACCGGCATTGCGCGCGAAAAGGAAACCCTTGGCGAGCGCGGCCCCCGCGTCATTTCCGAAACCGAATGCCGCGCCGCCGAGCCGGACTTCCTGATCGCCTCGGCCCGGTACAAGCGCGAGATCATGGAGCGCTGGCGCGAAGCGGTGATGCTTGGCGCGCAGATCATTTTTGTCACGCCGAGCCCGCATATTGTGACGTCGATGAATTTCGCCAGCGAGTATGGCAAGGCGATCAACAATGGCGACGGGCCTGCGGGCGCTCATACCTTGCGGGCGATCCTTGCGGTCGCTGGCGGTCCGCGCCTCATCGCCGACAATCCGGACGCGGTCAAAACGGCAAACGGCTAGCCGCAAAAGCGGGATTGAGGGTCAGCCTAGTCCTTGACGCTCAAAAATCGCCGCGTGGCGCCTTCAAGCACAACGGCGGTGAGCATGCCGCCATAGCAGGCGCCGGTGTCGACTCCGATCCGCCAGCCCGCGTCGTCCGGTTTGTTGACCGGCGTGTGGCCATACACCACCACATAGTCAGGACGCTCTGCCGGTGAGGCGTTATGAAAACGCTTCCTGATCCATAACAGATCGGTTTCGGTCTGATCTTCGAGCGATGCGCCGGGCCGGACGCCGGCATGCACGAACAGATAATCGCCCTCAATATGGGTCAGCGCCAGCGCGTGCAGGAAATCGAGATGCGCCTTGGGCATCGCTGCGTGGATCGCTTCGGCCAGGTCGATTTTGCTGACGCCGACCGGATCGATCCCGTAGCTTTCCAGCGTTTCCTCGCCGCCCCAGTCGAGCCATTGCGGCAAGTCTTCGGGCTCGTCGAGGAAATCAAGCATGATCGCTTCGTGATTGCCCTTGAGAAAAACGGCGTCCTTGTACTTGCGCATCAGTTCCACCAGCCGTTCGATAACCCCGCGACTGTCGGGTCCGCGATCGACATAATCGCCAAGGAAAATCAGTTGGGCGTTCTCAAGCCCGCCGCAATCCTCGGCGATCTGTTCCAGCAGCTCATCGAGCATATCGAGCCGGCCATGAATGTCGCCAATAGCGTAAACTCGCTTGCCGTCAGGGACGGCGGCGCTTTTGTGCAGATCCCGGCCGGATTTTCTCTCTGAACTGGCGCTCATTCGTTTCTCTGGTTCTGGACGGCGTTGAAAGCCGGTACACTTAGCCTTGCAAAAAGGCTATTAAAAATCTGACAAGGAATCACGCTCTAACGGCGTGAATTGGGCGGAAACGCATGAGCGTGCTGGCGACATGAGCGGTTTGGCGACATGAGCGTATTGGTGACTGGCGGCGCCGGCTATATCGGGGCGCACATGCTGCTTGCGTTGGAAGACGCAGGAGAAAAAGCCGTCGCGCTCGACAATCTGTCCACGGGCGCGCGCTGGCTGGCGCCTGAGAGCGCAACCTTTATTGAGGCTGATGTGGGGGGCGCGGCGGCGCTCCAGCGCGTGTTCGCCGAGCACGCCATTAGCGACGTCATTCATTTCGCCGGCTCGATCCTGGTGCCTGAATCCATTCGCCGCCCGCTGGATTATTACCGCAACAACACCGCCAACACGCTCAACCTGCTCAACGCCTGCATAAAGGCCGGGGTGAAGCGGTTCATTTTTTCGTCGACGGCGTCGGTCTATGGCACGCCGGAGCGCACGCCGGTTTCTGAAACCTCGCCAATCCATTCCATCACGCCCTATGGCGCATCCATGGCCATGAGCGAACGCATATTGGAAGACGCCGCCGCCGCGCATGACATGTCATTTGTGACCTTGCGCTATTTCAATGTCGCCGGCGCTGATCCGAAAGGGCGCGCCGGTGAAATCGGCAAGCCGACGCATCTGATCAAGGCGGCGGCGCAGATTGCGCTCGGCCTGCGCAAGGAAAAGCTGCAGATACATGGCGGCGATTATTCAACGCCTGACGGCAGCGCCATTCGCGATTATGTGCATGTGAGCGATCTTGCCCAAGCGCATCTGGCGGCGCTTGAGCGGTTGCGCAAAAAGGGCGGCGCCATAACGCTCAATTGCGGGTACGGGCGAGGATACTCCGTCTATGAAGTGGTCGACGCTTTCCGCCGCGTGACCGGCAAGGCGCTCGACCATGAAGTCGGCCCGCGCCGCGCCGGCGATCCGGCGCAGCTTATTGCTGACAACGCCGCCATCCGCACCGTGCTCGACTGGCGCCCGCGCTATGACGATCTCGATTTTATCGTTGAAACGGCGCTTGAATGGGAACGGCGTCTCGCCCGCCGTCAGGAAACTGCATGACGGCGTCAACTTTGCTGTGGCCGCGCATCGCCTTCAGTCTGCTGTTCGTTGTTGTGACATATCTGACGCTGACGCCCAATCCCGAGGATGCAAAATCTGGTTTTGCTGTGACGCGCTGGGTTGCGCAAATCCTGTTCGGCAACCCGGCGCTCGCCGACAAGGTCGCGCATTTCGCCGCTTACGGCGCGCTTGGCGCGGCCGCCGCCTGGGCGCAGCTTGCGCTGCTGTCAAAACGCCGGATCACCGCGCTGGCGCTGGCGCTTTATGGCGTTCTGCTGGAAGTGTTGCAGGGTATTGGCGGCGTCCGTTCGCCGGAAGTGGCGGACGCTGTCGCTAATGCGCTTGGCGCCGTCGCAGGCCTTGGCGGTGCGATCATGCTTGCGCGCCTCGCCAGAAGATTCCGCAAGGCATGAAGGCGGCGATCATCATTCCGGCGCGCTACGCCTCGACCCGGCTTCCGGGCAAACCGCTTTTGACGCGCACGGGAAAGCCGCTGATCCAGCATGTTTATGAACGCGCGCGGCAGGTGAAATCCGCCCGGCATGTGATCGTCGCCACCGATGACCAGCGGATTTTCGATGCGGTGAAGGGCTTCGGCGGCGACGCAGTAATGACGCGCGCCGATCATGAATCCGGCAGCGGGCGCGTCGCCGAGGCATCGCACCACCTGGACGCCGACATCATCGTCAACCTTCAGGGCGACGAACCCGAAATCGATCCGGCGCACATAGATGCGCTCATTGCCTTGCAGGACCAGAGCGGCGCCTTTGCATCGACCTTGGCGTGTCCTTTTCCGGCAGAAGCCAACAGCGAGGCAGGCTCGCCGGAAGATTCCGCCGCGGTAAAGGCGATCCTCGGCGAAACAATAAACGATCATGCGCGCTGGGCGCGTTATTTCACGCGGCGGCTCGGCCTCTGGCCGCGCGATGAGCAGGGCCGCATTTCAACGCCTGCCGATTATTTTTTGCATGTCGGCGTCTATGCGTTTTCAAAACGGAGCCTCGCCAGATTCGCAAACATGCCGGCCGGCGCGCTTGAGCAGATCGAGCGGCTGGAACAGTTGCGCATTCTGGAGATGGGAGAGCGGATTGCTGTCGGGACGATCCCGCATGCTGCGCCGGGAATCGACACGCCGGAAGACTACGAGGCCTTTATCCAGCGAACGTTAAAAGGCGCCGCCTGACAGCCGGGGAGGGGATGGGCTGTGTTTGCGGCGGCGCCTTGGCGTGGGTTCATTACTGACGACTATACGAGCGAGGTGTACGCATAAACCGCCGGATAGGCTGCTGCGATGATGACTGCGCAAGTCGTTAACAGGGTGATCAATCTAGCCATGGGTCTCTCTCCGTTTCTTGTTATGAGCGGGAGATAGGAGCGGATGATGCGGCGGGAAAGACCCTTGCCGCGCCGTTTGCCGCGAAAAAAATTCATCTCATCGAATGACGAAAATTCGCGTCACAACTGGGCGCGCACCGCGGTCAGTTCGTCGACGGAGACAGAGTGGGCGCTTGGAAAAGCACAGAAAGCGACGCGCTGCGATCGTGCGCAGCGGTCAGCGGCAATCTTCAGATAATCTCTCGGTCTATTCCATCGGCCGGAAGATCAGGGTCATCACCACGCCAATGACGCCAATGACGCCCCAGAGCGGCAATCCCATGATCGTGCCGATCGCCTGGGAGATGCCGCCCGGCGAATTCTGGGCGATCGCGGCGCCGTCAATGCCAATCAGCCCCAGTACAAATTCGGTCGACCGCATGACCGGCTCTCCGGTCTCCAGCGACGAAACCCCGTCAGCCCCCAACAACGCAATCGCGACCGCGACCAGCACCCAAGCGATAATACGAAACGCCGCCATCTAAAGGCCCCCTCGAATGGTTAACGCAAACCTAACAAGACTGAGGATAACCCGGCTGGGCGGAGCCTGCAAATCAATCGTCGCGGCGGGGATCGCGGCGGGCTTTGCTGCCTGAAAAGCCAGCGATTCAGCGGGCGATTATGACTTGCGCGCCGCCTCGCCATGGCTATAGTCCGGCGCTTCTGAACGGACAGGTGGCCGAGTGGTCGATGGCGCACGCTTGGAAAGCGTGTGGGCGTTAACGCGTCCCGTGGGTTCGAATCCCACTCTGTCCGCCAGCGCTTCACAATCCGTCCCTTTTTATTGTCGCCAGGTGCACGACGTCTCCATCGAACCCACAAAATTGTGTATGCGCGCCGCAGGCGCGCGGGGTTCGAATCCCACTCTGTCCGCCAGCTTTCTCGAATACATATTTGACGAAGGCGCCGAGCGCCGGAATTCTCCGCATGTCTTTGGCGTCTTGTTGCGCACCTTATGGCTAGTGAATATGAACTGCACAGGGCGGAAAATGCGCTAATCGTATAATGCCCAAAGCGTCCGGCGAGTTCTAAGTTGCGAAATGCTGCAGCTTACGCAGCGATCAGCAACTGCTGTAGTTTTAAAATCGCGCAGCGATTTCCGCGCCCCATCGCCTTGGCTCGTTCAGCGCTGCATTTGGAAAGCCGCCCAGCGCTGTCACCGCTGTTATGTGCCGGTTATCCGTCAGGTTCTGAACGAACAGCGAGAGTTCCCAATTTCCATCATTATCCGAAATTGAAGCGCGCAGGTCCGCCTCGCTCCATGGCCGGTTCCGGAAAGTCGGCGCATCCTGGTTCGTTTCAAGAAAGAACATGCTGCTTTGATGCCGGTAAGTTGCGCTCAGTCCAGCCGTTAGCGATCCAAGCTGCCGTTCATACCGGGCGGAAACAAATGACTGAAATTCCGGCGCGCGCGTCAGCCGGTTGCCGCTGACATCTTCGGCGAAGAGCGGCAAGGGAGCGCCGATGGGAAACGGCGGAGAGGATGAGGGGATCGCCGGGATCATCCCTTGCGTTATTTTTGCGGAGAGGAGCGCTATGTTTCCCGTCACGGTGAGCCCCTCAAACAAAAGCGCCGCGCCTTCGATTTCAACGCCTTTTATTTCCGATGCTGCAACATTGCGGATATCGACGCCGCCGCTCGGGACCGGCAAGCGAATTTGCAGATTGGAATAGTCATAGATGAACGCCGATGCGTTGAGCCGGATGCGCCGGTCAGCCAGCTCGGACTTCACGCCGACCTCATACGCATGCACGCTTTCAGAACTGAAGGCCGGCGTCAGGCCAAAAGAATTGAACCCGCCGCTTTTAAAGCCCTGACTGTAACTTGCGTACAAATGCACATCGTCATCGGGTTTAAATTCGACTATCGCACGTGGAGAAATATCATCGAAGCTCGCCTTATCGGCAAACACCGGCGGGTCTGAAAAAACATCCCCTGCGGCGAAGACCGCCCCGCTCATAAAGGAAGGCGGCGCGGTTCCGCCATTTAAAATCGAGACAACGAGATCGTTGTTGAAATTTTTGGTCTCGTAACTGTAGCGAATTCCGGCGGTCAAAGAGAGCTGGTCTGTCAGTTCATAAACCGCATCCGCGAAGGCGGCGTATGCGTTGTTTTTCTGCGCCGCATTGAAGACCGCGTTCGTGCCGAGCCCGAACAACCCCTGATAATTGCGGATGGCGAAATCCACATCCGTTTCATCGTGAAGCAGAAAGCCGCCGATCAGCCAGGTCAGCGCGCCGTCGCCAGCGGAGGCAAGACGTATTTCCGTGGAAATCTGTTGAGCGCCGATGGCGCCGCTATTGGTGAACAGTTGCAGGCCGGTGCTGTCGGAATCCTGTTCGCCGGTCAGCGACCAGTCGCGAAAGCCGGTAATGACGCCAAGGCTTGCAAAGCCCAGATCGATCTCGGCGTTCGCCGTCAGCGACCATGTTTCGGACTGCGTTGAGTTCTCGTCATCGAACTCGAACTGGCGGCCTTTCAGAACCTTGTCGAGATCTGTGCGCAACACGAATGGCGAGGCGGTTCCGGTCTGGCCGACGTCGGTGACCGCGACCAATGCGGGGTTCGCGGCGCGGTCCTGATATTCAGCAATAAGATCGACATTAACTGCAGAGTGCGGCTGATACCGTAATGACAGGCGCGCGGTAATGTCCGCGCCGCCGCCGCCATTCTCGCCATTGATGGTATTGACGCCGTAGCCGTCGCGGCGGGAGTAGCCAAGGGCGGCGCGGGCGGACAGCGCATCGGTGAGCGGGCCGGAAAGAGCGCCGCTGATCCGATATTCGCCTAACGAGGAAACCCCGGCGCGCAGTTCGGATTCAGCTTCCGGCGCCGGGCGCCTAGTCGAGATCAGCACGGCGCCAGCGGTCGAGTTGCGGCCGTAAAGCGTTCCCTGCGGACCGCGCAAGATCTGGATGCTGTCGATGTCGAGCAGGTCCGCCGTCGATATGCTGAGGCGCGAAACGTAAACCCCATCGACATAGACGGAGACGGGTTCGTCATTGAAAAAATTTCCGCCTCCATTCGCGCCGCCAATGCCGCGAATGCTGAGCGGCGCAGCGCCATAGGAAACAGTGTTGGTCGCAACCAGTCCCGCCGCGAAGCCATTCAGGGACTCCAGCGTTCGGATACGGTTATTTTCAAGCGCCTCGCCGCTGATGGTCGAAATCGCAATCGGCACGTCCTGCTGGTTTTCCGCACGCCGTTGCGCAGTGACGTTGATGACATCCAGCGCCTGTTCTCTGCTGGACGCATAGGCGGGCTGGTGACCGGCGGCGGTCAGCCAAAGGACCCCGGCGAGCAGCATAGCTGTTTCTATAATAGGACACCCCCTGCACTCGCCAAAAATCCCCTCACGCAAGCCCCGATACAACATATTTCAGCGGCCTCGGGTTGCCAATGCTGGTCGTTCTTTTTTGCGCCGGATTAGCGAGCGCTAACCCGCAGCGCTGCAGGTCTCTCGTGAATTGTTCAGGAGGCCTGAGAGCGCCTGATGGCAGCTGTCTTTATGCGGAGAGTTTGCGGACCATCTGCGCATTTCATCGACATAGGCGTCGAGAACGCCGGGCTGCATCGCGTCGGCTTTTTCGATCGCTTCAAGGGCGGCGGCATGGTCGCCGAGGCCGGCATGGGCCCACGCGCAATGCAGCACGGGTTGAAAATAGGCCGGCGTTCGCCGGGCGGCCTCTTTGGCGGCGATCAGTCCCGCCTCGTAATCGAGCATGAATAAATGCGCCGTTGCGCGATAGGTCGCCCACAGCCCGAAACGCGGATGATGCGGCGCGCGCTCCTCGGCGATTTCAATCAGGCTAATGCCGTTTCGGTCCGCTTGCCGCAGGCTGCGCTGCCAGCCAAGGACCGCCAGCGCGTGCGCATCGTTGGGATTGTTTGCGATACACTGTTCGAGATAGTCGATCGCCTGATCGGGGCGGTGGAACATCGTCGCCACGATCCCGGCGGCGGCCAGAACGTCGGGATCTTGCGGACTGGCGGCGATCGCCGCGTCGATCAGCGCATCCGCTTTTCGTTTCGCTTTTACAGGGTCATCGACCCAGCCGCTGACGACGCTCTGGCTTAACTGGACAGCAAGCGCCGCCGCGACGGCCGCGTCTTCTGGATCGGCGGCGCGCGCCTCTTCGAGCAGCGACAAGATGGTTTCAGCATTTTCACGATTGTAATTGTAACGCAGCGATTCAGCTTCCTGAATGCGTTCATAGGCGGAAATATTGAAATTCTTGTTCCGGCGCGCGAGTTCCTTATGCGGGACTTTGATCTTGGCGGAAATGGCGGTTGAAATGCCGATGACCGCGTCGTCCTGCACCTCATAGAATCGATCGAGATGCGCTTCATATTTACGCGACCACAGCAGCGTGTTCTCAACGCTGTCGATCAATTCAATCCGGATACGGATTTCCTGATCGAAACGGACCAGCGAGCCTTTGGCGATGAAGCGCACATCGAGCTTTCGGGCAAGCGCCGGCAAGGCGCCGTCATTCGTCGCGTAATGTATGGTTGAGCTGATCGGCGCGACGCGAAAGCGCGGCGCCCGCGACAGGAGCGCCGTCAAATCCCGCGTCAGACCGTCCGCCAGATGCGGGTGTGCATGCTCCTGCGACTGATCTGAAAACGGCAACACCGCGATGGAAAAGGGATCGGGCGCAAAGGCGGCGCCGTGCGGCGCCGCCCGATCAATGCTGGTGTTCAGCCTGTATCCGAGCCGCGGCACGGTCATTAACGCATTCTCGCCCAGATGCGGACCCAACACTTTGCGCAATTGGTATATCGCTCTCGTCAGGGATTCGTCGCCGGCGTCGCCCCTGCCCCAGACCCGATCGATGAGGTCTTCGCGTTTCCAGGTCCGGCCGGGCCTTTCCGCCAGCGCGACCAGAACCGCCATGACTTTTGGCTCGAGCCGCTCTTCCTCATCGCCGGTCTTGAGGCAAAGCTCTCCGGGCGAGACCAGCACGCCATTGACGGAGAATGACCCTGAAAAGCCTTCCTCGCCGCCGGTCATTTCGCCCTCATTTTCCGTTCGCACTTGCGTAATGCAATTCCCGTGCGCCGAACGGGTTCGGGGAAGCAAGAGGTCTCGCAATCTGGAGAAAAATACGCATTCAAAACCAATGGGTTGGCTGTGGCGCCCCGCGATGCCCGCCACTCCCCATCATTATTCCATCATTTCCCGGTCAGGACAAATGGCGAGGACGCGCGCCAAGTGATTTCCAGGGTTTGTGGCCGCATCGCCAGTTGCGGGAGGCCAATCGCAGGGGAACGTCGATATGAAAAAATATCTTATCTCTTTAGTTGCAGCAGGGGGCGTGCTCGCCGCCGGCGGCGCGATCGCCGCGCCCGTCGGGATCGGCGTGTTTGGGCCGAACACGCAGACCGAGGGGTTTGAAAATTTCGCGCCCCCCGGACAACAGACGTTCTATTTTGCGGGTCAGCCGGCTGTTTTCTCCTCGGGCGTCGTAGCGAATTCAAATTCAACTCTCGCCCCGTCCGTGCAGAATACCGCCGGCGGCGCCCTTAACGGCTGTTTTGGACTGACGTACACGGTCGCTGATCTTTTTGATCCGTCATCGATTATTTGCCAGAACACCTTCACCAGCCCGCAGACCGGCGAACTCCTCGGAAGCGAATTCACGCTGCCGATCAACGCGATCCGCGCCGGCATTTACGTGGCCACCACCGGCACCGGCGCGACCATCATCGTCGAGGCGCGCGACGCCAACGGACAGCCGCTCGAACGCGTGTCGCGTTTCGACCCGGCCGGCATTTCCACGTTTTCGACGAACTTCTTCGGCATCGATGTCGGTAATCCCTCGATCAAATCAATCTTCGTTTCCACCGACGATTCGGTCGGTATTCTTATGGATCGGCTTGTATTCGAGGGGCCGGCCGACATGGCCCCGACCGCCAACGCCGGCGACGATCAGAATATTCGCATGATCGGCGATAGGATCACGCTCGACGGCTCCGCTTCGTTCGACGACAACACGGCGTCAGGCGATCTTCAGTATGCGTGGCAGTTGACGGGCAAGCCCGCGACCAGTGCGGCTGCGCTTACCGGCGCGAACACCGCTGCGCCGAGCTTCGTCGCCGATGCGGGCGGGACCTATACGGCCTCGCTGGTGGTCACCGATTCCATCGGACAGGCGAGCCCGGCTGATGAGGTGATGGTGTCAACCGCCAATCTCGCGCCGACGGCGGACGCCGGCCCCGACCGCGTCGGGCTGGTGAATGACTTGATCGTGCTTGACGGCTCGGGCAGCTCCGATCCGGAAGGCATAACGCTCAATTACGCATGGTCGCTGGATAATGTTCCGGCGGGCAGCAATGCGACGCTCGCCAACGGCAATGGCGCAACGCCGAACCTCATCCCCGACCGCGCCGGTCTTTATGGCGTGTCGCTGGTCGTCTCGGACAATCTCGGACCGAGCGATCCCGATACGGCGGAAATCACGGTGCTGACGCGCAGCGATTTCGCCAGCATGAAAATCGCCTGCGCCGCCGACCTGATCGCCGATCTTCCCGAGAGTGCGGTCAAAACCAAGGGCAACCAGAAAGCGCTGCTCAACTATCTCGGCGCAGCGGCGAAGGCCGTACAGCGGCCCGACTTTGAAAAAGCTGTGGAGCGGATCGAGTTCACCCTGAAACGCGCCGACGGCTGCTTCGTCAACGGCGTTCCCGACGGCAATGGCGTCGGCCGCGACTGGGTCGAGGAATGCGGCGCCCAGCTTGAGATCTATCGCTGTCTCGATCAGGCCCGCACCGCGCTGCAATAGTCAGAGGACAGAAAAATGAACGCGACCTATGCGATTCACAACAAACGAAAATTATGAGGATCATCATGAATCGGAAACCTAAACATCGCGGATTGCGCACGCGCATTTCGTTTTGGGCCGCCGCCTGTTTGCTTGCGGCGGCGCCCTCTGTCGCCGGCGCGCAGGTTCTATGGGACGAAAGCGTCAATGGCGACGCAGATCTTAATAATCCGACTCCTCTTACCCTTGCGACCGGCGAAAACATCATCAGAGGACATAACCAGGTTTCGTTGACCAGTTCCCAAAGCGATTTCGACGCCTATTTCCTGACGATACCGCCCGGCGCGTCGATCACGGCGGTCGCCTTGAGTGCGACTCAGACGGATGGAACGGGAATGAACTGGTCGTTTCGGCCGGGTACGGAAAACGTACTCGATAATCAGGTTGTCTTCCTCGCCTCGCAACAGGGAACTAATGAAGTTTTTTTCGTCTTTGGAAACAGCCTACCTATCGGCGACGGGGTCTATCGGCTGGGAAATGATAGCGCCGGATTGGAACCAGGCGTTAACTTAGGCGAAGGCGATTATGAGTGGACTTTTACCGTCGCCATGACGGATTCGCCGCCGACCGCGAACGCGGGCCCGGACCAGTCCGTTCGGATGCTCGGCGAGACGGTGACGCTCGATGGTTCCGCGTCGTTCGACGACAACACGGCGTCAGGCGATCTTCAGTATGCGTGGCAGTTGACGGGCAAGCCCGCGACCAGTGCGGCTGCGCTTACCGGCGCGAACACCGCTGCGCCGAGCTTCGTCGCGGATGCGGGCGGGACCTATACGGCGTCGCTCATCGTCACGGACTCCATCGGCCAGACGAGCGAAGCCGACGACGTCATGGTCTCGACGGCGAACCTTGCGCCGACAGCGGACGCCGGGGCTGATCTCGTCGTGCCGGTTGGCGACATCGTTGTCCTCGACGGATCGGCCAGCTCCGATCCCGAAGGCATGGCCCTCTCTTATGCGTGGACCCTCAGCGCGGTGCCGGCTGGCAGTAATGCGACGCTCGCCAATACGAACTCGGCGGGCCCGAACCTCATTCCCGACAGGGCGGGCCTCTATGAGGCAACGCTCGTTGTCTCCGACAATCTCGGGCCGAGCGCGCCGGACAGCGCGGAGATCACCGCCGTTGCACGCGGCGACTTCGCGTCGATGAAGATCGCCTGCGCGGCGGACCTCATCGCCGGCCTTCCTGAGGACGCAGTCAAAGCCAAAGGCAACCAGAAAGCGCTGCTCAACTATCTCGCGGCTGCTGCAAAAGCCGTGCAGCGGCCCGATTATGAGAAAGCGATCGAGCGGATCGAGTTCGCGCTCCAGCGCACCGACGGATGTTCGATCAACGGCGTTCCCGACGGCAATGGCGCCGGGCGCGACTGGGTCGAGACCTGCGCCGGGCAGCTCGAGATCGACCGCTGCCTTAACGAAGCCCGCGGCGCGCTCGAATAGCGGCGTTTCCGCAATAGCTTCGGCGTACGTGTAACAGGCGCCAGTAAAAGAAACAAAGTCAGCCCATCCAAACTTATAGAAGTGGAAATGAAAATGCGGTTGCTCGGAATACTCATTCTTCTTGTTGGGTTCATATCGCAGGCAAATGCGCAGGAGTGGACGAAGGCGGCTGGCGCGCTGAACCAGGTGTCCGCCATCGACCAGTCAACGGCCTGGGGCGTCAACCAGCACGATCAAATCGTTCGAACCAAAGATTCCGGCAAGACATGGCAGCAAGTGCCGGGCAATTTGCGGCAGGTTTCGGCGCTTTCTTATGACAGCGCCTGGGGCGTCAATGGATCAGGGCAAATCTGGCGCACGCGCGACGGCGGCAAGACCTGGGACAACCGTCCGGGCAGACTGAAGCAGGTTTCCGGCGTCGATTATGAAACGGCCTGGGGCGTCAATGAGGCCGACGAAATATGGCGCACCAATAATGGCGGCGCGAGTTGGGACAAGCGTCCGGGCCTGCTGCGGCAGGTTTCGGCTCTGTCCTATGAGAGCGCCTGGGGCGTCAACGCAGGCGGTGAAATTTTCCGCACACAAAATGGCGGCGCCAATTGGGACAGACGGCCGGGACAATTAAAATGGGTTTCCGCCGCCAGCTATGACGTGGCGGCCGGCGTGAATGCGAACGATGGAATTTACCGAACGCGCGACGGCGGCGCGAGCTGGCAAGTCGTTGCGGGATTGCTGAAGCAGATCTCGGCGCTGTCTTACGATAACGCTTGGGGCGTCAATGCCGGGAATGATATTTTCGTGCGTTTTGCGGCTGACACGAGCGCGCAACCCGCTGGCTCTTCTCAGGTCGTTCAGGCTGAGGCTGTCATCAAGCCAATTTGTCCGGACGGTCAGGCGGCCGCCGCGGGCGGTGAATGCGTCACCGAAGTCTTCTTTCATCGGGAAGAAGGTTTAAGCCTCGATGACGCACGCGCGCGCGTCGCGGAAACCGGCAACGCCCTCGCCACTGCGGCGCAGGTAAAGACCGCGTGGGAGAAACTCAATTTCGACGCCTACGCCTATGGCCGGCTGGCTGACGGTTCTTTCGCCGTGCCGGTCCAGGGCGATCATTTCAATTACAAAAAGGGCGTCAATCTCGGCGCGACCGGCGGCAATCAAGGCTTCTTTTTCGTCGCCGGCTGTCCGGCTGGACAGAAGCCCGGACGGCTCGGGCGTTGCGAGGCGCCGGGAGTCGCGCCCGCGCTCGGCGGCATCAGCATGATTACCCTGGCCGGCGCGGACGAACCCCGCCTGACCCAGGCTACCGCCAAAACCTGGAATTTATTTCGCAAGGGTTCCTATGACGTCGAGACATATTATGAGGCCGATCGCAACAACGCCTCGATCATGCTTCGCGATTTGTGGGGCCAGAGAACCATCAAGATCGATCTCCTCAACGGAACGGCGACCGGCGGCGGCGCGTTGAGTTTGTCGTCGAAAATTATTGCTGCGACGGACCCGGCGAATCGCGAAAACTGGTTTGTGTGGCCGGGCGTCGCGACGGCGTCTGCTGGCGTGACCTATATCGAATTCGGCGACGACACCAATCATGGCAACAGGGTTTGGGGCGCCCTTGAGCAAGTCGCCGACAACAAGTGGATTTTAAAGAACGAGGCAGGCCTCTTTGTCACTGAACTTGCGCAGACGAAGCGCGATGCGCAAACGATCACCCTGCAACACCCCAATTACAGCGTTATCGTCGTCGATTTCAAAGACAAGCTGGTGAATGTCGCCGTGCAGGCGACGTCGGCGGACAAGAGTTTGTTGCACAGCGATAATACCGGCAAGGCGCGCATTGTCCGGACAGAGAACAAACCTTACCCCACTCACTGGGGTCCGGGGCAGAACCAGTTGATTGCGGCTCAGGAGAGCGCCGCGAATACCGACCGGGCGCTCACCAGTCCGTTGTCGGAAAATGACCTCAACAGCGTCATGGAGTGGATCGGCAAGCAGGATTCCGCCTCGACCGTTCCTTACTGTTACCGGAATACGACCCCGCGTGAAGGGTTCGAGTGGAAAGGCGGCGATCCCGCCCTGCCGAATTATTCCGGCCCGAAGGCGCGATGCGAAGCGAAGTACGGCGCCGGCAAGTGCGAGCAGGGCGTGGGGCTCATGTACCCGACATGCAAAGCCGGGCAATATGGCGACGGCCCGCTCTGCTGGCAGCACTGCCCGACGACGCGCATGGTGATGGAGACCGGGCAGAACACAAAACTGAGTTGCGGCATCGGTTGTGCGATGAACAACGATGTCTGCGTCAAGCAGACAGCCGACATGGTGCTCGCGCCCATCAATGCGGTGTTGTCGATCATCTCGCTCGGCACATCCAGCGCTGCGACGTCGGCGTCAAACGCCGCCCTTGGCGGCGCCGCCGATGCGGCGGCCGGCGTGACGAAAGTTGCGCTATCTGATCCCAAGTGGGTGAAGCTGTTGGCGGCGCTCGATAAAGCGGAAGATGTCTTCGGCAAAATCACCGACGCAAAAGACAACATCGAATACATCATCGACAATGTTGAAAATCTGGAAACCGAGATCGGTCGCTGGAACGCCAATTACGACGCCAATTTTGCGAGCCTGACGAGTTCGCGCATTGACTACATCATCGACCGGAAATTTCCGGACCCGGACGATGCGTCCTACATCAAGCAGAAATACGGGCAGTACAAACTGACGACGATGCTTGAATCCGACCAGTGGCGGATATGGCGTTCTGTCGCGACTTTCGCCGGGTTCGAGCCGACCGGCATCGTCGCCACCGTTGATGTGTTCGCCCAACCGATGTGCATCCACACGGCGGAGCCGTTTCCGGCCGTGAGAATCCTCAACAGATCACAGCGCGGCGCGCCTGATCCGCTGATCCGCGCGAATTAGGGAGTGAATGCCTTCTTTCTGAGCAGCCCCTCAGATTGCGTGCGCGCAGCAAGTCCGCTGACCTGATCCGGCAGGAAGCATAGCACTCGTCCTCATCCACCCCTTAATGCTATGTAGCTGGCATTAAGGGTTTCCACTCTGGAGATGAGCGATGAGGTTTGAACGGCTGAACCCGATGACAGGCGAGGTTGCGAGCACGGCGCGCGCGATGAAGGCTGGCGATATTTCCGCCATTGCCGAGCAGGCCGCAGCGGCGTTTCCGGTCTGGGCGGCGATGGGGCCGAATGCGCGGCGCGCCGTGTTGACGAAAGCGGCGGCGGCGCTGGAGGCGAGGGCCGATCAGTTCGTTGCGGCGATGATGAGCGAGACCGGCGCGACGGAAGGCTGGGCGCGGTTCAACCTGATGCTGGCCGCCGGCATGGTGCGCGAAGCCGCTGCGATCACCACGCAGATTGGCGGCGAGGTTATTCCCTCAGACAAGCCCGGTTGCCTCGCCATGGCTCTGCGTGAGCCGGCCGGGGTCATTCTTGGCATTGCCCCGTGGAACGCGCCGATCATTCTCGGGGTGCGCGCCATTGCGGTTCCGCTCGCCTGCGGCAACAGCGTCATCCTGAAAGCCTCGGAAACCTGTCCGCACACGCATGAATTGATCATTGAAGCCTTTACCGAAGCCGGTTTTCCGGAAGGGACCGTGAATATCGTCACCAACGCGCCGGAAGACGCCGCCGATATCGTCGGCGCGCTGATCGATCACCCTGCCGTGAAGCGCATTAACTTCACAGGCTCGACGGCGGTCGGCAGGATCATCGCCAAGCGCGCAGCAGAGCATCTCAAGCCCTGTTTGCTGGAGCTGGGAGGCAAGGCGCCGCTGATCGTGCTTGAGGACGCCGATCTTGATGAAGCGGTGAAGGCGGCGGCGTTCGGCGCGTTTATGAATCAGGGCCAGATCTGCATGTCGACGGAACGCATCATTGTTGTGGATGCGGTTGCAGATGAGTTCGCTCAAAAATTTGCGGCGAAAGCGAAGTCCATGCCGGCCGGCGATCCGCGAGAGGGGAAAACCCCGCTGGGCGCCGTGGCTGACCGGAAAACAGTCGCGCATGTGAACGCGCTTATCGAGGATGCGGCGTCAAAAGGCGCGCGCATAATTGCGGGCGGCGCTGCGGACAGCGTGTTGATGCCGGCGACCGTCGTCGATGGCGTGACGGCGGAGATGACGATTTATCGCGACGAAAGCTTCGGTCCCGTGGTCGCGATCATCCGGGCTAATGACGAAGCCGACGCCATCCGCCTTGCCAATGACAGCGAGTATGGGCTTTCTGCGGCGGTGTTCACTCGCGATACGGCGCGCGGCCTGAAGGTGGCCCGGCAAATCCATTCCGGCATTTGCCATGTCAACGGTCCGACGGTGCATGACGAAGCGCAAATGCCGTTCGGCGGCGTCGGCGACTCTGGCTATGGCCGGTTCGGCGGCAAGGCCGGGATCGATCAGTTTACGGAGCTACGCTGGATTACAGTAGAGACCGAGCCCGGGCGCTATCCGATTTAACCGATTACAGGCTTCTCTCATTTAAGTAGCGGCCAGCGCGCCAAAATCTTTCAGATGGCCCTCAATGCGCATGCGCAGCGTCTGCTTGTCGAGGCCGTCCACGACGATCACCGCGTAATTTTCAACGCCGGCGCCCTTTGCAATAAAAAGATTGGCGTTATGCCACCAGCCGCGGCGCGCCAGTTCAATGACGTTTTTCGTGCGCCAGTGCATGACGCCGAAGACGGCCGACCCCTGATCGGCGATCACGGTTTCCATATTCACCGCCATTTCGTCGAATGTTGCGGGCGATGATTTTCGAGCATCGAAAATGTCGCCGCCAAGGGAACGCATGATTTCCGCGACAGTCTCGGTCGGATATTCTCTGGCGACGGATTCGCTCTCAAGGTCGTATCTTCCAAGATAAGTCATGCTACCGGTCTTTGCCGGCGGCGGCGCGACGTTAAACGCCTTGCGATAAGCGGCGACATCGGCTTCCGACCAGTAATAGCTCGGGAGCTGCTTGCGCAGCACCGTGGCTCGTTTAATCAGCACCGGCGCTTCAGCGCTTATGAGGTCAAGCCCCAACGCTGCGATATCGCGCTTGACATAAGGCTTTTCGGCCAGAAAGCGCGGCAATACGATGGGACTGTTTAAGCCGCCTTGCGCCGTGACGAGCGCGCGAACGACATCGCCAACCCAGTCGCCATAAGTGTAGGGGGTTTCTGCTTCAATAATCGTCCCGGTGCTGATGGTTCGCGTGGGGGCGCCGGGCGTCGCCAGGATTTCCGGCACGGAAGGCGCGCGAATACTGTAGCGCTCGGTGATCTTGCCGACGGCGACGCCCATGCCTTGCGGCGTGTAGAGCAGGTTATCAACCACCTCATTTTCAGGGCGAGGCTGCGCATAGACCAAGCGTCTCTGTTCCGGCTTGTCCCCGGCGAGTGTGAGCGCATCCATTTGAAGGGTGGCGCGCTCGGCCAGACTATTCGGCGTCCACCGCCCGGCGAGCGCCAGCGCGCGGCGCACCGGCGCTGCGACGGAATTTTTCAGGCGAACGGCGGGCCTGGTCCAGTCGGGATTGCCGATGACATTCATGCCGTCTTGCCTAGCGCGTTTTCATGGCGGAGCAAGTGTAACTATCGCAATGCCTGCCGGTCTTGCAGGCCGGGCGCGAGCAATGTCACAAACACTGTATGAACTCTGACCCAACCCACCGCCTGACGATCCGCATTTACTATGAGGATACGGATTTTTCCGGCGTCGTTTATCATGCGGCTTATCTCAAGTTCTTCGAGCGCGGGCGGACCGAGGCCCTGCGCGCCTGCGGGGTGCATCATTCGGAAATGCTCAAACGCGACGAGCCGCTCGCTTTTGCGGTCAGGAAAATGACGACCGAATGGCTGGCTCCCGCCCGGATTGACGATCTGCTTGAGGTGCGGACCCGGTTTCTGTCGGCGAAGGGCGCCCGCATGATGCTGGCCCAGGAAATCTGGCGGGAGGACGTCCTGCTGGCGCGCGCGGAGGTTGAGGCGGCCTGCATAAGTCTCTCAGGACGGGCGCGGCGGCTGCCGCCTGAAATTGTCGAAAAATTTCTCGAATAACAATTCCTGGCCGCCTCGAACGGCGTAAACCATTTATTAACCGTCATTAAACTTATGAAAGCCGCGACTCTGGGCTTTCCAAAGCCCTGCAATTGCCCGATTTCCCGCCATAAAGGGATTAAACGAAATCGGTTTCGGTGTTAACCATGGAAGCGCCCGGCGCGGGGCGAAAGCGCGCATGAGGGTCGTGTGCGCCGATTTCCCGGGGAAAGCCCGAACCGGGCGGCGCAGGCGGTAGAGATTTTCAGTATTGGTCCCGCCTCTGGCGCGGGCGGCATCAGGGATATGTGAGACAATGGAAACAGAAGTCGTAAGCGCGGCAGCCGGAATGGGGGGCGATTTCAGCCTCTGGAGCCTGTTTTTGCGCGCCGACCCGATCGTCAAGACGGTGATGGGCATTCTTGTCATCGCCTCGATCTGGTCCTGGGCGGTGATCATCGACAAATCGCTCACCTTCGGCCGGTTGAAATCGAAGTCGGCGAAATTCGAAGATCAGTTCTGGTCGGGCAAGCCGCTCGACGAGTTGTATCGCAAAACCCGCGACAAGCTCGATCACCCGATGGCGCGCGTGTTCGCAGCGGCGATGGAAGAATGGAGCCAGTCCAAAACGGCCGGCCGCAATGATGCGCTGGTGATCAGCGCCCGCGACCGCATCGACAAGATTTTGAACGTCACTGTTTCACGCGAGCTTGAAAAAGCCGAAAGCAGCCTCGGCGTCCTGGCGACGGTCGGCTCAGCGGCGCCGTTTGTCGGTCTGCTCGGCACGGTCTGGGGCATCATGAATGCGTTCCAGGCGATCGCGCTCACCAAAGATACGAACCTCGCAGTCGTTGCGCCCGGCATCGCCGAAGCGTTGTTTGCAACAGCGCTTGGCCTTCTGGCGGCGATCCCGGCGGTGGTCGGTTATAACCGTTATTCTTCGGCGCTGAATTCATACGCGGTGCGCCTGCAGGGATTTGCTGACGAGTTTTCCGCGATCCTCTCCCGCCAGTTAGATGAGAGGGCGCGCTGATGGGCGCAGGTCTCAATCCCGGCGGCGGGCGTCATCGTCCCGGTCGCACGCGGCACATGGCGGAAATCAACGTGACGCCGCTGGTTGACGTCATGCTGGTGCTCTTGATCGTGTTCATGGTCGCCGCGCCGTTGCTGACCGTCGGCGTTGCTGTCGATCTTCCCGAAACCGCAGCCAATCCGATTCAGGATCAGGGCGAACCGTTGACGGTGACCGTCTCTGCGGACGGCACCATCTTCGTGCAGGAAACGCCTGTCGAATATGAAAACCTCGTTTCGCATCTCGAAGCGGTGGCGACGGCCGGCTACGACCAGCGCATTTTCATTCGCGGCGATCAGAACCGCGCCTATGGCGACGTGGTGCGCGTTATGGGCCGGATCAACGCCGCCGGGTTCCGCCGTATTGGTCTGGTGACCGAGCAGGAATAGAATTGACGTTCGGCGAAGATAAGTAACGAAGGCCTGTCAGGTACATGCGTTTTGGCGTCATCGCTTCTGTCTTGCTTCACCTCGCCATCGTTGGGGCGGGGTTTCTTGCGCCGAATTTCATCAACCTTCCGGATGTGGCGCCGGAACCCTATGTGCCGCTCGATCTGATCCGCGAAGCCGAGCTTGATCTGAAAACCAGCGTGCCGGCCGCAAGCCCGGAACCGATTGTCGAGGAAGAACCCGAGCCGGACCTTCCCGAACCTGCTGTCGAGGAACAGCCCGCGCCTGCGGAAGAACAGGCCGCCGAGGCGCTGCCCGAGCCCGAACCCGAACCGGCGCCTGCGGAACCCGAGCCGGCCCCGGTCAAGCCTGAGCCCGAGGTCAAGCCCGAGCCGCCGAAAGAAACGCCGAAACCGCCGGTGAAAAAGCCGGAACCGAAGAATGACGAGCTCGATCTCGACGCGCTGTCGCAACTGATCGACAAGGAGCGCGCGAAAGAAACGCCGCAAACGCCAAGCCAGACCCCGTCGCAGACGACGGAACAGGCCGACCGGGCGCGCGCCGCTGTTGGCGCGGGCGACCGGCTGACGGCGAGCGACAAGGCGAAAATGGCCGCCGCCATCGCCAGATGTTACAATACGTCTTCCTTGATCGGCGCGCCGAACCCTGAAACCCTTTTGGTTGTTCTACAGTTCGAACTTAATCGCGACGGCACGCTGATGAGCCAGCCGAGGGTGGCGAACTCGATGCAGATAAACTTTTCGAACAACCGTTTCTGGAAAGTCGCCGAACAGGCTTCCGTCAGGGCTGTTGTTGCATGCCAGCCGTATAATTTTCTTGATCCGGGACGGTATGAAGACTGGAAAGAATTTGAAGTCGGCATGAGGCCGATGGAATGACGCCGGAATTGAAGCGAGCGGGGCAAAGAGGAAAGAGTTTGAGACATGATTAGAATATTAGTTGTCCTTGCAGCCTTGATGATCGGCGTTGCAGCGCCGGCGCATGCACAGCGCGTGCGCATCGACATCACCCAGGGCAATGTCGATCCGATGCCGGTTGCGGCGCCGAACTTTCTCGGCGCTGATGAGCAAACCCAGTCATTAGGGCGAGACATCACCGGCGTGATCATGAACGACCTTGATCGGTCGGGTCTGTTTCAGGTGATCGACCAGCGCGCGTATATCGAAAAACCGGAAGGCGTGAATGTTCGCCCGCGCTTCGCCGACTGGCGCATCATCAATGCGCAGGTGTTGATCGTCGGTGAAGTCGAGGAGCTTCCCGACGGCCGCATTCAGGTTTCAACGCGCGTCTGGGACGTTTATTCCAATGAACAGCTCGGCGCCGTGGCGTTCAAGACCCCGGCGGATAACTGGCGCCGTTCAGCCCATAAAGTCTCCGATTTCGTCTATAAAACCCTGACCGGCGAGGACGGCTATTTCGATACGCGCCTCGTTTTCGTGCATGAAACCGGGCCGAAGGAAAAACGCACCAAGCGCCTGATGATCATGGATCAGGACGGCGCCAATCCGATTCCGCTCACCGATGGTTTGAACTATCAGGTGCTGACGCCGCGCTTTTCCCCAACGCAGCAACAGATTACTTACATGGCGCTGTTCGATGATCGTCCGGGCCAGGTCTATCTGTTCAACATTGAAACCGGCGAACAGGAACAGCTCGGCACGTTTCGCGGCATGACTTTTGCGCCGCGCTTTTCGCCCGATGGCCGCGAAGTCATCATGTCCATGGAGCGCAACGGCAACTCCGACGTGTTCAACATGGATCTGTCGACGCGGCAGCTGACGCGGCTGACGGACAATCCGTCAATCGATACATCGCCGACCATGTCGCCGGACGGCCGCCGGATTGCATTCACATCCGACCGCGGCGGCACGCAGCAAATCTATACGATGAATGCGGACGGTTCTAACCAGAAGCGCATCACCTTCGGCGAAGGCCGCTATCAGACCCCGGTGTGGTCGCCGCGCGGCGATCTCATCGCGTTCACGCGGATGTATAATGGCCGGTTCTATATCGGCGTCATCCGTCCGGACGGAACCGGCGAGAGGCTGCTGACGGAGAGCTATCTGGAGGAGGGGCCGACCTGGTCGCCCAATGGCCGGGTGCTGCTGTTTTACCGCCAGACCCAGCCGCGCCGGGATGGCTCCGGGGGCGAATCTCAACTGTGGTCCGTAGACCTCACTGGCCGAAATTTGCGCAGGGTTCGCACGCCGGGCGACGCGTCCGACCCGGCCTGGTCGCCGCTTTTGCCCTAAGCGGTTCAAATAGAGAGGTTTTTTCGACCGAGGGTAACCGAAATTTCATTTTCACGCCGGAACAGCCGTTCTTGATTGCTGACGCGTGTCTCGCTACGATTCAAATGTTGGGTAAATTTATTGATTTACCTGATACCGATTTGTAAGGCGGGGGAATTAAGCTGCCGTAGCGATTGTGCGCCGCAATAGCGTGCGGATGAGTTAACAAAGGCTTTGGGGCGGGGGCGCGCTCGCCAGGCCGGATCAAGAGAGCCCAGCGGTTGAACGCCGTATTTGGGGAAGTGGAGCTTAAAAAAATGATGAAATTCTACAAAATTGCGGGGATTTTTGCGTCGCTGGCGCTGATCTCGGCTTGCGCGAGCACCGGACCGGACGTCGATCCGAATGCTGGCGCCGACACCGGCGCTTCAACTGAACCGACGGGTCCGGTTCCGGGCAGCCAGGCGGATCTTGAAGACGCCGCCGGCCACCGCGTGTTCTTCGACTACAATCAGTACACGCTGACCGCCGAAGCTCAGTCCACGCTCGCCCGTCAGGCGGCATGGCTGAAAGAATATCCGGAAACCCGCGTTCTTCTCGCTGGCAATTGCGACGAACGCGGCACCCGCGAATACAACCTCGCGCTCGGCGCCCGCCGCGCCGAAGCGGCTCGCGCATACCTCGTCAGCCTCGGCGTTGACGCATCGCGCATCACGACGGTCTCCTACGGCAAGGAACGCCCGATCGATGCGCGCTCGACGGAAGCGGCATGGTCCGTGAACCGCAACGCGACGACGACGATCACCGGCGTCGGCGCCTAAAGCCGGCGCGCCGATTGGCGATTGAATAAAGGCGCGCCCGCAATTTGCCGGCGCGCCTTTTTCATTGGGCCCGAATGGGGGCGTTTTTTCGCCTCAGTTTTGTGCCATAAGCAACCACCGGCCCGGTTGAGGCCGCTTTGAGTTCGAGGAAGTTATGATGACGCCGATCAGAAATGTATGTGTTGCGCTTTCCGCCATGGCCATTATGTCGGCGGCGCCTGCGTCCGCTGGCACGAAAGACGATATTCGCGCCCTGCAGGAACGGCTGGCGGTCGCCGAACAGGCGCTGGCGGGACAGTCGCAGGCGATGCTGCGCATCTCTCAACTCGAACGGCAAATCCAGGACATGACCGGTGAAATCGAAACGCTGACCTTTGAGCTGGATCAGGCCAATGCGCGCCTCGATTCCGTGACCGCCGCGCTCGCAGGCGATGCGAATTTTGCTGCGCCCGGCGATTTCAGCGGCGCGCCAAGCGACGGGCCGATTTCGCTGATGCCCGGCGCGGACCCCGCCGGTGATCCGATTGCGGATCAAATTGCGCGCGAGTCCGCTGAAGCCGGCGCCGGACCGGATGACGTTTCTCTGCCGCTCGATCCCAATGCGGCGTTCGATTATGCGTCCGCCTTCCTGCTCTCCGGCGATTACCAGCGCGCCAAGGCCGCGTTCAGCCTTTACGTCGAAGCCTTCCCCAACCACCAGCGCACATCTGACGCGCAATTCCGTTTGGGCGAAATTTATTTGGCGCTCGGTGAAAACGCCGCCGCCGCTGATGCATTCATCGCCCATATCCGCGCCTATCCGAATGATGCACGGACGGCGGAAGCCTATCTGAAACTGGGCACCGCCTTTGCCCGTCTCGACAAATCGTCAGAGGCCTGCACGGTCTTCAAGACGATGAAGTCGAAGCATCCGAATGCGCCTGCGCCGGTGTTGCAGCGCGCTGATCTCGAGATGGCGCGGATCGACTGCAAGTAAGGCGCGTGGCCGACGCCTCCAGACCGCCGCTCACCCTTTCCGCTGACAGCTTCGCCGCGCACATGGACGCGGCGAAGGCGCCGCGTTCCATTGCCATTGCGGTGTCTGGCGGGCGTGATTCCATGGCGCTGGCGCATCTGTGCGCGGCATGGGCGAAAAGCGCTGGCGCCGCCGTCCTCGCGCTGACCGTCGATCATGGATTGCGGGCGGAAGCAAAACACGAAGCCGAACAGACAAAGCGCTGGAGCGAGGCCATGGGCCTCGCGCACCGGACCCTGGTCTGGGAAGGCGACAAACCACAATCGGGATTGCAGGCGGCGGCGCGCGCGGCGCGGTACAAACTTTTGATCGAAACGTCCCAGCGCGAAAACTGCGGCGCGCTGCTCACCGCCCACACCATGGACGATCAGGCGGAAACCGTTTTCATGCGTTTGTCGCGCGGGGCGGGGCTGCGGGGTCTGTCGGCCATGCGCGCAGAGAGTCTCGTGGCCGCCGGCGCCGGAGAACCGCTGCGCCTGATGCGGCCCTTGCTCGGCGTTCGCAGGGATGAGGTCACTGCGTATCTTCAGGCGCCCGGTCAGGCTTATGTCGATGATCCGTCGAATCTCGATGACCGGTTTGAGCGCGTGCGCGTGCGCGCGCTGCTGGCTGCATTGTCCGAACAAGAACTAATGAGCGCGGAAGCGCTGTGCGCGTCCGCTCGGAAATTAGCCAGCGCCGATGATGCGGTCCGCCAACATGAAGAAACGCTGTTCGACCGGTTAGGCGGCTGTTTCACCGCATGGGGCGGGGCTTTGCTGGACCGTTGGGACGCTGCGGCGCCCGCCGCCGCCGGACTGGCGCGCCGTCTCCTGCATGCGGTGGGCGGCGGCGCCTATGCGCCTGACGGGCACGCCGCAGCGCAAGCCATGGCGGGCGCGGGCGCCGCGACCCTGGCCGGCGTCCTGATCCGGCGCTGGCGCGGCAAGCTCTGGCTGGTGCGTGAACCGGCGGCCCTGCTGGGCCGGGCGGGCGTGCCGCCGCTCGGTGCGGCCCCGGTGATCGCGCCCATGCTTTGGGACGGGCGCTTTATCGTAACGCCCGCCGCTTCGGCAGGGCTGGAAATCGCGCCGCTCGGCGCGGCTGAAATGACTGTCGATACAAGCGCCTTCACAGGTCCGCCGGAGGGTTTAAGCGCCGCGCCGGGGCTTTATCAGCGCGGCGTATTGATTGCCTCGCCCGCGCTCCCATTTATGAGGTCCGAAGCCGCCGCCTTCAGATCGCTCACAAGGGAGCGATTTCTGGGCCGGATTGTTAGGTTTCCGTAGAATTGGCGCAATTTGGGCCGAAGATGATGGCGCTGGCGATTCTTAACGCCTATCTAAAGCTCTGGAGAGTATTCTAAGGCGCTATTCAACCGGGTTTGGCGCGCTGCGAGCAAAGAGGAAAGACACTGCGAATGAACGGACGCAACATTCTGATCTGGGGTCTCGTCATCGTCTTTTTTGTCGTGGCGCTGCAGCTATTCGAGTTCAACACGCCCGGCCCGCAGCCGACGCAACTGACATATTCTGAATTTGTCGACCGTATCGACTCCGGCAGCATCGCCAACGCCAAGGTCGCCAAAGGCCAGGTTACCGGCAAGCTCGCCGAAGGCGCCGATTACGTCACCAACATTCCCGAAGACGGTCAGACCGCCGCCGCCGAGAAACTGAACGCGGCCGGCGTCAACACCGAGATCGTCAAGGAAGAAGAGCTTCCGCTGCTCTTATCCCTGCTGATCAACATTCTGCCGCTGCTGATCTTCCTCGCCTTCTTCCTGTTCATCATGCGTCAGATGCAAGGCGCCGGCGGCAAGGCCATGGGCTTTGGCAAGTCGCGCGCGAAATTGCTGACCGAGCGTCAAGGCCGCGTCACTTTTGACGACGTCGCCGGCATTGATGAAGCGAAAGAAGAACTAGAGGAAATCGTCGAGTATCTGAAAGACCCGATGAAGTTCCAGCGCCTTGGCGGCAAGATCCCGAAAGGCGCGCTGCTGGTCGGTCCTCCGGGCACCGGTAAAACGCTTCTGGCGCGCGCCATCGCCGGCGAAGCCAATGTGCCGTTCTTCACGATCTCCGGTTCCGATTTCGTCGAGATGTTTGTCGGCGTCGGCGCATCGCGCGTCCGCGACATGTTCGAACAGGCGAAAAAGAACGCGCCCTGCATTATCTTCATCGACGAGATTGACGCGGTCGGCCGTCATCGCGGCGCCGGTCTTGGCGGCGGCAATGACGAACGCGAGCAGACGCTGAACCAGCTCCTCGTTGAAATGGACGGGTTTGAATCCAACGAAGGCATCATCCTGATCGCGGCGACCAACCGTCCCGACGTGCTCGATCCGGCGCTGTTGCGTCCGGGCCGCTTCGACCGTCAGGTCGTGGTGCCCAATCCGGATGTGATCGGCCGCGAAAAAATCCTCAATGTCCACGCGAAGAAAGTCCCGCTGGCGCCCGATGTGAACATCCGCACGATTGCGCGCGGCACGCCCGGATTCTCCGGCGCTGATCTCGCCAATATCGTCAACGAAGCCGCCCTGCTGGCGGCTCGGCGCGGCAAGCGTTTCGTCACGGCGAAGGAATTCGACGACGCGAAAGACAAAGTGATGATGGGCGCGGAACGGCGCTCCATGGTGATGACCGACGACGAGAAAATGATGACCGCCTATCACGAGGCGGGTCACGCCCTTGTCTCCATCACCATGCCGGGGTCTGACCCGGTCCACAAAGCGACGATCATTCCGCGCGGGCGCGCCCTCGGCATGGTTCAGTATTTGCCGGAAAGGGACAGATATTCCTTCACGCTTGAGCAAATGAAAGCCCGCATCGCCATGGCCATGGGTGGTCGTGTTGCTGAAGAGCTGAAATTTGGCACAGAAAAGGTCAGTTCCGGCGCATCGTCTGATATCGAAACGGCGACGCGGCTCGCACGCGCCATGGTGACCAAATGGGGCCTTTCCGAAAAGCTCGGGCCGATCGCCTATGCCGAAGACGAGGGCGAGGTGTTCCTGGGCCAGTCGATTGCGCGCTCGAAGTCGATCTCGACCGATACAGCGAAGCTGATCGAGGACGAGGTCAAGCGCTTCGTGACCGATGGTTATAACAAGGCGAGGGAAATCCTGACCGAGCGCCGCGACGACTGGGAAAAGCTGTCTCAGGCGCTGCTTGAGTTTGAAACGCTGACAGGCGAGGAAATCCAGAAGCTGCTCGACGGCGGCGAGATCGTTCGCGAAGACCCGCTCGATCCGAAAGACCACACGCCGCCATCCTCCGTGCCGACCTCCGGCGCAGCGTCCGGCGGGAAACCGAAGAAGGATGACGGAACCGGCGGCATGGAGCCGAGTCCGCAAGGGGCGTAATCCTTCGGCGCAACCAGCCGTCGCAAGGGGCCAACGCCTCGCCGCAAAGCGATTGCCGATTTCCTGAACCATGCTGACCCTGCCCTGTGCAAACAGGAGGGTCAGCGATGATTACGGCATTCAAGAGGATCGTCATCTGCGCGGTGGCGGCGTTGGCCATGGCGGCGCCCGCCGCCGCTGAAGGTCTTTTCGAAATGGGATGGCGCGAATTGTCGCCGGGCGTCTGGCTCGGGGCGCGCGAAAACGCCATGCGCTCGCCGGTGCTGGCGAACACGGTGTTTGTGGTCGGCGATGACAGCGTGATGGTTTTCGACGGCGGCGGCGTCGCCACCCAGGGCGAGCAGACGCTGGCGCAGATTCGCAAGGTGACCGACAAGCCGGTCAGCGCCATCGTGGTCAGCCACTGGCATGGCGATCACCATCGCGGCAATGGCCCGTTTATCGACGCGTTTCCCGATGCCGACATCATCAGCCATTCCTTCACGCGCGACGCCATCAACGGCGGGCCGATGAAGCGGGTTGCGGACGGCGAAAAGAATCTGAGCGCGACCTATGACGCCGTTGCAAAGATCGCCGGAGAGGGAAAATGGTTCGACGGTTCTGACCTGGCGCCTCAAGAAATCGAGTATTTCAACCGGTTCATGGCGGACAAGGATGAGTATCTCGCAGAGTTCGAGCGCAACCGCATCGACCCGCCGACGCGGGTATTCGATGATGAACTGGAGATCGATCTCGGCGGCCGCACAGTGACGCTGCTTCATGTCGCGCCCGGCAACACCAAGGGCGACGTGATGCTCTATCTGCCGGACGCAAAAATCCTTGCGACCGGCGACGTTGTCGTCGCGCCGGTCCCTTATGGGTTTTTCAGCTATCCGCAATCGTGGATCGGCGTTCTCAACACCATCGCGGCCATGGACGTGAAGACGCTGGTTCCCGGCCACGGCGCCGTGCAGACCGATATGGAGTATGTGCGTCTCGTCAGCGAAACGCTCGCTCTTGTGATCGCTCAGGTCGATCCTCTTGCGAAGGAGGGCAAGGAGTTGAAAGAGGTCGGCCCCGCCGTGGATTTTTCCGCCGTTGAAGAGCGATTCACCCATGGCGATCCGGTGCTGAAGCGGTTCTTTGCGATGTATTTCAAGCAGCCAGTGGTCAGCGCGCAATACACGCTCGCGACCGGCGGCGACAATGAAAGCCTCGACTACGAACCGCCGGCGGAACCAGCGAGCGAATAGAAAACAGCGCCCGCGCTTGGGGTGGGGGCGCCGCTTCGGCCTCATTCGATTTAACGGTCAAGGCTCAATCCTGAAGCGTGATCCCGGATTGATCTTCTATGGCGCCGGCCCATGCCCAGCCGCCAAAAGTTTCGGAAACCGCAACGAGCAGTTCATTGTCGCCCTTTTTCAGATCAAGCCCGGCGCTGTCAAAGAAGCCGACCGTGCCGAGGAAGCGATAGTCACGAACGGTCCATCCGGCGTCGCCATAATAGACGCGTTTCCCGTTTAAATAGATGCGCACGCGGTCGGAATAGCCGAAGCGAAGTTCTTTCATCTGCGCCTTGTCGGATGAAATTCCGAGCCGGACGAAAACCGTGCCGTCAGCATCGGGCAGGCGTTCGCGCAATCTTGAAATGTTTGCGATTCCGTTCGTTTCGACCGCCAATTCCTGCCAGTCGAGATCGTTGAGGATCGATGCGGGCAGCATCAGTGCGTTTTCAACTTTGCTTTCAGAGAAAACCGAAGAGACTGTCCAGCTTTTAATCAGCCCCTCTGGAAGTGCGGGGGACTCTTTCGCCTCACCAGCAATGCGGTCCTGATTCGTGAGGGGGCGATGGGTCACGCTCGAAAACCGGACGGTTACAGGGCCGGTTGCTCTAAGTCCGATCGCCCCCTGCTTCAGGTCTGTTTTGAGATCGGGAACATGCAGAACCGGCGCGTCACTATTGAAATAGAAATCCGCCTTGTCGCCAATGACGACAAGTTTCGCGTGATTCCAGCCTTCGAATGTTTGTGAAAGCGAAGCGATGGCGTTGCCATCTGAAAAAATCTGCCATGCGGAGTTTCCGTTCTCGACTGGCGTGTATTGCACTGCGTCCGGCATATTGTTCAGATGCGAGCGGAAATAGATTTCTTCGAATCGATTGTCGCTGGTTGCGCGCCAGGCGGGGCCGATAAAGCCCTGGACTTCCTCATATCTGGCGTCAAACTCGATCACACCATCGGAAAAAGACGCATCGTCCAGCCAAACGCGGCCGCCGCGCAAGACCAGCGTCTCGCGCCCCTCAAAGGTCTCAACCCGCGCCTCTTGCGCCGTCACCCGCCAGGTTTTGCCGCCAAAAACAAGAGTTTCAGGGGCCGGTTCCGATTGGGCGGCGGCAGTGACCGGGATCAGCAAGGCAAGGCAGGACAACAAGGCGGCGCGCATATGCAACTCCGTTCAGGCGGAAAGTCCGCAGCGAGAAACGGGTGCAAGCATGAGCGCGCCAAGTCACGCCGTCTTGCAAAAACCGGACATGTCCGAGGGCTGGCCTGATGCAGACGAGAGCGCGCGCCGCGCCTTGTGAATGGTTTGCGGCGAGACGCCGAGATGAAGCTGGAATGTGTTGATCATATGTGACTGGTCGTGGAATCCCCTGCTCAGCGCGATGTCGGCCCAGTCGGGACGCGCGGACTTTTCTGCCGCGAGCACCGCCGCTGTCAGACGCAACTGGCTGGCGTATGTCTTTGGCGAGAATCCCAAATGATCGCGAAAGCGCCGCCGCAAATGCCGCTCGCTGACATTCAAGAGCGCGGCAATTTGACTGCACCGCAGGCTCCCGTTTGTCCGGCGCAGAAGTTCCGCCGCATGGCACTCAGGGGTTGTGGCGTTCAGTTTATCGCGGCTGAAGCAAAGGAGGTCATCACTCAGCAGACTGATGATCTGTTGGATAGGAGCGGTCTCGGCGACAGCCAGCGACCGCTCACAGGCCGCTTCAAGCTGGCGCGGTGCGGGTTCCGGCGCCTGGTTCATATGATCTGCGGGAACGATTCCGAATACCGCTGCGGAGATTTCCGGTTTCAAGCGAACGCCGATCAGCTCCTCGGTCGGAGACGGCGTGTAAATCGCGCTATGTGAAAACGGGCCGCAGACGGTTAAATCGGCGGCGATGATCTCGCCGCGGCGATTTCGTTTGCGGCGGATGGCGATGCTGGGCTCGCCATGGGGGAGCATCCAGTGCGATTTTGGGTTCAAGGCCGGCGCCACGCTGGTCCAGACGATGTCGATGGGCCGATGCAGCGCGTCGCGCCGCGTCCATGCGGTATATTGGCCAAGCTCGTGGACCGGCGCGGTAATATCGTGACTGGCCTGCTGTTCCATTGCGCGATCATAGGCCATTGCGCATAAGGAAGAGAGAGCAAACGGGATAAAGCGTTGCCGTCCTGCGCTGCGCCGATCCTTAAAGGTATGGCTGTGAAAACCGACTGGGTAATCATGGGCGTGGTCAACGTGACGCCGGACTCCTTTTCCGATGGCGGGATGTTCGCCAGCGCTGATGCTGCGGTCGCCCATGGTCTCCGCCTTGCGGATGAAGGCGCGGACATTCTCGATATTGGCGGGGAGTCGACGCGTCCGGGCGCCGAAACCGTATCCGTCGATGCCGAACTGAAACGAACGACCCCGGTGATCGAGGGGCTGGTTCGCGCCGGCTGCAAGGCGCGCCTTTCAATCGATACGCGCAAGCCCGAGGTCGCGCGCGCGGCGATCGCTGCCGGCGCCTCGATCTGGAACGACGTGACGGCGCTGACCTATGCGCCCGATAGCCTGGTGATGGCAGCGTCGCTCAATTGCGTCATCGTGCTGATGCATGCGCAGGGCGATCCGAAAACCATGCAGAACGAACCGCGCTATGATGATGTGGTGGAGGAGGTTTACGCCTATCTGGCGGACCGGATTGCCGCGTGCGTCAGGGCGGGCGTCGGTGAACACAGGCTGATCGTCGATCCCGGCATTGGTTTCGGTAAAACCGTTGAACACAACCTGACGCTGCTCGCCAATCTCGACCGGTTTACAGCGCTCGGCCGCCCCGTCCTGCTCGGCGCGTCGCGCAAGCGGTTTATCGCCGCTCTCGACAGGGACGGCCCGGCGGCGGACCGGCTGGGCGGCTCGCTGGCGGTGGTGCTGGCGGGCGCGCGGCGCGGCGTCAGCATCTTCCGGGTTCACGACGTTTCCGCCACGCGGCAGGCCTTAAATATCGCCAATGCCATAGAAAATCCCGATTTACGACGTTAAGGCATTGGCGAGCCCAAGGTGATAGGCTCGGTGACCAGGACGGGAGCGGCAGCCCATGCGGGGCGACGATCAGATGACAGACCACAGCGCTGGCAAAAGAGAGATTTTCGGCACGGACGGCGTACGCGGCCTCGCCAATGCGGGGTCGATGACGCCGGACAATATTTTGCGCCTCGGCATGGCGGTCGGACGGGTTTTCAAGAACGGCGCTCATCGCCATCGCGTGGTGATCGGCAAGGATACGCGGCTGTCGGGCTATATGATCGAACCGGCGCTGACGGCAGGCTTCGCCGCCGCCGGGATGGATGTGTTCCTGCTGGGGCCGCTGCCGACGCCCGCCATGGCGATGCTGACGCGGTCTCTACGCGCCGATCTCGGCGTGATGATTTCCGCCTCGCATAATCCTTTTCACGATAATGGCGTGAAGTTTTTCGGCCCGGACGGGTTCAAACTCTCGGACGAAACCGAAAGCGAAGTCGAACGGTTGATGAAGGAAAGCCCCGACGCCGGGCTTGCATCCTCTGCCGACCTCGGCCGGGTCAAGCGCGTTGATGATGCGGGCGCGCGCTATATCGAATTTGCAAAAGCGGCCTTTCCGCGCCGTCTTTCCCTCGAGGGCGTGCGCGTCGTTATCGATTGCGCCAACGGCGCCGGTTACAAAGTCGCGCCTACGGTTTTGTGGGAGCTTGGTGCGGAAGTGAAATCCATCGGCGTTGAACCGAATGGTTTCAACATCAACCACGATGTCGGCTCCACCGCGCCGAAGAACTTGCAGGCTGCTGTGCTGGAATATCGCGCCGATATCGGCATTGCCCTCGATGGCGATGCAGACCGCGTGATTATTTGCGACGAAAAAGGGCGCATCGTCGATGGCGACCAGATTCTGGCGCTGATCGCGCGGGCCTGGAAAAAGCGCGACACGCTGAAAGGCGGCGGCATCGTATCCACAGTGATGGCCAATCTTGGCCTGGAGAAATTTCTCGCCGGCGAGGGCCTTTCGCTTGAACGCACCAAGGTCGGCGATCGCTATGTGGTCGAGGAAATGCGCGCAAAGGGCATGAATGTCGGCGGCGAGCCGTCCGGCCATGTGGTGCTGTCCGATTACGGCACCACCGGCGACGGGCTCGTCACTGCGCTGCAGGTGCTTGCGGTGGTTGTCGGCGAAGGCCGGAAAGTCTCTGAGATCTGCCGGTGTTTCGAGCCGTTCCCGCAACTGCTCCGCAATGTCCGCTATAAATCCGGCGACCCGCTTGAGGCGGCCGGCGTCAAGGCGGCGATCAAGGCCGGCGAAGCCAAGCTCGGCAAAGCCGGGCGCCTCGTCATCCGCAAGTCGGGCACGGAGCCGCTGATCCGCGTCATGGCGGAAGGCGAAAACGCTACGCTGGTGAAGTCAGTTGTCGATGAGATTTGCGCCGCCGTGGAAGCGGAAATCTGATTGCTTGCGCGAACATTCGCTGGAAAAATTAAAACGGCCGGGCGCGGGGAGCCCGGCCGTTTCGCGTCATGCCTTACGCAGCTTGCGTGTGCACCACGGGGAAGTCGATATCCGTCTGGGCGACATGATTGATGTAGTTCGTCAGGATATTGGCGACCGTGACGGCTACCGTTTCAACGATCTCTCCTTGCGACAATCCGGCAGTGCGGGCAGCGGCGAGTTCTTCATCGGAGACAAGGCCGCGATTTTCGACGACCGAAGCGGCGAAGCTCAGAATCGCGTTCAGCTTTTTGTCTGCAGACCTTCCTTTTAGGCGCGCTGCGATTTCCGCTGCGTCTACTTTGAGGTTTTTCGAAATCGCCGTGTGAGCCGAGGCGCAATAATCGCAATGATTCACGCCGGCGACAGTCAGAGCGATGGCCTCGCGGGTTTTCTGGTCGAATGAGCCTTCGGACAGCTTCTCATTAAAGGTTAGAGCGGCTGCCAATACCGCCGGTTCATGAGCCATGACGCGGTATAGGTTCGGCACCATGCCGATTTTCGATTTGATCACCTTGAGCAAATTCACAGCGCCGGCGGAGGCTTCCGTATCGGAAAGCTGGGCTAAACGGGGCATCGGGTCTCTCCTTTTCTCGTCCGGACCAAGAAAACATTGGCCGGGAATTCTTGTTGTTTTCATCTTGCGCGTGTACGCAGCCCTCTATATATAATTACGGACTGAACGGTCAATAACTGTTCAACCGAATAGAAGTCACGTTTTTGAGAGGCCCAAAATGGCGCGACCCAGAGAATTTGATGCGGAAGAAGCGCTCACCGATGTCATGTCCGTATTCTGGCGCAACGGATTTGAAGGCGCCTCCATGCAGGACATAGAGGCGGCGACCGGCCTTAACAAACAAAGTCTTTACCGGATATTTCCTGACAAGCGCGCGATGTATCTCGCGGCGTTGGAACATTACGCCAGCGATGAGTTGGCCAAGGCGGATGCTCTGTTAAACGCCCCAGGCTCGGTTAAGCAGCGCTTCGCGGCCCTGTTTGAAGGATTGGTCACCCTCGCCGAAAAAGGCGACCGAACGGGCTGCTTTCTATGCAATGCCGCGACGGATCAGGCGCAGCTCGATGCCGAGACTCGCGCGCTCGTAAGCGCGTCAATGAAGAAAGTCGAAACGAAATTCCGGAATACGCTGTCGCAATCGCCTGACTACAAAACCGATCCTGAGCGCTGCGAAGCCATGGCGGCATTATTGCTGGCGTCTTATCTTGGGGTCCGGGTGCTGACCAAGGCGAACGCGCCGTTGCGGTTGATCCGGGCGGCGGCCCATGAAGCTGTCGCCAAAATATAAAACCCGCCGGCAGGATACGCATGCCGGCGGGCCAAACGCTTAAACACGCAAGCGTTTATCTAGGTGACGATCCGGACCTCTGCCCGGCGCGAACATTCCCTGCGCGCGATGTTGCGCAGGCGCTTGTTCGGCACATAGCGCGCTTGCGGACCGCGAGCGTCGACAGTGCATAACAGCCGTGTGCCGTGACGGGTGCGGACGACTTCTTCGGTCAGGATGATTCGCGCCCGGTAACGCGTGTCATAAACTTCGCGGTTGACGACGCGGCTTCGGTCATTGCGATAGCCATTGCGGCGGCCGCGATCGTCGTGGCGGTCATAGCGTCCGCGGCGGTCATAATCGCGATCGCCAAGGCTGATCGAAATGCTGAGGCCGGAATTGCGATACGCGCCTGCGCGGGAATAGCTGTCGGCAGGGTAATAGCTGTAATAGTCCGCGGCGTGGCTGCGGTGGTCGTGATTATCGTGGCAATAGGCCGGTTTCGCCCAGGCCGCGCCTGCGCACAGGGCGGCGGCGCCGATGAGGCCCGCGATCAGGGTTTTCAAATCAAGTTTCATTTCGGTCTCCGTGCTTGCCCCAGCTGGATTGCGATGGACTGAACATGGAGGGCGAATGGGGCGAGAATGGCGCGATTTCCAGCCCAAATGCGGACACAATCGCCTGCCGTTCACAACTTACCGTGATTGGGACGTGACGCTTTGCTGTGCGCAAACGGGCTGATTGCGCGGCGCGGGCAAATCACTTTAGTGATTCGGTCATGACTTTCGCGCCCGACAAATCCGCCCCGATCACTGCCGATACGGCGCCGCCGCTGGAGCATTGCGGGCTGGCGGCGGCGATCGATCTGGTGGGCGACCGCTGGACCCTGCTGATCATTCGTTCTGCGCTTTACGGCGTGACGCGATTTGACGAGTTGCATGCAACACTCGCCATGCCGCGCACGGTCCTGTCGAACCGGCTCAAGCGGCTGGTGGATGGCGGCGTCATGCGCCGCCGCGCCTACAAGCAGGCGGGACAGCGCACGCGCCATCAATATGTGCTGACCAAAAAGGGCGTCGATCTCGCACTGCCTTTGATGGCGCTGATGCAGTGGGGCCAGAAACACGTTCTGACCCAGGCCGATGCGAACGCCGCCGCCAACGCCATCATCAGCCGCCGCACCGGCGAGCCGTTGAAGCTCGGGCTTGTGGACAACACAGGCTCAACCGCGCCGCTGGCGGAAGTTCAGTTCAAGCCGGCGGCGTAGCGGTTCACGAAGAACCTATCATTCTGGCTCCACAATCATTTGCGGCAAGCCGTTTGAGGTTTTCTCTGCTGTCACGCCCTCGCGATTGATCAGCGCAGAGACGCGGCTGCGATAGGCCGAAAAACTGTCAAACGTCACAACATCCACCGGCTCGTCGAAATGCAACACGATCCGCAGATGATCGGGCGGCATCGTTCGGAGAGCAACGATTTCGCCGGTAAAAGGCTGGCCGAGATAACTGCCCTTAACGCGTCCGCCGAGATCGAAGCGTTTGACCGGCGGACGGTTGCCGATGGCGGCGTGCAGCGTGTTCCAGTCGCGAAAGCCGTGTTGCTTCGCGATCAGTTCAAGACTTTCGCTGTGGGTGAGAAAGTCGCCGTCTTCATCAAGTCCGGCGCGCAGGTGTTTTGCTTGCTGCTTAAGCGCATCAAGCGACGGCAAAGGGGGTTGTGTCATGGCAGACCTCGTCTTTCACCATGCGGAACAATTTGATGGGGCTCGCATTGCCATCGGTCCGCTGGGCTTGAAAGCGTGGCTGACCAGTGCGTTTCGACGAAGGACTTCACCAAAGCATATGCTCGCGAGCGGCAGGGGCCTTCACCCGGCGCGCGGTATAGGCGCGCCGATACACGTCTGTCAATCGCCGCTATTTTGCGCCGCGCCGTCCGCCGGTGGCGATCAGCGCCGCCACCAGGATCAGGAATACGCCAAAGCCGAACACCAGCCATGATGCGGCTGCGTCAGCGCCGAGGCGGAAGGCGGCGTCGGGAAATAGCTGGATCGACAGCGCCGCGAGGCAGCACAAAAGCCCGATCCAGATCAGATTATTCGCCATATGGTTGGTTCTCTCTCCAGTTTGCTCGCCCTGCGCGGGGTGGTGCGTATTGCCTAATCGCGGCGCATGTTTGAAAACCCTGTGGCGAAGTATGGCTTCGCCAAGGTGAATTGGGAGACGATGTGAAAGGCCGCGTGCTTATCATCGCAGGATCCGATCCGTCCGGCGGCGCCGGGATTCAAGCTGACATCAAGACGGTGACGATGCTCGGCGGCTATGCTGCGACCGCGATTACGGCGCTGACGGTGCAGAACACCAAGGGCGTTTCTGCGGTTCACCCCGTCGCGCCCGATGTGATTGCGGCGCAGATCGACGCGGTCATGAGCGACATCGGCGCCGATGCGATCAAGATTGGCATGATCGGCGATGTGGAAACAGCGGCTATCATCGAAGCCGCCCTCAAAACCTATTCTTCCGCGCCTGTCATTCTCGATCCCGTCCTGATCGCCACAAGCGGCGACGCGCTGGCGAGCGATGGCGTCGCTGCGTTTATTCGCGAAAGATTGGCGCCGCTCGCGGCGCTCATCACGCCGAACATTGATGAGGCCTCCGCCTTGACGGGCGCGCCGGTCGTAAATCGCGAAGACATGATTGCGGCGGGTGAGGCGCTGATCAAGGTTGGCGCCGGTGCAGCGCTCATCAAGGGCGGGCATCTGACTGGGGAAACCGTTGAAGATGCCCTGGTGACGCCGGATGGCGCGCGAATTTTTTCAAATCGCCGCATCGAGACGACTTCGACGCACGGCACCGGGTGCACGCTGGCGTCTGCGGTCGCAACCGGTCTCGCGCAGGGCATGCCGCTGCAGGCGGCGGTCAAGCGCGCCATCGACTATGTGCACAAGGCGATAGCAACGGCGCCCGGCTATGGCGCGGGGCATGGGCCGCTCAATCATGGGCATGTGCTGGACGACTAAACGCTGTTCAGCGGCGCTATCGAGGTGGCGAAAAATTCTGATTTGCCGCGCATCGCCGCGGCGCCAATATCGGGGCAAACCGGAACAATTGGAGTTTCGTCATGACCGCCTATGACTTCGAAACGCTTGATGTCTTCACCGATAAAAAGTTCGCCGGCAATCCGCTGGCGGTGATCACTGATGCGCGCGGGCTTTCGCTCGAGCAAATGCAAACCATCACCCGCGAATTCAATCTCGCGGAATCGACCTTCGTGCTGCCGCCGGAAAATCCGGGCAATACCGCGCGGGTGCGGATTTTCACGCCCGGCTATGAAATGCCTTTCGCTGGGCACCCGACCGTCGGGACCGCGATCGCCATTGCGCGTGCACGCAGCCTCACCGGCGAATTACGGCTCGAACTCAATTCCGGCGTGTTTCCGGTGACAGTCGAATTGACCGAAGGCGGCGGCTACGCCGAATTCGTCAATCCGAACCTGCCGAAAGAAAACGGGCCCGCATCGACCCCGGAAGCCATCGCGGCGGCGGTGTCGTTGCCCCTAAGCGCCATCGATCAGGGCGATCACAAACCTCGCCGCTGCGGCGCTGGCGTCGATTTCATTTACGCCCATGTGCCGATGGATGCGTTAAAGGCGGCGAAGGTCAACAGCGCCGCCTGGGATGGGCTGGCGGTCGAAGAAATTGTTGGCGTATATCTGTACGCTGAAGGCGGCGAAGCGGCGGATGCGACCTGGCACGTGCGCATGTTTGCGCCTGGCGCCGGCATCGTTGAAGATCCGGCGACGGGTGGTGCGGCGGCGGGCTTTCCGGCGCAGATCATCCGCAGCCAGAAGATACCGGACGGCGAACATCGCTGGGTGATCGAGCAAGGCTTTGAGATGGGCCGCCCGAGCCGCATCATCGCGACGGTCGGCGTCAAATCCGGCGCGGTGACCTCTGTGCGCATTGGCGGCAATGCGGTCTTCATGCAGAAGGGTCAGCTTTTCGTTTAGCTGCCCCCTTTTTCTTCAACGAAAATCACCACCCTCATCTTGAGGAGGCCAAAACCTCCTCGCCCTTCGCGACGCGCGCATTTTTGATGCGCGCCCTCAGGATGAGGAGATTTTGGCCGTCGCGAAGGATCGATCGCAAGTGAAGCCTGCGAAGTTAAGTCGTTTTTTGGTCCGACTTTTCAATCATTGACTCGAGTTCGCTGGCCATGCCGTCGCCTGCGATGAGGCCACTATTTTCCGGACGCTTCTTGCTGAAAGGCGAGCGCTGACTGACGGCAACGCCTGCCAGAATGATCGTCAACGCAATGAAAACGGTCCAGTGCAGCCGCTCATGATAGACCAGCGCGCCAAGCGCGACCGCCCAGAGCGGCGTGATGTAATTGGAGAACGCCATAAATCCGGCGCCGGCGCGGCGGATCAACATGATGATGAGAATGCCGTTAATACCAGTGGGAAAGACGCCGAGAAAGAGGATGCTGGCGAGGCTTGCGCCGCTCCATTCGTCAGCGCGAAGATCGGTAAAGAACAGCGCCGGAACCGACATCGCCGCCGCAACGATCAGCATGCCCGATGCGAACACGCGCGGGCGAATCGGCGGCGCGCGCCGCGCCATGACGGCGGAGGCTGCGTAAAGTAATGTCGCCAGCAGCAACCCCATCTGCGCGCGCAGATCGCTGGAAAGGGCGCCTTTGACGGCATCGGGTCCCATCAGCACGATGACGCCGAGAAAACCGAGCGCGAAACCCGCCATCTTGCGTCCGTTCAGTTTCTCACCCGCAAAAAAGTATGCGAGCGCCACCGTCCAGATCGGCATGAACGCCATGTACACGCCGGCGAGGCCGCTCTCGACGAATTGCTGCGCCCACGGGAAAATATAAAACGGCAACACATTGCCGCTGGCGCCGACGGCGATCATCCACTGCCAGGAACGGCGGATGCGCAAGCTCTTCCCGCTACGGATGAAAAACGGCGGCAGGCGCCGTCCCGCCGCGCGCATCAGGATGTAGACAACGATAGCCGCCACCCATAACCGCCCGGCGGCCACAACCGCTGGCGGCATGGTTTCGACCGCCGTGCGGATCATCACAAAGGAAGACCCGCCAAAGGCGACGATCAGCGCGAGCAGCGACCAGTCATAAAGGGTCGCTTCCGCCGGGGTGATGTGTTTGCGGGCCATATGGTTCGCGCTATCGGCCCGCGTTAACCAACGCAAGAGAGATTATCTGTCGGCGGCCTAAATTTTTTTGCATTGACGCGCGCCGTCCATCCATGCGAAGCCGGGTGCGGGCCACGCCTCCCCAACGGGGCGCGAGCCATCTGGAAGGATGGAGTAAAACATGACTCAGACTACGCCAGCGGTGCGTCCTGCACGCCCGCATTTTTCGTCCGGCCCCTGCGCCAAGCGCCCCGGATGGTCTCCTCAGAATTTCAATATGGATACGCTCGGCCGTTCGCACCGGTCGAAACTCGGCAAGGCGCGTCTCGCCGAAGCCATCGACCGGACGCGCGCGCTGCTCGGCGTTCCCGATGATTTCCGCATCGGCATCGTGCCCGCATCGGATACGGGCGCCGTCGAAATGGCCATGTGGTCGATGCTTGGGTCTCGCCCCGTGGACATGCTCGCCTGGGAAAGTTTCGGCGAAGGCTGGATCACCGACGCGGTGAAACAACTCAAGCTGGACGTGCGCAAGCTGACCGCGCCCTATGGAGAGATCGCGGACCTTTCCGCCGTCGATCCGAAACATGACGTTGTTTTCACCTGGAACGGGACCACCTCCGGCGTGCGCGTGCCGAACGCCGACTGGATCAGCGCCGATCGCGAAGGCATCGTTATTTGCGATGCGACCTCGGCGATTTTTGCGCAGGAGCTCGACTGGGCGAAGCTCGATGTCGTTACGTACTCGTGGCAGAAAGTGCTCGGCGGCGAGGGCGCTCATGGCGTTCTCATTCTATCGCCGCGCGCCGTTGCGCGACTTGAATCCTACACGCCGCCCTGGCCGATGCCGAAACTGTTCCGCATGACCAAGGGCGGCAAGCTCAATGAAGAAATTTTCACCGGCGCCACCATCAATACGCCGTCCATGCTCTGCGTTGAAGATTACATCGATGCGCTGCGCTGGGCCGAGGGGCTTGGCGGTCTGAGCGCGCTGCATGCGCGTGCGGACGCCAACGCCGCGGCGCTGCATGATTGGGTCGAGCGCACGAACTGGATCGATTATCTCTGCGCCAATCCCGGCATTCGCTCAAACACGTCGGTTTGTCTGAAAATCGTCGACAGCGAAATCTCCGCTATGGAAAATGCCGCCCAGCGCGCTTTCGTCAAGACGATGGAAAAAGCCCTCGAGCATAAAGGCGCGGCTTACGACATTGGCGGTTATCGCGACGCGCCGCCGGGGCTACGCATATGGTGCGGCGCCACCGTTGAAACCGCTGACGTCAAAGCGCTCGGCCCGTGGCTCGACTGGGCGTTTTCGCAAGCGAAGGGGTGAATAGGGAATAGTGAACAGGAAATCCTGTTCGGCAATTCACCCCTCCAAATCACCGCTCACTATTTCACCATACACCAATCACGGAAAATTCCCATGCCAAAAGTTCTCGTTTCCGACGCCTTGAGCGAAACCGCCGTCAACATTTTCAAGGAGCGCGGCGTTGAGGTCGACTACCTCCCTGCGCTCGGCAAGGACAAAGAAAAGCTGTTGTCGATCATCGGCGAGTATGACGGTCTCGCCGTGCGCTCCGCCACCAAAGCGACCGCGCCGGTCATCGCCGCCGGCAAGAAGCTGAAAGTGATCGGCCGCGCAGGCATCGGTGTCGATAATATCGACATTCCGGCGGCGACGGCGGCGGGCATCGTCGTGATGAACACGCCTTACGGAAACGCCATCACTACGGCCGAGCACGCGATTGCGATGATGTTCTCGCTGGTGCGGTCAATCCCGCAGGCGAGCGCCTCGACCCATGCCGGCAAGTGGGAGAAATCTGCGTTCATGGGCGCAGAAGTGTTTGGTAAAACCCTCGGCGTCATTGGCTGCGGCAATATCGGTTCCATCGTCGCCGACCGTGCTGTCGGTCTTAAAATGCGCGTCGTCGCGTTTGACCCGTTCCTCACTGAAGAGCGCGCGATTGAACTGGGAGTTGAAAAGGCCGATCTTGAAACGCTGCTGGCGCGCGCCGACATTGTCACGCTGCACACGCCGCTGACCGATCAGACCCGCAATATCTTGAGCCGTGAAAATCTCGCCAGGCTGAAGAAAGGCGCCTATGTGGTCAATTGCGCGCGCGGCGGTTTGCTCGACGAAGAAGCGTTGAAGGATGAGCTCGACAACGGTCATCTCGCCGGCGCCGCGCTCGATGTGTTCGCAACCGAGCCGGCGACGGAGCATCCGCTGTTCGGTCACCCGAACGTCATCGCGACGCCGCATCTCGGCGCCTCGACATCGGAAGCGCAGGAAAATGTCGCCATCCAGGTCGCCGAACAGATGGCTGACTATCTGGTGCGCGGCGCGGTTTCGAATGCGCTCAACTCGCCATCGGTGTCGGCGGAGGAAGCGCCGCGACTGAAACCTTATATTGCGCTTGCTGAAAAACTCGGCGCCTTCGCTGGCCAACTGACTCAGACGGGCCTGAAGAAAATTGAAGTCACCTATGAAGGCGATGTCGCCGCGCTTAATCTGAAACCACTGACGGCATCTGCGGTGGCGGGCGTTTTGAAACCGATGCTGGCGGAGGTGAACATCGTCAATGCGCCGGTGATCGCCCGCGAACGCGGCGTGTCAATCGCAGAGACAACGCGCGACGATGCGGATGCTTATGACAGCATCATCCGCCTCAAGATCGTGACGGAAAACCAGACCCGCACCGTATCGGGCACCATCTTCGGCTCGGCGCCGCGCATCGTTGAAATCAAGGGCGTCGAGATGGAGGCGGGGTTCGCGCCGCACATGCTCTATGTCACCAATGAGGACCGGCCTGGCTTTATCGGCGCGCTTGGCCAGACCCTTGGCGAGGCCGGGGTCAATATCGCCACCTTCAATCTTGGCCGCGCCGCCCCCGGCGAAGGCGCCATTGCGCTCATCGCCGTGGACCAGCCGGTGACCGATGCGGTTCTGGAAAAAGTCCGCGCCCTATCGCACGTCAAACAGGCAATGGCGCTGTCGTTTTAGGAATTGCCGGGCCTGTATCGGCGCGCCGGGCTTTGGGATATTGTCCACCCCAGAACGTCTGGGGAGGGCGCCGTCATGAAAAAGGTTGCAATTGGCGTCAGCGCTTTTCTGCTGGCGGCGCTGGTGATCGCCTATCTGTCCATCTGGCTGCTCGGCGAACGAATCCTCGCGAAAACCTACGACATCAAGCCGGCCAGCGTTGCGCGGGTGACCGACGGCAGCGACCTCGCCCATGGCGAACGCATCGCCGACATTGCAGGCTGCACCGGCTGTCACGGCGCGACGCTGAACGGCAAACTGTTCGGCGAGGCGCCGTTCATTTATCGCTCGGTGACGTCGAATCTGCCGCGCCTGGCGAAAACCTATGACGATGAAGATTTCGCCCGCGCCATTCGCCATGGCGTGCGCAAGAACAAGCGCAGCGTCAACGGCATGCCGTCCGCGGCGTTTTACGATTTGCGCGACGAGGATCTCGCAGCGATTATTTCCTTTATTCGTTCGAAGCCGGATGAAGGGGCGTCGCTCCCGGCTTCGGAGATCAGAATTCTCGGCCGCCTTGAGCTGATCAACGGACTGTTCCCGCCAGATGCGTCGGTCATCGATCATGATCGCCCGCGCCGCACCTATGATATGAATGACCCGCTGCAACAGGGCGAATATTTCGCGCGGATCGCCTGCGCCGAATGTCACGGCCTTGATTTTTCCGGCGACCCCAGCGGCGCAGCCGGGACGCCGCCCGACCTCGCCATTGCGGCGGCGTATGATCCGGGCCAATTCAACGCCTTGATGAAAACCGGCGCTTCCGTCAGCGGGCGCGATCTCGGATTGATGGGCGAGGTTGCGCGGTCGCGGTTTGTGGCGTTCAGCGACGAAGAAATCTCCGCCCTTCATCAGTTTTTGACCCACCGCGCCTTGAACGGCGAGTAAAGCGCATGGCCGGCGGCGGCCGCTGCCAAGCCTTTCCGGGGGGCGTTTTTCCGCAGCGACGGATTAAGTCTTTCCCTTTCCGCGCCGATGCTTATGGTGCGCCGCGTCATCACAGAGATTGGAGGCCAGCATGGCGAATGTGGCGGTCGTCGGCGCGCAATGGGGCGACGAGGGCAAGGGCAAGATTGTGGACTGGCTGTCGGCGCGGGCCGATGTGGTGGTGCGCTTTCAGGGCGGCCACAATGCCGGCCACACGCTGGTCATTGACGGCAAGGTCTACAAACTCTCGCTGCTGCCGTCGGGCGTTGTGCGCAAGGGCTGCATCGGCGTCATCGGTTCCGGCGTCGTCGTCGATCCTTTTGCATTGCTCGCCGAGATTGACCGCATCGCCGCGCAAGGCGTTTCCGTCACGCCGGAGACGCTGATGATCGCCGAAAACGCGTCGCTGATCCTGCCCGTTCATTCCGAACTCGACGCCATGCGCGAATCGGCGGCGAGCGGCATCAAGATCGGCACCACCAAGCGCGGCATCGGCCCGGCTTACGAAGACAAGGCGGGCCGCCGCGGTCTGCGCATTGTCGATCTCGCGCACCCTGACACGCTCGCCGAAAAAGTCGAGAACCTGCTGGTCCATCACAACGCCTTGCGGCGCGGTTTTGGCGCAGCGGAAGTAAGCGCCGATGCGCTGGTGGCGCAGCTTCTGGAAATCGCCCCGAAGGTAACGGTGTTTGCGCGGCCGGTCTGGCGCGAACTCGATCGCGCCCACAAAGAAGGCAAGCGCATCCTGTTTGAAGGCGCGCAGGGGATGCTGCTCGATGTCGACCACGGCACCTATCCTTATGTGACCTCGTCGAGCACGGTTGCCGGACAGGCGGCCACCGGTTCCGGCGTCGGGCCGCGCGCGGTCAACTATGTGCTGGGCATTGTCAAAGCCTATACGACGCGGGTCGGCGAAGGCCCGTTCCCGACCGAGCTGTTCGACGATGTCGGCAAAAAACTCGGCGAACGCGGCCATGAATTCGGCACCGTCACCGGCCGCCAGCGCCGTTGCGGCTGGTTCGATGCGGCGCTGGTGCGGCAATCGCTGAAAATCGCCGGCGTCAGCGGCATCGCGCTGACCAAACTCGACGTCCTTGACGGCTTTGCGGAACTGAAAGTCTGCACCGGCTATCGCATCGGCGGAAAAGAATTTGACTATCTGCCCGCCGGCATCGACGCACAGGCGAATGCCGAACCGGTCTATGAAACCATGGACGGCTGGTCGGGCTCGACGGAAAAGGCGTGCTCCTGGGCGGACCTTCCGGCAGAAGCCGTGAAATATGTCCGCCGCATTGAAGAGCTGATCGAAACGCCGGTGGCGCTGGTTTCCACCAGCCCCGAGCGCGACGACGTGATCTTGATGCGCGATCCGTTTCAGGATTGATCTCGCGCAAGCGTGACGCGGGCTTTGCTGGTCTTCGCCGGTTCCTGGCGCTACCATCGCTGACAGCATAAGGACAGAATAGGCATGATGAAGCGCCTGAAAACCCTCCTCTTTCCGGCCATCGTGGTGATTGGCGTCGCACTTTTTGCGCTGACCGGGCGCACGGCGGCGACTGGCGCTGACTATACGCTTGAGGGCGAGCCTGAAATCATTGCCGTCACCTTTGCCTCCGCATGGTGTTCGTCCTGCAAAATCCTTCAGCCGAGGCTGGCGGAAGTTATGCCTGCCTTTGCGGACAAACCCGTGAAATTCGTCGAGCTTGATTTCACCTTCGGCCAGCGCGGCGCCGTTGAAGAAAAAGCGCGCGCCGAAGGTCTTGCCGAGATTTATCCGCAGTTCAAAGGCGCCACCGGTTTTACGCTGCTGGTCGACCGCGACACCGGAGAGATTATCGACAGCCTCACCATGAACCATTCGAAAGACGCCATGCGCGCGGCGCTAGCGCAGGCGCTCGCGGTTGCGGCGTTAAGCGATGTTGCGCCTGCCGCCGCGCAATAATTCCCATACAGACAAATAAAATTCGATTATAACGCCAAACGAATTTGCCCCTTCAAACATCCGGCATTGCGCCCGCCGCAAGCTGCGTCTAACGCCGATTTCACTTGCTGTTTCGGGATTTTTGTCGCAGAATAATTTCGTTCCGAGGGGCGTCCCGCCTGTCGCCAATGGACGACAGCTTGTGCGACGCGCAACTCATTGACTCTGTTGAGTCACGGGCGCTGCGCGTCATATTGACAAGGTCAAAACAAGCCTGGGCATATGGGACTGAGACGAACCCTTTGAACCTGATCCGGGTCATGCCGGCGCAGGGACGGAGCAGCGAGAAGCCCGTGTATCATTGCGACAACATTGGTATGCGGGCTTAGCGTCGATTTCCTCATCGCGAGGATCCTGAAGGCTTAAGCAGCGATGAGGAGACCGGCGCTGGGTTTGAGTGGAGACCTATTTAGGCATTCAGGTGCGGCGCGTGAGCATGCCGGGGTGTTTCCCTGTCTTGCGCGTTGATACGTTTGCGCACAGCGGGTAGTGTCTTTCAGGCAGGTAGTGTCCTTCAGATTGCGCCCCCTCGCTCCGAGAAAAATGACCCATGAAAACTGATCAATTCAAAATTGTGCCGGCTGTTTGCGCGGTGAGTTTGCTTTCGTTCGGCGCGGCGCCATCCGGATTGGCGTTGAGCGGACAAGAAAGCGCCCCTTACAAGCCGTTTCCGGACCCCGCCGCAGTTGAAACCAATTCCGGCAATATCAGTGAAGCTGATGCGCCAGCCGGTGCTTTCATCGAAGGGGAAGGGCGCGGCTGGCTGCGCGCCTATGCGACCGGCGACCTGCCCGCCGGTGAACGTATGCTGATGGCGGACTATTATGAATCCGAAATCGAGATGGCGGTGCGTGAGGAGCTTGCCGCTGCGCTCGCCGGGAAGAGCGTGGAAACCAGCTCCGATGACGACAGCGCGCCATTTCAAATTACCTATTCAGCAGAACTGACGGCCGCCGGAAAGCGCAAGCCGGCCCAATCCATTCTTCGGATCGAGCCCGAACGCGGCGGCGCCGATGATCCGTCCACTTTCGGGCGCGAGGTACCGGCGACCGGGTTTCGTCCAGCGATCGCGATTGGCGGCGGCGGCGACAGCAAGCCAAAAGGGCCGACGGTCGCCATTTCCATCTTTGTGGTCGGCGGCGGCGCGCGGGTCTGGAGCGGCTTTGCTGAAACGGAGCTTAGCGGCCGGTCGCCAAGAGAACTCGCACGCATTCTCACCAGCGCGCTGATGGCGCATTGGGGTGAGAACGCCTCCTTCGATGATGTGCGATTTGTCGATCCTGCCGCGCCGGGCGCGCATCCGTAGCGGTCATGCCGGACATTCTCGCCGCAATGCCGGCCGCCCTCGCCATCCTCTTGCAGGCCGCGATCGCGGGAACAGCAACCGCCGCCAGACCGGCGCATGGCTGCGGCGCGGTCAGCCATGAAACGGGCGACTATGTTGTTTGCCGCTTCGATCCGGAGACAAGCGACATCCGCCTGTTTCTGAACGACGGCGCCGGCGAGCCCTACGGCCATTTCAATATTCTGAATGAGGCGCTGGCGGAAAACGGCGAAAAACTCGCCTTCGCCATGAACGCCGGCATGTATCACGAAGACCGCGCGCCGGTGGGGCTATACGTTGAGAACAGCGCCTCCCTGTCGCGCCTCAACACCAATGACGGTCCCGGCAATTTTCATCTGAAGCCAAACGGCGTTTTTCTGGTGACGGCCGAAGGCGCCGCCCGGATCGAGGAAACGGAAGTATTCCAGATGACAAAACGGCCGGCCCCGCAATACGCGACGCAGTCAGGGCCGATGCTGGTGATCAACAATCAAATTCATCCGCGTTTCCTCAAGGACTCGGACTCTCTCAAGCGCCGCAACGGGGTCGGCGTCACCCGCGATGGTGAAGCGATATTCGTCCTCGCCGATACACTGGTGCGGTTTTATGATTTCGCGCGGTTCTTTCGCGACGAACTGAGAACCCCGAATGCTCTCTACCTCGACGGAACCATCTCGCGGCTCTATGCGCCGGAGCTCGACCGCAACGACCCCGGCGCCGCCATGGGCCCCATCGTCGGCGTGGTCGTCAAAGCGGATTAGTTCAGTTCCACGTCGAACAGCTTGTAATAGAGCCGGTAATATTCCGTAAGTTCCTCCACGCCGTCAAAATCTGCATTGGCGAAGGCGATGGCGCCGCGATCGGTAATCGGATCGAAATACATGAACGTCGTCACGCCCGGATCGGAGCCGTTGTGCCCGATAATCGTACGTTGTTGCAGAACGGCCGGCGCGTGGCGCCCCGACCAGAACAATCCTTTCACGCGGAAATTGCGCGGCAGATTTTCAACGTCGCGGAGATCGACAGGCGACAACAGCCTTTCGAAAGTCTCGCGGTCGAACAGCCTCTTGCGGCCTGTTTCGCCCTTGCCGACGATCGCTGCGAGATAGATCGCTAGATCGTCAATAGTTGTCCGCAATCCGCCATCGGGCCATGTGGCGAGGGCGTAGACTTCATAGGGCGCGAAAGACCCATCTTCATTGCGTTTGTACGATGTGGCGACTTTCTCCGCGTTCATTTCCGACAAGAGCCAGCCTGTAGATCTCATGCCCAGCGGTTGGAAAATCTTAGCCTTGGTGTAGGCGTCGAACGCCATCCCGGTTGCGTCTTCGATGACCAGCGCGGCGAGCGCCGAGGCGATATTGGAATACTCATATTGAACGCCAGGTGCAGCGGCGTGAAAGTTTCCCGCTGCGTCATAGCGTTCGCCGCCGGGCGCGAGATAGGACGTCAGCCAGTCGCGCAGCGATTGCGGATATACGGTTTCGCCGAAAGCATAGGCCGTTTCATAGATCGCCTCGTTGTCGATGATGCCGGACGTATGCGTGGCGAGATGGATGAACGTGACTGGCGTTTCGGGCGCATTCGGGTTTTGAACGCCCAAAGAAAGATAGTTGTTTATATCCGCATCCGGATCGAGTTTGCCTTCGCGCCAGGCGATGGCGCCGGCGGTCCCGATCACGGTCTTGCTGACCGAGGCAATGGTGAAGACCGTGTCGGTCTCCGCCTTGCGGCCCGTCGCCTGATCCGCTTCGCCAAACGCGCCAGTCCATTGCACGCCGCGATCGTCGACAATGGCGAAGGCGAAAGCCGGCGCCAGCCCCGCATCGACCGCCGCCTGCGCCTCCTTCTTGAAGGCGTCGAGCGTGTAGGGCTCTTCCGCGAACGCCGGAAGTGCAAGGACAAAGGGAAGGGCGGCGATGAAACGGCGAAGCATGAACGAACTCCAAATAAACGTCTGAGGACCCTAGGCGCCGCCACATGTAGCGGCAAGCTCCAAAGGCGGCATTCAGTACGATACTCCTTGTCTTTAGAGTGCTACTGATCCCAGCCATGAACCGGGAGGCCCCTACCGCCGATCGGCACGGCGGGCATGCGCTTATCGCGTGGTTTCGGGCGGAAGTCCGGATGCAGAAACAGCGACGTCGCTGTCCGGTAATGACGTAGCGCGCGGAAGTCGAACATGTCGATTTCGATGAGATCGAGACTGCGCAGATACTCTGCAGTATTCGGATACCATTCGGAATTGTCGAGAATGATGAACCCGCCCGGGCGCAACATGCGCGCCGCCGCCTTGGCGCATTCGAGCCGGTTGCCGGCGGGATCGATGCAGATGATGTCGAAACGTTCTTTCATTGCGGCAAGCGATGTGTTGAGCACGCTCTGCTCGATCAGCACGGTCTTGACGTTTTCAAGCTTGCGTTCTTCGAGCTTCTTCGCCCAGCCCGCGTCGGTTTCCACGGCGGTGACGCTTTTCACACGCTTTGACAGAAACACGGTTGAGGCGCCGCTGCCAATTTCCAGCACCTCGGCCCAGCTCAAATCCTGCGACATCAGATATTCGATCAGGCCATAAGACCACATGGGAATGCCTTCGCCGTCGCCGAGCATCGGCCGGTTTTCTTCCTGCGACCGGGTGAAGCCGAAATCAGTGATCAGGATGTTGACGAGCGAGGCGAGAAACGCTGCCGGAAGCGGCAGCCGGAGCGCGCTGCGGCGCTGCATGGCGGCTTCGTCTTCATTCGGGCTGAGATCGGCCCGGACCCAGTAGCTTTCTTCGCCGCTCATATAGCCTCGCTCTCAATCCGTATGGCGCGGCGGCAATGTTTCGGAAATCGCCCGCGAAATCAACGCCGCAAGCGTGTGCTTGAAAGCCAACGCTCGAAATGATAGCTCTGGCGCTTATTCCGAGGGGCGCCGGCGTCACCGGCTGAGACCTTGTTTTTCCTTTCGCAAGGAAGCGTCACAAGGGCACCCTTTGAACCTGATCGGTTAAGACCGGCGTAGGGACGGATAGGCTTTGGTTTTCCCTCAACGCCAGCGCTCCCGGTCGCAACATGCGAAGGCGCCGTCCAATGAACAAACACGTCCCCCAATCCGATTTCAAAACCCCGGAAGTGACCACCGGACCGCTCCCCGCGAGCCGCAAGGATTATGTGGCGGGCGATCTGTACCCTGATCTTCGCGTGCCGGTGCGCGAGATCGATCTGCATCCGTCCGCGAACGAACCCGCCGTGCCGGTGTACGATACGTCAGGGCCCTACACCGATCCGAACGTCGCGATCGACGTTGAGAAAGGATTGGCGCGCACGCGCACGGAGTGGATCAAGGAGCGTGGTCACGTCGAGGAGTATGACGGCCGCGAGGTCAAGCCCGAAGACAATGGCGGCGCGTCGGGCAAACACCTGGCGCGCGAATTCCCCGTGCGCAACAAGCCCTTGCGCGGGACCGGAACCGGACCCGTTACGCAATATGAATTCGCCAAAGCCGGCATCATCACCAAGGAAATGGAATTCGTCGCGATCCGCGAAAATTTGGGCCGCAAAAAAATGCTCGACGGCGCGGAGGCGCGCGTCGCGGCGGGCGAAAGTTTCGGCGCAGAGATCCCGCCGTTCATCACAGCCGAATTCGTGCGCAGCGAAATCGCCCGCGGGCGCGCCATCATCCCCTCCAACATCAACCACCCGGAGATCGAGCCGCAGATCATCGGCCGCAATTTCCTCGTCAAGATCAATGCCAATATCGGCAACTCCGCCGTGGCGTCGTCGGTTGAGGAAGAAGTCGACAAGATGGTCTGGGCGACGCGCTGGGGCGCCGACAATGTCATGGACCTCTCGACCGGCCGCAACATTCACAACACCCGCGAGTGGATCATCCGCAATTCGCCGGTGCCCATCGGCACGGTGCCGATCTATCAGGCGCTCGAAAAAGTGAACGGCGTCGCGGAGGACTTAACCTGGGAGGTCTATCGCGACACGCTGATCGAACAGGCCGAACAGGGCGTCGACTATTTCACCATCCACGCCGGCGTGCGCCTGCCCTATATTCACCTCACCGCCGACCGCGTGACGGGGATCGTCTCGCGCGGCGGCTCGATCATGGCGAAATGGTGCCTCGCCCATCACCGCGAGAGCTTCCTCTATACGAACTTCGCGGAAATCTGCGAGATCATGCGCCGCTATGACGTCTCCTTCTCGCTGGGCGACGGGCTGCGCCCCGGTTCCATCGCCGACGCCAATGACCGCGCGCAGTTTGCGGAGCTGGAAACCCTCGGTGAACTGACGAAAATCGCCTGGGCGCATGGCTGTCAGGTGATGATCGAGGGGCCGGGCCACGTCCCGATGCACAAGATCCGCGTCAACATGACGAAACAACTCAAGGAGTGCGGCGAGGCGCCGTTCTATACGCTCGGCCCGCTCACCACCGACATCGCGCCCGGCTACGACCACATCACGAGCGGAATCGGCGCGGCGATGATCGGCTGGTTCGGCACGGCGATGCTTTGTTATGTGACGCCGAAGGAGCATCTCGGGCTCCCCGACCGCGACGACGTCAAGGTCGGCGTTATCACCTACAAGCTTGCGGCGCACGCGGCTGATCTGGCGAAGGGCCACCCGGCGGCGCAGGTGCGGGACGACGCCGTCTCCCGCGCGCGTTTCGATTTCCGCTGGGAGGATCAGTTCAACCTCGCCCTCGATCCGGAAACCGCGCGCGATTATCACGACCAGACATTGCCGAAGGAAGCGCACAAACTTGCGCATTTCTGTTCCATGTGCGGGCCGAAATTCTGTTCGATGAAAATCACCCAGGACGTGCGCGACTACGCGGCGGGCCTCTCCGATAATGAAAAGAAGGACCTCGAACGCGCAACGCAAGAGGCGCGCTCCGGCATGAAGGAAATGAGTGAAAAATATAAGGAAATGGGCTCGGAGCTCTATCTCGAAGCCGACGCGGTGAAGAAGGCGAATGAGGGGTTGTGAGTATCAGCAAGCGTAGGGCGGGTTAGCGCCTTCCGTCTGTCTCAGGATGAGGGTGTAACCCGCCATATCTGTATACGAAGGGGTTGAATGGCGGGTCCAGACCCGCCCTACGGCTAAAAACTATTTATGATGATTTTTTCCGCCATTGTGTTGCTCGGCGTGGCCTTCACGGAACCTTCCCAAACCTGCACCTATGCCGACTGGACATGGTCTGCGGCGGAGCGCCGGGCCGTCGATATTCACGAGGTTGAAAAACCCTACTTAGCGCTGAGAGATGACGAGCGCGATGCGGCCACCGGCTGTTCGATCTGCCGCGAAGACCAAGTCGAAATTGCGCTGCCCGGCGTGGCGCCGTTCGAGGTCTGCAAGGCCGTGGCGGGCGAGGTCGAGGCGGCGTTGACCCGCGCCATGAACGCCGGCTTTCAAATCGAGACCGTCGCCGGCTATCGCGTCGGGCGCTCCAAGGGCGTCACCGATGCGAAGGGGCGCCGCACCGAATATTCAAACCATGCCTTCGGCCTCGCCATTGACGTCAACGCAGAGGCGAACGGTCTTTATGATCGCTGCACGGCGTTTTCATCGCGCTGCCGGCTGATCCGCGGCGGCGAGTGGCGCCCCTCCGCGCCGGGCGGGATTTCACCCGATGCGCCGCTCTATGAGGAAATGAATGCGATTGGATGGCGCTGGGGCGGCGAGCTATCGGGGCGCCAGAAAGACTTCATGCATTTCTCGCCGGCTGGGGATTAGGGGGTTATGCGCCGCTCACATAGGCCGACGCCGAACGCGGCATGATACAAATGAGTGAGACATACCGCGAAATGAGCTCGGAGCTTTATCTCGAAGCCGACGCGATGAAGAAGGCGAATGCGGGGTTGTGATTGGCATCAGTAATTGGCCAACACAGAAAAAAGTTGAATTAGCATTTTGCTAATTGGTTCTTTGACTGTAGTGTCCTCACGTCGGGAATTTGGGGGCGCATATGCAGCGATTTGGAACACTCGCCTTAATACTGATTTTAGCGGGCCTGGGCGCCGCATTCTATTTTTATTCAAAAAATGAAACGCAGACGGAAACCGTCTCCGCCTCCTTTGACGCCGATGCACGGCTCTCTCAAGTTGAGGCGCTGGTAAGCCAGGCGCCAGCGGGCGCCCGCGCTGACGAAGCACAATTGCGTGCGCTGGCGTCGGCGCTTGACGGTTTTGCAAAAGTTGAAATCGGATCGGTTGAAAACGCGGCGGACGGCGCGGTGGCGCGCAATGTGGTCATCACTCTTGACGGTGACGTGGAGGCGGGGCTTCGCATCGGCGAGTTGAGCGCTTGGGGCGTGAATGCTGACGCTGATCTTTCTGAAGAGGCGAGGCTTGCTGATCGGTTCGACGCGCGCGGCGTTGAAGTTTTCGGTCTTGAACAGCTTATAGAGAAGCAGACGAAAGCTTATCTCGATCTGATCGAATCCAGCATGGAGGAATTATCGCCCGAAGCTGGTGTCGAAGTCGCTCTGGATACCAACATCGAGCGTTACGAGGTCGCGGCTGACCGGATTATTGTCGACGGACTGATCATTCATGCAAATGATGGCGAGAGCGCTGAAGAGACGGAGGGCGTGAACGCAGAGTCATTTATGGCTGTGTTGGAAATGATTGCGGTAAGTAATCGCGGCGCCAGTTTCGATCTGTCCGTTAGCTACGGCATGCGTGTGCAAATGAAGATTGATCAGGTCACCAGCAAAACCGAAATGACCATGACGGCGCCGTTCGCAGCGGCTTCGGGATGGCGGCGCGGCGACCTCGACTTCAGCGCAGTAAAGGATCTCACTTACAGTTTCGATATGACCATAGCGCCGATCGAATCGACCGATCCTGAAACTGGCGAAACCCAGGCCACCCCTGAAATGCCGATGCAAATGGGCGGCGCATACGACTTTTTCTCGGTTGAAGACGTGAAACTGGCCCGGCTCTATGAGTATCTCGCCGATGGCGCGACGCCGCCTGCGAGCGAGACTGATCTTTTGAGTTTGGGCGTCTGGCGCATTCGCGGAGAACGCCAGACATTTGGCGGGCGTGAAATTTCCTCCGTGGAGGATGTAACCATGGATTTATCGAACTTCCACTGGTTGATCCCGACCAATATTGGCTTCACTGCTCGCGGCGGTAAGTACAACATGGGCGCCTTTTTTGGGTATATACAAGATATGGCGGCCAATAGTGTCGGCGGGGATGAGCCCGGCTTGGCGGAAATGGAGCAATTTACGGCGGCGTTAAAAGATATCGGCCTTGATGTTGTCGCCTACGATATGGAAATGTCCGCCGTCTGGAACCCAAATGACGGAGCAACCACCTCGCACCTGAGTGTCTCTGCCGAAGAGCTTGGCGACTGGCGCCAGGCTTTCGACGGCGAGTTGCCTGACTTCGAAGAGGTGAAGACGTTGCTTCCTGAAGAAGGAGCGGCGTTTGATTTGGCGGCCGTCCCGCCAAAAATTCTGGAGACATCAGCGCTTCACAAGGCGTCACTCGTGCTGGCGGATAAGGGCGGCCTCGACAAGGGATTTGCGATGGCGGTGGCGATGGCCAAGCTTGCGCCCGAAGAAGACGCCAGTGCGGCCATGCTGCGCAACGCTGATCCTGCCGATCTTCGCATCAGCTCGGCGGCGATGGTGCGCCTGACCGCGCCGCAGGCGGCCCAAGCGTTTCCGCCGGCGGCTGAGTATCTCGTTGCGGTTGCTGATTTCATCCAGAAGGGCGG
>Ga0209643_1000296_pt1 | contig 108870 bp, 99 predicted proteins | sample AutmiccBRH37_all_FD_187383 | JGI IMG/M metagenome (GOLD analysis project Ga0209643, IMG submission 187383) | Deep subsurface microbial communities from Mt. Terri, Switzerland - Autotrophic microbial communities BRH/37_all (SPAdes) (version 2) | ecosystem: Environmental > Aquatic > Deep...
TAAAAGCGACCCTCAAGCGACCCCACAGCGACATGCAGTGAGGGGGAGGGGTTTTAGTCCAGGCGGATGTTCCGGAGGCTGTTATCTGGCTCTTGGCGACAGAGCCGTACGGACTGCCGAACCGGCTAATTTGGAGGTTAGATGTTGGAAGTTGGAAATTGGATTAAGATGGAAATGACTTCGAGGTCGTTTCCTACAAGTTTTCTAACCTCTAACCTCTAACCTCCAACCTCCAAAATAGCCGGGTTCAAACCGCTCCACCTGCCGGTTAGCGACCCCGGAGGAACCAAGGCCAATAAGGCTTTAGCGATTTAATGCTTTAATATGGCATATAATTTGTTCCCCGGTGATGTTGGCGAAGATGGCCATTTAATGCATCTACTAGTTTAGGTATCTTATTCTTTAATAAGGAATGCCTTGGCCAACTTCTGTCTCCTATATTCTGACGGGGTATTTTTTCAGGTGATTTTATTCCAGTATTCCCCTAAGAGTTTTATTAATCTGCTGGGCCAGGGTTCTGCGGTCAACGCTGTTATTGGCCAGCAGGGGCACCCGCAGCACTTCTTGGCCGTTTCTGGTCACCACATAGTCACCTGCTTTTTGCCCCCTCTTAACCGGTGCGGCCACGGTTTCCGGTGCATCTATGCTGCCCTGATAGCCTTTTTCCTCACCCTTCCTGACGGTTACCACAACCTTGGACTGGGTCACCAGTCCCACATTTTCCACTTCTCCCTTGTCCACTTTTACAGTCTTGACCAGTTTGCCCCTGTCCTCCAGGTAGACGGCCTTATAGCGGGCGAAGCCGTAATTATAAAGCTTTATTGACTCCCTGAAATGGCTCTTGGGTTCCGGTGTGCCCATCACCACCGCTATCAGTCTCAGGTTATCCCGATCACAGGAGGATGCCAGGCAGTACCTGGCCTCGCTGGTCCATCCGGTTTTGCCGGAATCCACTCCCCTATACCATTTGAGGAGTTTGTTGGTGCTCCACAGCTTGAAGTCTCCGCCCCTCAGGTCGTATTCATATATGCCTGCTACCTGCATATAAAGAGGGTGTTGTATACACTCTTTCATAATCCTGGCCAGGTCCATGGCCGAGGCTTGGTGGCCTTCAGCCGGAAGCCCGGTGCAGTTGGCAAAATTGGTGTTGGTGCAGCCAAGTTGTTTGGCCCGCTCATTCATCCTGGCCACAAAGGCCTCTTCGCTGCCTTCTATCTGCTCGGCCACCGCTATACTGGCATCGTTAGCCGACCCCACAGCCACGGCTATAAGCATTTCTTTAAAGCTGAACTCTTCTCCGGGCGCCAGATAGATCTGGGAACCCCCCATGCCCCAGGCATTCTCCGAGGCCGAAACCTTGTCTTCCAGCTTCACTTTTCCCTGCTCGACGGACTCCACTGCCAGTAAAAGCGTCATCAGTTTGGTCACGCTGGCCATGGGCAGGCTTTTATCGGGATCCTTTGAATAAAGAACCTCCCCGCTGTCGGCCGCTATCAGCACTGCGGTTTCAGCTGTGGTTTCCAGCAGTTCTTTTTTGTCATCCTTTTTCGGGGCATTCTTGGTGACGGCAAAGGCCTGCGTACTTATCAATAACAGAGAAAGAAATGTAATTAGAACAACTCTTGCCATTTTATTCCAGAACATCTGGACTTCCTCCTTAATATATCGTTTGCCTTTATTATGCTGTTCAAAAAAAGAAAAGTTATACTTCCGCCGTCTTCCAGCCGATGCTGCAACGATGTTGCGCCTGTGCGCTGTAACCACTTCAGTTGCCATGACATACCATATTAAAAGAAATTTTGTACAAGGGGGTTTTTATAAGTGGCAGATCTCAGCACTATTTTCAGAAGCCCGGTAATTATAATAGGAGGCGGATTTTTCCTGCTGTTGTTTCTGATTCTCATACTGATTGTGGTGGCGGTGGTTTTGAATAATCCCCGGGAAGTAACAGGGTAAATTTATATTCTTTGGATGGCTAATCTATTCTTCTTAATACCGCCGGAAGCAGCTCCGGGGGCGCCTCTCCTATTTTAAAAGACTGTTTGGCCAGGGCGGTCGATCTTTCCAGCCCGGATTGGCTGTTATAATAAAGGGTTGCCAGGGGATCCCCCGGGGTCACCCAGTCCCCCGCTTTTTTGTGCAGCACCAGCCCGGCCGAAAGGTCAATGGGAGATTCCTTGCTTACCCTCCCGGCGCCCAGGTTCATGGCCGAAAGACCTATCCCCATGGCGTCAACCTCAGTCAGGTATCCGTTTTCCCAGGCGTTGATTACGGTTTCCCCGGAAGCTTTGGGCAGAAGGCCGGTGTTGTGGATTATATCCGGGTTGCCCCCCTGGGCGGCAATCATCTGGGCGAATTTGGCCAGGGCCAGTCCGTTGGCAAGGTTATTTTCAAGTATTTCCAGGGCCTCCCCGGTTGATCCCGCCTTGCCGGCCAGCACCACCATTTCGGCTCCCAGATAAAGACATATTTTTTTCAAATCCCCGGGTCCTTTATTATGGAGGGTATCAATGGATTCCCTGACCTCCAGGGCATTTCCCACCGCCAGCCCCAGGGGCTGATCCATGGGGGTGATCAGGGCCACCGTTTTCCTGCCCAGGTTTCTGCCGATCTCCACCATCAATCGGGCCAGTTCTTCGGCTTCTCCGGTGTTCTTCATAAAGGCGCCCCTGCCGGTCTTTACGTCCAGTACAATGGAGTCGGCCCCCGAGGCCAGCTTTTTGGACATAACGCTGGAGGCGATAAGGGAGACATTGTCCACCGTGGCCGTAACATCCCTGAGGGCGTACAATTTTTTATCCGCAGGAACCAGGTTTCCTGTTTGTGACACCACAGCCAAGCCAATATCCCGCACCTGGCGGATGAATCCGCCGTGGTCCAGCTCGGCTCTAAACCCTGGTATTGATTCCAGCTTATCAATGGTTCCGCCGGTATGCCCCAGTCCCCGGCCCGACATCTTGGCCACTGTGACTCCGGCCGAAGCCACCAGAGGGGCCAGTATAAGGGTGGTTTTGTCACCCACCCCGCCGGTGCTGTGCTTGTCCACCTTTATTCCGGGCAGACCCGAAAGGTCGATGGTATCGCCGGACTTGCACATGAACAGGGTGAGGTCGGTGGTTTCCCTCCGGTCAAGCCCCGAGAAAAATATTGCCATAAGCAGGGCTGATGTCTGATAGTCAGGTATGGCGCCGCTTACACACCCGCTGACAAAAAAATCAATCTCAGAGGTTTCCAGCCGCCCCCCCTGCCTTTTTTTTAGAATTATATCGTACATCCTCATAAAGGCCCCTTCTCTCTAAATAATGATCTCCCTGGCAAAGCTGCTCCCGGCATCAAAGGTCAGTCCGAATATTTCCGCCAGGGTGGCCGCCACATCGGAGAAGGTCTCCCTGGTTCCCAAATCCACCCCCGGTCTGACATTCTTTCCTGTTACCAGAAGTGGAACGTATTCCCTGCTGTGATCGGTGCTCCCGGTGGTGGGATCGCAGCCGTGGTCGGCTGTTATTATGAGCAGATCCTGTTCGCCAAGGGATTCTGTTATTTCCGGGAGACGCCGGTCAAAGGCTTCCAGGGCCTGGGCATATCCGGAAGGGTCGTTGCGGTGCCCGTAAAGCATGTCGAACTCCACCAGGTTGGTGAAAATCAGTCCGTTTACCGCTGTTCTCATAAACTGAACGGTGTGGTCCACTCCCTCCATATTGTTGGCGGTGTGAACCGACCGGGTTATTCCCTCACCGGCAAAAATATCGTTTATTTTACCAACAGCCGTCACAGCATACCCTGCCTCCGACATCACCGAAAGTATGGTAGGACGGGTCGGAACCAGTGAAAAGTCATGCCTTCGACCGGTCCTTATGAAACTTCCGGGCTCACCTGTAAAGGGTCTGGCTATCACCCTTCCAACGGCATGCTCTCCCTTGAGGATTTCCCTGGCTGCCTTACACAGTTCATAAAGCTTTTCCACCGGTATTACAGCTTCGTGGGCGGCAATCTGAAAAACACTGTCTGCGGAGGTGTATACAATGGGCTTGCCCGATCTTATATGTTCTTCTCCCAGTTCCTTTATTATTTCCGTTCCGGAGGCCGCCTTGTTGCCCAGAACCTGCACTTGGCACCTTTCCTCAAATTCTTTTATCACGTCCCGGGGAAAACCCAGGGGGTAAACCGGGAAGGGCCTTTCCATAATAATGCCGGCAATTTCCCAGTGGCCCGTGGTGGTATCCTTTCCGGGTGATTTACAGGCCATTTTTCCGTATGCCCCAAAGGGGCTATCCGCCGGATCAATTCCAGGGAAGTTACCCAGTCTGCCCAGTCCCAGGGCCGCCAGGTTTGGCAGATAAAGCCCGCCAACCGCCTTGGCGCAGTGGGCCAGGGTGTTGCTGCCCTCATCTCCGTAATTGTGAGCATCCGGAAGTGCGCCGATACCAACACTGTCCAAAACAACCAATACCACTTTATTTATCAAATTCATCGCAGTCCCTTCAGTTTATGTTTTAGTCTCTAAGAGCGGGGGTGGGTTTTACGGTAAACATCTTTTATTCTTGTTCCGGTCAGATGTGTGTATATCTGTGTCGTTGAGATGTCGGCATGGCCCAGAAGCTCCTGGACCGACCTCAGGTCCGCGCCGTTCTCCAGCAGGTGGGTGGCAAAGGAGTGCCGCAGCGTATGGGGTGTAATATCCTTTCTGATATTTGATTGGGCTGTATATTTCTTTATTATTTTCCAAAAGCCCTGCCTTGTGAGCCTGCCTCCATTATGGTTCAAAAAAAGAGCCGGGCTGTTTCCCTTCCCAATTAATCTGGCCCTGGCCCGCAGTAAATATGCCTCGGTGAAATGAACAGCCACCTGCCCCAGTGGCACTATTCTTTCCTTGGATCCCTTGCCCAGGCACCTTATATATCTCTCCCCCAGGTGGATGCTTCCCCTATCCAGGGAAACCAGTTCGGTTACCCGAATGCCGGTGGCGTAAAGCAACTCCATCATGGCCTTGTCCCTCAGTCCGGCCGGAGTGCTGGTGCGGGGTTGGGCCAGGAGCCTGTCCACCTCATCGGTGGTTAGAACCCGGGGCAGTTTCAGCGATTTTTTTGGTGACTCCATATTTTCTGTGGGGTCAATTTCCAGACGGCCGTCGTTGATTAGGAATCTGTACAAAGATTTGATGGCCGCCAGCCTTCTGGAAGCGGTGGCGGGGGACCTCCCCTCTCTTTTCAACTGAAGAAGGTAGGCCAAAACAGCGGTTCTGCCACCAGCGCCCAGGGGTTGGTGGTTTTTATGACGGCAGAATAATTTAAAGAACAGCAGGTCCGACCGGTAAGAAACGATGGTGTTTTTCGCCAGCCCCTTCTCAACTGCCAGGAAATTTAAAAAGTCCTTTATGGCATTGTCCATTTTCCCCCACCTCCGCCGCCGACAAGGCGGTTATTTTATCGCATAGGAAAGTATATGCCACATTAAAACATTAAAGCGCTAAAGCCTTATCGGCACTAGTTCCTCCGGGGGTCGCTCCGGGGTCGCTTGAGGGTCGCTGCATTGTCGCTAATGGGTAGGCGGAGCGATTTAAGTCCGGCCTGCATTACCTCCTGCTGCAACTGTCTCTAAACTCGGTCGCCAACGGAATGCCGACCATTTTGGAGGTAGGAGGCCAGAGGTTAGAGGTTAGAAAACTTGTAGGAAATGACCTCAGAGCCATTTCTAGCTTAATCCGACTTCCAACTTCCAACATCTAACCTCCAAATTCGTAGGCTCGGTCGTTAAGAGACAGTAGCAGCCTCCGGCACATTCCGCACGGACTTAAATCACTCCCCCTCACTGCATGTCGCTGTGGGGTCTATTGAGGGTCGCTTTTAAGGCAGGCTGTCACTATTCTGGCTCCTGGCTTCTGGCTTCTGAATTCCGCCGTCTGCAAGACGGCACCGCCGGCAAGGCGGTTATTTTATTCCAGCTTTACCAGTTCATATTCCCGTGATCCCAGCCCGATTTCCTCTCCGTACACCAGTTGCCGGCTCCAGTCAATTCCGGGAGTCAGGGCGGCGAACTTGTCCTTGACATCTTCTTTCCCTTCCAGCCTGGACCCGGGCAGGCCCCTTTCCATATTCACCAGGTCGGCGCAGGCCTGGTCGATGGCCACCATGTCTCTGGAGGCCAGTATGCCTATGTCTTTGACCACCGGAGCGTCAGAGAAGCTGAAACAGTCACAGTCAGGGGTGATATTGTTCAGGAAGGTGATAAAGCCAATCTTGCCCTTCTTATTTTTAACCACACCGGAGGCGTACTCAGCCATCTTTTCCTGCAGGGCATCCTTCATATTGTTGCGCCAGTTTACACTGATGGCCCCGTGGGGACAGGTTATGGTACATTCTCCGCAGCCTATGCACAATTGGGGGTCCAGCACCGCCATTTTCAATTCTCCCACCGCAATTGCCCCTGTAGGACACCATTGGTTGCACCGGGAGCAGGCCCTGCATTTTTCCGTTTTTACCTCGGGCAGCATGTCAGAGTGCATCACTTGTTTGCCTGCCCTGGAACCGCAGCCCATACCTACATTTTTTATGGCCCCGCCAAAACCGGTGGCCTCGTGTCCCTTGAAGTGGGTGACCGCCAGCAGCACGTCGGCCAGCGCCACGGCGCTGCCTATTTTTACATCCTTGCAGTGTTTCAGATCAACCGGAACCTGGACATAGTCCTTACCGGACAGCCCGTCGGCGATGACCAGGGGAGCATCCACCACTGCGTAAGCAAAACCGTTTTCTATAGCAGTTCTAAGGTGGTCCACCGCATTGGACCGACTTCCCGCGTAAAGGGTATTGGCATCGGTCAGAAAGGGCTTTCCGCCGGCTTTTTTTATTTCCTCCACTATTTTTCTGATGAACTGCGGCCTGATAAAACCTGTATTGCCTTTTTCACCAAAATGAAGTTTCACAGCCACCAGTTCTCCCGGAGAGATTATTTCTTTAAAACCGGCTTCAGAAAAAAGCCTCCCCACCTTATCTATCAGGTTAAGCTTCTGGGTGGCCCGCATATCGGTAAAATGCACTTTGGATGACATAGAACAACCCCCTCTTCGAAAACTCAATTAATATATTTTCATCGTATAAATTTATTTCCCTTTACCCGGCATTGGATTCAGGAAAAAAAAGCCGCCCTGACGGGCGGCCTGGAATACAGGACTCAGAACTCAGAATCTTCCGGGCCGGGATAGAAGATTATTACGGCGGGCATCGGTTGTCGTTTTTTTTCTTTTTTATTCTGAGTCCTGAGTTCTGAGTTCTCATAACTGCTAGGAGAGTGTTGCAAAACTATATTAAGAGGTCAACAAAGTACTTATTCGACTACAACCGGAGGCTGTTCAAAAAGCTCCAGATGCAAGGCGCGGCAAGGCTTCAAGCGGAGGCGTACTCCTTGTACGTTGAGCATTGAAGCCGCCGCCGCAACGCCGCAGATGGACTTTTTCAACAGCCTCCTAGCTGTTTTCACGGTCCATTACTCCGCCGGCTTGTATACCCTGTAATACTTTTTTAATTTCATCAGAACGCGGTCATCCTCATGTATGAATATACCGTCTACTTCCCTGAATACTTTAAGAGGATTGCCATGGGGGTGATCCCGGTTTTGCCAGCGCCGGTAAGAATCGCCGGCCTGATTAATAACCCCGGCCAGTTGCACGGACAGAATTACAAGTATTGCAATGGCCATTATTACTCTAAACAAAAACAATATTTTTCTCTTGATATTCATTATCACCAGGAGCATGGGATCACCCCTTTTATCTCAGCCTGAAGCCGGACGATATAAACCCGGCCGCCATTTTTGTGAACTGTGGGGTTATGTATCCTTCCACCAGGCCGGCGCCCAGTGAAACCAGCAAAACCACGGTCATAACCCCGGTATACCTTAAAAGCCTGGGCCAGATCGCAATGCCGGTGTCAAAGTTTCTTTTCCACAGAAGCAGCCCGAACATGACCGATGAGGCCGTTCCAAAACACATGGCCGGTATATAGAGAAGGTTATGGGGAAGAATGGCAGCGGCGGTCAAAAGCAACCCCCCCATAGACAGATCTCTGGTTAAGAAGCCCACAGCGAAACCAATTACGAAGCCTCTCACAAAAAGAATGGCCAGGGTTACGGGCATGCCGATAACAGTCAGCCCCAAAACATAAATGGCGGCCACGGTAATTGAATTATTGATCATGGCGTTGCGGGCCATCCTGGCCGACTCAAAGCTGACCCCTTCCGCTTTTTGCATAAAGTCCTGTATATAAGCGCTAAGCTCTTCCGACTTGGATTTATCCATCCTGACGGCGGACATAGACCCCGCCGTCAGGCCGCAGGCAAAAACAGCCAGAATAATAAGATATGCCGGCCAACCGCCCAAAAGCGCCGAAGCCAGTCTTCCGGGGATTTTTTTATTGTAACCGTTCATTGCACAGCCCCCAATGAAACCTACCTGTCCATACTATTTTTATTATCAATGAAAAACCATTATTCACAATTGATCGGAGAAATGTTTTAATATCTGGAGATTCACCCCTATACCGATTTCGGCGCACAAAGACACCTTTCTTTCTTGACTTACCTTAGCTGACATGGTATTTTGATTATATAGTCAACATTAGTGGACATTAGCATTTCAAGGAGGTCACACCTTATGGTGGCGCAAAAAGAGGATATTCATAATTTGGTTGAACGCCTACGGGAGCATGATCAAAAAACAGCTTTTGATTTCCTCCAGTATTTAATTGATCGTTCCGAGAAAAAACCGACCGGATGGGCAGAAATTGATAAAGCTAAACCGGATGACGAACCCTTAACCAAAGAAGAACTTCGCCAACTTAACAGTGATGCCGGTTATGTGACGGGGGAGGAAGCCAGGCGTGAATTCGGGTTACAGGTTGATTTACCATAGGGATGCTGTTAAATTTTTGGCCAAGCAAGAAAAAGTTGTGCAAGAGAGAATTGCACAAGGGTTAAAGGGCCTTATTGCAATTCATCCGCATGGCGACATTAAGCCCATGAAAGGATCCCAGGGTTTATATCGCCTACGGATTGGCACTTACCGTATAATTTTTGAAATCCAGCATGGTGAAAAGGTTATATACATACAGGCTATTGATTACCGCAGTGGGATCTATAAATAGATTTTGAAGTTAATAAAACGCACAAAAACCGGTTCTTCCCTCAATGTGGGAAGAACCGGTTTTTGTGCGTGATTAACGGAGTAACTGTAAGATAATAATCATGGTATGACCTCAGTACAATTTGTTATGCTATAATTTGTCATATACCATGTCGATTCCTGCAAGATAAAGATAAAACTTGAAGAGATTTTGAAAAAAAATCTGTTGTAGGCGCATATTTCAGCGGACCATTTCCATAAGTGTTTTGTAGATATATTCAGCAGCCAGAATATCCTCCAGGGAATTTCCGCTGGCTGCCACCACGGCGATGTCCCTCCCCAACCTCCGGGCTTCCGAAACAGCCCTTCCGGCCGCCGCCCGGGCCGAGGAAAAACCGTTTTTTGCCATGGTTCGGGCCACTGTGCCTGTCACCACAGCCGGGGATCCGGCGCATACAGCCGCGTCAAAGGCCACTCCGCCGGTTCCCGTGGCCCCCAGCACCACCATTCCGGTGATGTCCGCCAGCCGTGGGGTTTCGGCGCCTATATTGGGAATTATACAGGACACCCTGGCGCCGGAGGATTGGACGCCCCCCAGGCACTTCAGGATTCCCTGACGCCTTTTTTCTTCCTCTCCCACCCTGGGCTCGGCCAGAACCACCACTGCTTTTCCCAGCCTCCGGGCTTCGGTTCCTGCCAGGTAACCCATTTGGTATGGATCGGTTTTTACCGGCGGCCTGGCGGAATCGGCGGCGGCCCCATAAATGGCCGCCGCCCCGGCGTCGATGGCGGCCTCCATGCTGGTGGAAAAATCTATTACATCCACCACCACAACCACCAGGCCTCTGTTTCCCGCATGGGCCGCCCCGCTGGCATCGGCGGTGAGGATTATATTTAGCATCGGACACCTTCCTGTTATATTTTGTTATTAAAGAGTATAACCCGGCAGAGGGGAACATATAAATAAGCTGTAAGCTGTAAGCTGTAAGCTCCTTAAACAAAGACACGCCTGCTAACCGTCTTTAGTAAATAATAAAAATGCCTTTTTAGCCACTAAGCATGCAGAGGTCCCCCAAGGGGCACCTTCTGTTCTTTATGGTTAATAAGGCTTACAGCTTATAGCTTATAGCTATTAAGGAGCAGAGTGATGAGAATTTTTTGTACCAAAAACGGAATCTTTTTCACCGGAAAGATATCCGATCTTCTTTCTTTCCTCCGGAGGGATGCGGTTTTCGGCACCGTCAGGCAATTCATCCACTCCCGGTTGCAGTAGGCCCGCTGCGTAGATACCGGCAGCCCAGGCTGTTTCAAAAAATTCCGGATCTTCCCCCAAGGACCTTCCCATGGTGGTTACGGCCAATCCATACAGGTCCGGTAGTTTTTTATAGCTGCGGCTGTCCACCTCCACAATTTTATGCCTGCCAAATATACCCGATTCCTTCATCTGACTATATATAAAGGTCTTTTTCCGGCCTTTCATTAATGGGATTGGAACGATACAGGGTGTCAGGGCCACCCTGCCCAGGGCAGTGCCGGTGTGATGGCTAAGCCCGAAATGTCTGGGCCGGGGATCTGCAAAGCTGATCCGGGGCACTGCTATTGCCCGGCCTCCCAGTACGTTTACCGCATTTACAATTTCACCCTGCTCCAGGGCGGTGTGGCCGAATTGGCTGGCGCTGCCCACTATTCCGGGTCCCATAGAAACCACAATTACGTCTGCGCCCGATGCCCTGGCCCATAGAAGACCGCTGTAAACATTTATGGCCTCGTGGTCTCCTCCGAAAGCGTGACCGCAAGTCACTGTTTCATCCACCAGTCTTTTCAGCTTGAGTTCATGTATCAGCCGGCTGAGCCAAATTGGCAGGGCCGCTCCGTCAGTCATTAGGTAAACAATTCTGGCGGTGGGGCCGGTAATATGTTTAATGGCTGCGGTTATTGGCGCCACCATGCTGTGCAGTGTTCCCACCACCACCGGTGTGCCCTCCAAACTCCGGGCCGAACTATATGAGCCCGGGTAATCCTTCTCCTCCACCGAATGAACCTTGACCTGTGAAGGGGTATACCGAAGTTTCATTATATGTCCCTCCCGGGGCGGGTCAGGCCCGTTTTTCCCCTCCACGGCCATTACAAAATGATACCCTCCGGTGCCCAGATTCATAGATACAGCCGTGGTATTAAGCTTCACCAGGTCTCCTGCCACCACCGGCCCGGTGAGGTGGTCGTAGTTTATGGCCCGCTCTTCCCTTCCGTCCACCATTACGGCTATTTCCGTCAGTCCGGGCCTTATGCCTGTAATGGATGAAACCTTCCCCATCCTGCTGATAATCATCCTTTTCCTGCCACCTTTATTATTTCCACCAGATAGCGGGCGCCTTTCTCCATATCGTCTATACTGATGAATTCCTCGGTGGTATGTACATTTTGCATGGCTATGCCCAGAATTACCGCAGAGATTCCCTTTTCATTGAATATATTGGCGTCACTGCCTCCCCCGGTGGATTCAATCCTGGGATCCAGCTTCAGGTTCCTGGCTGCCTCCACGGCTATCTTCACCACCTTTTCGTCATCATTGATGTGAAAATCCCGGTAAAGGTTTTCCACCTTTATTTCGGCGGATGCTCCGGAATTGGCGGCTGCCTGATTTATTTTTCCTACTATATCCCTGGTTTGGCTTTCTTTTTTGGAGCCTTTGAGGCTGCGGGTTTCACCCTGAATAAGCACGGAGTCGGGGACTATGTTGGTTGCCTTTCCACCGCTGATAATGCCTATGTTGGCGGTGGTTTCCCGGTCAAGTCGGCCCAGGCTCATGGCGGCTATGGCGCTGGCGGCAACCTTGATGGCGTTTATTCCTTTTTCCGGGCAGATCCCCGCATGGGCTGATCTCCCTTTTATGATTGCCGTTATTCTGTCCTGGGTAGGAGCGCTGGTGACAATGGTTCCCGGAGGTCCGTCGCTGTCCAGAACGTAGCCCATGGTTGACTTAATCCCGGCCGGGTCCAGGTTTCCGGCGCCCAGCAACCCTCCCTCCTCGAAAACGGTCAGTACAACCTCCAGATCCCCGCGCTGTATTTTATCTTCCCGTAGGACTCTGATGGCTTCCAGGATAATGGCAATTCCGGCCTTGTTGTCTCCCCCCAGGACTGTATCCCCGGAGGATTTGATAATGCTTCCTTCCACCACCGGGATCACTCCCCTGCCCGGCTCAACGGTATCCATGTGGGCGCATAGCATGATCGAAGGGGCAGTTCTATTTCCCGGCAGCCTGGCAATTAAATTGCCGGTTCCAGTATAGATTTTTTGGCCGGTGTCATCCTCTGTGACTTCCAGACCAAGTTCTTTCAGCTTATTTTTCAACAGATCGGCTATTTTTCTTTCGAAGCCGCTGACACTGTCAATTCTCACCAATTCAAGAAACTCCGCCGTCAATCTTTCCCGGTTTACCATAATTCCACCTCCATAAAGGCAGACCACCGGGTTATGAGATGAATCTCGCTGCCGGTGGCCTGGGGAACACTTTTATCAGGCCAGTAATATTTTACCCTTAATAGAATAATATGAAACTCAAAACAGCTATCAGCCGTCAGCTATCAGCCATCCGCTGCCGACCGCCGGTTCTTACCAGTGAGGCGCCGGCCTCCATGGCTTTCAGGTTAAGTGGTATCATCTTATGGTGATGCGGGGGAAGCACATCCTTAAGGGATTTTTCAATGGCTTCCGGTGTAACTACCCCTGTCAGCTCGATTAGCGCCCCCAGAATAATGTTGTTGGCCACCTTGCTGCTGCCGATATCCTCGGCCATATCATTGGCCGGAATGTAATATACTCCCACATCTTTACGAGATGCCCGGATATCTATCAGAGAGCTGTTTACAAATATCAGCCCGCCTTTTACCACGCTGTTTTCAAACTTTTCCAGGGAAGGCCGGTTCATGGCTATCAGAACGGTTGGCTCGCTTACCAAGGGAGAGCTTATGGGCTGTTGGGATATGGTAACCCCGCAGTTGGCTGTTCCCCCCCTCATTTCCGGGCCGTAAGAAGGTATCCAGGCTACGTGCTTTCCTTCCACCATTCCCGAATAAGCCAGAAGCTGACCGGTGGAAAGCACCCCCTGCCCGCCGAAACCGGCGATAAGAATTCCCTCGTACATTTATACCACCTCCGACGGTGCTTTAAACTCACCCAGGGGATAATAAGGAATCATTTTTTCTTCTATCCACTTAAGGGCTTTAACCGGTGACAGCCCCCAGTTGGTGGGGCAGGATGAGAGCACTTCCACCATGGAAAAGCCTTGCCCGGCCATCTGCACTTCAAAGGCTTTTTTTATAGCTTTTTTGGCCTTGGCCACGTTTGCCGGGTTATGCATGGAAACCCTGGATATATATGCGGCGCCGTCAAGAACAGAAAGCATTTCACTCATTTTCACCGGTGAACCGTTTATCTCACTATCCCTGCCAAAGGGTGTGGTGGTGGTTTTCTGTCCCAGCAGGGTGGTGGGGGCCATCTGTCCCCCGGTCATGGCGTATATGGCGTTATTAATAAAAATAACGGTAAATTTCTCCCCCCGGGCCGCGGCGTGAATAATCTCGGCGGTGCCGATGGCCGCCAGGTCGCCGTCTCCCTGATAGGTGAAAACCACGCTTCCGGGCAGCACCCTCTTGATGCCGGTGGCCACCGCCGGCGCCCTTCCGTGGGAAGCCTGATAGGCGTCACAATCAAAATATTCATAACAAAAAACCGAACAGCCCACAGGGGCCACCGCAATGGCCCGGTCGAAAACATCCAGTTCATCAATCACTTCGGCCACCAGGCGGTGAACTATACCATGGGTACAGCCCGGGCAGTAGTGAAAGGGCATATCCTTTAACGATTCAGGCCTTGAAAAAATCTTTTTCATCTTGCACCCCCGGACAGTATAAACTGAACTTCATTAAATACGTCCCTGGCTGCGGGAATCATTCCCCCCACCCGTCCGTAAAAGTGTACCGGCTTTTTGCCATTGACCGACAGCCTGACGTCATCCACCATCTGCCCCATGCTCATTTCCACCGACAGGAAGGACTTTGCGGTTTCAGCAAGCTCGGATATTCTCCGGCCGGGAAAAGGCCACAGAGTAATGGGTCTGATCAGTCCCACCGGCATACCTTCGGCTTTGCACAGGTCCGCCACGGCCTTGCATACCCTGGCGGCTGTGCCATAGGCCACCATTATCAGCTCGGCGCCCTCTGTGCGGTACTCCTCCCAGCGCTGCTCCCCGGAGGCTATCAGTTTATACTTTTCACCCAGCTTTATATTGTGGACCTCGCAGTTTTCGGGAACTATATAAAGAGAGTTGATTAGGTTCTTCTTTTCCCTTTTCATTCTCCCGGTGGCGGCCCAGCTTTTTTCCGGGATGGACAATATTTTTTCCTCGCCCAGATCCACAGGCTCCATCATCTGTCCAAGAACTCCGTCACCCATCAGCATTACAGGATTTCTGTATTTATCCGCCAGGTCGAAAGAATCCTGCATCAGGTCCACAATTTCCTGCACCGAGGCAGGCGCCAGCACTATCAAATGGTAATCTCCGTGGCCTCCGCCCCTGGTGGCCTGAAAATAGTCCGACTGGGCGGGGGCGATATTTCCCAGTCCCGGGCCGCCCCTGACCATGTTTACAATCACGCAGGGCAACTCGGCTCCCGCCAGGTAGGATATTCCCTCCTGCATCAGGCTGATACCCGGGCCTGACGAGGAAGTCATCACCCTGGCGCCTGCTCCGGCCGCCCCAAAGACCATATTTATTGAGGCCACTTCACTTTCTGCCTGCAGATAAAGCCCACCCACTTCGGGCATCCTTTTGGCGAGGTAGTGGGGGAGTTCGCTCTGAGGGGTTATGGGGTAGCCGAAGAAATACCGGCAGCCAGCTCTGACAGCCCCTTCGCCGATGGCTTCGTTACCCTTCATCAGCATTTTACCCAACCTTTTTCTCCTCCTTTTCCACCTCTATTACCATGTCCGGGCACATCCTGGCGCAGGTTGCGCAGCCGGTGCATTTTTCAATGTCAGTTACTGTGGCCGGGTGAAAACCCATGGCGTTGATATGTCCCGCCATTTCAACAATACCCTTGGGGCAGAAATTCTTACAGAGTTCACAACCCTTACATCTTTCCTCTCTGAATGTTACCCTGGGCAAAAGCAATTCCTCCCTCTCTGGTCATATAATAAACAGTACAATCACTTATTTTCTGTTGCTCAGTGCCTGGAGTCAACTAATCACTCTGCCAGGGAGAGCTCATGAACCGGTGGATTGGCAATATCTCCGCCTCTCCTCCCAGGGCCTTTCCGGCTTCTTTTTCCAGATGATCCTCAACTACGGTGAATACCACCGGAAGCTTCAGTATTCCGGCCACCCCTGAAACAATCTCGAACCCTTCCAGAATAGTGTCCAGCCCTGTTTCCATCCCCAGGTTGGCATTGCTCACCAGGCCTCCCGCCATTATCCCCGAGGCCGTCTGAATGCTGTTTATGTATTTTATTATTCCTTCGGGGCTGCGGGTGAAAGGCCTGCAGGTATTTATCACGAAAAGCATCTGAAACTGGGTTTTAAAAAGAGAGTCCCTGTATATTCCCAGCACCCTGGCTCCAACATCGTCTCCCCCCACGTCGAAAACACCGTTTACCTCACTGTTCTCAATGACTCCCTTCACCGCAGGGGAGAGGGAGGGCAGATCGGCAAAGGCCAGGTCGCCTCCCTGGGCCACCACCTCCAGTCCGGAGTTCTCCAGAATTTTTTTGACCAGCCGCATTCTAAAATACGGATTAATTACATCCAGATCCGCCAGGGCGGTTCTTTTCCCCATGCGCATAAGGCTAAGGGCAAGGTTTATGGCCACCTCTGTCTTTCCGCTGCCCAGGTTTCCGGTTAAAATTGTAATTCTTTTTAAATTCAGCATCGCACCCACCACAAAAATCAAGCCGGCGTTCCCGGTAGTCACAAAAATTTTTCGACACCGGCAATTGGAATTCCTTTACGGCAGCTTAATATTTTCTAAAAGGCAGAATACAGGAGTCAGGAGACAGGAGACAGAATGGTCAGGGTATTCCTTATTTGCTTGCTTGATTGTGCAAGGTATACTTTTGACTCTTGAGGGTCGCTTTTAAAGCAGGCTGTCACTATTCTGACTCCTGAATTATGAGTTCTGAGTTCCGCCGTCTACAAGACGGCAACGCACGTCAGGGCGTTTTTTTATCGTTTTAGGAAAGTATATGCCATATTAAAGTATTAAAGCGCTAAATCGCCAAAGCATTTTTATGTAGCCCAGAGTTTTTCCGGGGTCGCTCCGGGGTCACTTGAGGGTCGCTGCATTGTCGCTAATGGGTAGGTGGAGCGATTTAAGTCCGGCCTGCATAACCTCCTGCTGCAACTGTCTCTAAACTCGGTCGCCAACGGAATGCCGACCGCCTCCAACGCCGCATCCATGCGTCGATTCCGGCTTCCGGCTGCGTCCTGCAGCCGGCTCGGCATTCCGTAGGCTCGGTCGTTAAGAGACAGTAGCAGCCTCCGGTACATTCCGCACTTAAATCACTCCCCCTCACTGCATGTCGCTTGAGGGTCACTTTTAAAGTATGCTGTCACCATTCTGAATTCTGAATTCTGAATTCTGGATTCCGCCGTCTACAAGACGGCAACGCCCGTTAGGGCGTTTTTTTAGGCACGTATTAAGGCATAAACCCTCCCAGGGCCAGCAGCACCTCCAGCAGAATCAGCAGTACTATGGCCACCTCCAGGATAGTTGACTGCTGGCTGGTAATTTCATTGTTCAGCAGGGTATAGTTCTGCTGAATAATGGTCACTTTTCTGTCGATGCTTTCCTCCCATTCCCTGGTTCTGAATATGCTCAGAGCTGCGCTGTATACCCTGGCGTAAAAAACATCCTCGGTCAGTTTCAGGGAGTTGTCAATGCGTTCTGTGACCTCGCTTATGTCTATGACCAACTCGGCCATTCTGTTCATAATCTTCCGGTAATGGCCCCGGCGTCTGTACCGGGCTAAGGTTTCAGCCTCCTCCAGGGCGTGGTACATCCTGTCCATTTGCTGGGACAGCAGGTTATCGTAATAACGCAGCTCCAGCAGCTGAGAGTTGGCAAATTCCAGCAGGTCCGGTATATCTGCGCTTCCCGTGGGGTCGTACACCAGTGCCGAGTCCCAGGTCAGCACGGCCAGATCGTTCTTCCCGTAAGAAAAGGAATTACTCATCACATTTTTCTTAACCTGATCGCTTAAGGGTTCAGTTTCTGCCAGCAGAATGGGGGTGGGGTCCCAGTCGGTGTTCCAATTGTGAAAGTAGTATATGCTGTAATCCTCTACGAATCGGGAATTTTCAGGCTTAATCAATGCTTCCCCAAGAGTTTTGCTTATCTCGGTCAACTTCTGTTCAAAAATGTCTTCCAGGCTGCCGTCATTATAAAGGTAAACCGCCAGCCGGTGTATGCGGTTGTAGTCATAATCCCGGGGAACCGAAATGCGCATGGTTATACTTATTACCCCCAGGTCAAAAACTCTGGCTATATAATTAATGGTGTATGGATCCTGGCGGAACACCATGGAGTCCTCCCCCAGTTCCACTGTTACCGGGGGGTTGGGGATATTTATTGATTTTGGCTTTATGCGTGACAGCCTCATTCTGGAGGTGGGCTTAATTTGGGAAAGAAGGTTCTCTACCCTGTCCAGCCTTATTTCCCCGGCCACGTCAAAGATTCGATACAGATATATAAAATTGTTATTCATGTGATCAACTCCGGCGTATTTTTTGAGTAATTTTAACAAAAAATCAGAAAAACGGCAAATGCCGGATAATTAAGAATAACAGGCTTTATTATGGGTATTTTATTAGCGGAATGATTGTAATTACAAGATAACAAAGGGGGTGTTCAGGTGGCCAGGGAAGAAAGGGACATTTATAATTTTGAAGATGACGGTTCTGAAGAAGAGGAGGAGGAGATGGAGATGGAGGAATCAGAGGAAAATGAGGAGTTTGAGGATCACATAATATACCACAGTTTTTACGGATATTAAAATTGGCATAAGAAAAACTCCAGCCAATAATTTTTATAGGATCCTGCAGCAGGGATTTTTTATGAAAGTATGTGGAAGAATAATAGAGAAAGCATAATATTTTCGGAACGGAGGGGTCGGCAAATGATGAAATTTGGGATGCGTGAAGCAGTGGAAATGTTTGATATGCTCAGGGATTCCGTATGCATGATTGATCATTTCACGGACTATATCAATCACTGCCAGGATCCGAACCTGAGGCAAATGCTGGAAAATCAGCAGCGGCACCTTGTGGAGGAGTATAACCACAAGCTGAGCGTCATGCAGGGACATGGGCTTGATACCGCCGGTGTCCCCAGGATTCAGTCCGGTACGGCGGCACAGCAGGCAGCAGCGGGAGTAACGGCTGGTGTGACCGGAATGCAGGGAAATGCCAACATCCAGTTTGGCATTCAGCAAACCGGGCAGGGCCAGCAGCAGCTTCAGTCAAGATCAAGGGTCCTTAATGACAGCACCATTGCCCAGGGGGCACTGTTATTCCACAAGTGCGGGGCCAAAAGAGCCACGGCCGCGGCACTGGAAAGCGCCGAGCCGCACTTGCGGAACCTGATGTCCAACTCGGCCCGTACCTGTATGGACATGGCCTACGAAGTTTTCAGGTACATGGCCCAGAGGGGTATTTACCAGACACCGGAAATGCCCAGGAGCTTTGTCAATCACATGCAGAACCAGGGAGTTCAGAATTATCAGGGGGCTCAGCAGACATTTACCGGAATGCAGCAAAATTATACCGGGATGCAGCAACACCCCCCCTCCGGAGTTCAGCATAATTTCCAGAGCGGTATACAGGGCAATAACCCCAGGCAGTTTTCTTAATATTAAAGTAAAAAGACCTTGATATCTTGAGGTCTTTTTACGGCATGGTTATTGTAAAGTCAATCTCCTGACTGGTTAGCGCAGACTGGCTTGTTTCCGGCAAGACATTGCCAATGCATTTTTGCATTGGCAATGTAAAAATGCATAAATGCAGACAGGCTTTTTCTGCGGCTGGATATCTGTCAGGGTTGCCAAAGCCTTTTATTCAGGGGCTTTTTTAATCGCAAATGTCCGGGCGGGTTCTGATATTGTTCAGGCATGGTTTTTGCGTAATGATAATGCAGACCATGAAATCAAAGTGCCGGAAGTCGCCGCAGGTAGGCGGTGAAAGTTGAATTTTCATGGGAAATAAAAAAAGGAGGAAGTACTTTGAATTTCGAACTGACTGAAGAACTGCAGGACATAAAAAAACTGGCCAGAGACTTTGCGGTTAAAGAGATCCAGCCCACGGTGGATTTCGATGACAAAGCCCACCGCTTTCGCCGTGATCTGGTGAAAAAAATGGGTGACCTGGGCTTCTTTGGGTGTGTTGTGCCGGAAAAGTACGGCGGGAACGAGATGGGGTTTCTGGCTATAACCCTGATTGCGGAAGAGATTGCCAGGGTACACAGCTCCATGCGCCTTCCCTTTAACATGAACGCTCTGGGACCGGCCAGAACCATACTGAAATTCGGCAGTGAAGAGCTGAAGCAAAAATATATCCCCGGGCTGGTCAGCGCCGATCTGCTGGGCGCATTCGCCATAACCGAGGCAGACACCGGGTCCGACGTGGCCTCAATGAAGACCAGGGCGGTGCTGGACGGGGATCATTATGTGGTAAACGGAAGCAAGATGTGGATATCCAACGCCCCTGTGGCCGATATGGCCCTTTTATACGCCATCACTGAACCCGGCAAAGGGGCAAAGGGCATGTCGGCCTTTGTTCTGGACTGCAAGCTGCCTGGGGTCACTGTTGAGGCCATTACTGAAAAACTTGGAACATGGTCGGCTCCGGTTGGCGCCATGACTTTTGAAAATGTACGGCTGCCCAAGGAAAACCTGCTGGGCAAAGAGGGGGATGGTTTCAAGATTTGCATGAGCCAGTTGGACGATACCCGCATGGGATGCGCCGCCGGCGCCCTGGGTGTGGCCCAGGCCTGCATTGATGCGGTGCTGCAGTATTCCAACGAGCGGCAGCAGTTCGGACAGCCCATCGGTAAATTCCAGATGATCCAGGACATGATCGCCCAGATGATAGTGGAGACTGAAGGGGCCAGGATGCTGGTCTACCGGGCCGCAACCCTCAAGGACAAGGATGTTCCCAACACCCTGGAGACTTCCATGGGCAAGTATTCTGCAGCAGAGGCGGCCAACAAGTGTGCTGACTATGCCATGAAAATATACGGATCATACGGTTATTCCGAGGAGTACCCGGTGGCCAGGTTCTACCGGGACGCCAAGTCTTACCAGATCGTGGAGGGCACCAGCAATATACAAAAAATTATTATTTCCAATGACGCCCTGGGATACCGCAAGGCCAACCGGTAGTTCTCTTTTTCACTTATTTCCGGTCAACGTGGCAACTAATTTAGGAGGTATTATAAATGCGTGAAATCTATAAAGAGCTGGCCCAAAGAAAAGAGAAGATAAGACAGATGGGCGGGGAAAAGGCGGTGGCCAACCAGAAAAAGGCCGGAAAATGGACCGCCAGGGAAAGGATAGAGTATTTCTTCGATCCAGGGACATTTACTGAGATCGCCCCCTTTTTGAAGCACCGCAGCACTGCCTTTGGCATGGCCGGTAAAGATGTGCCCGCTGAAGGTGTGGTGGTGGGTTACGGTAAAGTTAACGGCAGGATGGTTATGGCCGCTGCCGAGGACTATACCGCCATGGCCGGGACCTTTGGCGAGTACCACGGCAAAAAATTCGCCCAGGCCATTGATATGGCCAAGGAAATGGGGATTCCCTTTGTGGGTATGAACGACTCCGGGGGCGCCCGGCTTCAGGAGGGGATAGATACCCTTGAGGCATATGCATGGCTTTTCAAATCTCAAAACCTGGCCTCCGGCATCATCCCCCAGCTGGCTCTGCTTATGGGTCCCTGCCTGGGAGGACAGGCTTACCACCCGGTGATGCAGGACTTTGTGTTCCAGTGCCGCAAGACGGGCTTTATGGGTATTGCCGGCCCTGCCTTCGTTAAAACTCAGCTGGGCGTGGATATAGATTTGGAAACCCTTTGCGGTATTGAGGCCCATGCGGTAAAATCAGGCTGCACCCATGTTGTGGTTGAGGACGATAAGGACTGCCTGGAAAAGACCAAAGAGCTGCTCAATTTCTTTCCGCAGAATAACAAGGAAAAGCCGGCCCGGGTGGAAACCGGAGATGATCCCCTGCGGCTGGTCCCTGAACTGGACGGCCTGGTCCCCGAGCACACCCTTATGCCCTACGATATGCACGAAATATTATTCAAGATTGTTGATAACGGATATTTCTTTGAAATATCCCCCGATTTTGCCAAAAACGTTATTGTTGGCTTTGCCCGTTTCAATGGCCGGAGCACAGGAGTGGTGGCCAGTCAGCCCAACTGGATGGGTGGAGTGATCGACTGCAACGCCGCCGACAAGGTGGCCAGGTTTGTCAGGTTCTGTGATTTGTTCAATATTCCTCTGGTCAATATTCATGACACCCCGGCCTTCATGATTGGCCCCTTCGAGGAGTGGAAGGGTATATTAAGGCATGGCGCCAAGATGCTTTATGCATACATTGACGCCACCGTTCCCAAGGTTTCGGTAATAATCCGCAAGTCCTTTGCCGGAGCTTATCTGGGGATGTGCTGCAAGGATACCGGGGCCGACCTGGTGTTTGCCTGGCCCGAGGCAACGGTTACCATAGTGGGGGCGGAAACTGCGGCCAGTGTAATCTTCGCCAAGGAAATAAAAGGAGCTGAAAACCCTGAGGAGGTAAAGGCGACGAGGATCAAGGAGTACCGTGACCTTTACGAGAACCCCTACAGTGCGGCCGAACGGGGATATATAGACGATGTGATTATGCCTTCCGAGACCAGGAAGCAAATCTGCTCGGCCCTGGATCTCCTGGAAAATAAGACTGTGGCAAGGCCCTGGAGAAAATTTTCCAATATCAATATGTAGATAAGGGGTGAGTTTTAGTGAACGTTACTGCTCCTATGGTTGGGAAACTTATTAGCCTGGACGTTAAGGTGGGCGACCCGGTAAAGAAAAATGATGTTGTGGCCACCATTGAAGCCATGAAAATGTTTGTCAAAATATATGCTCCGGCGGACGGCCGGGTTAAGGAAATAACCTCTTCTCCCGATTCTGTGGTAAACCCTGAAAGCGTAATAATGGTGCTGGAATAGAAATCGGGACAAAAAACCAGTTCTTTCAGGAATCAGTTATTAACTTATTGTATTTGCGTACAATGGTGGACTGATCCACCTGGAGTGCCTTGGCAGCCTTATAAGTGCTGCCATATTTTTTTAAAGCGTTTAAAATAAGCTGTTTTTCAACCAGGTTTACGGCTTCCTTGAGGGGCAGTATTCCTTTCACGCTTATTTCCGGGGAGAAACTGGCCGGCTCCTTAAAGAGCAGCGAAGAAATATGCTCGGTCGTTATGGTGTGATCCGGAAGGGTTACCATTAGTCTCTCGATAATATTTTCAAGTTCCCGCACATTTCCGGGCCAGTCGTACTGCAGGAGGGCCTCAAAGGCTTCAGGTGTAAACTCTTTTTTGATATTATAGGTTCTGCTGAATTCTCGCATAAAGCTGTGTGCCAGGGGTATTATATCCTCTTTTCTTTCCCTCAGGGGAAAAACATAAAGCGGCACGACATTGAGGCGGAAATAAAGATCCTCGCGGAATCTGCCTTCCCGGACAAGGGCTTCCAGGTTGCTGTTGGTGGCGGCGATAATCCTTACGTTGATTGGCCTGGGTTTAATTCCCCCTACCCTAAGTATTTCCCGTTCCTGAATGGCCCTCAGTAATTTTACCTGGAAGTCCTTGGGGGTATCCCCCACTTCGTCAAGGAAAAGGGTCCCGTTGTTGGCCATCTCGAACATGCCCGTTTTCCCTTCCCGGTTGGCGCCTGTAAAGGCTCCCTTTTCATATCCGAAGAGTTCTGATTCCAAAAGGCCTGCCGGGATTGCCCCGCAGTTTACGGCAATAAAAGGCCCTGCTTTTCTTTTGCTGCGGGAGTGAATGATTGTTGCGATAACTTCCTTGCCAACGCCGGATTCCCCCAGTAAGAGCACCGTGGAATCAACTTCGGACAGCCTGAGCGTTGTTTTTAATAATTCCTGCATATTGGGCGAGTTAAATACCAGGCCTTTCCGGCTGAATTGTTTCTGGCGAAGGTGGGCAAGTTCTTTGTGGTATCTTTCGCTCAGCTCCTTGCTTTGCTCAAGCTCCTGCCTGAGCTGGTTCAGCTCGGACAGATCCCGGACGTTCACCACTACCCTGAATATCTGGCCTTCAGGATTCTTAACCGGGCTGGCCGTAATCAGCAGATGATTTCCCGATGGTGTTTCCTCGGCCAGTGTTGCCGCCTCGCCCTTTTCAATAACCTTTTCAATTATTGAGGGGGGGGAAATACCTTCATTGGCCATATCTGTAATGTTTTTACCCTTCAGGTAGAGGGGCTGCTTACCGGTAATTCTTTCGCAGGCCTTGTTCGAATTGATAATATCCCCCTTGCAGTCGGTTATGAGTATTCCATCGTATGAGGAGTTAATAATGCATTCCAACTCGTTATTCAACTGTTTGACCGAGTTCAGTTCCTCGGATATGAATTCTATTTCGGATATGTCCTGAAAAACTGCAATGGCCCCGGTAATTTTATCATTCTCAATGATTGGGCTGCGGTTGGTTAAATAGATATGGCTGCCGCTGGAGTAGTTTACGCTGAATTTGTACTGCCTCTGAAACCTCCCCTCTTTGAGGACGTTCAGAAGGCCCTGGGGGATGATTACCTGGGAGAGGTGCTTGCCAAGGGCCTGGGCCTTGGTCCGGCGGGTAATTTTTTCAGCCGCGCTGTTAAAAATGGTTACAATTCCTTCGCTGTCAACGGCTATGATGCCATTGTGGGCTGAGTCCAGTATAGTTTCACCCTGCCGGAGCATTTTACCGGCAAAGTTGAATAACTCCGGGGCCACCAGACTTTTATCCAGAACACCGGTCAGTTTATTGTGCTCGTTCACAACTGGAAATACGGTTCCGGGCAAGGCCCAGGCCTCCACCAGGGGGGATTGTTCGGAAAGGATGGCCACGTCCCTTTCCATGATCTCGCCTACATTGACAGAGGTCCACGGACCGTCGGGGCCGGTGGAAAAAATATGCTCCTTTGTAATAATCCCGGAGATGTTGCCCAAGTCGTCAAGGACAGGGATCCCCATGGCCGCACCGTCTATCATCAGGCGCCAGGCTTCAATAATAGGCTGTTGGTGGGTAATGGAAGCTTCGGTTCTGGTCATAAGCTTTTTTACCTGCATAATTGCACATCCCTTCCTGGTTCTTTGATTTCTCCGAATTTTTTTAAATTCCTTTTCGAAATTTTAATGAGCAGGAGCTTCATTCTGAAAGGAATATTTTATGTAATGCAAATAGAATCGGGGAAAAGGGGTTTAGGTTGCGGCATAGAAGTTTAAATGATGACGTTTGATGTATCGGATAAAGGTTGGAGGATATGCTGTGGTGAATGAAGTTGCTAAGGGAGGGGACAGCTTGTCCAGTAGCAGTAAGGCAAATAAACTGATGACCTTGAAGGAAGCTGTGAGCAGCTACGTAAAGGATGGATCCAGCATAACCTTCGGCGGCTTTATTGGCCGCGACTGCCTTGCGGCAGTGCATGAGATAATCCGGCAGGGGGTCAAAGACCTGTTGGTAATAGACGACAGCAAGACCGATGTTATAGATATGCTGGTGGGAGCCGGCTGCGTCAGGCGATGGGAGGGGGCTTACGCCGGTTACGGATCCATAGGCCTAGCCAACAATGTCAGGCGGGCGGTGGAACGTGGCATTCCTTTTTCCGTCGAGATGGAGGACTGGTCAAACGCAGCCGTCAGTATGCGCTTTCTGGCCGGAGGCCTTAATCTGCCCTTCATGGCCACCAGGTCAATGCTGGGATCCGACATGATTAAATATAATTCAAGAATTAAGGTAATTGACGATCCCTACAGCGGAACGCCTGTGGCGCTGGTTCCCGCGGCCCGGCCCGATGTCGCCATAATACACGCCCAGAAGGCCGACCCTATGGGTAACGCTCAAATATGGGGTTTTACCGGCAATGACGAAAACAAGGCCAGAGCGGCCAAACACACCATCATAACCTGCGAAGAAATAATAACCACCGAGCAGGTCCGGAGTCAGGGCAATCTTACTCTGATACCCTTTTACTGCGTGGACGCCGTTGTCCAGGTTCCTTACGCCTGCTTTCCCCAGTCATGCTACGGCTATTATGCCTATGACGTGCTGTTCTGCGGAGACTACCACGAAATGTCCAAAACACGGGAAGGCTTCCTGAGCTGGCTGGACCGGTTTGTGTATGGCTGCAAGGACCATGCGGAATATTGCCGGCAGGTTGGGTGGAAAAGGCTGGAGTCAATGACCCGCCTGGAGAGACAATTTAACAGAATTTAAGGGGTGTGTGCGAGATGCATGGTTCTGGCGAGTATGTAAAGGGAAAGAATTACACCGCCTCGGAATTGATGGCAATAACCACCTGCAAAGAGTTTAAGGACTGGGAAGTTGCCTTTGTGGGGATAGGAATTCCGCTGGTGGCAGGTATACTGGCAAAAAGGCTGCACGCCCCCAACCTGATCATCGTTTATGAATCCGGATCAATCGGGCCTGAGAAATTGAGGGTTGATTTTAATGTGGGAGATTCCTCGGCGGCTGACGGAGCCCTCTGCCTTACATCGGAGTGGCACGTTTTTGGGGATCTCCAGTGCGGTTATTATGATATTGGAGTTCTGGGGGGCGCCCAGATTGACCGTTACGGCAACCTGAATACCACCGCCATATTCGGGGAAGGGGACTACCACAGGCCCAAGGTCAGGCTTCCGGGAAGCGGAGGCGGCAATGATATAGGCTCATCGGTGGGACGGGTGGTAATAATGATGAGACTGGAGAAACACCGCTTTGTGGAAAAGGTTGATTTTATAACAACACCGGGATTCCTGGACGGCTCTCCCGGGGCCAGAAAGCGGGTTGGACTTCTGGGGGGAGGCCCGGCGGCTGTGGTAACCAGCAAGGGGGTATTTAGATTCCGCCCGGAAACAGGAGAAATGTATCTTCATACAATTTATCCCGGGGTCGATGTGGAAGAAATAAGGCAAAGTGTCGGCTGGGATCTAATTGTATCTGAGGATTTGAAGGTGGTCGCCGATCCCTTCGACACAGAGCTGTCGGCTCTCAGGTCGGCCGACCCGGCCAACCTTATTCTGGGAGGGGCTGAATCAAGAAAACATTTATCCGGGTACGACCAGTTTGTGGATTTAACCTTGAAACATGCAGTAAAATAGTGTAAAATAACTTTTTAAAAACGTATCATTCGGAGGAGTAAAATGTATTACTTAAGTACAAGGGGCAAAGGGCCGCCGGTTAGTTCGGCAGAAGCTATTAAAGCAGGTATAGCGCCGGATGGAGGGCTTTATGTCCCGGATTCACCGGTGAAGATTGATTCCCGCCAGATGGAAGAGATCAGGCAGAAAGACTACTGCGGGAGGGCAACCGCCATACTGACCCTTTACCTGACTGATTTTACCCACGGCGAGATTGGGGACTGTGTTCGGGGGGCCTACAGCCCTTTGTCCTTTGATCACCCGGAAATAGCGCCGCTGAGAGAATTGGAAAAAGGCATATACGTGCTGGAGCTTTGGCACGGCCCCACCAGCGCCTTCAAGGATATGGCCCTGCAGGCCCTGCCCCGTTTTTTACCCCTGGCCGCCGCCAAAACAGGTGAAAAGGCCGAAATTGTCATACTGGTGGCCACCTCGGGGGATACCGGAAAGGCGGCCCTGGAGGGATTCAGGGATGTTCCGGGAACAAGCGTCATGGTATTCTTCCCGGACCAGGGTGTAAGCGAGGTGCAGCGGCTCCAGATGGTTACCCAGGAGGGCCGCAATGTGGCAGTGGCCGCCGTCAGAGGGAATTTTGACGACGCCCAGAACGGTGTAAAAGCCATATTCGCCGATGAGTCAATAAAAATGGATCTGCGGGAGAGGGGTTATAAATTCTCCTCGGCCAACTCCATAAACTGGGGCCGGCTGGCTCCCCAGATAGTTTATTACTTCAGCGCCTACCTGGATTTGCAGCAAAAAGGGTTGCTGGAAAGCGGGGAACCGGTGAATTTCGTGGTGCCCACCGGTAACTTCGGGAACATACTGGCAGGCTTTTACGCCCGTCAGGCCGGCCTGCCCATCAACCGTCTGATTTGTGCCTCCAACGAAAATAACGTGCTTAACGACTTTATAAAGACCGGGGTATATGACCGCAACCGCGCATTCCACAAGACTTTATCCCCTTCCATGGATATACTGATCTCCAGCAATCTGGAAAGGCTTTTGTTCGAGCTCGCCGGAAAGGATTCCGGGGCCGTCAGGCAGTGGATGGGTCAACTGAAGGAAGCAGGCAGATATGACGTGGGAAAAGGCATATTGGAACAGATACAGAATATTTTCTGGTCTGATTTTGCCGATGACCGGGAAACCCTCCTAACCATAAAGAAAACCTTCGAAAACGGTTACCTGGCCGATACCCACACGGCGGTGGGAATCAACGTTTACAATAAATACCGGGATCTCACCGGTGATAATACCCGAACCGTGATACTTTCCACGGCCAGCCCCTACAAGTTTAACGGCAGCGTGGTAAAAGCCCTGCTGGGGGATGAGCCGGTGGCCGGACGCAGTGAATTTGAGCTTCTGGAAACACTGTCCCGGGTAAGCGGAACCGAAATCCCCCGCAATTTAAAAGGCCTTGACAAAAAACCGGTGCTGCACGGACAAGTGGTGAACAGGGATCAAATGTCGGAGGCCGTGATGGATTTTCTGAAAAAGCCCTGTTAGATGAGCTTGTTCACAGTTAAAGACTACTGCTGTTATTTTAATTAAAGACAGTTACTTACTCAGCAAAAGCTGAGAGTACCCTAAGGGGATATTTCTTAGAGAGACTGGTTGAAAAACCAGCCTCTTTTCCTTTTTTACGGGTACTGCCTGTCACTATTCTGGCTCCTGACTCCTGGCTTCTGGATTCCGCCGTCTGCAAGACGGCACCGTCGACAAGGCGGTTTATTATGCAGAATGGCGCCGGGCCATCAGCCTGTTATATTCATTAATATCCTTTCCATTGGCAACGAAATAATCGAAAAGGAAATCCATCTGCTTTTTAGTAATGGGCTTTTCATTGTGAAACTGAACCTTTCCCGTGCTTATTTTAACCCACCCGTTGACCTCCAGGGTATACTCGCTGTCCATGTTGAACAGAAACCTGCTTTGTAACCGGTATTTGAATTTCTTGCACATCGCATCGGCAAATCTCCAGTGATACTCATAGGCGCAGGCATAAAAGTTTCCTTGCGGATCAATCCAGCCGTCCTTATTTTTAAGATCTCCACTGTATGGTTTAAGGCTAAACATGTCAAGCACCTCCCAGTGTTAATACAATAATATTCCGGGATGCTTTTCAGTTCCATGCTTTAGCTGGTAATGGACCAAAATAAGAGCCCAGGCACCGTATTCCCAAGTCCAACGTTTCACAGGGATGTCAGCTTTCGGGGATGTATTTATGTTCACATTACCGTATGGGGGCTTGCATAACCAAAGATTAAATTAATCTGAACACCTTTTTTATGTGCATTTCTTTTGGTTGCCAGGGGAAAATAATAAGGTGTTAACAAAATAATTTATAACAGGTGAGGAAATGTTTTCATTTTACACTGTATCGGTTGTTCCGGAGATTCCGGACAGAATATCAAGGCTGAAGGAGATTGCCAATAACTTTTGGTTCAGTTGGTATGAGCCTGCCCAGGACTTGTTTTCCAGGCTTGATAAAGACCTATGGGAAGAGGTGTATCACAACCCGGTAAAGTTTTTGATTAAGGTTAAAACCGACATTTTAGAGAATGCTGTACACGACAGAGAATATCTGAAACTTTACGGTCAGGTTATTGATAAATTTGACCGTTACATGTCCGGTGATACCTGGTTTAGCAACCGTTATCCCGAATATGCCGGGCAGCCGGTGGCTTATTTTTCGGCCGAATTCGGGCTTCATGAGTCTCATCCAATTTATTCCGGCGGTTTGGGCCTGCTGGCGGGGGATCACTGTAAATCCGCCAGCGACCTGGGTGTGCCACTGGTGGCCGTGGGCTTACTTTACAGGCAGGGATATTTTACCCAGCGAATCAACAGGGATGGTTGGCAGGAAGCGGAGTATCCCTTTCAGAACTATCATCAAATGCCAATGAAACCGGTGACACAGGAAAACGGGGAGGATCTCACCGTTTCTGTTGAACTGCCCGGTAGAAGAGTTTATGCCAGGGTGTGGAAGGTAATCATAGGAAAGGTTAATCTGTATCTCATGGATACCGATGTGTCCGGAAACAGCAATGAAGACAGGAATATAACCGGACAGCTTTACGGCGGCTGCAGGGATACCAGGATATCCCAGGAGATTATCCTGGGTATTGGTGGTGTAAGGGCACTGAGAGCTATGGGTATTTCGCCTTACATGTGGCACATAAATGAGGGGCATGCCGCCTTTTTGTGCCTTGAGCGAATCAGGGAAAAGGTGGGCGCGGGTGTCAGGCCGGATGTTGCCATTGAGGCCGTTAAGTCCAATACGCTGTTTACCACCCATACTCCGGTGCCGGCCGGGCACGACACATTCAGCGCAGAAATGATAGATTACTATCTGGGATACTATCAGCATCAACTGGGCATGAGCCGGGAAGATTTCACCCGTCTGGGTTGGGACGAAGATCGCCGGGCCTTCAATATGACTGTGCTGGCATTAAAGCTTTCTGATTTTAAGAACGGGGTAAGCAGGCTGCACGGTCAGATCTCCCGCAGTATGTTTCGCAGGCTATACGGAAGCGTTCCGGCAGAAGAGGTTCCCATAGAGTACGTAACCAACGGTGTGCATACCAAGACATGGATGGCGCCACAGATAAAGGATCTCATAAAAAAACATGTGGGTTCAAACTGGATAAACAATTTAAACGATCCGGAAGTTTGGGGTAAAATTGATGCCATTCCGGACGAGGCTCTGTGGTTTACGCATTTGCAATTAAAAAACAAACTGGTTAATTTCGCCAGAGATCATCTCAGGGCTCAGAGGATAAGAAATTTTGAGCCCAGGGACCGGGTGGCGGAGGTGGACGGCTATCTTAACCCAGAAGCCCTTACCATAGGCTTCGCCCGCAGATTTGCCACCTACAAGAGGGCGCTGATTATTTTCAGGGATCTGGAAAGGCTGGCCGATTTGGTAAACAACCCGGAAAAGCCCATACAGATTATTTTTGCCGGAAAGGCCCATCCGGCGGACAGGCCGGGGCAGGAGTTGATAAAAAGGGTAGTTGACATATCCAATATAGATGCTTTCAGGGGGAAGATTGTTTTCCTGGAGAATTACGATATTAACGTGGCCAGGTATTTGGTCAGGGGCGTGGACATTTGGCTTAACAACCCCAGGAGGCCCCAGGAGGCCAGCGGTACCAGCGGAATGAAGGCAGCCATCAACGGGGTGGTTAATTTCAGTGTTCTTGACGGCTGGTGGCCCGAGGCGTATAACGGTAAAAATGGGTTTGCCATAGGAGAGGAAAGGGACTATCCGGGAGAAGAAATGCAGGACCGTAATGACGGGTTCTCTTTATACAGTATTTTGGAAAATGAAATTATTCCCAGGTATTTTTCGGGTGGTGACGGTGTTCCCCGGAGTTGGGTGGAATATATGAAGAACTCCATTAAATCGGTGGGGCTGCATTTCAGCACCGACCGGATGGTCAGGGAGTATACCGAAAAGTACTACGTTCCGGCCATGGCCAGGGGTCAGTATTTCAGGAGGGACGGTTTTGCCGCTGCCGAGAAGATTGAGTCTTACAAGAATTTTCTGAGGGAAAACTGGCACCAGGTGTCAATATACGATGTGGGCAACGGTCACGGAACCCTCAGGAAGGCCGGGGAGAATTTTGTAATAAACTCCACCGTCCGTCTGGGCAGTATTCAGAATCATAATGTAAGCGTGGAAATAGTTTACGGGGGCGTGGAGGGTGATAATCTCAACAATATAAAAACAATCCCCATGAGCCTGGTGGAACAGATGGAGGAAGGTATTTTCCATTACCGTGGAAACATGACTCTTCCCCAGGGCGCCGTAGGTTATACTGTAAGGGTCAGGCCGGCCAGCCCGGATCTGGCGCACAGATTTGACCTTCCCCTGATTGCCTGGGCCGGATTTAATTAAGTTTCCGGCCCTTATTTTTTAAAAATAGACAATAACCTGTCCCTTCGGCTTTCATACGCCGTGAGCATCAGGGCAGCCCTGGGGCCTATCCTGGGCAGGTTTTTCAGGTCGTCCGGCAGTATGCTTCCGGTAAGCACGGCCAGAACCGGAAAAACTGCCATTCCCGCCGTCATGGCCCCCATGGTGGCCAGAGAATTGTTGTCAGAAAGAGCCATGCCCAGGCCGTATGCTTCCCTCGCCGCCAGCCCCATTAACAGTGACGCTGCGGCGGGCCTCAGCACCGAGGAGGAAAGATCTATTTTTATGCCCACCATGCGGTTCACGCTTATAAAATTTAATATGGAGGAAATCACGAACATGGCCAGGGTTCCCAGGGCAGCCGCCCTGATTCCCAGGGAGGTGGGAGTCAGGTAGTAGGTGATGCCTATTTTAAAAGCTATTCCCGCCAGCAGGTTAATAACCGGTATGTCTGCCCTGCCCAGGCCCTGCAGCACACCCGAAAGCACCAGGTGAACCCCCCAGAATATAATTGCCGGGGCCAGTGCTGCCAGAGGTACCCCGGCATGCTCATTGGCGTAAATAAAAAGGGTGAGCTGGGGCGCCAGGAAGTATAGCCCGGCTGCCGACGGAATGGTGGTTAACAGTGAAAGCCTCAGCGCTGTGGAGGTCTGCTGGCTGATGCGCACAGTATTGCGGGATCCGTATGCTTCCGCCACCGGTGACACCAGGCTGGTGCCTACGGAAAAGGCGAAGGCTATGCTGATATTTATAAAGGACATGGCCATCTGGTTAAACTGGCCATACATGGCGGTGGCCTGCTGCTGAGAGTAACCCACCATCTGCAGGCGGTCAATAATCAGTTTGTTGTCAATCACCCCGGTTATGGCCACGGCCACACTGGCGAAAGAAATGGGTATAGACACCACCAGTATTTTCTTCAGCAGGGACAGGGATTTTTCTCTGTATTCCCCTTTGTCACGGCTCACCAGTTCCAGAAGGCTGCTTCTGTGCCTATAGTAATAATATATCATTATTAAGGTGGCGGCCACGGCTCCGGGGACCGCCCCGAAATTGGCCCCGGCCGCCGCCATGGCCAGCCCCTGAGGCAGCATCAGGTAGCTGAAAAGCAGTGTCCCGCCCACCAGCATCAACTGGTCGGCTACCTGGGAAGAGGCCACAGGCGACATATTCTGCAGCCCCTGAAAAAGTCCCCGGTACGAAGATGTAACGGCAGCGAAGAATATCACCGGGGCTATGGCCAAAAGCCCATAATAACTCTGGGGGTTTGCCACCAGTCCCACTTCCACCAGCCAGGAGGCGCCGAAAAAGAGCGTCAGTGAAAAGGCCATGCCCACCGACACCATGGCAGCCAGGGAAATTTGAAAAGTCCTGTAGGCATCCCTGTACAGCCCCATGGATATTTTTTCCGAAACCAGACGGGCTACTCCAACGGGTATTCCGGCCGATGAGATGGTAAAGAAGAGCAAGTAAAACTGGTTGGGCACTGCATAAATCCCCAGCCCTTCATCACCCAGCATTCTTCCCAGGGGTATCTTGTATGCCGCCCCCAGAACCCGGATTATAATACTGGCCAGGGTCAATATTATGGCTCCCTGGATTATTGTCTGTTTGTTCAAGGCTTTACCCGCCAAAGCCATCACCCCAAAACCTAAACCCACGCCATGGGCGTGGGTTGCCATAATTTATTTTATTCCCTGTTATTGTCACCCGGTGGAGCGTTGTCGATACGCCTCAAAGGAGTCACCTTGTTTCTTCTGCCCGGCCTTTGCGCCGGTATTTCAGATTCAGTGATTTCCAGATAAAATAATTTATCCGGATAGCACAGGACGGTCACCATTCCCCGCTCCGGCTCGGTCAGCCAGATTCCGCGAAACTCCAGCATTTCTCCCAGCAGATCTACGTCCACTTTTCTGGGGCCTTCAAATACCTCCAGTTCCCAGCCCTGGATGCTTACTACTATTGTCTTTTGCAGTCTTGTATTATCCATTGGATCCTCCTTCAACAAACCCTCCCACAAAAAATATAATACCATAAATATCAGTATTACCAAAATTTTTTACGGCAAGAACGAAAAGCCAGACTTTCAGCAATCCTTAAAAAACACCCCGTATAACGGAGTGTTCCTTTGCCTGGTTTTGAACTTTGACGAGGGGGTCTTTTGTTTCCTTTCTTTTAATTATAAAGGATGGCTTAATATCGTCAAGCCGGGAAATCCATAATCAGCTGTATAATTATTATCACCAAAGGCTTGATGCGATTAAGCCTAACTGTAAAAAACCGCTAACTTGTAATAAAAATGGATATTTTGCTAAAGTTTAAACCTGGTTACTTGATCATTCATCAGGCTGGCTACTTGCGCCAGCTTTTCAGCGGTTTGTGTGACCGAATCCACTTCCTTCGACTCCTGTTCCATGGTGGCGGCTATTTCCTGGCTGGCCTGGCTGATTTCGTTGCTGGTAGAGGCTATTCTCCGGACCTGGGAGGTAACATCTTCAACAGCCATAGTGACCTTTTCAAATTGTCCCCTGGTATTTTCCCCCAGATGCACGCTCTTTTCCGTTTCATTTACCCCGTTGGTGGCCTCCTGCAGGCCCTGGCCGGTTTTTTGCTGTATTTCCTTGGTTATGGAACTTATTCTGGTGGCCGCCGCACCTGACTGTTCAGCCAGTTTACGAACCTCTTCGGCCACCACGGCAAATCCCCTGCCGTGTTCCCCGGCCCGGGCCGCTTCTATTGAGGCGTTCAGGGCAAGAAGGTTGGTTTGATCGGCTATTTCCGTGATAATATTGACAATCTGGTTAATCTCATCGGTAGATCGACCAAGGCTATCCATGGCGTCGGCCAGGGAATTGATCCTGTCCCGGGCTGCCTTTAATTGTGAAAGAAGATTTTCCAGAGATTGCTTTCCGTCACTGGCTGACCGGTGGGCATTTTGTGACCCTATGGATATTTCCTGAGAGCTATCGGCCAACTGTTTTGTGGCCAGGGCCAGATTATCGGCCAGTGCGCTGACTTGCTGTATTGTTGCCGATGTTTGCTGAGCGGTGGCGGTAAGATCCTGGCTGGCGGAGGTAAGAGGTTGGGAGCTTGCGGCGATCTGCCCAATCAGATCGCGTATGCTCTGCTGCATTTGGCAGAAAACCTGTACCAACTGGCCGATCTCATCCTTGTTGCCGCAGGTAATGCTGGCGGACAAATCTCCTTTTCCCACCTTTTCCATTACATTTTTCAGCTCGTAAACCGGGCGGAGAACCCTTTGAACCAGCAGGAACATAATCAGGCTTACCACAACCAGTGTTATTACCATTATAACAATGCTGTTCCTCAGAGCATTGGACATTTGGGCAATAATTTCTTCTCTGCTTAATACCACCTTTATGTAGTTGGAAACCTTTCCTGAGTAATCCCTCAGAGGGATGATAAGGGCCGCCGCCCGGTTGCTATCCAGGAACTGAACTTCCATTTTATCCTGTTCAATTGCTTTTTTAACAGTATCATCGCTTATCGGGTAAAGATCTTCCTTTTCAGTGGAGATAAGTAAGTCGGTACTTTGGTCTTGAACCCAGGAAATGTTACCCTTGCCGGCCCTGTATACGAATAATTGCCCTCCGGTCTCCTTCTGCCATTTTTCCAGCACTTTTTTATCGAAACCAATTCCGTATTCAGCGCTTCCAACATGATTTCCCTGGTGGAAAACCGGCATCACCACGCGGAATCCGAAGTCTCCCCGGCCTTCCTCCAGTCCCTCCACTGTTTTCCTGGTCTGATTGGCCTCCACCACGGTTTTTCGGAAGGAGGACAGATCATCTCCAAATTTTGCCGGCATGTGAAGCCTTAAAAAAGAAGTCGCCGGGGCCAGGTGGAACTGGAACTGGGCAACCCCGTCTTCTTTTGCCTGTTCAAAGATGGATAAGGTCTGCTTTATTAGTTTCTCCCTGTCCCGGTTGGCAAAGCTCTCCTGTATACCGGGGTTGTTTACCGCACTCTGTACTCCTATCCTGGCCTGTTTCAGGATCCCGTCAATATTGCCCTTTAAAAGGGCCTGAATATAACTGTACCTTTCCTGTTCCTGGGTGCTCATCATGGCGGTGATTTTTGAATATGAATTATATGTCAGCATGATGGAGCTTAAGACTAAAACCAGGGCCACGGGAATGAGAATACGCAACTTAAGGCTTGTACCCACCAAAGCTCTCCCCCCTATTCTCTAAAATACATATAATTTATGTAACATAATTTTAACAGAACAAATTAAAATGAATTGTCATCAAGCTGACATTTTTTATCGCCTCCCACTTATTAAATACCAATAATACTATAAATTTAACATTATAACTTTGGTATACTGGGTAGTATAAATGCGCACCGTATAATATTTAAAGAGTGGAGGGAGCTTCTATTGAAGAGATCTTTGATGGTTGTGGCAATGGGGCTGATTTTTTTACTTGGGCTATTGCCCCTGGGATGCTCCAGGGATACCAAAACTGTCCCCGATTCGAAAGTTCAGCAGGATCAACCCAAATCCAGTGAACAAGTCCCCAAGGCGTCCCCGGAAAAAAAGTCTCCCCAAAAAGTCAGCAATTACTTTCCCCTGACCAGAGGCAGTACCTGGGAGTACCAGGGAGAAGGGAACGAGTTTGCCTCCTTTACCAGGGAAGTGCTTTTTGTAAAGGGCAACAGGGGCCAGATAAGGGAGAGCAATGGGGGAACGGTAAGTGCGACAATTTTTGAAGTTACCGATACTGCCGTGACACGTGTTTTCAACCTGCCCGAAACCTATGAGAAGGTTAATCTCCTGGATCGGGCCTCCAATGAAAACGTAGTTATTTTAAAATCCCCCCTGGAGGTGGGAAACAAGTGGAAAGACCCCAACGGGGAGAGGCGAATCGTCGATCTCAACGCCACCGTAACTACCCCCTCGGGAAAAGTGGAAAACTGCGTCAAGGTTAAAATAGCCGGACAACACTCCGTTGTTAATGAATATTTTAAGGAAGGCGTTGGTATGGTCATGAGGGAGTTCATTTCCGGGGAAGCCAGGGTTGCCTCTGCGCTGAAAAGGTTTGAAATAAAATAACGGTCATTAAAATAAAACGTTCCATTCCTCGGAGGGTTGGTATCTCCACTAAGGAAAAGCCTCTTTCCGGACGTTCACCGGAAAGAGGCTTTTTTATCGTTTAGGAAAGTATATGACACATTAAAGCATTAAAGCGCTGAAGTACTGAAGCACCAAAGCATTTTTATGCAAGCCCAGAGTTTTTCTGGGGTCGCTCCGGGGTCGCTCTGTGGCCGGTGGAGGGGTTTGAGTCCGATCTACTTATCCTCCGGCTGCAACTGTCTCTAAGCTCGTCGCCTAACGGACTGCCGACCGCCTCCAACGCCGCGTCCTTGCGTCGATTCCGGCTACCGGCTGCGTCCTGCAGCCGGTTCGGCAGTCCGTACGGCTCTGTCGCCAAGAGCCAGATAACAGCCTCCGGAACATCCGCCTGGACTAAAACCCCTCCCCCTCACTGCATGTCGCTGTGGGGTCTCTTGAGGGTCGTTTTTAAGGCATGCTGTCACTATTCTGGCTTCTGGCTTCTGGATTCCGCCGTCTGCAAGACGGCAACGCCCGTCAGGGCGTTTTTTTATTCTTCAACTGGTTAAGCATGGTGATAAAAGGATTTCTGAATATTTTTCCAATGTTCGACAAGATATCGCCTTCGTAATTTTGAGATTTCTCACTATTTAAAGCGTTTTCAACAATTGTATCCATCCTGCAGTACCCCCTTCTTTTAATTTATACATATTATGGAAAAATCTGATGGTGTTACTCATTATTAGACTTCTTTGCGGGAAAAGAAAACTTCCAGGGTTTAATATTCCCTGGAAGCCTTGTTGCTGTAGTTGGTGCCGGAGACCGGACTTGAACCGGTACGAAGAAAATCTTCGAGGGATTTTAAGTCCCTTGCGTCTGCCTATTCCGCCACTCCGGCCAGATTTTTTCCCCTAAAAGGGTGCGCATAAAATTTTAACACAGCCCAATGCAGGGAGTCAACTTAAAACCCACTTAATTGTTATCGGTCTGTGATAATGTCACCCTGTAAGCGGTTATTTTAGGTGGCAATAATGGCAAAAATCATCCCCGCCAGGGTTGCGGCCAGACCGTATGCCCCTAATCTGGCCCATTTCCGTAGGGCAGGGGGCCAGACTTTGGGTTTAAGGGGACTGATTTTTCCCCCCGTGTTTATAAGAGTATAGGTGAGCATTACTCCGGCGGCAGCCACCAGAGACGTTCCGGCCAATATAAAAAGAAGGCTTAAAAAGAGCATAGGCTTTCCTCTTCAGTGCTTGGGGTTATTCCCCCAGGTATGGATTTTCAATGGCTCCCCGGAAAATCATTAATATTATAGTAATTTCAAACATCATAATCTCCCTTAAGTCATACTATCATCTTAACCCACGTCCGCCTCCCACGGCAACCTCAGGATTTAAAAGAAATAATTGTGCGATTGCGAAATATAAGACCCTTTGTTATAATGCACAGGAAAGTATATTCTTCAATGGATTAAGGGGTATTTTATGGGCAACTGGAGAGATATCATAACAAAATACACCATAAAGGCTGAAGCCGTTCTGCCCGGCGAAAATGTTCAAGGTGATCCTTTCTGGGTGCTTATGGAGATCAGAAACGGGCATAACACGGGGAATTACCACAGTATTGGCAAGAAAGACAATCGCACTCTGATCATGCTGTTTCCCCAAAAACATATGGCGGACTGGGCGGCTGAAATACTGGAGCAGCACAGCAGCAATTTTATGGTAAGGGGTGTCAGTTCTGATCACCTGGATGTTTTGCTAAGGCTTTGCGAAGACGGATACCCTTTGGAGTTGGTGGTGTCTGCGTCTGAGCTGAATGAAAAGGGGGAGCTGTGCGGCGCTATGATGTCCCCGTATCAGATTAGGAACGTACTCTTTATGTAAATACGGATTTTGTGCCTCACCGAACGTAAATTGCCGGGTCGACTAAATCATTACTGTTATGGAAGCATTGTTTTTATACAAAGGAGTTTTTGCAGAAAGGAGTGAAATTGTGTTATCGCTGGACAAACTTTATCCGCAGCTTAGTTATGCTGAAAAGAACGGGTTGTTGGACAAACTTAATTCCATATACAAGGGTCTTCCCCAAACCGACTGTGAACGCTGCGGCACCTGTTGTACCGTTCCGCCCCCGGCATATATTGTGGAATATCTCAACATGTTCCGTTATATGAAAAAAAACCTTAGTAATTTTATACCCGAAATGGTGGAGAAGGCGGTAAGGTTCTATTTTCTTGAGCTGGTGGATATTAGTCTTAAATGTCCTTTTCTCGGCGATGATCAGCTTTGCCTGGTGTATCCCGTACGGCCACTAAGCTGCCGTGGGTACGGACTTTCAAAAAAAGAAAAAGCATTCCTGGGAATGCGGGGCGAGATGGAGGAGCTGGCCGAAAGGTACAGGGTACAACATGATATCATACTTCCCCGGGAAGTCGTGGATTTTCAGCTCCCGGAGTGCGGCAATGTCAGGTTGGAGGATAGTAAAAAAGTTCCCACTGAATTACTGGAAGTGTCCATTTCTTATATTGCTCAACTGGAAAGTCAGCTATTTCCCACCGAACTGGTGGACAAGGAATATACCTTTGTCCCCTACGTTACGCACCTGGCCCTGACGGTGCTGTCCGAGGGAGCCAGGGTCAGGCGGCCCAAAATCATGAAGGAATACCTGGAAAATGGAAGCAGTGACAGGCTGGATCAGTTTATAAAAAAGGCAAGGGCTGTCAATATCTAATGGTGTTGCCCCAGGCTCACAGGGATTTTCATTCTGGATTCCGCCGTTATGCATCGGGGACATTCCTCTGACCTCCGGAGGCAGTCATACTGGAGAGGTGTGTCCCCTTTCCTTATTAATGGTTCGGAAAATATTTTTTATTTTCTAATGGGGTTTGGAAGGGAATTCTCATTCTGACTAGAACTATAATACTGGATACAATCTAGTGCACACACCGACTAAAACCTACTGTCAGTTACAGCATAATCATTCTGTCAGGAAGGGGTACATCGGTTTTTTTATAACGCTTAGGAAAGTACAGTTCTCCTCTGTATCCGACTTTCCGTTAAGAGCGTTTCAAAAAAGCTTCCTCAAAGCTTCCTCTGAAAGCGTTAGATAAGGGCAAGCACCATGCGTGCTTTTTTATATATAAGGCACGTTATGAGTGCCCTCACCGTCACAAATTTATTTTGTACGTTCCGGCCGCCGCTTTAAAATTCAGTAGATTTTAGTTGGCGGCTGTTTCAGCACTTGGAAAAGGTCTGGAATTGAAGATTTCCGGGATAAAAGGAAAAGTGAAAGTAAACCGGGGGGGTAGAGACTGTGGCAGACAGGGTCTACATTGACGCCGATGTCCTGATACTGGGTGGCGGAACCGCAGGATGCCTTGCTGCGTGGGAAGCCAGACAGGTTGGCGGGGATGATCTGAAAATAGTAATTGTTGAAAAAGCCTTTATACGTCATAGCGGCAGCCTTTCTGCCGGTATGAACGCTCTTAACATGTACATCAACCAGGGAACCCCGGAGGACTACGTTTCCTATGTCCGGTATGATATATGCGGAGCCCCCATACGGGAGGATATTGTTCTTTCCGTCGCCCGTGAGGTCAATGACACAGTCAGCATACTGGAAGCAGCCGGTCTTCCCATGAAGAAAAAGGAAGACGGGCGTTATCTGAACCGGGGAAAATGGAATATTGAGGTGAATGGGTCGCTTCTGAAGCCTATCACTGCCTCCAAGGCTTATGAGGCCAAGGCTGAAATATATAACAGGGTTTATATTACCGAACTGATCATAAAGGATAATGTGTGTGTGGGGGCCGTTGGGTTCGGTGTCCGTGACGGTAAATTCTATATCTGCCGGGGAAAGGTTACCTTGCTTTGCACCGGAGGCGCCGCAGGGCTTTGGCGGCCTAATAACAGAAGAGATGCTCACCACAGGATATGGTATTTCCCCTTTAACTGCGGTTCGTCCTACGCCATGTGCAAGCGGGCCGGGGCCGAAATGACCTCCTTCGATATGCGCCTGGTGCCGGTGAGGACCAAGGACACCTTTTCTCCCACCGGCACCCTAGCCATAGGTATGGGTGCTCCAATGGTAAACGCCCTTGGGGATTCCTTTATGGAAAAGGACCCTTACTATCTTTCCTGGGGAGGGCACACAGCCCCAACCCCAATCCGTATGCTGGCCTTCCAAAGGGAAACCCTTGCCCATCGCAGCCCCATATATATGGATACCACCAGGGGAGATTCCGCCAAGGTTATCGGCCTTAAGGGCCAGTATCTGGATATGAGCCCCTCCATCGTCCTTTACTGGGGCTGCAACGATCATGATCCCTCCAGGGAACCAATAGAGCTGGACGGGGGAGATCCGCACCTGGTAGGGGCCCATGCAGGTATGTCCGGAGCCTGGACCAGAGATATATCCCGGGAAACAACCGTTGACCGGCTTTATGTGTCCGGTGACGCCCTGGGTGCAGCTCCCAGCAGGTTTATATCAGGTTCCTGGACATGTGGCAGGATTGCAGCCCGCCACATGGTAAAGGCCCTGAAGGACAATAGTTACCAACTGTTGGAAATCAATCCTGATACTTTGGATGACATGGAAAATAGAACTTATGGCCCGATGAGAAGGTTTGAGGAAAAGTCCCCGGAGGGTGTGTGGACGGACGGAACATTGTCCGGAGGCGTATCCCCAAAGGATATGGAATCCCGCATGCAAAAAATAATGGATGAGTATTGCGGTGGCCGGACCCACTGGTACTTTGTCAATGAAACTTACCTGAGCATTGCCCGTAAGCATATAAAGAGGATGAGAAATGATCAGTTGCAATATTTGTGTGCCAGAGATCTGCATGATTTGCAGCTGGCCTGGGATGTCATAAACCGCCTGGATGTATGCCAGCTGGTTATCGAACACATAAGCTTCAGAAAAGAAACCCGTTTTCCGGGGTACGTCAACAGAACTGATTACCCCGAAACCAATCCGGATTATGACTGTTTTATAAACTCCAGATGGGATGCTGAAACTGACGAGGTAAAATGCTTCAAGGTTCCCTATCAGCAATTGGTGCCGGGTGACCGCAGAAAGCAGAGCATATAATAGCTGTTAGCTCTAAGCGGTAAGCTATCAGCTTTATGGTTTGGAGGTAAGGAGGATTTAAGATGCCCCCAAAAGTCGATCCCACAAAATGCGATGGCTGCCAGGGTGAAAAGGAACCGCTTTGTGAGCAGGTATGCCCGGGCAATCTTATGACTATGCATAAAGAGTCACTGAAGGCCATTATTCGTGAGCCCGGAGATTGCTGGGACTGCATGACTTGCACAAAGGCATGTCCCAGGCAGGCCATTCAGACTGTGTTACAGTACCAGTTGGCGTATTTTCCGGGCAAACTGATACCCATGGTGGGGACAAACAGCGTCACCTGGACATCCATTGACTGTAACGGCAAAGTGGAGAGGTTCGTAATGAAAACACTGGTAAGCGGTGACGATGAAGATGAAGATTGATAAAACAGATGATACTGAAGACCTTATTCTGTCGGAATCCAGAATGCGTAAGCGTTTCCTGCAGGCTAACAAAATTAAATGTTTTCATTCTCTGTGGCGCCGCCGGCTGTCTGGAGAAATATTATTTAGAAGGCTGTTTCGGGTAAAGGATGCTGTAAGTGGCTAAAAAGATAGGGATATTTATATGCGGCTGCCAGGGTTTGGTATCTGACGTAATAAATTTTACCCGGTTGGAAGAAGAACTGGCCAAATTAAAAAAATCAGTGGGAGCAAGGCAGTTGCATCCCTGGTTGTGTGGTGACGATGGCAGGGACCTTATAAGGAACGATATTCTGCTAAAAGGTCTGGACTGCGTTATACTGGCCGGCTGCCCTTACGGCGTCAACGATGGATTATTCTCCAGTCTGGCAGCCGAAACCGGCCTTCCCGAAGAAATGGTCCTAAGGGTGGATATAAGGGAAGGCTGCGCCTTTCCGCACCGGGGGAATTTGGATGGAGCCCTGAGAAAAGCGGTAAACCTGATTCGGATGTGGACTGCCAGGGCTAGGTTGACCGATCCTCATATCCCGGTTACGCTACCCGGAAACAGGGAGGTGGCTGTGGTGGGAGGGGGACTTGCCGGTCTTACAGCCGCCCTTGACATTGCTGAAGCAGGTATCAATGTTACCCTTATAGAGAGAGAAGCATACCTGGGCGGCAATGTTGTGCGCTTAAATAAAATCTTTCCGCGTATGTGTGATGCCAGGTGTGGTTTGACATATCTTTACCAAAAAATCCGCGAGACCGGAAAAGTCAGGCTCATGACCCTTTCGGAAGTTACCCGGTTAGAGGGGAGTGCCGGCAGATACGAGGTCACCGTGGTAACCACCCCCCGGTATGTGCGGGAGGGACTTTGCAACGGCTGCGGTAAATGCGTTGATGTCTGTCCTGTGGAGACTGCTGACAGCTATAATTTTAATATTGGAAGGAATAAGGCCGCCCGTTCGCCTTACCCTCTGGATCCCGAAGGCACATACCTGATTGAAAGGAAGCACTGTCCAGACGGATGTGACGCCTGTAAGCGAGCTTGCCCGGCGGGGGCCATAGACTTCAGCCGGCAGCCGGAAGAGAAAAGAATAAAATTCGGTTCGGCGGTGGTGGCCACGGGCTGGAGTTCATACCCGGCTGAAAGGATAGAGAGATTTGGTTATGGTGTTTTACCTGGAGTAATAACCAATATGCAGATGGAGAGGATGACTGCGGAGGACGGGCCCACCGGGGGAGAGATTATTTGCCCCGGGAGCGGGAGTGAGGCGAGGAGTATCGTTTTTATCCAGTGCGCCGGAAGCCGTGATGTGTGGCATCAGGGCTGGTGTTCATCGGTGTGCTGCACAGCCTCCATTAAACAGGCTCTTTATATTAAGGAAAAAAATCACAAAAACAGGGTTTATATATTATACAACGACATAAGGACTCCGGGCGAGTACGAGGATCTGTATGTTCGGGCACAGAGGGCCGGGGTGGTGTTCATACGAACAAATCCGTCCGAGGTTAGGGCGGAGTCATCGGGCGTACTTAAAATCACGGCTGAGGATACACTGGCTGCACGAATTTTTCAAATTGATGCCGATCTGGTTGTGCTGGCGGTGGGAATAACCCCGAATGGTTCGGGTATTATTCGGCAGCATGGACGCTCGTTGGAATACCTTGACAGATATGGCCTTATCAGCGCAGGAGGGTTTTATGCCGGCCATAAGCAGTGTTTTCCTCTGGAATCTGTTGATCAGGGTATATATTTCGCCGGCTGCTGTACGGAGCCCATGGATATGGGGAATACGGTAAAAAGTTCCCTGGCGGCAGCCGGGAGGGTATTAAAAACCGGGGGCAATACTGTCTATGTTTCGCCTTTGGTGGCTGCAGTCGACAGGTCGGAATGCGACAAGTGCAAAAGATGCGTGGAGGAATGCCCTTACGGGGTGTTTTACCTGGATAACCAGGGGTTTCCGGTCCCAAATGAATTATATTGCCGGGGCTGCCATATTTGTATGGGGTCCTGCCCTCGCCAGTGCATTGTGCCCCAGGGTTTTGGCATAAAGCAGCAGGTAGCCATGATTGGCGGAAAAATAAAGGAAACCGCTCCCGGGGAACCGGTGGTAATCGCCTTCATGTGTGAAAACGATGCCTATCCCGTGGTCCAGGAGGCGGGCCGCAGGGGAATAGACTTCCCGGCCAACATTCATATAATTTCCGTTAGGTGTGCGGGATCAGTAAATATGGTATTGATTAAGGATGGTATATCAATCGGCGTAGACGGATTTATACTGGCCGGCTGCCGGTCTGATGAGTGTCATTATATTACGGGTTCCGACCGGGCGGAGGAACGCCTCGGCAATATTAGAGAAACCCTCAGGGACATGAGGATGGATCAGGAAAGAGTGAAGTTTTTAAGGATAAGGCTGGGTGAAGTTGATTATTTTGCCAGGGAAGCCAAATCCTTTGTTGACAGGTTGAGGCTGATCGGACCCAATCCTTTTAAATCTGCCGTAATAGTATAGGGTTATTCTCCAAATGGCACAGTATAATTATTACTTATTGAATGCATAAATAACCGTGATTTAACATTGCCCCCGCGGAGTGCTAAAATATTTCTCAGGGGTATGCATTCGGCAGTTGATTTTTTCGGACGCATACCTCGTAAGACAGTAATCAGGTAAATATGCTGTGTAATTAAGGGTGAAGGGCATATTTAGAAATTTTGAAATATTTAGAAAGTTATTATTATAAATAGTTTTAATTTAAAAAAAGGATAATATGCTTCAGTGGCGAAGATATTTATTGCTGAAGTGTATATTAGCAAGGCTGTACGGTTGAAAATCGGTATTAAACGGTTGCGTAACTATAGGGGAGTCTCTGCCGGAGCAATATTTGAAACCTATCTGGTAAAATCCGGCGCTGATCGGTTAGGAGCAAGAGTAGGGTAATTTTACTTCCTTGTCCCGATAGAATTCTAGCAAAAGGAGGACATTTGAAATAGCAAATAGACGACAAAAACCAGGGAAAATGATGTTAAATAATTGGCGGAATGACGCCTTTTATAGATCTGATTTACGAGGGGAGATTGGGTTAAAAAAATATACTATTAAGAAAGAGGAGGCCTGTTAATGTCCAAATTAGTGACACCGCATGGCGGAAAACTGACCCCTGTATTGGCTCCAAAGGAGCAGCGCAAAGAACTGCTGGCCAAAGCCAAAACTTTATCGGTAGTCCGTATGAGCTCTCGTGAAACTTCTGACTGTTTAATGCTCGGTATGGGCGCATTCTCCCCACTGACTGGATTCATGAAAAAAGCAGACTATGATGGCGTAATTAATAACATGCATTTGTCCAATGGTTTAGCCTGGCCACTGCCTGTAACCCTGGCGGCAACCAAGGCACAGGCTGACGCCATCACCGTGGGTTCTGAAGTGGCCCTGGTTGACGATGAGTCCGGCGAATACGTTGCCATCATGACCATTGCTGACAAGTATGGATACGACAAAGAAAAAGAGTGCAAAACTGCTTTCTTCACCAACGACGGCGGCCATCCCGGCGTTCAAAAAGTTATGGCTCAGGGCGAAGTATACCTCGGTGGCGACATTGTAACCTTTTCCGAATTAGGTTATGATGAGAAATATGCGGGCTACTATGCTCACCCCGCTGAAACCAGAGCTCTGTTCGAGTCTAAAGGCTGGAGCACCGTTTGTGCGTTCCAAACCCGTAACCCCCTGCACCGGTCCCACGAGTTCCTGTGCAAGATTGGCAACGAAGTTTGCGATGGCCTGTTCCTGCATCCCATCGTTGGCAAACTGAAGAAGGGCGACATTCCCGCTGAAGTACGTTTCGAGTGCTACAAAGCTCATATGGAAAACTACTTCAACCCTGCTACCATTGAAATGCGCGTATATCCGATGGAAATGCGCTATGCTGGTCCGAAAGAAGCTGTCCTGCACGCCATCTTCCGTCAAAACTTCGGCTGCAGCCACCTTCTGGTTGGCCGTGACCACGCCGGCGTAGGCAGCTATTACACTGCTTACCAGGCTCAGGAAATCTTTAATGAGTTCAAGACCGGTGAAATACTTTGCCAGCCCATTAAAGTTACTTCTTCTTTCTATTGCAAGAGGTGTGATGGTATGGCCACTGATAAAACTTGCGCCCACGACCCGTCAGAGCATATTAACATCAGCGGCACCAAGGTTCGCGAAATGTTCGGCAGAGGCGAACTTCCCCCGCTGGAATTCGGTCGCAAAGAAGTTCTGGAAATACTGACCCGTTACTACCAGGCGCTTGACAATAAATAATAAGTTAGTAAACAGGCTGATATGAGCCTGTAACGGATCATTTCAGCCGGGTTTTGCTATTCTGTCTTTTGGCGAAAATTGAGGAGGTGGTATGTACCCGGGGAGAGGATAATATGTTCATAATTACATGAACAGAATGTGTCAGAGGGACTGCGTAGTTTTCTATGTTCAACGTAAGGAAACATTCCCGGCGGTCCGGGAACGGGAGGCCGCTTCGGGTCGGAGTGATACGGAGCAAGCCCTCAAAAGAACCTTAATAGCCTTTAAAATGGGAATAGGAGGTATAATTAATGCCAACTTTTGTAATGGCCGAAAAGTGCGATGGATGCAAAGGTCAAGACAAAACCGCTTGCATGTATGCGTGCCCCAATGATCTTATGGTGCTGGACAAAGAGAAAATGAAAGCCTATAACCGTGACCCTTGGGCTTGCTGGGAGTGCCTCTGCTGCGCCAAGGCCTGCCCGCAACAGGCTATGGATCTGAGCGGTTACAAGGATTTTGTTCCCCTGGGTGCCAGTTGTACTCCTCTGAGGGGTTCTGAGGATATAATGTGGACCATCAAGTTCCGTAATGGAATGGTCAAGCGCTTCAAATTCCCCATCCGTACCACTGAGGAAGGTTCTGCGGTTCCCGACGGCGGATTTGGCAACGGCGAGGCAAGCCTTGACAGCGTTGAGTTATATACCGAGCCAACTTCTATCGGAGTGCCTGTCTGGACTTTCAAGAAGTAATGGTTTGTTAACCAACCACTTGTATCTCAAATTCGGAGGAGGTTAATATAAATGCCGGAAAACTTTGAAACTGTAGAAATAACAACGGATCTTTTGATCGTTGGCGGCGGCATGGCGGCCTGCGGCGCCGCTGTGGAAGCAGCTTATTGGGGCAAAAAACACGGAGTTAAGGTAACTCTGGTTGACAAGGCGGCCATGGTTCGCTCCGGTGCGGTGGGCATGGGCCTTTCCGCTATCAATCAGTACGTTGGCGTCCAAAAGGGCACCAATACCATAGAAGATTATATCAAGTACGTTAAGTACGACCTGATGGGCGTAGCCAGGGACGACCTGGTGGCCAACATTGCCCGCCACGTTGACAGCTCTGTTCACCTCTTCGACAAATGGGGTCTGCCCTTCTGGAGAGACGAGAACGGCGGATATGTTAACGAAGGTCGTTGGCAGCTCATGATCAACGGTGAGTCCTACAAGGTTGTCGTGGCGGAAGCTGCCAAGAACGCCCTGGGCATGGACAATATCTATGAGCGTATATTCATCATCGAGCCCCTGCTTGATGGCGACAGAATCTCCGGCGCTGTAGGCTTCAGCGTACGGGAAAACAAATTCTATGTATTCAAGGCCAAGGCTGTCATGGCTGCCATGGGCGGAGCCGTCGGCGTATTCAAACCCCGCTCCACTGGTGAAGGTCTGGGACGTTCCTGGTATCCTCCTTTCAGCACTGGTTCTTCCGCATACTTCACCATCAAGGCCGGCGCAGAAATGACCTGCCAGGAAGTACGTTTTGTTCCCATCCGCTTCAAGGATGCTTACGGCCCGGTGGGAGCATGGTTCCTGCTCTTCAAATCCCGCGCCACCAACGCCTTCGGCGAGGAGTATATGGTTACCCGCCGCAGCGAACTGGACAACTGGGGCAAATACGGCGCCGTGAAGCCCATTCCGGCAAACCTGCGTAACTACCTGGGCATGCTGGACCTCTTTGCAGGCAAGGGGCCAATCTACATGAGAACAGATGAGGCCATCGCCAATTTAGCCAAAAAGTACGAAGGTGACCAGAAGGCCTTCAAGAAGAAAATGAAGGAACTGGAAGCCGAAGCCTGGGAAGATTTCCTTGACATGACCATTTCACAAGCCCTGCTGTGGGCGGCCACCAACGTTGAGCCCGAAAATTCATCTTCCGAGATTGCTGCCACCGAGCCGTACTTCATCGGTTCCCACTCCGGAGCTTCTGGCGCCTGGGTGTCCGGTCCTGAGGATCTGTCCGGCGGTACCGAATATTTCTGGGGTTATGCCAACATGACCACCGTCAAGGGTCTGTTTGCAGCCGGCGACGCTTCCGGCGCATCCAGCCACAAGTTCTCCTCCGGATCACACGCGGAAGGCCGTATCGCTGCCAAGGCAGCCATCAAGTTCATTCTGGACAACAACACCCAGCCGAACGTTGACGCCGCCACTGTGGAAGCTATGAAGGCAATGACCTATAAGCCCTTTGAAATTTACGAGCAGAACAAAGATTACACCACCGATCCCGATGTGAACCCGAACTACATCTTCCCCAAAATGTTTATGTTCAGGCTGCAGAAGATGATGGACGAGTATGTCGGCGGGGTGTCATCCAACTTCTCCACCAACGCGTCGTCTCTGGATCGCGCCATGGTGCTGATGAACTTCCTGAAGGAAGACTCAGAGAAACTGGCGGCCAGGAACCTGCATGAGCTGATGAGGGTTTGGGAAAACAAGCATAGAATCTGGCAGGCGGAATCTCACATCAGAGCAGTCATGTTCCGTGAGGAGACCAGGTGGCCTGGATACTACTTCAGGGCTGATTTCCCGAAAATTGACGAAGAGAACTGGCTGTGCTTCGTAAACACCAAGTACGATCCCAAGACCAACGAGTGGTCCGTATTCAAGAAGCCCGTTCTGAACCTGTTCAATGTTGACTAATTTAGTCTCACCCTAACCCGGGGAGAGATTGGATCACTTTTTAATGTGCCTTCCACGGCGCTGGGAGCCCGTGTCCTATGGCCACGGGTTCCCATGACGCTACGAAGGTCGGCTTTTATCCGGTTTTTGTGGATGATGTTAGAAAGAACGCCTGTGGGAACTGGGCGGCAATACACCATCTTTTAACCAGTTTTTCCAGGCGTTCTTTCAGGTGCCTGGATTTGTTTATTTAGCAGAACTGACATTGACAGGATGAGTTGGTCCCATTATCCATATCCAACTTCATAAATGAATGGAGATATCTTAAAATGGTAAACAAAAGCATTTTGGTCGTCGGCGGGGGAATCAGCGGCCTGACCGCTGCCATTGAGGCTGCCGAGGTGGGCTTCGAGGTTTATATAGTAGAAAAGAACTCATATCTGGGAGGTAAAGTAACCCAGATAAACCAGTACTTCCCCAAGCTTTGCCCGCCCAACTGCGGCCTGGAAATCAATTTTAGAAGAATCAGGAGTAACCCCAACATCCGTTTTTTCACAATGGCTGAGGTTGAAGAAATTACCGGGCAGGAAGGGAACTTTGATGTAACGGTAAAGCTCAATCCCCAGTATGTGAACGAAAACTGTACTGCCTGCGGAAAGTGCGCGGAGGTATGCCCGGCAGAAAGGGCCAACGATTTTAACTACGGGCTTGACAAAACCAAGGCTGTCCACATGGCCCACCAGTTTGCCTTCCCCGTGAAATACGTTATTGACGCCAAGGCCTGTGAGGCTGGCTGCAGTAAGTGCGCCGAGGTCTGCCAGTACAAAGCGGTGGAGCTTGATATGCAGCCAAAGACAATGAAGCTCAATGTGGGGTCCGTGGTATGGGCCACCGGCTGGAAGCCCTATGACGCCCAGAAGCTCAGTTACTACGGTTTCGGCAGGTATCCCAACGTTATAACCAACGTGATCATGGAGAGGCTGGCAGCGGCTAACGGCCCCACCGGGGGAAAAATTGTACGCCCTTCGGATGGTAAAGAGATAAAAAGCATTGCTTTTATACAGTGTGCCGGTTCAAGGGACGAAAACCACCTGCACTGCTGCTCAACGGTGTGCTGCATGGCCACCCTCAAACAGACAACCTATGTCAGGGAGCAATATCCCGACGCCAGGATATGTGTGTATTACATTGATATCAGGAGCAGGGGCAAACACGAAGACTTTTTTGTTAAGGTCCAGAATGAAACCAATATAACCCTGATCAAGGGTAAGGCCGGAGAAATCATGGAAGATCCGGCAACAGGAAATTTGACGGTTATGGCTGAAGACCAGATTGCCCAGCAGCTTACCGGGGAAATGTTCGACATGGTGGTCTTAGCAACCGGTATGGCGCCGGCAACCGCCGAACAGAAAATACCCGCCGAAATTTCCTACGACGAGGACGGTTTTGTGGCCAGCCCTCAAACAGCCGGTGTGCATGCCGCCGGATGTGTTAAAAAGCCTCTGGATGTTGCCGCTTCGGTTCAGGATGCTACCGCTGCAGCGCTTAAGGCAATTCAATCAGTGAGGGGGCAGAACAATGTCTAAGAAAATTGGAGTATATATCTGTTCGGGATGTGGCATTGGTGACGCCCTTGATGTAAGCGCCCTCTCCAAGGTGGCCACAAAGGAATACAAGGCCCCGGTCTGCAAGACAGACGCCTTTTTATGCGGCAAGGATGGCGTGGATATTATTAAAAAGGATGTAGCTGAAGAAGGGGTAAACTATGTTGTCATAGCCGGCTGTTCGGGCCGTGTTAACTATGATGTTTTTGATTTCGGTCCGTCCGTGGTTTTGGAAAGAGTCAACCTTCGTGAGCGGGTTGTCTGGACCCAGGAGCCTGATGACGAAGATACCCAGGCCATGGCCGAGGACTATATGCGCATAACCCTGGCCAAGCTTAAGAATCTTGAAGCTCCTGTACCTTTTATTGGTGAAGAAGTTTCAAAAAGAATTATGGTTGTGGGAGGCGGTCTGGCCGGTATGACCTCGGCCACGGAAGCAGCCGCTGCCGGATATGAAGTGGTGCTGGTGGAGAAAGAGGAATCACTGGGCGGCTGGCTTAAAAAGTCATACAAGATAGCCCCCTTGAGCCCTCCATATACCAATCCGGAGGAAACCGACCTTGCGGGCAGGATTAAGAAAATTGAAGATAACCCAAACATCAAGGTGTACACCTTGGCTTCCATCGAACAAACGGCCGGATCTCCGGGAATGTTTGATGTAACCATAAAACAGGGTGACGCAGCCGCCACCGAGCGAGTAGGCGCCATTGTGCTGGCCGCCGGCGCTGTTCCCTATGATCCTGGTAAACTGGAGCATCTTGGGTTTGGGGCATCCCCCAACGTAATCACCCAGGCGCAGCTTGAAGAATTGGCCCAAAAGGGTTGTATAGCCCGCCCCTCGGACGGAAAAGCCGTACAAAAGGTGGCTTTTATACAGTGTGCCGGTTCCAGGGACCAGGAACATCTATCCTACTGCTCGGCCGCCTGCTGCGTTGAATCCATAAAACAGTCCCTTTATGTAAAGGAGCAGAACCCCGAGGCCGCAGTCTATGTCTTCTACAAGGACATCAGGTCTTCAGGCCAGTATGAGCATTTCTACAAGAAGGCTCAAAGTGAAGGTGTAATTTTCATCAAGGCCGACGTCACCGGAGTGTCCGATGATGGAGGGAATATTACCATTGAGGCAGATGACCTGCTGATGGGATCCCCCACCATGGCTGACGAAATTGATCTGGTGGTGCTGGCCAATGGCATGGTTCCGGCCACAGCCTTTGAAGATCCGGCCCTTGGCGGGGAAGCCCAGGCCGAGGTGGCGGCCGGTTCAGATCAAGCCGCACCCGCTCCTGCCCCCATTATTAAATCAAACATTCTTAATCTGCAATACAGGCAGGGCCCGGAACTGCCTTCACTTAAGTATGGTTTTCCGGATTCCCATTTTATCTGCTTCCCCTATGAAACACGCAGAACCGGTATCTATGCGGCCGGCAGCGTAAGAAGGCCCATGGATATGGCTCAGGCGGTGGAGGATGCCACGGGGGCCGCCCTGAAGGCCATCCAGTGCGTGGAAATGTCCGCCCGGGGCATGGCTGTTCACCCGCGTTCCGGTGATCTGTCGTACCCGGAATTCCAGATGAACCGCTGCACACAGTGCAAGCGCTGCACTGAGGAATGCCCCTTCGGCGCCATTAACGAGGACGAAAAGAGCAACCCGCTGCCCAACCCCACCCGCTGCAGAAGGTGTGGAACCTGCATGGGGGCCTGTCCGGAGAGAATCATTTCCTTTAAGAATTACTCGGTGCCCATGGTAGGAAACATGCTGAAGGCCATCGAGGTTCCCGAGGAGGACGAGGAGAAGCCGAGGGTTCTCATTTTCGCTTGCGAAAACGATGCCATCCCCGCCCTGGATATGGCCGGGATAAACCGCCTCGCTTACAGCAAGTGGATACGCATTATACCGGTACGCTGCCTGGGATCGCTGAACCTGATCTGGGTAAATGACGCCATGTCCAAAGGTATAGACGGAGTTCTCCTGATGGGATGCAAACACGGGGACGACTACCAGTGCCACTTCATGAAGGGAAGCGAACTGGCCGGCATCAGACTGTCCAAAGTGTCGGAAACTCTCGACAGGATGGGCCTGGAGTCAGATCGTGTGTACATGACCGAGGTCAGCATAATGGATTATGACAAGATACCCAAAATAGTGGGAGATTTCGTAGATAAGATTGAGAAATTCGGTCCCAACCCCATGAAGGGATTCTAGAATCAGGGTTTAAAATGAAGGAATCAAATTGAGGAAGGGACGGCCTAAGGCCGTCCTGGCTCCTTTTCAAAACAATGAGCAGACATTCATTGTAAAATTTAAGTATTTTTGTTAAATCAGAACCATTCGTTTTAAAAACATTTGGCCAAAGGAGCATATAAAAATGACCGATCTCAATGTTTCCTCTGAGCCGGTAAAATACAATCCCGATTTTGCGAAGGAAATTTACGCACTTGAAAGCGGTGAGCATGTAAAGTTGTGCATGCAATGTGGAATGTGCGCATTATCCTGCGCTACCAGGGAAGAGATGGATTACTCACCGCGTAAATTATTCCTATTGATGAGGGTAGGCAAGAGGGAAGAATTTTTCAAAGCCAATACAATGTGGATGTGCAGCACCTGCCTTATGTGTAAAGTTCGCTGCCCCAGAGGTATTCCACTGGCGGACGTGATGCACGACCTTAAAAGCCATGCCATTAAGCTGGGCTATACCGAAAGACCCCAGGCCACTTTCTACCAGTCCTTCTGGCAGGAAATACTGAACAAGGGCCGGGTCTTTGAAGGCGGCCTTATGGCAAGGTACTACCTGAAGCGCGGGTGGAGCGAGATGACAAAAGGTCTTTTTGAGATGAGAGATCTGGGAATGACCATGTTGAAACACAACCGTATGCCCTTGAAGTCTCCCAAAAGCATTAAAGGGTTAAAGAGCATGAAGCAAATAATTGAGCGTGCCCAGGCCCAGATGCATAGAGAGGAGGGAAGGTAATGAGATACAGCTTTTACCCGGGCTGTTCTATGGAGGGAGCGGCTGTCCCATACCTGAAATCCTTTGAGGCGGTTACCAAGGCCCTGGGAATCGGTATTGAAGAAATTCACGACTGGAACTGCTGTGGCGCCACGGTGGCCTCTGGTGTGGTGGGTCACTACCCGGCTCAGGTTATGACCGCCAGGAACCTGGCCCTGGCCGAACAAAAAGGTCTGGATATTATTGTTCCGTGCAGCTCCTGTTATATGAACCTGGCTATCACCAATAAAAAGTTTATCGAGGATGATCATTTCCAGCTTATGGCCAATGAGGCTCTGGGAGTGGCTGGTCTCAGGTATAACGGCACATTAAAAGTCCGCCAGATGATTGAGTGGATAATTAATGACATAGGCCTTGACCGTATTAAATCCATGGTCAAGAGGCCCCTAACCGGTCTGAGAGTTGCGGGATACGTGGGCTGTCAAACCCCCAGGGTATTTCCGTGGACCTTTGACGACCCGGAACAGCCTGTGTTTTTTGACAAGATTATCGAGGCCCTGGGCGCCACACCGGTTAAGTTTCCCTTGAAAGCCCGTTGCTGCGGAAGTTCCCACTCCATAACCAAGCCTGAAATAACTATTGATGCAGGTTACAAACTGATCAAATCCGCCTTGGAAGATGGGGGCCAATTAATGGTGACGCCCTGTCCCATGTGTCAGCTCAATCTTGACGCTTATCAGGGTATGATAAAGAAGGGTTATCAACTGGATATATCCATTCCGGTTCTCTTTATTACCCAGTTGATGAGTATTGCCTTCGATCTGCCCCCGGATACCTGGGCACTGAAATACAATATTGTATCGCCCTTCGACACACTGTCCAAATACGGGATTAAACCTTAAAAGAGATAAATGGATTTTAAAGGGAGGCGGTTCGTTTTCGGGGGGCTGAAGCCGGAAGCGCACCGGATTAGTGTAGTAAATTTTAAAAGATTTATGGGTAAAAATAAAAAATCAGGTTTAAACCTGATTTTTTATTTTTACCCATTTAACGGTAAGCTATTATTCCACTGAATGAACTTTGATACCCTCACGGATTTTTTTGCTGATTTCCTTCATTAAATCCTGGAAGCCGGCATTGGCCATATGGGAAGCCCTTACAACCGGATGTTGTATGGCGACTTGCTCAGTTTCCTGTAATTGTTTTTTCTCTTCCGCTGAAAGGTCCACGCCGGTCATCTGTTTTTTAAGCTGCTCCTGTTGTACCTGCTGCAAGTCCTCCACCAGCCTGCGAGCCTCGGCGTCATGCAACAAATCATGTTCAGCCTGCTTCATTGCCTTATATTCGTCTGTCTGGGCCAATATTTTACCCAGTTCAAGGCACTTCTCCAAAGCCTGTTCAATTTTAGACATCTAATCACCCCCCGAACTTATTTTCTCCAGTAACGCAAAAAATCCTCCTAATTATCTTTTTAATTTGGAAAGAAAGGTAGTCAGGGAATACATATGATATATAGGCTGATTCAGTATTTTTACACAGCTAAATAAAAAGTGCGAGAGTGTTTATAGTTTTAAAAAAAAATAGCTCTAGCCGTTAAAAAGAGCTAGAACTAATTGTATTTATTGTTAGATTCTGTCAATAAAATTGTTAATATTATATAAGTTTTTTAAGCGGAAATTCTTTTCTTGTTCGTTTTTACTATAGTTTCACTGTAATAAAGCTTTTCGTTGTAGTTGGGTACATCGATATAGCGAAACCCTATATTTGCATAATCCATAAACCTGTCCGAAATTCCTTTTAATAATTTTGTCAGGCTGTTCATATTTTAATCCTCCTTCAATTTTCTATCTTCCGAAAACAACCTGATTTATTGTCAGTGTTCGTTGTTTAATAATATAATCTTACAGTTGAGTTTTTTATTCAAGAATATAATTGTCAAATGCATAAAAAAACAACTGATCGGTATTTATGTATAGTCTAATAATTCACAACTCGCAGCGGTGTCTGACAGCTCTAATGATTATTAAGTTACTTTATCGGCTTGCCAGCACTTGAAGCATCTGACTTGGCGTTAGGCAGGGCGAACGCAAAAATTGCTATCATCATTTTTGCTTAAAAAAAGCCACCCATGAAGGGTGACTGATTTTTATTTTTGCTGAAATCTGGGGGGGTATAAGTAGTTAAGTATTCCCGCTTACCCTGCTACTAGCTTTTTCCCGTCACGTATATCGTAAGAGATTTCTGTTAAAATAGCAGCCATTTCACCAATTACTTCCATAGGGCCGACCATTCCTACTATGCGTCCGTCCTGCCAAACAGGAACGGCTTCAAATCCATTTGTGACAAAAGCGTGCAAGGCCTTCATCAGAGTATCCTTTAAGTTTAGAAACTGGTTTGCCGGCCTCATAACATCCCTTACCTCAAGGTTTGAAATTTCCCTGCATTTTTCAGTAAAAAAACCATTCAGGAATAACGGTACCGACAATTCCTCCGTAACCGACCAGCCGCGATAGATGCCCTCTTTGAAGACCACCGGGTTTACAGCCTGCAGAATTTCTCTAAAGCTAAGAATTCCTGCCAGTGTATTATTTTCCATTACCAGAAGAGTGGCGTTATTTCCAGACTCCATAGCTTTTCTCAATACACCCAACACCTCTTTTACGCTGCTCCCAGCAGGTATGGTGGGAAATTTCTCTATGGGGATCATGATGTCCTTAACTGATTTTTCCATTTTTCATACCTCCATTTTTTTATTCGCTTTCTAAGCTTCTGATTTCTTGGCAGCCTTGGTTACGCTGATGCCTAACCCATCGAACAGGTAATAAATTGCGAAACCGTACCATAGTGTGTAGACAACGTAGAAAACAAGCATAAATACAACTGTACCGACATTGTCTCTAACATATTTGATTTCAATATTGTAGTAGTTGTAGGAAGGTTCTACAGCTTTTTTCATAAAGCTGCCAATAGCGCCGGATTCTTTAAATTTCTTCTGGTTCTTTAACTCTGTGTCAACTTTTTTGAAAGCGCTGTACCAGGCGTACATGGTTTCCCGGGCTTCGTAACCGTACTTGTTTTTAAGTTTAGCTGAATTGTTGTTATACATGGCGTCGCTATCGTCCAGAGTTGCGGTCATCATTTTGCCAAGGTCGCCTTTAATGGATACCTTCTCGGCGTCAATCATAACTGAAGCACTGGCTATTGAGAATAACTTGCCCCATTTTTCAGCTTCTGCCTTGTCGGAAGCCTTTATGGTGACATCGATACTGCTGCCAACCTGTTTTTCAGCCTTCCTTTTTTCCTCACCAATAAAATAAGCAGATCCCTTGGAAAGTGAGTTGAACATGTCGTCGGAGTACTGGAGGCCGTTTCTGCCGCCTTCAAAGGAGGGCGACATTATGTAGGCGAATACTCCACAAAAAGATATCATCAGAACTAACCCTATTATGAATGTTTTACTATTCCTTATCATATTAGCGGCTCACTCCTTTCCCTGGGGCTGCGGTAGCCTGTGACTCCGCCCGGAGCTTTGGTAAATTGCGAATGAATGTAAGTATAATCCAGACCGCAAAAACACCCACTATGCCGAAAAATATTATGGATCCGGCAGTTTCTATAGCTTTTGTAGTAGAAGGGGCCATCTTGATGTATTCCATCTTTGCAAGGCTTTCCGGCAGGGAAAAGAGTCTGTTGATGAAGCCTGCAAGAATGGCAACTGCATAAAACGCCCTGATTTTAACGCCGGGCACAACCTTGGTTGTGATAGCGCCCAGTTGAACGCCTACCAGGGATCCGATCAGCATGCCCATTGCCAGGGTGTAGAAAACGTAGCCGTATACGGCGTATTGCGAGATGGAGCCGTAGCCTGCGGTGAAAATTATTTGTAAAATGTCGGTGCCGACAGTGGTGAAGGACGATACTCCAAGCACGTAAACGAACGCCGGGAAGGTCAGGAAGCCGCCGCCAACGCCCAATATGGCTGCCATGAAGCCTACAACAGCGCCGCAAATGGCCACGAATACGCCGGAAACCTTCCTTCCGCCAGGAGTAATGTCTTCATCGAAGGTAATCATCGGTGGAATGTTAATGGACTGTACCTTTACGGCCAGGTTGGTCAAGCCTGAGGGACCGCCGTGGGCATCGCCGTGATCCGGGGATGATGTGCTTTTTACGGCTTTAAGATAGTCATATAGGGCATAGAAACCCAGGAATCCCAGCATAACGACGTAGATAGCGCTTATCACCAGGTTGCTTAAAACCGGGTTATAATTGAACAACTCCCGGTTTAGAATTCCTCCGCCGGTGACCCCAAAACCTGAACCCACCAGAAATGCTATGGCCAAACCTACGTGCACATTGCCGAGTTTTTTGTGTATGGTTGTTCCCATGATGGCCTTTGCAAAAATGTGAAACATATCAGTACCAACAGCAAGAATACCCTTAACTCCCAGGCTCATCAGCGCCGGGGTAATCACAAAGCCTCCGCCGGCGCCTATGCAGCCGGTGATTAAGCCCGCGATAAGACCCACAGCCATAGAACCGTAAAATATTTCAGGAGTATAGAATGACGGTCCGTACGCAGATTTCCCTCCTATAAAACCTGGTAGGGTTCCTGCCGCATGCACTACGGCAGGTATTAGAAGCGGTAAAAAGAGAACCAACAATATTAACATTTTTTTTCTGTCTCTAAAAATGGTATTGGATATTTCAATCTCCCATCGGGCGTGCGCTCTGGACGCTGCCATCAAGGAATCATAAAAAAATCTCATTTTTTTTCTAACCTCCCTCAATAAACACTCACATGAATATAAAATTTAAAGTTAGTCACTACCCCATATTTTACTTTTTTGCTTGTGCCGTATGCTTTTTTTACCTCACCCCCTCTGAAATTGACAGGCAGATACTCTTCAGCCATTCGCTCGCGTAGTGACAACAATGTTAAATAAAGCCTTGTAATATTAGATGTGTCATGCTATAATTACATTCAAAGAGTCCCACTTATGGTTTTTTAATGGTTGCCAATCAGGTCGCAACTGATTGGCTGAATTTCAAGCCAGTTCTTTGTAGGCGCAGATAAATTGTCACTACGGGTAGCCGGAAGGGCATGTTAAATTATTGTACGCTGCAGAGTATCTACTCCAATTGCCCTTAGAATTGCCTCTTGATCTTTGGGTATTTTTGTTATAGATTTCACCTCCTGGTCGTCAAGTTGGTATACGAACAACTTGATCTCTTCTAGTAATTCCAGTGCTTGACGAGGGTGAAGGTTTATTCCCGCCCGGTTAAGTAGTTGTGACATGGTTTTTTCGAGAATTGCCGCCAGCAGGCATATAAAGATGTTGGCTGATATGTTTGTATCTACATAAAACGGGCTTGGTAAGGCTGAGAAACTGTTGTTGATGCGGAAGGGTTCCCCCAGTTGGGCCGTGTTAATATACGACTCCAGAATTTTCTTTCCGCTCAAAAGCCTTGAGTTTGTTTCCAGGAGAAACATCCCTGCTTGTTGGTGTTCCAGTTCAATAAGATCATCCTTGCGTTGGTAGTATAACTGCCGGGTGCTTTCATTGTAGTACCACTCAAAATATTTGATGCAATAGCTGTTTTTAAAGACAGGCGAGTTTTTGTTAAATGCGGGCTTGTTTGATTTATGTGGTCTTTCGTTAATGGTTTTTTGCATGTTATTAAAATTATGTTCAACGGTTCTAAGTTGATCTTCAAGCAAATCGCCCTTATGCTTTGCGCTTTGAAGGTCATAGCATAAAAGGTGGCGCACATCACCCGATGTTACTTCTTTAAACCAAAGTCTTTCATTTAACTCAGTGAAGCCTTTTTTTCTGATAATCTGTTCTCGGTATAGTAAATCTCGTTCTTGATTGTACCATAGCTTACGACTTGCAATATACTCATAGCCATGTGCTACTAGAAGTTCCAGGGTTGTGTTGGCAGTTACATTGCGATCGCCTATATAGATGCATTTTTTAATGCCGTAGTTATTTTTTAAATATTTCAGCATATCTCTGAAGTCCAATTGGAGACTTTGAAACACCCAGTGACCAAAGGGTATTCCGTCACTGCTTGCCACTATCCCGAAGTCTACTTTTTTAATGTCATCCGGTTCCTCCAGAATGTATTTGCCGTAAATGGTCGACTGGAGTTCAGGGCGGGAGGGAGGCTCGAATGTGCAGGTAGACAAACGGCAAAAAGCAAAATCTGTGTTTATAGGAAATAAGCGTGTTATATTTTTAAAAATGTTCCCTTCAATGTGGTACTTTGCTTCTGCCAGAGTGTCCAGTGTGTTATAAAAATAATGAGGGTATAGTTCGTTATTTTCCATTTCAGGCAGGCCAAGGAATTCGTACCAGTCATTAATAGCCTGCTTGCTTGGAGGTTTAATCATCTGGTCCAGAGTCATTAATTCTACTAAGAGGGGTACATTAAAATCATTCATTTGATTTTCAATGGCTTTTTCGATGGCCGTCGTTAAACGAAGCGTATCCCATATACTATGAATAGCCAAAACTTCTCCGTAGCGCAATACTTTCTTGGCTTCAAGCTGGGTAGAGCTATGGGAAACACCGCAGATTCTTGAGAGACCGGATATCAATACCTGCACCTTCTCTGGGGTTAGACTCTCAAGGTTGCCCAGATTGGCAATCACTCTCTGTTTTACTTTGTTGCCTTCTCTGTAATTCTCGATTAGTTTTAAGTAAGTATATTCTTTGCCTTTAGTGCGGCTGGTTATTTTTCGGAAAAACATGGTGACACCACCTTTAGTTCATTGTCACACAAGTTTGTGGTAAACTTGTGCTCTATACTTACCGGTATTTTTCACTACGGTTTATCTCTACTATATTTATCGAATGTTTTAAGCATGTAATATTTGAGCATTGCCTGTTATGCATTTTTTATTTTCTTTAATTAACTATAGCATAGTCATTCATGTTGTGCAATATTTCACAACATGAAATCTAAAAGTTTAAAAATTCAGACAAATAATAAATAAATTGTTTTGCTGTAAATTCAAGGATTCCTGCGGCATCTCTGGTGTATATGGAAATGAATGTGGAGTGTTGTTTAGAAATTTTGTCAGTGGAGTCAGGGCAGATTGCTGGAAAAAGCCAGTCTATATAGTGACAAAAATAACAAGGAATTTGCTGACCATCATAAAAATATCAAGCATATGGCTTTCACTATAAACACACTTGAATTATATGTGGTGACAAATTATATTTTAATAAAGAATGTTTGAATATTCAAAAAATAGATTTGAAACATATAAAGGTTACTTTGATTGAGGTGATTAATATGTCTGTAGCATCCCGTGGATATGAACCTGGGTTAGAAGGTGAACTGCCGGTGCCCCTAAAAAAAATCTGGGAATTTCTAAGGTGTTTATTAGTAAATAAGGAAATTAATCACTTTGCCCGTTTGTACCATGCAGATTTTAGTTACGGTCTCGTGCCTGACACCGCTATTAGAGACTTTAATAATATGAATAAAATTACCTCTTTATACAGTGGAGATTGTTATGTTTATGTATTTCAAAGGCTTAAATACCAGGGAGCGTACAGAATTGTCAGTCCCGGTGAAAGGATTGGCATAGATGAGTGCGGTTCCCTTATAATCAGTACCCATCCAATATCAATAGACGAGGTGCAGAAAAACGGAAGGGCGCCTGAATATTACTGGGAGATGACAGGTCCGATGTATATGGCGCATTTTTCCGCAGCATACAGGTATGCATGATTTTTTATTGCTAGTATTTTAAAAATAGGGTTTATAATAAATGAAATTATTAATGATCGCAACTTTAGGGGTTGCGTTTTTTATTTTGGGGATATTTATTGTGCTCAAAGAGTAGGAGTGATAGAATTCATCATAAAAAAAATTATGGTGGTGATTAGTGATAGGATTAATCCTATTAATATTCTCCGGTGGGGACAAAAACGGTAGTGGTCAGGAGGGGGAGAATGAGCAGGCGAAAGGTTTACGAATTAAACTCTTTTAGAAAAAAGGAAGATCAAGCCATTTATGCCAAGGGAGAAGAGGGTGGAAAAGATAAGAATGTAAGCCCTTATAAGGAAATCTATAATTTTATTTATGAGAAAAGGTGGCTGTTATTGGCAGTCTCCCTGACAGCAACCATCTGTTTGATGCCAACTCCCGAGGGATTAACTGAAAACGGCAAATATGCGCTGGGGCTTTGGTTGTTTATTATTGTCTGTTTCACTACAGAAGCTTTGCCACTACCTATGACGGCGATGATCATCGGCTCCTACCAGATAATGGCGGGGATTGGAGGCTTTCATGAAGTCCCGCGATCTTTCATGGACGATGCAGTAGTTTTTATTATGGGTGTATTAATGATGGGTAGTGTGTTGGTAAAGTATAATATCCATAACAAGATTGCCCTGTATATGCTAAAGCTGTCCGGCACCAGGATTGATAGGGTGGTACTGGGTATGGTGGCCTTTTGCGCCATTAGTGCTGGATTTGTAACAGAGCACGCCACGGTCACTATCATGCTTCCTATAGGGGTTGGAATAGTCTCCTTAAGCGGTGGCGTAAAGAAAGTGCCTAAATTGGCCAAGTTAATTATGTTGGCTATATCCTACGGTGTAATAATTGGCGGGGTGGCTTCCCCGTCCGGCGGTGCGCGAAATGCTCTAATGATTAGCTTCCTTAATAATTTGGGTATAAATATAGGTTATGGGAACTGGATGTTGATGGCCATGCCATTTACAATTATAATGATACCCGTAGTTGTCATCTGGCTTCTAAAGCTTTACAAGCCGGAAATTACAGACTTGGAAAGTGTTATGGAGACAATTAAAGAAGAGATGGAAGCCGACGGGCCGATGACTACGCAAGCGAAAATGGCGTTTGCAATATTTATTGGCGTCCTAGTCAGTTGGGTAGTTTTTAGTCAAAAATTTGGCGCCGGGAATATTGTCATGATGGGGATTATTGTGGCAGCAGTCTTAGGGCTGGTTGACTGGAGTTATCTGCATAAAAAAACTCAATGGGGCGTGGTTGTGCTTTATGCAGGGGCCATTTCCATGGGGAAGATGCTGATGGCAACCGGAGCGGCAACCTGGTTGGCAAAGAAACTATTAGCCGTGGCTTCAACTTTTGGTATTATGGACGGTCTGCCTCTTTTGGCGGTTACCACGACTATTACCGCCTTATCTACCAACACCATGGCAGACGGGCCAACAGTAGCGGTGCTGGGACCTGTTTTTCTTAAAGCAGCCGAAATGTCCGATACTTCCCTCTATGCCATTGGTGTTGCAACTTCATTGGGTTCCGCTTTTTCTTACCTCCTCGTGATATCTACCCCGGCTAACGCAATTGTATACGGGTCTGGTTTCTTAAAGGGGAGTGATTTTTTAAAGGCTGGGGGGCCGCTTTTCCTGTTTTCACTGTTTTTAACGGTAATGATTCTGGCCCTGATATGGTGGCGTCATCTGGGTATCTGGTAGTAGGTTTTCAGCAGATCATCTTTTGAAGTTCTTTCTTTAATAATTTTCCCGAAGTGGTTTTGGGCAGGTTCTCCACAAACCTGACGTGTTTGGGAATTTTGTAGCGGGCCAGCTTATCGGAGCAAAATGTCTGTATTTCTTCCGGGGTAGCCTGGTTATTTTCTCTTAGCAGAATAAAGGCCATAACTTCTTCACCCATAATGGGGTCGGGGACACCTGTTACGGCAGTATCAAAAATAGCCGGGTGGGTGTAAAGCACTTCCTCTATTTCTCTGGGGCGGATGTTTATGCCTCCCCTTATGATGATATCTTTTTTTCTATCCACTATAAACAGGTATCCGTCTTTATCCATATAGGCCAGATCTCCGGTGTGGAACCACCCGTTTCTCATAACCCAGTCCGTTTCTTCCGGGTGGTTATAGTAGCCTTTCATGACGCTGGGTCCCTTTACAATTATTTCGCCGATTTGGTTTGCTGGAACCTCCCGGTCCTCGTAATCCACAACTTTAACCTCAACTGAGGGTATGGGAACCCCTATCGAACATAGCTTTTGCATTCCGTCCAAAGGTATGGTTGTTATTATTGGAGATGTTTCCGAGAGGCCGTAAACCTCTATCAGGTGGAATCCGAATTTTTCCTCAAAAACCTTAAATGTTTCTGCGGGGGTTGGCGCTCCTCCGGTAAACGCCAGTCTCCATGACCCCAGATCGAACTTATCAATGAACGAATACTTGACCAGAAGGGCGTACATGGTGGGCGGCCCAAAATAGAAGGTTATTTTCTCGTTTTGTATTGCTTCCAGCAGCGGTTCCGGGCCTTTCCAGCGGTCATGAATGACCAGGGTGGCCCCCGCCACAATTGTGGTATTCATAATGCAGGTCTGACCTGCCGACAGATATGCCGGGGCAATGAGAAGGGAGCGATCGGAAGCTGTTATCTTGTAAATCTGGCCAAAGGTGGAAGCGTTGCTATACAGGTTATGGTGGGTCAGCATGGCCCCTTTGAAGGCTCCGGTGGCGCCGGGGGTGAAAAGTATTTCAATAACATCGTCTCTTCCGGCAGGCTTGCCCGGGATGTATTGATCAGAGGATAATTCCAGTATTTTATCAAAGATCTCCACATCTTCTTCCGAGTCCCGGCAGCCGGTGACGACTTTTTTAATCGTAATTTCACTGAAAAGTTTATTTATAAGCGGGATCAGTTTATAATTTGTTATAATGGCGGTGGGCTGGGCGCTGAGAGCTATGAAGCCCATTTCATTCATAGTGTACTGGGGGTCAACCGGAACCACTATGCCCCCCATTTTTATTATGGCATAATAAGCCATAACGAACTCCGGGCAGTTTTCAAGGGCAAGCATTACCCTGTCACCGGGTAAAATGCCCATCTGCCTGAGGCCGTTGGCCAGTTTATTCACCATGGAGTTAAGCTCTTGATAAGAAAGCCGTCGATTCTGGTATACAAGGGCTTCCTTTTCAGGGCAAAGTTGACCATGTTCGGCAAGCTTAAGGGGGAGATTCATTTACGGTTACCTCCTGGTGATGCCGCTGGAAATGAAGTGATATCCGGCCTAGAGTGCTACAGTTGCCGCATGTAACTGTTTTATTTCTATTCAAGCGTTGAAAATCCTCTTTTTTAATTCAGGGGGGTTTCAGCATTTGATGATGTTTATATTGTTCTCAGCCTGGTAGTCGATATGAGGCGTGAAGCATTTCGGCCGGGTGACATACCGGTATTTCCTGAGACCTTAGGCCTCTGCTGATCTGCATTATGCAGGAAGGGCAGACGGTGACCAGCTTTTGTATGCCGGCGGACTTTATTCTGCCGGTGTACCGCTGGAGTATATCATCGCTTAAGGATCGGTGCGTCAGGGAGAAGGTTCCTCCGCCGCCGCAGCAGGAGTTTCCGCCGGGTATATCAACCACTTTTATGCCGGGGATGATGTCAATTATCTGGCGGATCTGCCGGGATAGTTTTCTTCCATGCCTAAAGTGGCAGGGACTGTGGCAGGCAACAGCCGCACCCGACAGCGGTCCGTGGGGCTTATCCGGATTCAGCGCGCTTACCAGGAATTCGCTGAATTCGTATACGGGCTGTGAATTTACTGAATACAATCCCACATCGGTAAGGTGAAAGCTGCAGGAGGAACAGTCAGTAACCACGGCGTCAAGTTTAAAGCTTTTAAAGGATCTTCGGTTTATTTCCAGCAACCTGGCGGCGGCTTCTGCCTCACCGGCGGTAACCAGAGGGATTCCGCAGCAGTGGGAGGTGGGAGGTATGACCACCTCGCAGCCCAAGTGGGTCAGCACGCCCACAACACTTCTGGCTATGCCCGGCAGTATATAATTTGTGGCACAGCCCAGGAAGTAGCCTACCCTGATCCGGGGTTTTCTTCTTTTTGGGCTTGTTATTACGGGAAGAACCGACCTGGCCGGACTTCCGGGTTTAAGACCGTATTCCCTGGCCATAGCATATCTCAAAAGCGGCATAAAGCCGGGGAATTTCTCCAGCGTCCGGAGTTTTGAAAAAAGGCTGCGCTGCATAATTCTGTGCGGGCTGTGGGGGTGAACGGACGCTGAAAGGTTCCGGGCGGACTTTATTATTGTATCAACCGGAAGTCCTGAGGGGCATTCGGCTGCGCAGGCTCCGCAGGTGAGGCAGAGTGACAAAATCCTGTCGGCTTGAGGGCCCGGCTTGACTTCTCCCCGCTGTAGAAGACCGGCCAGAAAAACCTTTCCTCTGGGGGAGGCGGATTCCTTTCCGGCCACCTCCAGCACCGGGCAAACATACCTGCACTGTCCGCAGCGAACGCATTTTTTAAGATATTCACCCATTACATTGTCTTCTAATAATGACATACCTTCACCTGGTTAATAAATTTTGCCTGGATTCATTATTCCCTTGGGATCGAGGGCGGTCTTTACAATTCGCATCTGCTCCAGTGTGTTTCCGTGTTCCAGCAGGGAATAGGCCGATCGTACCATGCCTACCCCGTGTTCTCCGGTGGTGGTTCCTCCCAGATCTATAGCCAGCCGGTGTATTTTGTCGACCAGCTTGCCCAGACGGTCAACCTCATCCGGATTGTCGGGGTTGATGACCAGGGCGGTGTGTATGTTGCCGTCGCCGATATGGCCGTAAGCTACAACCTGGATTTGGTATTCCTCACCAAGGGACTTTATTATTCTTAGGGATTCCGCCACTTTGTTTAAGGGAATACATATGTCTTCACCGGCAAAAACCCTGGTGCCGTCCGGCCTCAGTCTGGCAGCGGCGGCCGCCACCACGCTTCTTCCCTGCCAGAGGGCTGCCATACGCTGGGGGTCGGTGCTCCATTCGACCCTGGCCGGCTGTTTTCTCATGATCTCGGCTATTTGTTCCCCTTCCCAGTGAACCGAAGCTGGATTGCCGTCTACCTCGAATAGGAGTATGGCCTCACAGGAGGGGAGATTTATTTCCGGGCGGTACAGGTTTATTGCTCTAATGGCGGACTGATCCAAAATTTCAATGCCTGACGGGAGTATCCCCGCCTTGTAAACATCCAGCACGGCCACCGGAGCCTGCTCCAGTTTATCAAAGGAGGCCATGGCGATTCCCCTGGCCCTGGGCCTTGGCCAAACCCGCAGCCGTATTTGGGTGATTACCCCCAGGGTTCCTTCGGATCCGACGAATAGTTTTGTCAGGTTTATGCCGCTGACATTTTTCAGAGACCGGCAGTTTTTACCTCCGGTGATGATGATTTCACCACTGGGTAAAACCACCTCCAGTCCCAGTATATATTGTTCGGTAGTGCCGTATTTAACCGCCCTCATGCCACTGGAATTGTTGGCAACCATTCCACCGATGGTGCACATTCGGGTGCTTCCGGGGTCTGGGGGAAAAAAGAGGCCGAACCTTCCCAGGTGTTCATTTAGCCGGGAATGCACCACACCCGGGCGAACCATGGCCTGCATGTTCTGTGCATCCACTTCCTCAACGGTATTCCATGTGGAAAGATCCATTACAATGCCGCCCTTTGCCGGAACGCAGCCGCATGTTTCACCGCTGCCTGCCCCCCGGGGGGTTACTGGTATGCTGTTTTCAAAGGCAAAAATCATTATTTCAGAAACCTCACGGGTGGATCGGGGAAGTAGCACTATATCCGGCAAGTAGCGGCTTTGGGCTGAAAGAAACGAACTGTCGCAGGAATAGATTGTTCTTTCCAGATCGTCCTCGATTACTCTGGAGGGATCCAATATTTTTTTCATGGCCCTGGCAAGATAATGGTCTTTTATTTGGGGCACCCCCGCTAATCATTTATTTGGTCGAATCATATCGGCATATTCCAAACCCGGGCTTGTCCCGAAATCTTTTATCATTATAACATAAGAACAAAGTTAATATTTGCAGTTTGCAACGGGATATATAAGGTAAAAAAAAGCCATCAGGGACAGTATTCCCGCAGCCCCCAGCAGTGCCTGAGAAGCACTCAATCCCCCGGCTAAAAAACCTCCGATTACAGGTCCGGCAGACATGCCCAAGCCCTCAACAGCCGAGAATAAACCCCAGCCTGTGGCCTGCTGCTTTGGTGGTATGGAGCCTGCAAGGAGTGAATTCCAGGCCGGGAGTACGGCCCCGTAAGCTAATCCCAAAACCAGCACCAGGATGAAGGCGGCGTGCCTGTCTCTGGTCAGGGCCAGCCCGGTTAGGGCGGCGGAAGATGACAGGAATCCTGTGAACAGCATAATCTTTATATTCATTCTGTCTGCCAGCTTGCCCATGGGAATAAGTGCCAGCATAGTTGCAGAACCTCCCGCCAGGAGAAGAAGTCCATAGCCGTCAGGACTCAGCCCTATTCTTTTGGTGGCGAATATTGGAAAAACAGGGAGCAGCATGCTGGCCGACATTGTCTGTAAAAACATTCCGGGCAGAATAGCCCGGGAGAAGTTCTTGTTTGAGATTATTTCCCTGAAGGCGGTGATTATGGTTCCCGTTGAAGTTTTATCCTTTTTATGGACTGACACCGGTGGTAAAAGCAGCCGGGTGACAATTAATGCCGACAGTAGGAAACAAATTATAATTGTATAGGCAAAATCGTAACTTATGGATATGAAAAAGTTTATTGCCGACAGGCCGCTGCCAATTCCCGCCAGCCATGCAATAAACACCAGGCTGATGCGGGAGGAGCGGTTTTCCTTGTTTACGGGGGCCACCTGGGTGATCACCCCTGTCCACAGAGGGGAAAGCCCAAGACCGAAAAGACCTGATGCTATTATAAGCAGCGCCGGGTGGGAGTATGCCCTGACCGCCACCAGGGACAAAAGGCCAACCATGAGGCCGGCCTGTAGAAGCGGTCTGCCGATTCTGTCAAGCTGCCAGCCGGCAAAGAATTTCAGCAGGGTTTCGGTGAAAAAATGCGCTGATGCGGCTGCGCCGGCAGTTGCTATGGTCCATCCCAGCCTTTCGGTTGTGTATAAAGGCAAGAAACTGATAAAAAAGGCGCTTCTGGTAAATTCAGACAGAAACAGGACGGCCAGAAGGGCATAATCCTCCGCGTTTAGTTTCGGCAGTATTTTTTTTTCGCATAAGATACCTGTGGCTGGGGGCTTTCCGGATACTATCCCTTTTTTAACCATTTTATTATTATAGTCGCTAAAGCAGGTTTCCATGTGCCTTTTTGTCCAGAATATGCCCTCATTTACATTCCGTGGTGGCGTTGGAAAAATTCAAGTATACCAATGAGGAGGTTTTCCTGTTACCATATTAGATGTCGAAAGATGTAAAATAAGATAGAATGATGGGAGGAAAGAATGGGAAGGAAGTTTAGGCTTTATTTGTTTCTTCTGGCATTACTGATAGTTTTAATTCCGTCCGGGGCCGTTTTTGCGGACAGCGGAGACCAGGAAGTTTTAAAGGTGGGCAGCAGGGGGGAACAGGTGTCCCATCTGCAGAGCAAACTAAAGGAAAAGGGTTTCTTTCCGGCTGGTCAGAAGGTTACCGGGTACTTTGGGTGGATTACATATAATTCGGTGACAGCCCTGGAAAAAAAATTCGGTCTGACTGTAAACGGGCAGGTGGGAAGCAGGGAGTGGAGTATTCTTTACGGCAAGAAGCCGGCCAGGGTGGTTTTGGGCTATTATACCGTTGATTACCCGGGGGACAGGCTTTCCCGTGACTCATTGGCAAAAAACAGCCAGTTAATTAATCAGTCGGCCATGTTTGATTTTACAGTGGACCAAAAAGGTAACCTGAAGGGAAGCGTGTCTTCCGAAGGGATAAAACTGGCCAGGTCAAAGGGTATCAAGACACTGATGGTTGTACATAACATTTCCGGAAGCATTGACATTCATTCAGCCTACAACGCTATATCCGACAGGTACAGGAAACAACTGATTGATAATATTGTTAATGAGATTAAGAAAAATGGTTATGATGGTGTTAATATAGATTTTGAGGGTATTCCTCCGGCGGGAAAGAAGGCTTTTAACTCATTTCTTGAGGAACTGGACAGCCGGCTGGGACAGTCAAAACTTCTTACGGTGGCCGTTCCGGCAAAGACCTCGGATAACGGCAGCAACTGGAACGGGGCCTATGATTTCAAAACCATCGGCAGGCTGGCTGACTATGTTGTCCTTATGACCTATGACGAACACTGGGGAGGAGGACCTCCGGGCCCGGTGGCGTCGATTCCCTGGCTGATCCGGGTGCTGGATTACTCCACCGGTGTTATCCCGCCACACAAGATATTGATGGGAATCCCCGCCTACGGCTATGACTGGCCCAGCGGGCAAAAGGGAAAGGCCGTTAAGTGGAATAGTATGTCCCGGTTGATTGAACAGTACGGTAACGTTAAATGGGATAACAACTACAGTGTCCCGTACCTTACATACAAGAAAGGATTTGTCCAGCACAAGGTTTGGTTTGAAAACAAGTATAGCCTGGCCATAAAACTGGTACTGGTTGAAAAATATAACCTGGGGGGCATAGCTTTATGGCGTTTGGGTTTTGAGGACGCCTCCTTCTGGGATACGGTGAAAAAGAAACTGTAAAGTAAAATTAAATAAAAAGCCCGGTGGGGGTTATTATCACCCCCAACCGGGCTTTTTGGCCGTCAGACATCAGAAGCAGTAGTCATTTTGCACCTGTTCAAGCAACAAAGCACTAAATACCAAATACCAAATACCTACGACCGATGACTCCTCTGTACCGCCAGAAGATATATTTCACCCGATTTAGTGTCTTTGTTAATGGTTTTTTCAGCCTGCAGCAGGTTATCCATCTGATCTGTATTAAGGGGAGCGACTTCCATTTCCCGGGCGTTGATGTTAACCATTTATGATCCTCCTTTGATTTATACTGTATTTATTATTCCCGGCCTTCTGCAAAAATAGAAGGGCATTTTTTGTTGATTTTGATTGGGGTATAAAATATAATTAGTTATTGTAAACGGCTCCTTTTTTAATTGCATTGATAATGGTTATCATTATTGGAGGGCTTTTGGTGACGCTGGATAAGGCCAGAAGGGGCCAAAAGATAAGGATAATATACCTGCCTGATGATTTAATCAGATCGCAGGTAATACGTTTTGGTATTTGCGAGGGAACTGTGGTTACCTGCCGGGAGGTACTGCCGTCAGGTCCCGTGGTAATATCCAGAAACAGGCAGGAAATAGCCATAGGAAGAAACCTGGCCTGTCTTATAGGTGTCGAGCCGCTGTTTTTATGAAAGGTGATTTTTTTATTGAACTGCCGTGATTTTGGTAATAAGGCCGTGGTGGGAGAAGACACCCGTTATATTGTTGTGGTGGGAAACCCCAATGTGGGGAAAACCGCGTTATTTAATGGTCTTTCCGGTATTTACGGGGATGTCAGCAATTTTCCCGGAACAACGGTGGATGTTTGTTATGGGCGCATAGGTAAGAATATTATAATCGACACTCCGGGAGTATATGGAATCTCCTCATTTACCGGGGCTGAGGAGTTGGTGCGGGATCTGGTTCTGACGGCTGATGTGGTTATAGACGTGGTGGATGCCGGCCATCTGGAGAGGGATCTTTTTCTGACCCTTCACTTGATAGATCTTGGTTTGCCGGTGCTGATAGCTCTCAATATGTCTGATGAAACGGCCAGATACGGGTTGGATGTAAACAGGGAGGCACTGGAGGGTATTCTGGGTGTGCCTGTTATTCCGACAGTGGCGGTGGAGAGGACTGGTGTAGGAGCCCTGGCGAAAGCTTTGCCCGGGGCCCGCAGCGGGTGCAGGGATCCTGTTTTGCAGGGAAGACTCTCGGAAATGGCCGGTGAGCTGGGAACCTCGGAGGCAATGGCTCTTCTGCTGCTTGAGGGAGATGCCTCCATTTCCGCAATGCTGGATTTGCCTCCCGGCAATGATCGCATTTATCTCTACAATAAAAGGCGGGAGAGGGTAAACCAAATAGTTGATCTTGTCAGCAGTGATCTGCAGTCTCCGGGGAATTTTCCGGATCTGCTGGGGAGTATAATGATCAGGCCCCTCACCGGGTTTCCTGTGCTGTTTCTGGTAATGACACTGATGTACCTGGTGGTGGGTGTTTTTTTCGCCCAGGTGGTGGTGGATTTTACTGAGGGAACCGTTATGGAGGGCTATTATGAGCCCTTTGTGAGGAACAATCTAGCTGCCTTCATGGATCTTGACTCACCATTGGGTGTAATACTTACCGGACAGTTCGGCCTTCTTACCATGGCGGTTACATATGTTCTGGGGCTTCTGGTTCCGCTGGTAATAGGCTTTTTTTTGGTGCTTTCTCTGTTGGAGGACAGTGGCTATTTGCCCCGGGTGGCCATTTTGATGGACAGACTCCTGGGGCTCATTGGTTTAAACGGCCTGGCTGTGATACCTCTGGTACTGGGCTTTGGCTGTGTTACTGCGGCAACCATTACCACCCGCCTTCTTCCCACCGATCGGGAGAGAAGGATAGCAATATTTCTGCTGGCCCTGGCTGTTCCATGCTCAGCGCAGCTGGCTTTTGTGACGGCCATTATGTCAAGGCTGGGGTTTACTTACTTTGTGCTGTATGTGTTTATAATACTGGTGGTAATGGTGACCGCCGGGGTGGTTATGGCAGCAGCCCTGCCCGGATTCTCAGCCCCGCTGCTGCTTGATCTGCCGCACCTGCGTGTGCCCAGGGCGGACAACGTCCTTATAAAAACCTGGCTGCGATCGTGGCAGTTTATAAAGGAGGCCTTTCCTCTTTTTGTGGGTGGATCACTTTTTCTCAGCATATTGAGAGTAACCGGGACGCTGGAACTGATACAAAATTCCATGGATCCCATTACAGTGGGGTGGCTTAATCTGCCCAGGGAATCGGCCAGTGCCTTTATCATGGGGCTAATCCGCAGGGATTTCGGGACTGCGGGAATTTTAGGCCTGCCCATGTCCACGGAGGATCAGTTTGTGGCCATGGTAAGTCTTACTCTTTTTGTTCCCTGCATAGCTTCTGTGATGATTATTTTTAAGGAGCGAGGCTGGAAAGAGGGAATGGTAATATGGTTTTCAGTTTTGGCGCTGGCCTTCATGATTGGGGGTCTGGCGGCAAGGATGCTGGGCTTTTTTACGGCGGTGGGCGGAGAGGCTGCCCCGTTACTGATGATGGTTGTACCGGCAATGCTTGTTTGTGTTGTGCTGGCCGTGGCAAGTATTGTTAAAAGGGTATGCTGAGTTAATATAGAATACATTAATCCGTTTGTTTTATCTGCATAAAGTCTACATAACCATAGCGGGGGAAGGCATGACTAGAAGAATTCTGTGCTTGTTTGTAATTTTTCCATTGTTTTTTAGCGGGTTATTCCCGCAGGTGGCATGGGCGGCGCCGGATGTTTCGGCCGAGGCTGCGGTGTTGATGGATATGGAAAGCGGTCAGATTTTGTACCAGAAGAACATGGATAAAAGGGTGTATCCTGCCAGCACCACCAAGATGATGACCGGGCTTATTGCAATAAGGAAAGGGGACTTGAGGGACAGGGTAAAGGTCTCCCGGGAGGCGGTTTTAGTGGGGGGCTCTTCGGTGGGTCTGCAGGAGGAGGAGGTTCTGACTCTGGAGGATCTTCTTTACGCCCTTCTTCTGCCATCCTCTAATGATGCAGCCTTTGCTCTGGCCGAACATATCGGAGGCTCGGCGGAGGAGTTTGTGCGGGCCATGAATATTGAAGCCCAGGCCATGGGAGCATTAAACACTCATTTTGCCAATCCTCACGGTCTGCATGACCCAAACCACTACTCCACCGCCGGAGATCTGGCTATTATTGCCCGGGAGGCCATGAAGAACAGCGCCTTCAGGAAAATTGTGGGGACTTATCATTACAAGACCGAGAGATTTCTGCCTAGGCCGGTCAACGGTATTCCCCAGGTGGATTTTGTCAATCTCAACAAGCTCATGTGGCCGGGCTTCTCCTATGAGTACCCGGGAATCACCGGGGTTAAAACCGGGTATACCGACGAGGCCAGGCGGTGTCTTGTGTCCAGTGCCAAAAGAAGCGGACGCGAACTTCTGAGTGTGGTTATGAAGACTGAAAACTCTGGAGTTTATCAGGATTCCGTAGCCCTCCTTAATTATGGCTTTAATGAATTCAGGCAGGTTGTTCTGGTGGATCAGGGATCCGAGGTGGCCAGGGCAAAGGTGCAGAAGGGTGAGGCGGAGGACATCGGAGTTGTGACCTCAGCGCCATTTTCTTTCAATGTGCCGCTTAACGATAATCACCTGATCGAGAAAAAAGTAACCATTGACGGCCATATTTCTGCGCCGGTAACTAAAGGTCAGAAGGTGGGCGCCATGTATTTTACCAGGGATGGTAAGACTGTGGGCAGTATAGACCTTTTGTCTGACCGGGATGTGGACAAGATGCCTTTTTTCCGGTGGTGGTACGGGCCGATTGTTCTGGGGTTAATTTATTTCACTCTCAGGTACAAGGCCAGAGCCCGCCGCCGCCGTTACATGCTGAGAAGGAGGAAGTGGGGTTGATTCGCCAGGAGACGGGAGACGGGAGACAGAATGGGGAAAGCCGGAGGGTATTTTCATTCTCCGTGGTGCCGCTGGCGGCATGGCCAACTACTCTGAAAATAGCCGTAAGCTGTAAGCTATAATCTTTATTGCCACAGAGGTCACTGATAAAAAACAACTTCCCACTCTGGGGTCGATCCCCCTCTATGCATGCAGCTTTAGGGTCGCTATTAAAGCAGACTGCCACAATTCTGTCTCCTGTCTCCTTGTATTCCAGCCAGCCCGTCAGGGCGGCTTTTTTTATATTTAAATTGACATGTCAAACTTGGCTCTAATATACTTACAATAAAATAGTATCCGGGGTGGATGGTAATGAACAAGGTTATATACGATGTGGAGGAAAAACTTAAAGCCAAGGAGCATAAGCTTACCTCCCGCAGAGAGTATATACTGAGAGTATTGCTGGAAAACAAGGACAAGCATCTCAGCGCCGAGGAGGTATATAACCTGGTTAAGATAAAGGCGCCGGATGCGGGTCTGGCTACTGTTTACCGTACGCTGGAGCTTTTTTGCGAATTTGATATAATACACAGCATGGATTTTGGTGACGGCCGTAAAAGATACGAATTTGGTGACGGTGAGGCGGCAGGTCACCATCATCATCACCTGATTTGTGTGAAATGCGGGGCAATATTGGAGGTGGAGGAGGACCTGCTGGAAGATCTTGAAACTCGGGTTAAGCGGGATATGGACTTCGAGGTGCACAACCACCAGTTGAAAATATTTGGTCATTGCAAAAATTGCAAAGGGTAAAATTTTTTAGGCATATATGTGAACGATGTGGTATATGTCAATGTGTTATAAGCAGCAAGAGTTGAAATACCGGTGGCCATATGGTAATATTTGACAAGTGTTACTAAATATGGAAAAGAGGGATGTTCTTGATTGCCTGCGAAGAGTCACTGCCCCAATTATATGACAGGAATATAATTGGGTTTTTTTGTCAGGGGCCCAGGAAAGTTTTTGTTTACTGGGAGCTGTCATTAAGCCGGTGGGAAACCGTGACAAGGGCGGGAGAAGCTTTTATCAGGCTGTATTCTGTCCGGGAGAACCAGAATTCCGACTATGATTATGATTTGGTCAGCGAAATAAAGCCTCTGCCCTTCACCATGAACTGGTATTTTGATGATTTGGAACCTGGCTCATTATATTGTTTCGAAATTGGGGTTAAACTTACGGACGGAATTTTTTTCCCGTTAATTAAATCAGATAAGATTGTTACTCCTCCTATGCCCAGATCCGACACGGCCCCTAAACAAAAAGCCGTCCCTGACCAGCTGGCGAGGGCCTTTGACCTTTACCAGACAGTGAAAAAGGCCGCCGGGGTAAAGATGGATATAAACCTTGAGCTGATGGATGTTGTTCAGACTATGCCTTTTTACATGGGGTATGATACTCAATCAGCCGGTTAATTGAAGGAGGTCTGGGTTTGGCTAACGGTTACCTTGCGCTGGTTTTACATGCTCACCTGCCCTTTGTGCGCCACCCGGAGGTCGACGATTTTTTGGAGGAGCGCTGGCTGTTTGAGTCCTGTAGCGAGTGCTATATTCCCCTGCTGTGGTCATTTGAGAGGTTGGTGGGCGAAGGTGTGAACTTTCGCCTGACACTTTCTCTTTCTCCCACACTGCTTTCCATGTTGACTGATGATCTTCTTAAGGAGAAGTATTCAGCATACCTGGACCGGATGATTGAACTGGGGGTTGCTGAAACTGAAAGAACTAAAAATAACAGGGATATTAATAATCTTTCGGTAAAATACCTTCGGCATTTAGAAAATGTCCGGAGGTATTTTCTGGGCAGCGGTGGTAACTTATGGTTAAAATTCAGGGATCTTTCTGATAAAGGCGGTCTGGAACTTATTACCACCGCTGCCACGCACGGTTTTTTGCCGCTGGTTCACAGCCGGGAAGGAAGAAGGGCCCAGATTGAGGTGGGCCTTGGCCTGTTTGAGAAATTATTCGGACGGTTGCCGCCGGGCTTCTGGCTTCCCGAGTGCGCCTATGACAAGGGTATTGATGATTTGTTAAAGGACGCCGGGGTTAAATATTTTATGGCGGATACCCATGGACTTTTATCCTCTGTGCCTGAACCTGAATGCGGAATATATTCACCCGTCAGGTGCCGGTCGGGGCTGGCGGTTTTCGGCCGGGATCCGGAAAGCTCGCGGCAGGTGTGGGAAAGGAGAATGGGTTATCCCGGACACCCGGCCTACCGGGAGTTTTACCGGGACATCGCTCACGATTTGGAGGGAGAGTATCTGAGGCCCTACCTTCCGGATGGAAAAATAAGGGTGGATACCGGCTATAAATATTATAGGATTACAGGCGGGGAAGATCATAAGGAAGTATATAATCCCCATAGGGCTCTAAGGATAGCGGAAATACATGCCATGGATTTTGTGAGGTCACGGGCGCTGCAATTTCAGAAGGCCTCCGGCAGGATGGAAAGAACACCGCTGGTATTGGCTCCTTATGATGCGGAGCTATTCGGTCACTGGTGGCATGAAGGACCTGTATGGCTGGAAAATGTTCTCCGGCTTGCGGATTCCGTTGGTGGAATTAAAACGATATCTCCCGGGGATTATCTGTCTGTTTACCCTGACAGCCAGATGGCGGATCTTCCCATGAGCAGTTGGGGTGAGGGTGGTTTCAGCTACGTTTGGCTTAACCCCAGAAACGATTGGATATATAAGCATCAGCATGTGGCTGAATCCAGAATGACGGAAATGGCTAACATTTATCGATCGCCCGGGGGTGTGGAGAGAAGGGCGCTGAACCAGGCTGGAAGGGAGTTACTGTTGGCCCAGAGCAGTGACTGGGCCTTCATCCTCAAGGAAGAAACCACAGTGGGTTATGCCACCGAAAGAGTTACCGGTCATTTGAAAAACTTTTTAACACTGTCCGGCCAGATTGAGTCGGAATCGGTGGATACTGCATTTCTGAATCAATTGGAAAGCAAAAACAATATTTTTCCTGACCTGGATTACACGGTATTCCGTTCGGTTAGAGTTTGTCCAGTGCTGTTCAGCCATTCAAAAATGAGGGTGATCATGCTGTCCTGGGAATACCCGCCTCGCACCGTGGGGGGGTTGGGCAGACATGTGTATGATCTTTCCCGGGCCTTGTCTCAACTGGGGATTGAAGTGCATGTTTTTACCTGCCCGGCCAGGGGTGAACCTCTGTATGCGGTGGACGACACAGGGGTGTGCGTGCACAGGGTGGATCAAAAAGAACTGCAGGCCGCTGATTTTCTGGAGTGGCTCAAATGTCTTAATTCCGGTATGGTCAGGTTGGTTGAGGAAACCGGCTTATCAGGGGGTTATTATAGCCTTGTGCATGCTCATGACTGGCTGGTGCGTGATGCGGCCAGGGATATTGCTGAAAAAAGCGGCCTTCCGCTGGTGGTGACCATTCACGCTACTGAGTATGGGCGCAACAGAGGGATATTTACAGACTTGCAAAGTCAGATACACGGTGCTGAGCGAGACCTGGTTTCCAGGGCTGATGGGCTTATATGCTGCAGCCAATACATGGCCAGGGAAGTGTTAAGGCTTTTCGGGGAAGCCCCGGGGGGGATAAGGATAATACCAAATGGGGTTGATGTGAAAAACCTGGTTGTAAAGTATGAAGCAGTTGAACAGATGACCGGCAGGTGCCCAAAAATAATGTTTTTGGGGAGGCTGGTGCCTGAAAAGGGGGTGCAGGTGCTTATTGAAGCTCTTCCCATGATTAAAGGAAAACACCCCGGAGCAGTTTTGACCGTGGCCGGTAAAGGCCCCTATGAAGAAGATCTAAGGAATCTTGCCCACCGTCTGGGTGTGTCCGATAGTGTGGATTTCATAGGCTTTGTCAATGACGAGGGCAGAAACAGACTCCTGGCGGAGTCCTCGGTGGCCGTTTTCCCCAGTACCTATGAGCCTTTTGGTATTGTGGCCCTGGAGGCCATGGCGGCGGGAATCCCGGTGGTGGTTTCGGAGACGGGGGGCCTTGCGGAGATAATAAGCCACGGCATAGACGGAATAAAGGTCCCGCCGGGAAGGGCAGATATTCTTGCCCGGTATGTAACAGAAATACTTGATGACCCCAGGCACGCCGAAAATCTCAGGAAAAATGCCTACAACAAGGTTTTGGGACAATATAGCTGGAAACAAATAGCCTCCGACACTGCCAGGGTTTATCTGGATGTAGTAAATAAGAGTAAAAAAAGAGAAACCTGTGCCTGAAAAGCCATAAGCTATAAGCTTTATTAGCCACAGAGATCACAGAGGGGTTAAGAAGAACACAGAGATTAAAAAAACACAAAGTATGAAATAGACCGGTTGAAAAAGGTTCAAATTATAATTATAAAAAAGCCACTATAATTACTTCTCAGTGCCCTCTGTGTCCTCTGTGGCAAATTTTCATTCTCTTTGATGGCCGTTTTTTTGCGGCCCGGTTGTCTGGATTCTGAATTCTAACCCGCCCGCAGGGAGGGTTCTTTACTGCACCGGTGGTCTGGGATATAATAGCTTTAATTGTCAGTACCTGTTAACATTGGGCTGAAAAGTCCAGTGTTTTCTGTTGTGGCGCAAAACATTGATGAGGTGGTGTTTTAAGTGGATTTTAAACCGGCGGGGCTGCTTACCGGCATAGGCAGTGTCCCTTACGCAGACTCGGATCGGGCCCTGTCTCTTATTTTTAGTAATACGCCAGAAATACCCTATTGGCCCCAGATGCCCCAAAAAGGTCCCCAGGAAGGTTTTGTTTTTCAGTTTCTGTCACCTTTGGTAAATATGGGGCTGATCACCATTGAAAATAACAGGGCCTTTTTTGATACCGAAAACCACCGGTGGGCAGAGTGCCTTGCGGAGTTCTACACCCTTTACATGGCGGCCATGGAAGGGGATGCCGGGGCGCTGGAGGCTTTTGCGCTGCCGGAAAAGGCCGCCTCGGGTTTTTATGCCTTTATTAAACATGTGCATGAAAAGGGGCCCCAGGAGGCAATTTTTTTCAAGGGTCATCTGGCCGGTCCTCTTACCATAGGCTTTCAGTTGAAGGACGACAAGGGAAGGCTGGCATATTATGAGGATCAACTGAGGGATGTTCTGGTAAAAACACTGGCGCTGCACGGCCGCTGGCAGGCCCAAAAATTGTCCTCCCTGGGCAGGCCGGCCATAATATTTGTGGATGAGCCCGGTATAAGCGTGTATGGCAAGTCGGGGTATATAACGGTTAGCAGGGAGATGATTGAAAGGGATCTCAATGAGATATCCGAACAGATTCACGCTGCGGGGGCTCTGTGCGGGGTTCACTCATGCGATGCCATAGACTGGTCTATACTCTATCAGTGCCGTCTGGACATAGTAAATCTTGATGCCTATAATTTCGGAGAATCCCTTATACCCTTCGCCCCTGAATTGAAAGACTTTATTCAAAGGGGTGGTATCCTGGCCCAGGGGATAGTGCCCACCAACGAAAAGGCCTTTGATGAAAACTGTGAAAGCCTGGTAAAAAGACTCCATGATTTATGGGATCAACTGTTGCAAAGGGGAATACCCCGGCATGATCTGCTGATGCGCACAATGATTACTCCGGCCTGTGGAACAGGGCTTTTGGACCCCGCCCTGGCCGTCCATATATACAGCCTGGCCCGGGAAGTTTCCGGTGCGGTCAGGGAGTTGGCCCGGGGATGATGCCTGATTATCATATGCACACCTCCCTTTGCGGCCATGCCAGCGGAGAAATGACCGGTTATGTGGAAGAGGCCCTCAAAAAGGGTCTTCCCGAAATAGGATTTTCAGATCATGTGCCCATGTACTGGCTCGCGGCCCACCTGAGGGATGCCGGACTGGCCATGGATGAGACCAGTTTTCCCGGATATGTGTCCCGGGTATTGCAGCTCCGGGAGACCAACCCTTCCATTGGCATTGGCCTGGGGGTGGAGGTGGATTATATACCGGGGTGGGAAAAAGAGGCGGCAAAATTTATATCGGAATACCCCTTTGATTACATCATCGGGTCGGTGCACTATATTGACGGGTGGGGGTTCGACAATCCCGGCCTGACCGATGAATACAGCAGGCGTGATCTGGGGGAGATTTACCGGCAATATTTTGATCTTATATGCGGCTCAGCAAAGTCAGGACTTTTTGATGTTATTGCCCATCCGGACCTGGTGAAAAAATTTGGTTATCGCCTGAGTCCGGCCCCGCTGGAACTATATCGGCAGGCTGCCAGGGCCTTTGCCCAGACCGGGGTATGCGTGGAGGTAAACACTTCCGGCCTCAGGGTTCCGGCTGGTGAGATTTATCCGTCCCTTGAGTTTCTAAGGCTTTGCCGCAGTGAAGGAGTACCTGTGTCAACCGGATCGGATGCCCACTGCCCGGATCTGGTGGGGGCAAATTTTAACGAGGCAGCAGCGCTTCTGAGAGAGGCCGGTTACCGGGAGGTAACCCTTTTCAGGGAAAGGAAGAGGATCAAGGCCCGGATATAACCGTCCCCTGTTGCACAGATTTCCACCATTCAGTAAAGCTAAGCCCTTGCAAATGCATGTCACCTCTAGCCCACGGATTAATTGCTATAAAAGTTTTCGCAGCTTTCTGCTTTTTCTGTTCTGATTAACGGATCGGTGAAGAATCATCCTTATCATCGCTGTATGTCCTATTCCGAGATCACTTGCTCTTTCACGAATAATTATCAAATCTTCTTCAGGGATCCGTATAGAGACGTGTTTCATTTTAGGTCTTTCAAACTTTAGTTTAGTATCTTCCCAATCCAATTCCCGACTGTCGGTGAGGTCAAAAAAATCTGCTATTTCGTCTATGTTATTAAATTTTGGTTTAGTCCTCTTTTTAACTTTTCTTGCTTCGGACAAGGTTATAAAACCTCCTCTCAGATTGATCCATTTCCCTGGCTGTAACAGGGTAGGCGATTCCATTATTTTTTGGTATAAAGAAGAAAGCAATATACTTTCCTGCTTCAGATTTACCCAAGAGACGGTAAATATATTCATTTCGATTACGGATAGAAATCCCCACTTTTTTTACAATAGAAAAAGGATCATCAAAGGCGGCTTCTTCAACTTCGTGAGGCATTATTCTATGTTTTGCAATATGATCTACACGGTCCCGTGTCCACCGAATTTTACTAATTTTCATTGTTTGGCACGCCTCCGCTTAATAAAAATATAACACAATGTAGCACAATGTGCAACGGAGGACAATTATGGTGTCTGCACTTAATTCTGGCAATGATGGACTGGTACAGAAGGAAGTAAGCTAAATTGTTGTTGGCAATAACTGCATATGGCAAATTATACCAGACAAGGCAAGAACCATCCCCGCTTGTCTGTTTGAAATCACAACATTATTATGCTATAATTATGTTGTGATTATGGCAAGGGAGTTGATTTTATGCCACAGATAAGGCCAATAGCTGAATTAAGGAATACAAGCAAAATTTCAGAAATTTGTCACAACCAATCGGAACCTGTGTTCATCACTAAAAACGGATATGGCGATTTAGTGATTATGAGCATGGAAACCTATGAAAGACAGTTAGCGCTTGCGGATGTTTATAAAAAGCTGGGCAAAGCCGAAAAGCAAATTGCAGACGGTGTTCCCCTGTTAGAAGGCGAGCAGGTATTCAAGCGTTTGAGAGAAAAGTATGGAAAATAGTTATAAGCTGAAGTTTACCCAAATCACCAATGATGATTTAGACGGGATATACCGGCATATTTCAGAACACCTTGCTGCCCCAAAAGCCGCCAATGACCTGATGGATGATATCGAAACCTCAATCATGAGGCTCAAGGATTTTCCTTATTCGGGCAGCACTGTTACGGATGATATTCTAAGCAGCCGTGGCTACCGTAAGCTGACTGTAAAAAACTATATTGTCTTTTACCTGATTGACGAGGCAGAAAAACAGGTTGTTATTATGCGTGTGCTTTATGGCGCACAGCAGTACGAAAATTTACTTTAGCAGGTACAAAAGGCTGGAGGCCGGGCAGCATAAGCATACCCCGTCATCGCTATCACCGCCGGCAAGGCGGGTTTTTTCGCCTAGGAAAGCATGTGCCATATTAAAGTATTAAAGCGCTAAATCGCCAAAGCATTTTTATGCAGCCCAGAGTTTTTCCGGGGTCGCTCCTGGGTCACTTGAGGGTCGCTGCATTGTCGCTAATGGGTAGGCGGAGCGATTTAAGTCCGGCCTGCATTACCTCCTGCTGCAACTGTCTCTAGACTCGGTCGCCAACGGAATGCCGACCGCCTCCAACGCCGCATCCTTGCATCGATTCCGGCTTCCGGCTGCGTCCTGCAGCCGGCTCGGCATTACGTAGGCTCGGTCGTTAAGAGACAGTAGCAGCCTCCGGTACATTCCGCACGGACTTAAATCACTCCCCCTCACTGCATGTCGCTGTGGGGTCGCTTGAGGGTCGCTTTTAAGGCAGGCTGTCACAATTCTGGCTTCTGGCTTCTGGATTCCGCCGTCTGCAAGACGGCACCGCCGGCAAGGCGGTTATTTTTATTTTAAATGATAAAAAATTTTCTTGAGAAAAGAAGGAAATACTGTGTGCTGGATAGAATAAGTGGGGGAAAGTGACTTAAAGTGGATCAAAGTGGTGAATCGGTGGCTATTGGTGGGGTGAAAGATATTGTTCATAGGTGAATACCAGCATAGCATCGATTCAAAAGGCCGGCTTTTTATACCTGCCCGCTTCCGCGAAGGCCTGGGTGATACATTCATCTTGACGAAGGGATTGGACGGATGCCTGTTTGTTTATCCTCCCAAGGAATGGACGGCCATTGAGCAAAAAATGCGTTCCCTTCCCTTTACCAAGGCGGATACCCGGGCCTTTATGCGGTTTTTTTTCTCAGGGGCAACTGAGTGTGATGTGGACAAACAGGGAAGAATATTGATCCCCTCCAGTTTGAGGGAATATGCCGGACTGGAAAAGGAAACCATGATAATAGGCATATCTTCCAGGGTGGAGATTTGGTCCCGGCAGCGTTGGGAGGAATACAGCCGGACGGCGTCGGCCTCGGCCGAGCAAATCGCTGAAAAGATTGAGGAATTTGATCTGGGTATATGAGGTGTGGGATTTGAATAATGCCACCTGATACGGAAAACGGAGAATATGGTTTTTCGCACCGGCCTGTCCTTTTAAAGGAGGTGCTGGAGGGCCTCAATATTAAAAAAAACGGCGCCTACGTGGATTGTACCGTGGGTGGCGCCGGTCACAGCCAGGATATTTTAGAGCTGTCATCGCCCGGAGGGAGGCTTATCGGCCTGGACCAGGACGGTGAGGCCATAGCTGCGGCCTACCGAAGGCTGGCTCAATTTGGGGACAGGGTAACGCTGGTGCAAAGCAACTTTGTAAATATGCCCGGGGTTTTGGACCGCCTGGGTATTCAGCAGGTGGATGGTATTTTATTTGACCTGGGGGTAAGCTCATATCAGATTGACAACCCCGAAAGGGGTTTCAGCTATCAGCGCAACGCTCCCCTGGACATGCGTATGAACAGGGACACCGGAATCACCGCCGGAGAATTGGTGAATTCCATGTCCGAGGAGTATCTTTCCCGCATAATTGGTAAATATGGCGAAGAGCGATTTGCCGGAAGAATAGCCTTGTTCATTGTCCGGGAAAGGGAAAAGGCCCCCATTGTCACCACCGGCCAGCTGGTGGATGTTATAAAGGCCGCCATCCCTGCCAGATACAGGAGGGAGGGGCCCCACCCCGCCAAAAGAACCTTCCAGGCCCTTCGCATAGCTGTAAATGACGAGCTGGAAATTATAAGCGGCGCCCTCAGGGGTGCGGTGGACCGCCTGAAGCCCGGGGGGCGCGCCTGTGTAATAACTTTTCATTCCCTGGAGGATCGTATTGTCAAGGAAACATTCCGGGAAATGTCCCAGAAATGCATGTGCCCCAGGGATTTCCCGCAATGTGTCTGTGGGAAAAAGCCCCTGGTGAGATTGGTCAAGTCTGGCGGTATTACTCCTTTGGCGGCGGAGTTGGAGGAAAACCCAAGGGCCAGGAGCGCCCGTCTAAGGATAGCGGAAAAATGCGTTTAAGCCGGTAAGGATGATTATCTTCGGGGTTTGGATTGTTGGACTGCACTGTCTGGTCAGGCCCCCGAATAATGCTTACTGTTCTAAACAAGGTGGAGGGTGAATAAGCTTTGGTAGTAGCGCAAGAGCGGTACGATCATTACAGCCTGCCCGAAGAGGACAGCCGGGTGAACCGGCAGCCCAGGCGGAGCCGGCTCCCCCGAAAAGGAAAGCTCTCTCTTTTAGGGCTGGTATTGCTGACCTTCCTTACCGGCATGATCATTGCCTATTACTATTCCCAGGTGCTTGTTGCAGGTTATAAGACATATAGCCTGGGCAGTGATTTGGCAACCATTCGCCAGGAGACCATCTCTCTGGAGGAAGAGGTTGACAGGCTCAATTCTCTGGACAGGATTGAGTATATGGCAACCAATAAGTTGAAGATGGTCAAGCCCGGCAGTAAGGATGTAGTAGTGGTAAGGGCTGATCTAACCAGAGAGGGCGGCAGGAATAATGCCGCCGCAGTGGTGAGCGGCCCGGACAGCTCCAAGGGTGAAAAGCAGGCAGAGGCCCGGGAAAACTCAGGCAGAAGCAAGGTTGTACAGGCTTTTGCTTATCTGATGGGCATCAAGGGGAGTTAAGGGTGTGACTTTTCCGGGGGGGCTAAGGTCGGAGGAGGAAATTGTATGCGCACTACCGGCATACTTATCCGCAAACGGCTCACCTGGCTTTTTTTGCTTTGTGCCATAGCCTTTGCGGGACTTATCTTCAGGCTAGCCTGGATACAATTTGTGAAGGCTGATTACCTCCAGGAGAAGGCATTGGAGGTACGGATGAGAGATGTGCCCGTTGAGGCCAAAAGAGGGACTATTTACGACAGAAATGGCCACGAACTGGTCAGCAGTGTCAGTACCGATTCAGTTTACGCCATCCCCTACCAGGTTGAAAATCCGGATCAGGCGGCGGATTTGCTGGCTCCCGTACTGGAAATGGATAGGGATAGACTTCTGCAGATACTGTCCAAAAAATCCTGCTACGAATGGATAAAAAGAAAGATTAAACCGGAATCTGCCGCCAAAATAAGGGATTTGAAATTGGAAGGCATCCACCTGGTTGAAGAAAGCAGACGCTTTTACAGGCATGAAACTCTGGCTCCGCACCTTCTGGGCTTTACCGGGGTGGATAACCAGGGTCTGATGGGGATAGAAAAAAGCTATGATGAGGTTTTAAAGGGAATCCCCGGCAGAATACTGGTTGAGCACGATGCAGCCGGGCGCAGTGTTCCGGACCCCTTGCACAGGTACTCCCCTCCCCGGCAGGGGAACGGACTGGTGCTTACCCTGGATATGAACATACAGTATTTCGTGGAGCGGGAACTGGACAAGGTGGTGGCCAAATACAGCCCCAAACTGGCGGTGGCCATTGCCATGGATCCCCAGACAGGTGAAATTCTGGCCATGGGTAACCGCCCCACCTTTAACTCAAATAATTGGAATGATGTTCCCAGGCATGTCTGGGATCGCAATCCAGCCATCTGGTATAATTACGAACCCGGTTCCACTTTTAAAATTATTACCACTTCAGCTGCCATTAATGAAAAGGCTGTAAAGACCACCGACCGTTTTTTTGATCCTGGCTTTGTCAAGGTTGCAGACAGGAGAATAAAATGCTGGAAGGGTGGGGGACATGGAAGCCTCAGTTTTGAAGAGGTGGTAATGAATTCGTGCAACCCCGGTTTTGTTGAGGTGGGGCTCAGGCTGGGCCGGGAAAGGTTTTATAAATATTTGGATGCCTTCGGTTTTGGCGGAAAAACCGGAATTGATCTGGCAGGTGAGGCAAAGGGTATTACAATAAATCAAAAGGAAGCAACCAATCTGAATATTGCCACCATGTCCATCGGGCAGTCGGTGGCCGTTACCCCAATTCAGTTGTTGTCGGCCACCTGCGCGGTGGCCAATGGCGGAACCCTTCTGAAGCCTCTTCTGGTTAAAGAGGTGAGGGATAACCGGGGAAAGGTGGTCAAAACATTTAAGCCGGAGCCTATACGCACTGTAATTACCAGGGAAGCCGCCGATGGGGTTAAGGGGCTGCTGGAAAATGTGGTGGCCAGGGGCACAGGTAAAAACGCTTTTGTGGAAGGCTACCGGGTGGCGGGAAAGACCGGCACCGCCCAGGTGGTGGGTGAAAGCGGGGGATATGTAAGCGGCAGGTACGTGGCGTCCTTTTCAGGCTTTGCCCCGGTGGAAAATCCCCGGGTGGCTGTGCTGATAATGATAGCTGAGCCCCAGGGTGGAGTATATTACGGTGGAATGATAGCTGCACCGGTATTTCAGTCCATAATGCAGGACACCCTGCACTATTTGGGAATACCGGAAAACTCCGGTATTATCAAGCCTCCCAATCCAGCCGCCTGGTATGAGGCTCCCAGGGTGAAGGTGAATGTTCCTAACGTAGTTAATTACCCGGTAAATGAAGCTGTGAGAATACTAAGGTCCCAGGGTCTCTCATTCCAGACGCGGGGCTACGGGTCCATGGTTTACAGCCAGGTTCCAAGGGGCGGGGCTGAGGCCATGAATGATGTAAGCGTGCTGCTGGACTTAAACCCGCCTAAAGCCGGTTTGGGAGAAGAAGGGGTGACCGTGCCCAACTTAAACGGTCTAACCGAGAAAGAGGTCCGGGATCTTCTGGAAAGTATAGGTTTGGTTTTGGAGCCGGCAGGAACGGGGCTGGCCAGATCCCAAAGCATTCAGCCCGGCAGCAGGGTGGCCAGGGGAACCGCTCTAAGGGTTGAATTCAGGCCTCCCGGCCAGAGCCGGACCAGTGTGCCGGAAGTTGCCCCCAGTTGGGCCCGCGGAGAAATGATAATGGATTAATTTTTGAGCTGAATTTCAGTCTTGCGACATAAATATGTATAGCCGAAATGTTTAAGCCTGCCGGACGTATCAAGCCCCGCAGGCTTAAAATGACAGCCCGTTGGGATATAATACCTGTAGGAAAGGGGACGGGTTTGTTGTACCTGAAAGATTTAATAAAAAGTACTGTGGTTTACAAAATTGCAGGTAATAAGATGGTGGATATAAAGGGCATAGCCTACGATTCCAGGTGCGTTGAGCCGGGTGATTTGTTTGTGGCCGTTGAAGGCTATAAAACTGACGGGCATTATTATGTCAGCCAGGCGGTTGAGGCCGGAGCCGCTGCGATAATGGTCCAGCAGGAAGTGGAAGTGCCCCCGGGGGTGACCAGGGTGCTTACTGACAATACCAGGACCGGGCTTGCCCAGGTGTCTGCGGAATTCTACGGAAACCCCTGCCGGCAAATGAGGATGGTTGGTGTCACCGGCACAAACGGCAAAACCACCACCACCAACCTGATCGCTACTATTTACAGGTCTGCCGGTCAAAAGATCGGATTGATAGGAACCATAGCCAATTACATCGGGGACAGGAAGCTGAATGTCAGTCATACCACCCCGGAGTCCACAGATCTGCAGAAGCTTTTAAGGGATATGGTGGAGGAAGGTGTGGATCTGGGTGTCATAGAGGTAAGCTCCCATGCCCTTTCTCTGGAAAGGGTAATGGGCTGCGAATACGACGTGGCGGTTTTTACCAATCTTACTCAGGATCATCTGGATTTTCACCAGGACATGGAGGAGTATTTTGAGGCCAAGGCAAAACTGTTCAGGTGCATCGGCGCAGGTGTAAAAAAGGGACCCAAGTATGTGGTGGTTAATGGGGATGACCCCAATGCCAAAAGGATAGTATCTGAGGTCAGGGTGCCTGTGATAACCTACGGCTTATCAGAAAATGCTGATATAAGAGCTGTTGATATCCAGGTGACGGGTAATGGGTGCTCCTTTGCTGCCCAGAGTAAAATATACGGCCCTGTATATCTGAATATGAAGATCACCGGTCTTTTCAATGTATATAATACTCTGGCCGCTTATTCCGTGGGGGTGGCCGGAGGCTTAAGCCCCAGGGAGGTTAAAGAGGCCCTGGAAACGGTAAAAGGTGTTCCCGGAAGATTTGAGCTGGTGAACCGGGGACAGGATTTTACCGTGGTGGTGGATTACGCCCATACCCCCGACGGTCTGGAAAATATACTAAAGGCGGCTAAAGACATCACTGGCGGAAGGCTGATAACCGTTTTCGGCTGCGGCGGGGACCGGGACCGCACAAAGAGGCCAATTATGGGCGAAATAGCCGGGCGGTATAGTGACATGCCCATTATTACTTCGGATAACCCCAGGAGCGAGGACCCTCTCCGGATAATAGAAGATGTTGAAGAGGGGTTGAAAAGGGTGAAGGGCCCGGGGAAATACAGGGTTATTCCGGACAGGCGCGAGGCTATCAGGGCAGCCGTGGCCGGGGCCAGGGCCGGGGATATGGTGGTTATTGCCGGTAAGGGGCATGAGGGCTACCAGATAGTTGGCGCACAGAAGAACCATTTTGACGACCGTGAGGAAGTGGGAAAGGCTTTGGAGGCATTATAAAACAAAATTATTTGGAGGAATCCCATGTTTCCGCTTAACATTATGCAAATAGCCGGGGCTATCTCCGGGCAAATAGTTAATCATGGAGAGGATAGGGTTTTCAGGACGGTTTCCATAGATTCCCGTAAAGTTAAGCAGGGCGATCTTTTCTTTGCCTTGCGGGGGGATCGCTTTGACGGGCATGATTTTGTCCCCAGGACCTTGGAGGCAGGCGCCCTGGGGGTGGTTCTGGAAAGGGAGGTGGGTTTAATACCACCTGAAATTCCGGTTCTTATGGTAGAGGACACTCAGGCGGCACTGCAGGATCTGGCCAGGTACAACCGGAAGCTTTCTGCCGCTCCGGTGATTGGGGTGACCGGCAGTTCCGGAAAAACCAGCACCAAGGATTTGCTGTACAGTGTGTTATCCGCTAAATTCCATACTTTAAAAACAGAGGGCAATTTTAATAACGAACTGGGATTGCCTCTTACCCTTCTGAGGTTGGATGAAAGACATCAGGCGGCCGTTGTGGAAATGGCCATGAGGGGGCAGGGAGAGCTGGATTTTCTGGGACGTATTGCACTGCCCAACGGTGCGGTAATAACCAATATAGGTGAGGCACACTTTGAAATTCTGGGATCGGTTGACAATATAGCCCGGGCCAAAGGGGAAATACTTGATTACATCGGGGAAGGGGGGTTTGCGGTACTTCATGGGGACAGCCCCTACATGCAGAGGGAGGCGTTGCGGTGTCAGGGAAAAGTTGTGTTCTATGGAGAGGATCAGGGGCTGGATCTGTGGGTTCGTGATATTGCCCCGGTGGATGGCGGCAACCGTTTTACCGCTGTACACCGTGACAGGGAGACGGAGTATTTTGTGCCGCTGCCGGGAAGGCACAATGTGATTAATAGCTTGGCCGCCATTGCTGTCGGGCTGGAACTGGGAATGGAAGAAGGGGATATCAGGGCTGGGCTGTCAGGGGCCAATCTCACAGCCATGCGCCTTGAAATATCCAGGTTTGATGGAATAACCGTAATAGATGACTCGTATAACGCCAACCCCTCATCTGCCAAGGCTGCAATTCAGGCGCTTGCAGAAACTGCCGGCGAGAATTCCAGGAAAATTGCCGTGCTGGGTGATATGCTGGAGTTGGGTGATAAAAGTGAGCCGGGTCACCGTGAGGTGGGCAGGGCAGCCCGGGAGGCCGGGGTTGATTTGCTGGTGCCGGTGGGTGAGCGGGCAAGGCACATCGGGGCCGGCGCCAGTGAGGCAGGAATGTCTCCTCAGCAGATACATTACTTTACATCACCGAGGGAGGCCGCCTGGTCATTAAAAAATATTATCAGACCCAGCGATGTGATTCTGGTTAAGGGGTCCAGGGGTATGAAAATGGAGGAATTTATACTGGCACTAAGGGAGAATGCCTGGCAAAAAGCCTAAAGCTTACCGCTTATAGCTTATAGCTGTCCAAAGGAAACATTTACCGCTTTTTGCATATGCTTATTGATATATAATTTTATGTAGGAGGGGCCGTGTAGAGTCGGCCGGGGATGATGGAAAATATCTGGTCTGTTGTGGGAAAACCTTTGCTATTATCCTTTATAATAACATTTTTGCTGGCTCCTTTTGCCATTCCCGCTTTAGTAAAATTTAAATTCGGGCAAAATGTTCGTAATGACGGCCCGGCCAGCCACTTTTCCAAAAGGGGCACGCCTACCATGGGGGGTGTGATTTTTTTAACGGGCATAGCCGGGGCAGGTTTGTTTTTTTCATCAAAACATCCCGAGGGTATATTGGTTTTGGCCGTTACTTTGGGATACGGACTTATTGGCTTTATAGACGACTTTATTAAAATTGCCCTGAAGAGGCCCCTGGGGCTAAGAGCCAGGGAGAAACTGGTGGGGCAGATACTTATTGCCGCTGTACTGGCGGTGTTGGCCGTGTCAACACTGGGAAGGGGCACCGATATAGTTATTCCTTTCAGCGGTCTGTTTTCCGAAGGGGGCAAAACCATTGATTTAGGGATGTGGGGGTTCACCCTCTTTACGGTGCTGGTGATGTTGGGAACCACCAACGGCGTTAATCTGACGGACGGACTTGACGGGCTGGCAGCGGGTGTTACGGCGGTTACGTCCATGGCCTTTGTGATTATTTCAATGTTTTCAGGAAAAACCGGGGTGGCTCTGGTAATGGCCGCAGTGGCCGGGGGCTGCCTGGGCTTTTTGGTCTTCAACCGCCACCCTGCCAGGGTTTTTATGGGCGATACCGGGTCTCTGGCTTTGGGCGGGGCCCTGGGGGCCGCCGCCATCCTTACCAGGAGCGAGCTGTTCCTCTTTATAGTAGGCGGCATTTATGTTCTTGAAACACTGTCTGTGATAGTGCAGGTTTTTTCTTTTCAGGTATTTCACCGGAGGGTATTGAGGATGAGTCCCCTGCACCATCATTTCGAACTGGGTAGTTGGAGTGAAAACCGCATAGTAATAAACTTTGTTACCGCTGCACTTTTGTTTTCGCTGATAGGTGTGGCCGGACTGTACAGGCTGTAAGCTGATAAAACTGGTGAGGTGCTTTTTGTATGGAGCTTAAGGATAATAGGGTTCTGGTGGTAGGCGCCGGTAAGAGCGGTTTAGCCGTGGCCCGTTTTCTGGCAGGGAAGGGATCGGCGGTTACTCTTACTGATACACGGGAGCCTGAAAAATTCGGATCGCAGTTGGACAAACTGGCGGAAGCCGGGGTTACTCTCTTCCTGGGAGGTTATCCCGGGGAAATTGGGAAATTTGATCTGGTGGTTATGAGCCCGGGGGTTCCTTTAAACATTCCTGCGGTCACCGGGGCCGGTGAGGCCGGAATACCGGTGATAGGCGAGCTGGAACTGGCCTACAGATTTTCCAGGGCTCCCATAATAGCTATTACCGGCACCAACGGAAAAACCACCACCACTACCCTGGTGGGAGAAATATTCAGGGATGCCGGCTACCGCGTTTTGGTGGCGGGAAATATAGGAATCCCACTGGTGGAAGAAGTGGAGGCCTATGGGCCAAGGGACATAATTGTAGCCGAGGTTTCCAGCTTCCAGCTGGAAACTGTCGATCAGTTCCGCCCAAGGGTGGGCATTATACTGAACCTTACTCCGGACCATCTGGACAGGCATAAAGACATGGAGGGGTATGCCGCAGCCAAGGGTAATATTTCTAAGAATCAGCGGAAAGGCGACTTTCTGGTGTTGAATTTTGATGATGACCTGACCAGGGGAATGAGGGGCCAGGGACAGGGGAGTGTAATATTTTTCAGCCGGCGGCATACCTTAAAAGAAGGGGTGTTTGTCCACAACCAAAATATTAAGGCCGTCCACGCAGGGGAATCAAGGCAGGTTGCGAGCACGGAAGATTTGAAGATACCGGGATTGCACAATGTTGAGAATGCTCTGGCGGCTGTGGCGGCAGGACTGGTCATGGGGGTGCCTGAAACCAGTATGGCGGCAACCCTGGGAAGGTTTGCCGGGGTGGCCCATAGGTTGGAATTTGTGGCTGAAATAGACGGAGTCAGATATATAAACGACTCCAAGGGAACAAACCCCGATGCCAGCATAAAGGCGGTGGAGGCTTACCGCAATCCTCTGGTGATAATTGCCGGGGGCAAGAACAAGGATAATGATTTCAGCCAGTTTACCAGTGTGGCGGCGGAAAAAGCCAGGGCCATGGTTGTCCTTGGCCAGTGTGCCGACGAGATGGCGGGGGCGGCCGAAAGGGCTGGTATAAAAAATATTTTGAGGGCGCAGAGTTTCGGGGATGCCGTGCTGCTGGCCAGGTCAGCGGCCAGGCCCGGTGATGTGGTGCTCCTTTCTCCGGCCTGTGCAAGCTGGGACATGTTCAATAATTTCGAGGAAAGAGGAGACCTGTTTAAAAAAATTGTAAGGGAATTCGCAGGTTTGTAGTTGTCGGCCACCGGTCGGCATAACAAGGAACGGCTGATATTTGCACACAGTATATGTCGTCTGTTCCGACGCCCGACGACTGACGACCGACGACTAAACTGGGGGTGGCAGGGTGTCTTTAAAAAGGAAGGCTCCGGATTTCATACTGTTTATTGCCGTCATGATGCTGCTCAGTATCGGTATAGTGATGGTTTTCAGCTCCAGCAGCTATTATGCCATGTTTCCCCCCTTTAATAACCCGTTTCATTTTTTGGTCGGACAGTTGATTAACGCTCTCATCGGTGTTCCGGTAATGATTTTCATGATGAAATACGACTACTGGAAGCTAAAGCGCTGGTCGGTTGCGCTTTTGCTGCTGGCGTTCCTGCTGCTGGCAATGGTGCTGACACCTCTGGGCAGTTCCCGGTTGGGAGCCCAGCGCTGGATTAATCTCGGTTTTACCAGCTTTCAGCCATCAGAGTTGGCAAAGCTTTGTATAATCATCTTTGTAGCTACCAGCCTTTCTATTAAGAAGCATAAGATATTGAACTTCAGGGAAGGTGTCCTGCCCTATTTGATGCTGATGGCTATATCGGCGGGGCTGATCCTGGCTGAGCCGGACCTGGGAACGGCCATAACCCTGGTGGGAACAATATTTATTATGCTGTTCTGTGCCGGGGTAAAGATTAGCACCCTGTCCACAGTGGCAATACTTGGAGTGGGATCGGTAATGGCCGCTATTTTTGCCGAGGATTACAGGAGAGACAGATTCTTTGCCTTTCTTAATCCCGAAGGGGATCCCGCAGGGGCAGGCTGGCATATTCTTAATTCCCTTATGTCCATTGGATCCGGAGGTCTGCTGGGAACCGGGCTGGGTCAGGGAAGGCACTCAAAATTCCTGTACCTCCCGGAAAGGCAGACTGATTTCATTTTCGCTGTCATAGGGGAGGAACTGGGGTTTATCGGGGGATGTCTGGTCATACTTTTGTTTATTCTTTTTGTCTGGAGGGGATTCAAGGTTGCCATTACCTCACCTGACCCCTTCGCCAGCCTTTTGGCGTCCGGGATTGTTTCCGGAATAGCCCTGCAGGCAATCATTAACATTGGTGTGGTAACCAGTTCACTGCCCATTACCGGCATTACCCTGCCCTTCGTCAGTTATGGCGGCACATCACTGGTGTTTACGCTGATGGGGGTGGGAGTGCTGCTCAACATATCCAGGTATGCCACGCCGAAATAGCTTGATCCACGGAGGTGCTTTTTTGTTGAGTTTTGTAGTTACCGGCGGCGGCACAGGTGGGCATATATATCCGGCCCTGGCCATTGCCCGGGGGTTGAAGGACAGGTTTCAAGCCCAGGTTTTTTATATAGGGGGCACCCTGGGTTTGGAGTCGGAAATAGTGCCCAAGGAGGGGCTTCCCTTCAGGGCTATACCTCTGGCCGGATTAAAGCGGGGGTTTTCTCCTTCAAATGTACTGGTTGGCTGGAAGGCGGCGGCGGGAATAAAAAGATCCCTGGGTTACCTTAGGGAAATAAGGCCGTCTGCTGTTATAGGCACAGGCGGCTATGTGTGCGGTCCGGTGGTTCTTGCCGCCGCCTTGCTGGGAATACCCGCCCTTATCCATGAACAAAACGCCCTGCCGGGTATTACAAACAGAATATTGTCCAGATTTTCCGGCTATGTGGCGGTAACCTTTGAGGAATCAAGGAAATTCTTTCCCGCCAGGGTGGCTGTAAAAACCACAGGCCTTCCGGTGAGGAAGGAAGTTTTTATGAAAAACCGGGAAAAGGGGAGAATAGATATTGGTTTGCCTCCGGGGGGGCTGCTGATCCTTTCTTTTGGGGGAAGCCAGGGCGCCAGGAGTATAAACATCGCTATGCTGCCCGTCCTGGAGCATTTTTCGGGTTATCCGGGGATGCATTTTCTGCATGTGACCGGCCCCAATAATTATAAAGAGTTCATAGCTGCGGCAGGGAGTATGAAAATACCCCATAATGGTAATATTACCATTGTTTCCTATATGCATGATATGCCCAGCGCCCTTTCCGCCGCAGACCTGGCCATTTGCAGGGCCGGGGCCGCAACTCTGGCGGAGTTAACCGCCGTCGGAATGCCTTCAATACTTATTCCCTATCCCTATGCGGCTGAAAACCACCAGGAATACAATGCCCGGGCACTGGAAAGAAAAGGTGCGGCGGTGGTGGTAAGGGACAGTGAACTGAGTAGTGATTTGCTGGTTTCGGAGATTGAAAGACTGGTGAGCAGCCCCGGAACACTGGAGAAGATGTCATGCGCCAGCAAAAAACTGGGCAGGCCGGGGGCTATGGAGGATATCCTTGACTGTGTACAGTATTTATTGGATAATAAGCGGAAACAGGGCAAATCCTTTTAAAACGGAAGGTAAGGCAGCATACCCGGTTATTGGTGTAAGCTGTCAAGAAAAAAAGTGATTGCATGCGAAATCAAACACAGTTAAATTTACTTGTAAGGCTATTGCCGGGCTTATTGTAAGGCCTGGTTTTAACATTTTCAATGGGGGCTTCGGTTAATACCGGTTATTACCACCGTATAACCGTATATAAGAGGTTTTACAGTGTCAGACTTTGTAAATAGTCAAGTCTGGCGGACAACCATTCACAGGCGCTGGTAACACCTTTTGGCCCGGGAGCATACAATATTCTATCGTCAGGGCTGAAAACCGCATAGCAGCTTCATTTCTTTGCAAAAGGGGGTTGATATTGGATTGCATTACATTCCTGAAAGGATTCATTTTGTTGGTATCGGCGGGGCCGGCATGAGCGGGCTGGCCAGGATACTGGTGGAACTAGGTCACAGGGTAAGCGGGTCCGACCTGAACACAACCAATATTACAAACAGGCTCGAAGCAATGGGGGCTGTGTGTTATTTGGGCCACTCAGCCGGGAATGTTGAAGGAGCGGACCTGGTGGTGGTTTCCACAGCAATAAGGCCTGAAAATCCTGAATTGGTCAGGGCAATAGAAAAAGAGATACCAATAATACACCGTGGCGAAATGTTGGCCCTTCTTATGGAAAGGCAGTACGGAATTGCGGTGGCTGGCGCCCATGGAAAGACCACAACCACTTCCATGGCGGCCCTGGTCTTGGAAAAGAACGGTCTTGACCCCACCATAGTAATCGGAGGTGAATTGAACGATATTGGCGGAAACGCCAAGCTGGGCCTGGGTAAGTATATTGTGGCGGAAGCTGATGAAAGTGACGGTTCCTTTTTAAAGCTGGCCCCTATGATTTCCATTATAACCAATGTTGAAAATGATCACCTGGACTATTACGGTTCTGTGGAGCGCATAAAAGAAGCCTTCAGGACATTTTTATCAAAGGTTCCGGACGACGGAATGGCTGTGGTCTGCCTTGACGACCCCGGAGTCCGGGAAGTTATTGGGGGGTACCGGGGCCCGCTTACCACTTATGGAGTGAACAGCACCGAGGCGGATTATCTAATCAGGGATATTTACCTTAACGGAATGTCCTCCAAGGGAGAGGTCTATCACCGGGGAAGGCATCTGGGAACGCTGGTTCTGACGGTGCCGGGCCAGCACAATATGCTGAACGCACTGGCCGTTGTGGCTGCGGGTATGTTCGCAGGCCTTGATTTCGAGGAAGTTGCCAGCCCCCTGAAGGGGTTCAGGGGAGCCGGCCGACGTTTCCAACTCCTGGGTAATACATCGGGAATAAGGGTGGTGGATGACTATGCCCATCATCCCAGCGAAATAAAGGCAACCCTGAAGGCGGCCAAACAGGTGGGCGCCAATAGGATAATAACTGTGTTCCAGCCCCACCGGTACAGCAGGACGTCTTTATTAAGAGAAGAGTTCGGATCGGCCTTTCTGGATTCAGACGTGGTAATAATCAACGAAATATACGGCGCCGGGGAGAAGCCCATTGAGGGTGTAAATGCCGGTATAATTGTGGACGCCATGGAAAGGAACGGACAGGAAGATGTGGTTTACCTGGGTTCGCGGGAGGAAATAGTGGATTACCTGGCCGGTTTTGTCAGACCCGGTGATCTGATACTGACCATGGGAGCGGGTAATATCTGGACTGCCGGTATGGAGCTGGTGAAGCGGCTGCAAGCGACCGGGGGGGATCTGAATGCTTGATCCTGCTTCTTGTGGTGAGTTAAGGGATCTTTTTGAAGGCAGCCTGATCTTCCGGGAACCCATGAGTCTGCACACCAGTTGGAGGATTGGCGGGCCGGCCGAAGTGTTTGCGGAGCCCCGGGGAGTTGAAGGCCTGAAGGTGATACTGAAATACGCCTGCCGCCTTGGCATACCGGTTACCGTTATAGGGGCGGGCACCAATATACTGGTGAAGGACGGCGGAATAAAGGGTATTGTTATCCAGGTGGGCAGTGGGCTTTCGGATATAAAAATTGACGGCCAGCTGATTACCGCAGGGGGAGGATTGAGACTTTCCCGACTGGTCTCGGCGGTAAGGGATGCCGGCATTGGTGGATTTGAATTTATTGCGGGCATACCCGGCACCGTTGGCGGGGCTGTGGTAATGAATGCCGGAGCATATGGGTCATCCGTCAGTGATCTGGTTAGCCGGGTTACATGTATAGATTTTACAGGAGAAGAATTACACCTGGAAAACGGGCAGATGGAATGGGGATACAGGAAGAGCGCGCTTCAGGGCAAGAACCTTATTGCAGTTGAGGCTGTTTTCGTTGGCAGTCCCCGTGACAGGGACCTCATTGCCGCTGATATGGAGAAATACATCAGTAGCAGGAAAGCCAAACAGCCGCTGGAATACCCCAATTCCGGAAGTGTGTTTAAGAACCCGCCCGGAAATTATGCAGGTAAGCTGATAGACGAGGCAGGATGCCGGGGCATGAGAGTAGGTGATGCCCAGGTTTCTGTCAAACATACCAACTTTATAGTCAACCTGGGGAAGGCTACAGCCGGAGAAGTGCTGGATCTCATTGCCGCAGTTAAGAGCAGGGTGCTGGAACGTTCGGGCATAAACCTGGAATTGGAGGTTAAGGTTTTGGGTTGGGACTGAGGCGGAGGTATCAACATGCAAAAATATATGATTGTGGGTGGAAACCGGCTGCAGGGGAAGGCAAGGGCCAGCGGCAGCAAAAATGCCTCTTTACCTATTCTGGCTGCATGCTTGTTAGGATCCGGAGAAAGCATAATTCATGACGTTCCCAATCTTACGGATATATCGGTGATGTTGGAGGTTCTGCAGTTCCTGGGCGCCAGAGTGAGAAGGGCAGGGTGTTCGGTATATGTTGATACAGCCAGCATAGAGTATTTTGAAGTTAACGAAGACCTGATGAGAAAGATGAGAGCTTCCAATCTTGTTCTGGGCCCATTGCTGGCCAGGTTTAAAAAGGTCATCATAAGCCACCCGGGGGGCTGCAATATAGGAACCAGGCCCATGAACCTTCATTTGAAGGGGCTTCAGGCAATGGGGGCGGTTATAAAAGAAAAATACGGGTTCATAACGGCAGAAAGCGATTTGCTTTCAGGGGCAGAGATTTACATGGATATGCCCAGCGTAGGGGCCACTGAGAACCTGATGATGGCCGCAGTGCTGGCAAAAGGCACAACACTTATCAAAAATGCCGCTAAAGAGCCGGAGATAGTAGACCTGCAGAATTTCCTCAACCGTATGGGGGCGGATGTCAAAGGGGCAGGGACAGATGTAATAAAGATAAAAGGGGTTTCTTCCCTGGGGCCGGCTGAGCACACGGTGATTCCGGACCGCATCGAGGCCGGAACACTGATGGTAGCCGCCGCCATTACCGGAGGAGACATGATTGTAACAAACGTCATACCCGAGCACTTTGAGGCCGTCACGGCAAAACTGAGGGAGACCGGGGCATTGGTTACCATAGGGGAAGACAGTGTAAGGGTGAAAGGCGGTCAGTCTGTTAGTGCAGTGGACATCAGAACCCTTCCTTACCCGGGATTTGCCACTGACATGCAGCCCCAGTTTATGGCCCTGATGACGGTGGCCCAGGGAACCAGTATAATTACTGAGACAATATTTGAAAACAGATTTAAACATGTCAGCGAGCTGCGGAGAATGGGAGCAGACATAAAAGTAGAGGGACAGACCACCATTATAAAAGGTGTTCCCAAGCTCAGCGGGGCCGTGGTGGAGGCCTCGGACTTAAGGGCCGGAGCCGCCCTTATACTGGCGGCGCTGGTGGCCGAGGACGGAACGGTGATAGAAAACATAGAACATATAGACCGGGGTTATGACCGCCTGGAAAAAAAATACGGCTCCCTGGGAGCAAGAATTATTAGAGTGCACAGTTAATGTGGCTCTTTTTTGGTTTTTGGATGGACAAGTTTTTAGGGGCTGATATAATATAATATGTGTCATAACATTCGGTGCGGGAAGTGGTAATTTGGCCAGTTCAAACCGGGTCAGGAGGCCCTCCAGGCATAGTTTATTGCAAAGAATTTTTTTCCTGATGATTTTTCTGACAACCGCTTACGTTCTGGCCCGGTCTTCAGTTTTTGAAGTGCGGGAAATAATAGTAACTGGAAATACGTCTTTGAGCCGGGAAAACATTGTTTTGGCGGCAGGCATAAATCCCGGGGAGAATATATTTAAACTGGACTTGAAGTCTGCGGCTGAAAAGATCAAAGTAATCTCCATGATAAAAAGCGTTGATATGTCCAGGCATCTGCCCCGGACGGTGGAAATAATAGTTGAGGAAAGAAAGCCCGTTGCGCTTTTGCCGGTTGATAGCGGTTTTATCCAGGTTGACGATGAAGGTTTTTACATTCAGAAAGGGAATGTTGGGCTTAATGGATTGCCTGTGATCACAGGTCTTGAGTTTGAGGCGCCATCGCCGGGAGGTCAGGTCAAGTCGGAAAAGCTGGGAACGGCCCTGGAGGTGGTCAGGGGCTTCCCCGGGGAGTTGCTGCAGCTGCTTTCGGAGGTATACACAGATAGAGATCAGGCTGTTGTATATACATTGGACGGTGTCCAGTGCCGCCTTGGCGCTCAGACAGATCTTAAACAAAAAGGCGAAGTGCTGGTCAAAATATTGGGAAGCCTTAAGACAAAGGATAAGAGAATAGAGTATATTGACCTTTCGTTCACTGGTTCACCGGTAGTGAAATATATTGAATGAGTATGCATGTTATATTTCAGGGGGGGTAGCTCCTTTTGCGCTTAAAACCATATCATTTCGCTCTGGCCCTGGTAGGCCTGGTTTTGGGGGTGCTTCTTTCGGTTCAGTTCAAGGTTACCAAAGAAACCCTCAAGACCCCCCAGATACACAGGGTTCAGGCTGTGGGGGCAAAGATCGGTGAGGCCAGGGCCGATCGCGATAAGAAGCAGGATCAGATCAGCAAGATGCGGGCTGAACTGGATAAAATGGCGGCCGGGGTTGAACTGGGCGCTCTCAGAGAGGAACTGGTAAGGTCCCGTATTGAGGCCGGTCTCTCGGGGGTATACGGGCCGGGTATTGAGGTTACTCTGAATGACAGCAATGCTGTGGTAAAACCCGGGGAAAACCCCAACCTGTATGTACTTCATGATGAAGACATTCTCAAAGTCCTGAACGAGTTAAGGGCGGCTGGGGCCGAGGCGCTGGCCATCAATGACCAGAGGGTTTTAGCCACCAGCGAGATCCGGTGTACCGGCCCCACCATATTGATCAATCGAAACCAGCGTCTAACCCCGCCCTTTGTAATCAGTGCCATAGGCAACCAGGAGAACCTGTCAAACTCCCTCAAAATGAGGGGCGGAGTGATTGAGAACTTGCAGTTCTGGGGGATTCAGGTCAGTATAAAAAAGGTTTCCCAGGTTAACATACCGGCTCTTTCAGGTACCATAAGCTTCGATTATGCCAAGCCAACTGCGGAGGATCGTAAGGTACATGAGTAAAAGGTCAATGTATCTCTCCATAAGCGTAATAACCATGATTCTGGGAATTATGCTGGCCATCCAGTTCCGCTCCAACCGTCTTATAGAACAGAGTGTTCCCGCCGACCGGGCACAGGAACTGGTTGCCGAATTGAGTAAGCTGGAAAAAGACAATATTAAACTGGACAGGGAAATAGAAGACCTGGGTTACAAGCTGGAACAGGCCAAGAAAGGCCATTCCCAAGCTCAGGAGGCAATACTGGACGAGCTGAAAAAATCCAGGATGATGGCTGGCATAACCACCGTCACAGGCTCGGGAATAGAGGTCATGCTGGACAATCCTCCTTCGCCGTCCAGGAGATCGGCTATCTCTATAATAAGGGATGAAGACCTGCTTAAAGTTGCCAATGATTTAAAAGGGGCCGGGGCCGAGGCCATCTCCGTAAACGGCCACCGATTGATTTCAACTTCCGAGGTGAGGCAGGCCGGAAGTTTTATAAATGTTAACCTGGACCGGACAGAGCCACCGTTTCATATACTGGCCATCGGGAGCCCGGAAAAGCTTAGAAGCTCACTGGAAATCAGCGGCGGACTGGCAGATTATTTCAGGGATCTGGGCATAGTTGTAAAGACTCAGACCTTGAACAGTGTAACGGTTCCAGGCTACGGCAATAATTTGCAGTACAGCTACGCCAAGGCCGTGAAAGGATGAAGGATATGTGGATAGGATTATGGCTGGCAGTCCTGGGACTGGGCATAGGTATTACTGTGGGACTTAACCTTCCCTTCATGGTACCCCAGGCTTATGCAAAATACATGTCGGTGGCAGCCCTGGCTGCGCTTGACTCGGTATTCGGAGGAATCAGGGCAGCCATGGAGGACCATTACGACAACAGGATATTCATAACGGGTTTTTTCAGTAATGCGCTGCTGGCGGCAGGACTGGCCTTCTTCGGAGAGAGGCTGGGGATTGATTTATATTTGGCGGCCGTAGTGGCTTTCGGAGTCCGGCTGTTCCAGAACCTGGCCATTATCCGAAGGCATTTGTTAAAAAAATAAATCTCCAGGCAAAAGGGAAATCGCAAATAGTGTTGAATTTTACAGCTAAAGTAAAGTATGGTCGTCATTGGGCGAAAAGCAACCAAGGTACTTATAATTGATTAAGCTATCAGAAAGAAAGGAAAGATAATGGAAGCTGTAGCCGGCCTGGATATAGGTTCTTCTCGTATTGTTGCTGCAGTGGCTGCTGTTTCCGGCGCCAAGGCGCTTTCTGACCCCCTTGCCGGGGGAGTGAAGATTGGTTATGCATGTACTATGGGTTTTCGCAAGGGACAGGTAAATGACCTTGCCTCCCTGTCCCAGTGCATAGATGAGGCATTGAAAACGGTTCAAGCCGAAGCCGGGGTAAAGGTGGAAACGGCTTACATAGGCTTTCCCGGCCATACGGTGGAGTTTCATAAAAAAAGCTCAGGAAATGTAATTGGCAAGGGAAGGAGAATTACTCCCCAGGACATTGAAAGGGTCCAGCGCCTGGCGCTGGTTTCCGATATGCCTTTGGGGCGCAGAGTGATTCAGTCGCTTCCCGTCGAGTATATAGTTGACGGGTCTCCGGTCGTTGGAGAACCTTCCGGCCTGTTGTGTTCCAGGTTGGATCTGGAATCCCTGATTGTTACGGCGGATAACGGCATGATGGACAGACTGGTGGAGGCGGTACATAAGGCAGGGGTAAAAATTGCGGATTTCCTGCCATCTCCCATGGCAGCCGGCGAGATTGTTGTAAATAGGGCAGAAAGGCAACTGGGGGCTGCCCTTATTGATATAGGATCATCCAGTACCTGCATAACGCTGTATAACCACGGCAATCCCCTGGGGTTTGACGTATTTCCGTTGGGCAGTGACCATATCACCAGTGACCTGGCTATTTGCCTGAGGACAACCCTGGAAGGGGCCGAGGAGGTAAAAAGGAATATAGGATTGGCGATAGGGGAAAGAGGAGACGCAACCCTTGCAGTTCCCCGGTTAAGTGGATCGGGACATAACGACATTTTGGTAAAAACCGCCTACAGTGTTATTGAGGCCCGGGTTTGTGAGATTTTAGACATTGCTATGTCTTCCATTGGCAGGCTGTCCGGTCATGGTGACCTTCCGGGGGGATTGATACTTACCGGGGGCGGAAGTATGCTGAAGGGAGTGGATGTGTTTGCGTCTAAGCATACTGGCTGTAAAGCGCAGTTGGGATATTTGGATCCCGGTCAGTACGGTATTAAAGAAAATGAAAAAGCAGCAAATTCTGATCTTACGGTCAATATGGCAGGAGCGGTGGGTTTACTGAGGTATTTCTTAAAAAGAAGCAATACTGAAAAAGTCATCTATCAGTCACCACCCGATTTGTGGAGTAAGGTCAGGGGTATTTTCAGGGTCTCAAAATAATTTGCCAGTTTTATTAAAGAGGGAGGATTATGCTAATGGTTGATTTTGAGCTCGACCTTGACCAGTTTGCCAGCATAAAGGTAATCGGGGTAGGGGGCGGAGGCAACAATGCCGTCAACAGAATGATCACCTCCGGTCTGAAAGGGGTCGAATTCATATCTGTGAATACTGACGCCCAGGCATTACAATTGTCCCAGACCTCGGTAAAAATACAGATAGGCACAAAACTCACCAAGGGCCTCGGGGCCGGGGCCAACCCGGAAATAGGGCAAAAAGCCGCCGAGGAAAGCCGGGATGAAATAATAAAATGCCTTAAAGGGGCCGATATGGTTTTTGTCACTGCCGGCATGGGCGGAGGTACCGGTACCGGAGCTGCCCCCTTGGTGGCCGAAGTGGCCAAGGAAATGGGAGCCCTGACCGTGGGTGTGGTAACAAAACCATTCACCTTTGAGGGCCGGAAAAGGATGATTCAGGCCGACAGCGGCACTCAAAACCTTAAGGCAAAGGTGGATACACTGATTACTATTCCCAATGACAGACTGCTCCAGGTCATTGACAAGCATACCTCGATAGTTGAAGCTTTCCGCATAGCCGATGACGTATTACGCCAGGGTGTACAGGGGATATCCGACCTGATTGCAGTCCCCGGTCTTATTAACCTGGATTTCGCCGATGTAAAAACAATTATGAAGGATACCGGATCCGCCCTGATGGGCATAGGCATAGCCGCAGGTGAAAACAGGGCGGCCGAGGCAGCCAGGATGGCCATATCCAGCCCCCTGCTGGAAACTTCAATAGAGGGGGCCAGGGGTGTTCTGCTAAATATAACCGGAGGGTCTTCCCTGGGTCTCTTCGAGGTCAATGAGGCTGCTGAAATAATAGCCCAGGCCGCTGATCCCGAGGCCAATATTATATTCGGAGCTGTGATTGATGAAAGGCTGGAGGACGAGGTCAGGGTAACCGTCATAGCTACCGGGTTTGATCAAAAAACGCCCAGGAGGGAAAGGGTCAGGCAGGAGGTTGAGATAAAATCCTTCAGCGGCAATGACGACCTTGATATCCCGGCATTTCTACGGAGAAAGTAAACTGAAACAGCTATCAGCTGTCAGCTATCAGCCATGATAACTCAGAACTCAGTCACACTGGAGAGGTGTGTCCCTTTTCCTTAGCCGGCAACGCCCGTTAGGGCGTTTTTTTATCGTTTAGGAAAGTATATGACACATTAAAGCATTAAAGCGCTGAAGTACTGAAGCACCAAAGCATTTTTATGCAAGCCCAGAGTTTTTCTGGGGTCGCTCCGGGGTCACTTGAGGGTCGCTGCATTGTCGCTAATGGGTAGGCGGAGCGATTTAAGTCCGGCCTGCATTACCTCCTGCTGCAACTGTCTCTAAACTCGGTCGCCAACGGAATGCCGACCATTTTGGAGGTGGGAGACCAGAGGTTAGAGGTTAGAAAACTTGTAGGAAATGACCACAGAGCCATTTCTAGCTTAATCCGACTTCCGACTTCCAACATCTAACCTCCAAATTCGTAGGCTCGGTCGTTAAGAGACAGTAGCAGCCTCCGGTACATTCCGCACGGACTTAAATCACTCCCCCTCACTGCATGTCGCTGTGGGGTCTCTTGAGGGTCGCTTTTAAAGTATGCTGTCACCATTCTGGCTCCTGGCTTCTGGCTTCTGGATTCCGCCGTCTGCAAGACGGCACCGCCGACAAGGCGGTTATTTTATTGTAAAAAACGGTCATTTTTACGGGACAAATAAAATACAGGACCACCATATAGTTACATATTTTACCAGCCCGGCAGTATATAATTAATGCCAGGGCTGGTTTCTTTTTTTGGTAAGAGTTTTATTGAAAGGTTCTTATGCACTGTTATGTCATATTTAAGAAATTGCCGCCATATACTGGTGGGAGAGCCCCCGGGTTTTCGGAGGTCATGATGAACACCACCGTGGTGTACCTTGATAAATTATTATTCGGCAACCTTATTATTGATTCCGTTTTACTTTGGTCTGCGGGCCGGTTAAGCCAGGTCAGGGCCAGGCACTGCCGGATAGTGGCGGGAGCCTTCCTTGGCAGTGTATATTCACTGTCACTGTTTCTGCCCGGGAGCGATTTTCTTTCTTCGTTCTATGTAAAATTTGCCGTGTCTCTGGTAATGGTGCTGGCGGCATACGGCCCCTTGCCTCCCAGAAAATTTGCCCTTTGCCTGTCCTTTTTTTATCTGGTTTCCTTTGCCTCCGGGGGTATGGTGATGGGCATTTCATATTTTTTCAGCCAGGGAGGGGGACCGGTTCAGGTTCATAATTTCTATGCGGTAATAAACCGGTTTTTCTGGCCTGGGCTGTTGGCGGCCATTTTCTTGTTATGGGTTGGATCAGCCTTTCTGCCGGGTTATTTTAAAAAAAGGCAGAGGCTTGAGGACATGAAACTGGCGGTTACCATTTATTTTGGGGGACGTGGGGTTACGGTGAGGGGGCTTATTGATACCGGTAACAGTTTATGTGACCCGGTCACCGGTGAGCCTGTGGTGGTGGTTGAGCACAATGCCATAAGAGATGTGCTGCCCGGTCCCATCAGTGAATTTGATTACTGTGACGGGGATGCCATTGCGGCAATTGAAAGGCTGATGGGTACTCCGTGGTCCGGCAGGCTTAGGCTGATACCCTTTCAGTCCCTGGGAAGCGAGGGGGGCCTCCTTCTTGGAATAAGACCGGACAGGGTTGAATTCGTCAGGGACCGCCGTATTCAAAAGGTGGAAAAGGTGGTTATAGGGATTCACGGCAGAAGACTGGATGCGGGTGAGGAGTACAACGCCATTATAAATCCTTTCCTGCTGGAGCGGGCTATATGAGAAGTGATCCCAATTGGGAGGGGGAAACATGCTGAAAATCTGGCGGATAAAGATGACGATCCGGCTTGCCCTGGTAAAAATTCTGCGCTGGCTTGGCGAGAGGCCTGAGATATACTATGTTGGAAGCAGCGAGGCGCTTCCTCCCCCGCTTTCCACAGATGAAGAGCTGTTTTTGATTAATAAACTGGAGGCCGGCGATGGGGCCGTTCGCAGTGTGCTGATTGAGAGAAATCTCAGGCTGGTGGTGTATATCGCCAGGAAATTTGAAAGCACCGGGGTAGGAATAGAGGATCTGGTTTCCATCGGAACCATCGGCCTGATAAAGGCTGTGAACACCTTTGACCCCACAAAAAAAATAAAGCTGGCCACCTACGCCTCCCGTTGTATAGAAAACGAAATACTGATGTATCTTCGCAGGAGCAACAAAACACGGACAGAGGTATCCTTTGACGAGCCCCTGAACATAGATTGGGATGGCAATGAACTGCTGCTGTCGGATGTGCTGGGAACGGAAAACGACATTATTTACAAGTATATAGAGGAGGAAGTGGATAGAAAACTTCTGAGCCTAGCCCTGCAGAGGCTCAACAACCGGGAAAGAAGGATAATGGAACTTCGCTTCGGGCTTAATAACGGCGCTGAAAAAACACAAAAAGAGGTTGCCGATATGCTGGGTATATCGCAATCATATATATCAAGGCTGGAAAAAAGGATAATCAAGAGACTGAAAAAGGAAATCCACAGGATGGAGTGAAATGAAAAAATAAGACACCCCGCTTAAAGAATTGGGGGTCTTGGAAATAGGATAAAGGGCTGCAATACCGAGTATATAGGGAACCCCTCAACGCTGAGGGGTTTTTTCTTGTCGTTAAGGAAAGTATATACCATATTAAAGTATTAAAGCGCTAAATCGCCAAAGCATTTTTATGTAGCCCAGAGTTTTTCCGGTGTCGCTCCTGGGTCACTCTGTGGCCGGTGGAGGGGTTTGAGTCCGATCTACTTATCCTCCGGCTGAACTGGCTCTAAGCTCGTCGCCTAACGGACTGCCGACCGCCCTAAACGCCGCGTCCATGCGTCGATTAAGGGCTACCGGCTGCGTCCTGCAGCCGGTCCGGCAGTCCGTTAGGCTCTGTCGCCAAGAGCCAGATAACAGCCTCCGGAACATCCGCCTGGACTAAAACCCCTCCCCCTCACTGCATGTCGCTGTGGGGTCTCTTGAGGGTCGCTTTTAAGGCAGGCTGTCACTATTCTGGCTTCTGGCTCCTGGCTCCTGGATTCCGCCGTCTGCAAGACGGCACCGCCGATAAGGCGGTTATTTTATAAAAATGTAATGCGGCCGGAGTATGATCAGGGCTTGTTTTTTTGGAGCCTTTTGTATAAAGGTGTAGCGCAGGGGCAATAATGAGACTGAAGTAAATGCATAAATTGGAAAGAGGTGGGAGCCTCCGATGCTTGTTAACAAGGTAGAAATCTGCGGCGTGAATACTTCAAAACTCCCTGTATTAACCGGATCCCAGATGCGCTCCCTTTTTGAATCCATGCACTGCGGTGATGCCAGTGCCAGATCCCAGCTAATAAACGGCAACCTCCGTCTGGTATTGAGTGTTATACAAAGATTCACCAATCGTGGCGAGTATGTGGACGACCTTTTCCAGGTGGGCTGCATTGGGCTGATGAAGGCCATTGATAATTTTGACCTGTCACAAAACGTAAAGTTCTCCACATATGCCGTGCCCATGATCATAGGGGAAATAAGAAGGTATCTCAGGGACAACAATCCCATAAGGGTAAGCAGATCCCTCCGGGATGTGGCCTATAAGGCCCTGCAGGTAAGGGACAGCCTGGTGAACAGATTTTCCCGGGAACCCAGCATTAATGAAATAGCCGGTGAGCTGAAGATGCCCAGGGAGGAGATAGTTTTTGCCCTGGACGCCATACAGGAGCCCATTTCACTATTTGAGCCGATTTATCATGATGGCGGGGATCCAATTTTTGTGATGGATCAGATCAGTGACGAAAAGAATCTTGACCAGAACTGGCTGGAGGGAATAGCCATCAGGGACGCCTTGCGAAAGTTAAGTGATCGGGAAAAACACATTCTTACCCTTCGTTTTTATGAAGGTAAAACCCAGATGGAGGTGGCAGAGGAGATTGGCATTTCCCAGGCCCAGGTCTCCCGGCTGGAGAAGGCCGCGCTGAACCACATGAAAAAATTCCTGTAAAAAGGAAAAGGCTTATGGCGGTATTCCCATGATAGTGGCGGGCTATAAGTTTAATTTGACGAAATATTGACCACACTGGTATTAGATACTGTTATCAGGAGAAGTGGTCAATGGTTTTTTTAAGGAAAACATGTTTGGCTCTGGTAGTGGCGGCGGCTCTGGCTGCAGCCTCAACCGGTCTGTTTCAGGGCGGTGAAAGTGTTGCCGCCTCGGTATATTCAGGTGACCTAATCAGGTTTCATGTCATAGCAAACAGTGATTCCCCTGCTGACCAGGCCCTTAAACTGAAGGTCAGGGATGAAGTAATTAGCGCCATGTCGCCGGTTCTGGCCGGGGCAAAGGATATAAATGAGGCCAGAAACCTTATAGACTCCAATACTGACCTGATAGTCAGGGTGTCTGGAGAAGTACTGAATAAAAACGGCTGTACGCACCCAGTCAAGGTAACGCGCGGCAGCTACCATTTTCCCGAAAAAACATACAGCGTCAAGGGCGGTGACAATGGGGAAATCAGGGATCTGACACTTCCCGCCGGCGGTTATGAGGCCGTCAGGGTTGTAATAGGAAGCGGTAAGGGGGCCAACTGGTGGTGTGTTCTGTTTCCCCCCATGTGTTTTGTAAATCCTGTGGAGACCGCAAGTGATGGCGGCAGTGGCGGTGAAGCCACATTAAACCCAGATGAAATACCGGCCTTCAAATATGATCGGATAAGGCCGGAAATGGCCGGCGCAAGTCCGGCTGTAGAATACAGGCTAAAGGTGGTTGACTGGTGCAGAGGGTTTGGCGGAATATAGGAGACAGGAGACAGAATGCGACAGGGGACGGTTCCTGAAGGGAGCAATCGGAAGTTTTGCGCGTGAAAAAGGCTCAACTGGCTTATGTCAGCAGCTTGTTGAGCCTTAATAATACCTATGCGCAAGAACTACACGCAAAATTTTTGATTGTCCCAGAAGAATGAAGTCGCGGCTTTCCGGGGCTATGGGATTTCAATCT
>Ga0209643_1000297_pt1 | contig 108722 bp, 99 predicted proteins | sample AutmiccBRH37_all_FD_187383 | JGI IMG/M metagenome (GOLD analysis project Ga0209643, IMG submission 187383) | Deep subsurface microbial communities from Mt. Terri, Switzerland - Autotrophic microbial communities BRH/37_all (SPAdes) (version 2) | ecosystem: Environmental > Aquatic > Deep...
GTAAACAGATTTTATTACATAAAGTGAAGCTGCATTTTTAGACCTGGTCACCTTGAGTCTCATTACAAATATCGCCCCCTTTCCCCTATATTATAACACAGTGCGACAAAGTGCGATACACAAAAAAAGAAAAAAACAAAAAAAATAAGCCTATATCAAGGCTTTCTGGGATTTTTCCTTATGCAACTGTCAAAGACCCGATTATGCGGGCTAAAGAGGCACAACGATAAATTGGTGTCTTGACATTTTAAAGCCTGGGTGGATATAATAAATTATCTGATTTATAGGGAGGATTTAATTTTAGTATGTCCATAGCAAAAGGGCAAATTGTAGAAGGTATTGTTACAGGAATTACTAAATTTGGTGCGTTTGTCGAACTTCCGGGAGGAATTACAGGCTTAGTTCATATTTCTGAAGTTGCGGATAGCTACGTAAAAGATGTTAGTGATTTTTTAAAAGAACAGGATAAGATTAGAGTTAAGGTAATTAACATTGACACTAATGGTAAAATTGGGTTATCCATCCGACAAGCCAAAGTTAAGCCAGATATTCCCTTCGAGGAGAAGTTAACGAGATATTTGAAGGACAGTGATGAGAGAATTGCATCATTGAATAAGAATATTAATTCAAAAAGAAAAAGTGGAAGCAAATATTAGAGCACCCGAAGGGTGCTTTTTTAACGCGCCAGAGCTTAATTATACTAACGAAGGGTTGATTAATGTAAAATGTAGAATTGAGAATTGGGAGCTTTTATGAGTTTTTTTGTGCTTTGATATAGTGAAGGGGATGATGGTAATATGAGAATTGCTGCAATAGATATTGGTACAAATAGTACGCGGCTGTTGGTGGCTAATTATATTGGTGGTCAGGTTATTCCCCTATATACTGAGTTGGAGGCCACTCGTATAGGTGAAGGAGTAGGAGGTGCAGGGATAATAAGCCGCTGTGCTTTGACGAGGACGCTGGAGTGTTTAGAAAGGTATATCAATAAATGTATTCAGTTTAAAGTAGAAAAGGTAAGACTTGTTGCCACTAGTGCTGTTAGGGATGCACAGAATAAATTAGAAGTGGCTGAGGAAGTCTACAAAAATACGAGGTTCCAGCTGGAAATTTTAACTGGAGAAAAGGAAGCGGAGCTCAGCTATCTAGGAGTAATAAGTGATTTAGAACAGGCTGAGTTAAAGAAATACATTGTTTTAGATCTGGGCGGTGGTAGTACGGAGCTTATTTATCCTAGTCCCAAAGGCATAGAATTTAGAAGTGTGAATTTAGGAGCTGTACGACTCTTTGAGAATAAAAAACTAATGGATGAAACATTGACTATTCTTGCCAACCTAATTCCAAAGGGATTTCCGGTAAAGCCCATTTTAGTAGGAGTGGGAGGAACGGTGACTACTTTGGCTGCTATTAAATTGGGGCTAGAAAAATATGACCCTGCTCAGGTGCACGGTTATCATTTATATCTTGAAGATATCAGAAGTATTGGCAATAAGCTTAATAAGTTAAGCCTAGATCAACGAAAAACAGTAAAAGGACTCCAGTTAGAAAGGGCAGATATTATTCCTTATGGCATATATATTCTAGAAAAGGTTATGGAAGTATTAGGTGTTAAGAAAATTACTGCCAGTGAAAAGGATATTTTGTATGGAATTATAATTACGGCGTAAGATGGGAAATGCTAATCTATAAGCACATTTTTAGGAGGTATTTCCTGTTATGGTAGATAATGCTGAGAAAAGCTATAAATGCAGCCAGTGTGGCATGATGTTTACTGATGCTCGAGAAAAATTAGAATGCCCTTTTTGCCATCACCACTGTCAACAAGGTGAATGTGAAGTACTGTATTCTTCAAACGAAGAATATTAAAACGTCTATTCGTCTATTCGTGGGCGAGTGAGCGCGAAGAGGCATCTGACGAATGATGACTTTTTGGGATGAATCTTCAATGAGGTCAAACTGAATGATGCATCAGATGCATGACATTTTATCTTGATGCATCCCGGATATTGACCAGTGAGTGTGTTGCGCTAAATACTATTTTTTAGGGTTGTCAGAAACTGGTCACTGGGCACGAAACCCCAAAAAGTGACTCAAATCTAGTCACCAGTCACCAGTAACTTTATGAAAAAACCTACCCGTTTGTTTGTAACAAATGGGTAGGTTTTTTCATACTATATTGTGCATTAATTTAAAGGAGTGTGAAAGCCATGTATCGCCCTAATAATCAGCAAGGTGTTACTTATGTCTGGAATAATGCGGAGGGGCTTTTGGGTGATGACATAACTTTTTTAGTTTGTAGAGCACTTGTTAAGCTGCCACCGGCCCGACGGGATGTAGGGGAAGTAGTTGGGATAAATAGCAGGAATATCGTTGAGGGTGTTTCCTGGAATTTAAGCCCCAAAGCTATTATAGGCAGGCTGCTAGTAGACTTGAATTTGGAATTGCCCGGAGAGATAGAAAGTACCGAGCTAGTGAAGCTGGCCCTTCCTTACCGGACTTCAATAAAATCCCTTCGTATGGGAGAGGTGGTCCCAGAAGTCAAATATATCTATGCCAAAAAGGTAGGCGTAGATAGCATTCTCGTGGAAGGTATAATTACCCTAGCAAGTCTAGGATATCTTCCGTGGCGGAGTGAAGTAGATATTACCGGGGAGTTTTCAGGGGTAAGTACTATTAAAGTAGGTATGTCTTTGCCTGAAATAAAAGAAACGGTTAGTGCCCAGGTCAGGTTTATTTTATCAGGGCATAAATTAGAGGACTCATTATTAACTGTATCGGGCTGGAAAGAAACCTTTCTTATGTATATCAGCGGAAAAAGCAGGGGCGAGCAAGTTGTAGTTACTCAGCAAGTAGAGCCCTTTACAGAAAGCATAATGTTAAATACAAAGGTACAGTCTATAGGTGCTTTGGAAGTTTCCAGCGGTAGTTTGCGGACTAGTGTTTTAGATAAGCGGGAAGTATTAGTAGAAGGTGATTTTTTTCTTATAATTAGTCCGGGATTCCATATAGAGGAGGCCTTTGCGCCCCAGGAAGTTATGTTAAAAGTAAAAGAACTGGTAGAAAAAGTCCAAGAAAGAAAAAAAGAGAAAAAGAACGAGGAAGTGCATAATATCAAGAAAGAAGTTAAAATAGTTACACATGAGAAAGAAGAAGTTCCTGCCAGCCCTAAAGAAGGAGCTCTCGAGATTCCTGATAAGACCGATACAGAATCGGGGAATAATAAAGACAACGAAATTGAAATTTTAAGGGTATCCAGGAAAGATAAGCTTAATAAGCATCTGCGTAAGCTAAAGGACTAAAGTTAATTTTGTTATGGTTGCTATGATAATAACAGTGATAAAATCGATAAGAAGTTACTGATGTTATTCGACATAATTTTTCAAGGGTGCCTTGGGCGCCCTTTTTGTTTTGTAACAGTAATGCTTTGTTTCTTAATTTAGTATAAGGGCAAGTATTTGCAAGGAACAATTTAGCATAGTTTATCTATGCTTTAACTTATCCAAACTTACAGAAATTCTTTCTTCGGGTTAAAAGTTATCTTTAAAGTAGTTCAAACCTTAAAAATTAGTATATGTTGTAAATTAAAGGGGTAATTTTTGGTAAATAACCTACAGTTTGTGACAAATAATTCCAATTACATCAATTATAATTAAAAACAGCTTTATTTTTTACAAAAGAAGGTGTTGTTCGGATGTTGGAAAAAATGGTAACAAAGCAGCAAAAAGCTAGTTTGACTATAGTTAATTGGCTGAAATGGGAAAATATACTCTTTGCATTGATAGGTTATATCCTGTCGCAATCAGTTATTTTAGGGGAAATACGCCCCTTTGCCCCAGCTTTAGTAGGGGCTATTTCTGTTTGGGATAAACAAAGAAGATGGTGGGCCTTAGCGGGGGCCCTTTTAGGGAGCTGGATGATCAGCATAGGCTTTCTCGGTTTGGCCAGTACCATTATCCTGCTTCTAATCTTTGGAACCCTTCATAAGCAGTTCCTTATCAATCGACAGCAGTGGTTAATCGTGCCTGGACTAGTTACAGCCATTGTCCTTATTACTAAAGGTGTATTTATAATTTTTGGACAAAGTTCCCTTTATGGTTGGGTTGCTATAACCTTTGAAAGTATTTTTGCCGGACTGATTACTTTGGTCACTCTTACTGCGCTAGGGGCCTGGGAAAAAAAGAACCGCAGTATTCAGCTGGCTTTGGAAGATAAGATCAGCTGCTTTATTGTCGGTCTAGGAATTCTCCTGGGCTTAAGTAATTTAGAGTTAGCATATATAAATATCCAGAGCTTTATTTCTAGAGTAGCAGTTTTATTGGGGGCATATTTTGCTGGCCCCGGTGGTGGAGCGGCTATGGGAACTCTAGTAGGGCTAGTCCCAAGTATGAGTGGAAACATAAGTACAGCCAGCATTGGTTTTTACGCCTTATCAGGTTTATTGGGAGGTATATTTAAAGGATTAGGCAGAGTTGGAGTATTAATTGGCTTTGCTTTAGGCAATTTGATGCTATCTATGTATTTTTCCGGACAAGAACAAGTCATTATGGCCTTGGTGGAAACGGGTTTGGCGGGACTCCTATTTTTGTTAATACCTAATAAATATATGATGAAAGAAGAAAAGGCTGAAATAGATGGTTCGCCTGCAGTAGAAGAAAGTACAAAAAAATTAGAGCGTATGTCCAGAGTGTTTAATGAGCTTAGTAAAGCCTTTATCCCAATGACTGCTGCAGTGGAAGAGGAGGAAAAGGATAATAATAAAAAGGATAATAATCCTTTAACATATATACTTAATGAGGTTGCAAAACAAGTTTGCGACAGATGCACACTTTGCTCTATTTGCTGGGACAAAGAATTTTATAAGACCTATCGATCCTTGGTAGAGGTCTGCTCTAAATGTGAATTTAACGGCAATATTTCTGAGCAGACTTTTTCCATGGACTTACAAAGAAGATGTATGCGCCTAAGGGAGCTCGGTGTTGCCTTGATGTATCAGCTAAAGCTTTATAAGCAGGAGAAAAAGTATCAGGACAAGCTTTTGGGTTCCCAACAGTTAGTTGCTCGACAGTTAGCAGGTATGGCGGAGCTTGTAAAAGGCTTTTCTCAAGAATTAAAAATTCGGGAAAGCAGTGATGAAGATTTAGCCCAATATCTTAAGGGATATCTTTTAGATGAGAATATAAAAGTGCAAAATATCAAAGTTATTGAGACTTCGGTAGGGGATAAGGAAATTATTGTGGTGCAAAAAGCCTGTCCTGAACAAAATTGGTGTACTCAATTTATAGCACCAAAGATATCCCAGTTACTAGACCGAACCTATACTGTAAAAGAACATAGATGTCCCACTGCCGGCAATAAAAGCTGTACATATCATCTAAACCCCAGTAAGACATACTCGGTTACTACCGGAGTAGCTATGGCTATCAAAGAAGGCAGTGATGTTTCAGGTGATAATTGGTCCTGTGTCAGCTTGCCTAATCGGAAATTTCTTATGGTTCTAAGTGACGGGATGGGTGCAGGCCTTAGAGCTTCTGAAGAAAGTACTACTGCCATTAACCTATTAGAACAGCTTTTAGCAGCAGGGCTCAGCATCAAAATGGCTGTTGATACGGTCAATTCCGTGTTATTCTTGCGCTCTGGCGATGAGATTTTTACCACAATTGATCTAACTGTAATAAATGAGGTTACGGCATTAGTGGAATTTATTAAAATTGGTGCAGCGCCTTCTTTTATAAAAAGGCGCACACAAGTACAAGCAGTTAGAGCTAAAACACTTCCGGTAGGGATTTTTAACCAGGTAGAATCTGAAAGCTTTGTTTATCCAGTTCAGGTGGGAGATCTAATTATCAATATGAGCGACGGGGTTTTTGAGGTATTAGATGGAAACATTGAAGATTGGTACCGGGTTATTCAAGCTTTGCCTCAGGATGATCCGCAGAATATTGCTAACTACCTAATTGAATTGGCTAGAAAGACCCTGCGAGGCAAAATTAATGATGATTTAACGGTTTTGGTAGCCCGTGTCGACTATCGGGCTGAATAAATGGGAAAAATTTAAGCAGGAGAAAATAAACACCTACAGAATTAACTCTGTAGGTGTTTACTAAATTCAAGGTTAAGGTTTCGCTTCGCTAGGTTAAGGTTAAGGAAATAGTTCTTCTCAACCTCAACCTCAACCTTAGCCTTAATTTCGGAGGAAATAATGACGGACACTTTTTTGGAAAGAGTTAAAAATACAATAGAAAAATATCAGATGCTTGCTGTTAAAGACGTAGTTTTGGTAGGAGTATCAGGTGGTCCTGATTCGGTAGCTCTTTTAAATATTCTTTTTCTTTTAAAAGAAAAGTATCAGTTAAACCTTTTCGTTGTGCATGTAAACCATATGTTTAGAGGAATGCAAGCACAACGGGAGGCGGAGTTTGTTGCTGAATTAGCTGAAAGTAGGGGACTGGGATATAGGATTTTTGAAAGAGATGTGCCGAAGCTCATTAGAGAAGAAGGACTTTCTCCCCAGGAAGCCGGACATCGGGTACGCAAACAAATATTTCAGCAGCTTGGTCAGGAAATTGGAGCCCAGAAATTGGCCTTGGGTCATCATGCAGAGGATAGAGCAGAGACAGTACTCCTGCATATAATTCAAGGAACCGGTCTTGAGGGTTTAGCGGGAATGCTGCCGGTTAGTGGATGGACCATTAGACCTCTGGCTCAAACATATAAAGACGAAATAATTAATTATTGCAAGGAAAACGGTTTGACTTTTTATTTAGACCCCAGTAATAAAAAACCTGTTTATCTGCGCAATAAAATAAGGCTTGAGCTATTACCCTATCTTAAAAAAGAGCTTAATCCCCAGATAGTGGAGTCTTTAGTAAAACTGGAAAACATTGCTGCTGAAGATAACCGGTTTCTAGATGAATTAACCGAAAAATTACTGCCAGGCTTTTTAATATCCTCCCAAAAGGGTAAGCTTATACTAAGCACTGTGAAATTGAATGGAGAACATCTGGCTTTACAAAGAAGGATTCTTCGCAAGGTATATAATGTAATGCGCCCGGAAGAGCAGGGGCTCAGCTTTAACCATGTAGAAAGGCTTTTAGAGCTTTGTCAAGCAGCTAAAGGTGCTAAACAGCTTAATTTACCAAGGGCAATAGTTGTTAAAAAGAACTATGATTATCTGGAATTTTTAGATGAGGAAGTTCACTCTCCAGAAAAAACTGAAGGGTTTACAATTTTATGGGAGATACCAGGGAGAGTTGAACTCCATAAACATATTACTTTTAATGCTTTTTATACAAGTACCAAGCCTATTGTGTTTAAGGATTTTTATCAAGTCACCTTGGATGGTGATAAAATTAGATCTCCCTTAATAATAAGGCAAAGAAAACCGGGTGATCGGATTAAGCCATTAGGTATGGAAGGGACCAAAAAGCTTAAAGATATATTTATTGATCAAAAAATTGCTAAAGAAGTGAGGGATGAAGTACCGATAGTATGTTGTGGTGAAGAAATAATTTGGTTGCCAGGAATTACTATGCATAACGATTATAAAGTTAGTTCCAACACAAAATGTTACCTCAACTTAGAGCTGGTTAAGGATGAATATGTTTGAAAAGTTAGGCGTATTATGGTAAAGTATATTGGTATTAAATAATCTAGTTTAACTGTACCTTTTTCTGGTACTGACAAATTTGACTGACATTTGGAGAGGAGGTAAATATTTGAACCGGATTTTTAAGAACCTAGCAATATATCTATTAATAGTTCTAATAGCAGTTTCTGTCCTGCGCTGGACTAATACTCCGACAGAACAGAACATACCCTTTAATAATTTTTCCGAGTTTATTATAGCTGTGGAGAAAGGAAAAATTAAAGAAGCAAATATTATTACCGAAAATAATTACCAGGTAATAACTGGTGTGACCTCTAATGATGAGGCATTTACTATAGAGGCTCCTAAAAATTATCCTCATTTGATTGATACGCTGTTGGCCAATAATGTTGCATATGACCAAGAACCTACACCTACGCCACCCTGGTGGATGGGAGTTTTGTCAACATTACTTCCTATAATGTTATTAATTGGTGTCTTTTTCTTTATGATGCAGCAAACTCAAGGCGGCGGCGGTCGGGTAATGCAGTTTGGTAAAAGTAAAGCTAAGCTCCATACTGATGACAAAATACGGGTTACTTTTGCTGATGTTGCGGGTGCTGATGAGGTCAAAGAGGAATTAGAAGAGGTCGTAGAGTTTTTGAAATTTCCCAAGAAGTTTACCATTCTAGGTGCAAAGATACCAAGAGGCGTTCTGCTATTTGGACCTCCTGGTACTGGTAAAACCCTTTTGGCACGGGCTGTAGCTGGAGAGGCTGGCGTCCCTTTCTTTAGTATAAGTGGTTCCGATTTTGTAGAAATGTTTGTTGGTGTTGGGGCTTCTAGGGTTAGAGACTTGTTTGAACAAGCCAAGAAAAACGCACCGTGTATAGTTTTTGTTGATGAGATAGATGCTGTAGGCCGACAAAGGGGAGCAGGACTAGGCGGCGGTCATGATGAGAGGGAGCAGACATTAAACCAACTACTTGTAGAAATGGATGGTTTCAATGTGAATGAAGGGATTATCATTATTGCTGCTACTAATAGACCGGATATTCTAGACCCTGCATTACTACGGCCAGGACGCTTTGATCGTCAGATTACTGTTGACAGACCTGATGTTAGGGGTCGGGAAGAGATTTTGAAGGTTCATGTTAGGGGTAAACCTCTTGCGAAAAATGTTGATTTGGCAGTTATAGCCAGGGGGACACCTGGATTTACTGGGGCTGATTTAGCCAATCTGGTAAATGAGGCTGCTCTTTTGTCTGCACGCCGTACCAAAGAGACCATTACCATGACTGAGCTAGAGCAGTCAGTTGAGCGTGTTATTGCCGGTCCGGAGAAAAAGACTCGGGTTATCAGCGAGTTTGAAAAGAAAATAGTTTCTTACCATGAAGCAGGTCACGCCCTAGTGGCAGAGCTGCTGCCCCACTGTGATCCATTGCATAAGGTATCTATTATTCCTAGGGGTAGGGCTGGCGGTTATACCCTGTTATTACCTCGGGAAGACAGGAACTATATGACCCGCTCCCAGCTCTTAGACCAAATCACCATGATGCTAGGAGGCAGGGTTGCTGAGGCCATAGTTCTAAATGATATAAGTACAGGAGCTCAGAATGATTTAGAAAGGGCAACTGGTACAGTTCGCAAGATGATTACAGAATGGGGTATGTCTGACGAGCTTGGACCTATCACTTTTGGAAATAAACAGGAACAGGTTTTTTTGGGCAGGGATATTGCTCGAGACCGCAATTACAGTGAGGCCGTAGCCTTTTCTATTGATAAAGAAGTACGAAGGATTATGGAAGAATCTTATCAAATGGCAGAAAAACTGTTGCGGGATAACATCAATAAACTCCATTTAATTGCCCAAACATTAATGGAGAAAGAGGTTATTGTAGCTGAGGAATTTGCGGAATTAATGGAAAAGGTAACCCATTTACCTAAAGATGGTAATGATGAAAGGATTCCTCAGGCGACTATTAAGGCTGATGAAGACATAATCAACATAGATGAAAATGGTCCGGGAGACACTACCATAAAGATTACTTTTAGGAGTGATAATGAGTGGAACAAACCTTTGTAATGATAAAGCCAGATGGAGTCCAAAGGGGTTTAGTTGGTCAAGTATTACTAAGATTAGAGAAAAAAGGGCTAAAGATTAATGGATTAAAGCTGATTAAGGTTACGGAAGAGATGGCTGGTTCCCATTATCAAGAGCATCAGGGCAGAGGTTTTTATGCTGGTTTAATTAGCTATATTACTAGTGCTCCTGTGGTAGTAATGGTTGTAGAGGGGAAAAATGCTGTACAGGAAGTAAGGAAAATTAATGGCGCCACTAATCCCTTAGATGCCCTTCCGGGGACAATTAGGGGGGACTTTGCCCAGGATATCGGACGGAATGTAGTGCATGGCTCAGATAGTGTAGAGAGTGCCCAAAGAGAAATTGATATTTACTTTGAACCTCGGGAAATCCAGGATTACAACTTTCTGCCAGAACAATGGCTATATGAATAACTAAACTTGGAGCATCTCCTGCGGGAGGTGTTCTTTTTTGGCAAAAATCAAAGTGGAAAGAATAAATATACCAAGAAGATAGATAATAAAAAGTATACATAATTTTAAAAAGGAATAATTTATCATTTGTCGAAAATAACCTTAATATCATTCAACTTGTGCCAGACACAATAGCTAGACCCTTAAGAATTATCTAGTCAACAGTCACCAAATTTAGGAGGTTGATATTATGAGTAAGTCATTAGCAGCAAGCCACTCCCAAGGAAAACACGAACCCGACAATATTTTCGGAGTAAACGCAGCAGCCAATGAAAAAGCAAAAATAGTAGGCAAAGAAAATATCGTTAATGCCTCTATCGGAGCTTTTCTAGATCCCCAAGGGGAACTGATAACTCTGCCTACAGTAGAAAAAACTATGTACAGCTTAGACTTTAAAGATGCTGCAAATTATGCCCCTATAGCTGGGCTGCCAGATTTTATCAAAGCAGCTATTGATGTAACCTTTGGAGAACATAAGCCAGATGCTTATATCAACGGTGTGGCAACACCGGGTGGTTCCGGAGGTATCCACCATGCTATTTGGAATTATACAGAGGTGGGTGATACTTTTTTAACCTCTGATTGGTTTTGGAGTCCTTATCAGACAATGGCCAAGGAGATGGGGAGGAAAATTGATACCTTCACTTCCTTTAGCGAAAAGGGGAATTTTAATGTCAGAGCCTGTTTGGGAAAAGTGGCAGAGCTCGCTAAAGTGCAGAAAAATGTCCTTTTAATAATCAACTCCCCTGCCCACAACCCAACAGGATTTAGCTTGACCGATGAAGAGTGGGAACAGGTAATAGCAGGACTAAAAGAACTTATTGAAAAAGGGCAGAATAATATAATTCTCTTTGTAGATATAGCCTACCTAGATTTCGCACCTCCAGGCAGCAGGAAGTTCTTTAAACTTTTCAGCCAACTACCTGCTAGTTTTTTGGTAATAGTAGCCTTTAGTATGTCTAAGGGGTACACCATGTATGGCTATAGGACCGGGTGCATGATTGGAATCAGTTCGGATAAGGATATCATCGATGAATTCTTTAATATTAATCAGTACTCCAACAGGGGTACATGGTCTAATGGTACCCGTTCTGGTATGCAGTGCTTAGTAAAGCTATGGAAAAACCCTGAGCTTATGGACCAGGTTAATAAAGAGCGGGAGGAGTTTCGTTTAAGTTTAGAGAATAGAGCTAGAACCTTTCTAGATGAAGCGAAGGAAGTAGGTCTAGAAGTCTGCCCTTATCACTCCGGCTTCTTTATTACTGTTCCTACTAGTAAACCAGATGAAATTGGACTAAAACTTCAGGATGATAATATCTTTATCGTACCACTAGGCAGAGGCTTAAGAATTGCTGTATGTGCAATTCCAGCTGAGAAATTGTCTGGTATGGCAACTAAGATAAAGGAAGCCAAGGACTTATTAGGAGGTTAATTTATGGACTTTAATGTCAATATCGGTCTGGAAGGTGAGGCCCAGGAGTTAGTTACTCAAGAGAATACTGCCAATAAGTATGGCAGTGGTGAGATTGAGGTTTATGCCACTCCCGCTATGGTAGGCCTGATGGAAAATGCAAGTCTTAAGGCCGTAGACCCTAAACTTCCTGAAGGCTTTGCTACAGTTGGGATAGACCTGGAGATTAAACATTTAGCGGCGACACCTATAGGAATGAATGTCAGAGCTAAAGCTATTTTACGGGAAATTGACAATAAAAAACTAATCTTTTATGTCCAGGCCTTTGATGAGAAAGAAATGATTGGTGAAGGCATCCATACCCGATATATAATTCAGGTCGACAAATTCCTACAACGAATGCAAGAAAAAGGAAAACAGTAATGTACTTTAATATGTTTTACTGCGGCGGTAGGCTTTGGGATGCCCGTCCCTGGTTTGAAATGACAAAGTCTGATCAGGGTGGAATCGTCATTATGGAGAAGAAAGCTAATATCCTGCCTGTTTATGTAGAAAAGGTATACTGTGGTGCTGCCAACATTTTAAAGCAGGAACTGCTCTCACTTGGTGGAGAACTATCTATTCATAAGTATGCAGTTAACTGTAAAGAAGAATTTAGTGATGTTCTTATCTTGGGTACCTATAAGCATTATAGGTTTCTGTATAAAAAACTGGCTCTTCAGCACTGGAAGCTTAAAGAATTGGGACAGGAGCTTAAGATTACTATTAATAATATTATGATGTCCCAAAGGCTTACACCTGAAAGGGTATCCGAAAGTAATTATCAGGAGATAAAAAGCTTAGCCCTGGATTTTAAACCTTCGGGTGATATTTTAAAGGACATGGCTGGTTTATCTCTTATTGAGAGGGGACACTCTAAGGATAAAATTATTGTTCTAGCTAGCGGGCAATTTACTGACATCATTTTTATGCAGGAATATATTCTTGCCTTACAAAGCAAGGGCTATGAGGTACTATTGATAGGTGAACAAGCAGAGGAAAAATGGATTGTCACAATATTCCGACCGGACTATATTTACATTGTCTAAATAAATATTTCTTGCTTGCTTCAAAAACTAATATAGGTTAAAAGCCGCTTGGATCCTATTTTGGACCGAGACGGAAGGATACTAGATTGGGGTTATTTGCCTTCCGGATTTCTTTGTCCGGAAGGTTTTTTGGTTAGTCTTTTAGTGGGCGAGAACAAACCTAAGTAAAGGTGAGTCTCAAAAAGGAGATTGAAATTAATCTGCGCTAGATTTAGCTACAAAGGCTACCGTAGGGAACGACGCCTTCGTCGTTCCGTTTGCAAGCCTTAGAGGAACGGTGAGGGCGCCGTTCCCTACAATTTCGGGTGAGAGGAGGGGATTGCCGAATATTGTTAACCATGGATTATTAATAGGTTGACAATGGCTATTGTCCTTTTATATAATCAGCGTAGCAAATAAATAATAGTGGACGCGTCACAAGTGTGCGCGTGGGCGCGAGTCTAGGACTATGTGGTTTACTGCAATGAAAAGGTAATTCACGCGCTCACGAGATTACGCGCCCACGGAAAAGCGCTGGGAGAGTGTGAACGTATGAAAATCTCTGTACGAGAAATGGTTTTAGCTGCGTTTTTTGCTGCTCTGATGACTGTTGGTGCTTATATTTCAAAGGTATGGCCTCCTGATGTTGTGCCCTTTAGCCTGTTGCCTCTGTTATGTATGCTAGCAGGTGTTATCCTTGGGCCTAAGCTTGGAGCCTTAAGCATGACAGTATATCTGTTGGTGGGCTTAACAGGTATCCCTGTCTTTGCCTCACCACCTTACGGAGGATTTACTTATATTTTTAAGCCTACCTTTGGGTTTCTTGTAAGCTTTGTGGTCGGAGCGTATGTGGCTGGATTAGTGGTTCACAAAAAGGAAAACCCCGGCTGGGTTACTTTCCTGGTGGCCATGTTGACTAGTACGGTAGCTATGTATGCAGTAGGATTACCTTGGATGTATCTGATGTTTAATTTTTACGTTGGTCAAGCTATGACCTTTATGCAGGTTCTAATGATGATGAGTCTGTATATAGTGCTGGATTTTGTAAAAGCTGTAATTGCCGCAGTAGTAGGTAAAGCTATGTTTGAAAGAGTGTCCAAACAGTTTGCAGGTCCACAGTACAATATTAAGTAATTAGAAGGACAGTTTTTGGGATGCATGCAATTATAATCACGATAGACGATAAGAATGTAGAATGTAGAATGTAGAATGTAGATCAGACGAACAAATAACTTGACGATTTGACGAATAAAAGGAAGGTGTTTTAATTGCTGTTGGCTTTTGATATTGGCAATACTAATATGGTTGTTGGTATATATGATAACAAAGAGCTTTTAACCTATTGGCGTATTTCAACCGATAGGCAGAAGACCGCTGATGAATATGGAATACTACTCCAGAATTTATTTCATTATCACCGAATTAATCCTTCCCAAGTAACAGATATAATTTTTTCTTCTGTGGTACCCCCGATAATGGGTCCTTTAGAGGAGATGGCCATTAGGTATTATAATGTCAAGCCATTAGTTGTGGGTCCTGGTGTTAAAACAGGGATGCCAATTCTATATGAAAATCCCAGAGAGGTTGGAGCCGACCGTATTGTCAATGCTGTTGCCGGCTTTGAAAAATATGGCGGTCCTTTGATTATAGTGGATTTTGGTACAGCAACAACCTTCTGCTGTATTTCTGCCAAAGGCGAATACCTAGGTGGGGCTATTACTCCTGGTATTAATATAGCTACCGAGGCTTTGTTCCAAAAAACTGCTAAGCTTCCCAAAGTAGAATTGGTTACACCTAAAAAGGTTATTGGAAAAAACACAGTGAATGCAATTCAATCAGGAATTATTTATGGTTACAGTGGCTTAGTTGACGGAATCGTTAAAAGGATGAAACAAGAATTAGGTGCCGGCAGTATAAAGGTAATTGCCACCGGCGGTATAGCGGAAATGATTGCTAAAGATACGGAGACAATTGATGAGGTTGATAAGCTCCTAACTATAGATGGCCTCAGAATGATTTATGAGAGAAATCATCTGGAAAGAAGTCTATAAGTGGGCGAGTGAGCGAGTGGGCGAGAAAAAACCTTAACCTATCTTGTGCCAGACGCGTAATTTTTGCCTAAAGGAATTTATGGCCACTGGGCAATGGATACAAAAAAGCTGCCAAAATTACCAGTCATTAGTTACTTAATCACTAAGCGCCCACGATTATACGAAACTACGAAAAGGCGTAATCGCCGTAGGCGATTATTGAGGGTGTAATTAAATGCAGATAGGTAATATAGCTGTAGATAATCCGGTAGTTTTGGCACCCATGGCGGGAGTTACCGATAAGGCTTTTCGGATATTAGTTAAAGAACAGGGCTGTGGTTTGATCTATACGGAAATGGTCAGCGCCAAAGCTCTTACTTATCGTAATGAACGGACTTTTGAACTAATTAATTTAGAGGATGAATTACCTCCCATCAGTGTGCAAATTTTTGGGTCGGAACCTTCAATAATGGCCGAAGGTGCTAAAATCGTTGAAGAACATGGTGCAAATATAATTGATATTAATATGGGCTGTCCTGTACCTAAGGTAGTTAAAAATTTAGAAGGCTCAGCCCTGATGCTTGATTCTGAGCTGGCCTATACCATTGTTGAAAAAGTAGTACAAAGTGTAAAAGTGCCAGTGACAGTAAAAATACGCAAGGGTTGGGATGGGGATAAAATCAATGCCGTAGAGTTCGCTAAAAGGATGGAGGCTGCCGGTGCTTCCTTAATAGCTGTTCACGGTCGTACCCGATGTCAGATGTACTCGGGTACTGCCGATTGGAATATTATCAAAGCTGTAAAAGAAGCAGTAAAAGTCCCTGTAATTGGCAATGGGGATATTTTCTCCGCAAAAGACGCTCTGCGGATGTTTAAAGAAACAGGATGTGATGCAGTAATGGTGGGACGGGGAGCTATGGGCAACCCCTGGCTTTTCGCTCAGATAACTACCTTAATATCGAAAGGGGAAGAAATACCGCCTCCTTCACTTGCAGACAGGATTTTAATGGCTATAAAACATGCGGAATTTAGTGTCAAATATAAAGCGGAGAAAATAGCTATAAAAGAGATGAGAAAACATATTGGTTGGTATTTTAAGGGTTTGCCCCATGGAGCTAGAATGCGAGATACAGTAAATAAAATGAGCACCTTAGACGACTTAAAAGAGTTGCTATATAGATATCTAGATCAATCCGGTTCCTAAGTGGAGCCGGTTTTTTAGTTAGTAAAAAAAGAATTATTTTAACCACGGGCCCCTTCGGGGCACACGGATATACACGATAATCTTTTCTGCGAATTTTTCACTGGTCACCGGACATCTGTCGCGAAAATTGTTTATTTGTACTTAATGTTTTGACGAAAAATTAACTTAAAGTGCATAAATTGCAAATTGTTGGCAATACTACTAACAAATCCAATAAAATGAGGAGGTATTTTTATTAGTATGGAGATTCAAACCTTATTAGAAAAAACCAGAGTAATGCATCAATTGTTACAAAAAGCAGCCAGTAATGTCCTAGACTTTGAAGCTATTGCCAACGAATTAAGGGATGTTATAACCAGTAATGTCTACATAGTAGGTAGAAAAGGTAGAATATTAGGGCAATCTGAAGTTGAAGTTGATAGTCTATTTGGACCTGAAGATTTAGAAGGAAGACAATTTTCCGAGAAATGTACTCAGTGGATATTTGGCTATACTCAAACAGAAGTAAATGTTAAGAAGGAAAGCTATTATGTGATTTTAGCTCCAATCCTAAGTAGTGGTGAAAGATTGGGTACCTTAGTTTATGCCCGGAGAGGACAGGCCTTTAGCCCGGGTGAAGTAATTCTTTCAGAGTATGGTTCTTCAGTGGCAGGAATGCAGATTATGCGTATTGTAAACCAAAAGATTGAATCTGAAGCCCGCAAGAAAACTGTTGTTCAGTTAGCATTGGAGGTCTTGTCTTACTCGGAACTGGAAGCAGTAAAATATATTTTCAATGAAATAGAAGGTAGTGAGGGCTTCTTAGTAGCAAGTAAGCTGGCTGAGCAGTATAAGCTAACCCGTTCAGTGATCGTCAATGCTTTAAGAAAGCTAGAAAGTGCCGGAGTAATTGATGCCCGTTCATTAGGAATGAAAGGGACATATATTAAGGTCTTGAATGAGTATCTCTACGAAGAACTAGCCCAAATATAATAAGAAAAGTGGGCGAGTGGGCAAGTGGGCAAGTGGGCGAGTGGGCGAGTGGGCGAGTGGGCGAGTAAATCGCCGCTGCGTCTACTAGTCCACTCGCTTTAGTTTTTGTGACTTGTGACTATGAAAGCCTAGCTTTTTTGATGTGCGATCGTGCTACCGTGCCATCGACTAAGTGAATTAGCTACCGGGCTATATTCTTCTAGTGACGATTACGTCATGTGGGTCTGGTGACTTATGACTAGTATTGCATTTATAATCGGAAATCTTAATCTAGCCCATATTTTTAGGTTTGTACTCGCTCACTCGCCCACTAATAGACTACCTAATTCCAGCAGCAAAGGTAATTCCATAGATAAACTTTGCTCCGCCTTGATGTAAAGTCTTGGCGCATTCCAAAAGTGTTGTCCCTGTGGTCAAGGTATCATCTGTTAGAAGAATAGACTTCCCCTTGATATCAAATCTATTATCAATTCTAAAAGCATCTAAGAGGTTAGTTCGGCGCTGGTAAAGATCAAGACCAGTCTGATGAGGAGTATCCAGCTGTCTAATTAGTAGCTGGTCATTATAATGGATACCAGTCCGTAGAGCCAACTCCTTAGCAATTAAAGCAGATTGATTAAAACCTCTTTCTCTGAAACGGTTTTTATGTAAGGGAACGGGAATTAATAAGTCAATAGGCTCCGTAGTAAATACATCAATCATTAATTCCGCCAGTACTGGAATCAGCCATCCCTGCTTCCGAAATTTTAGCAGATGGAGTATTTCCCGATATTCTTCCTTATAGGGTACAGCTGCACTATTTGAATAAATGAATTCAGGCCAAGATCTACAGTTGTTACAGACTTTTGCACGACTGCCAAAGGAACCGCAGCGCTTACACTGTCCGGCTGCTTGCCTGAATTTATTTAATTTTTCTTTGCATTGTGCACATACCATTAGCTTATCTTGTTTGCTTTTACACAGGGGACAGATACGGGGTGTAGGAAATATAAGCTCTGAAATTATGGAAAGAATGGACAAAGGGATAAACCTCCTCTCTATTTAACCACGGGTCCCTCTGGGACACACGGATACACACGGTTAAGAATTAAAATCCTTAATTTCAATACGCTCTTATAAATAAATTTAGCAGAAAATTTTGGTTATTAATATATTTAAATTTATGATCAAGTATTTGCTTGGCTATATTATGATAAAAATTTTTTTAACCGTGTTACTCCGTGTGCCCCGAAGGGGCCCGTGGTTTAAATTTATTTTTTCGCGCCCACTTGCTCACGAGCCCACGAATAGACGTTTATATGTTTAATTTCCTCCTTTTCCGGTTAAGTTAATAGTAACACTGGGTTTTCAGGAGGGATTGATATGACTCGGATGAACTTAAAAGAAATGCATGAGAGGTTAATGTTATATAAGATGGTTCGGCAGGTAGTAGAAAAAAGCAGAACCAATTCTAGCTGGGAAGAGTGTGGTCAATCCCCTTGGCTATGTAATGTCTGCGAAGATAGTAATACCATAAATAATCTGGATTTCCTGCATTGATTTTATTTTTGTAAATTCCTTATAAGGGAAATCTTGAAGGAATAATTCGGAATAGGTCGAATATATGGTGTAAAGGGGGAGATGTAATGGATTTGCGCAACTGTCCGGATTGTGGGAAGGTTTTCGTATACAACACTGTAAACATGTGTCCAGACTGTCGAAAAGAGGAAGAGCAGGAATTTATAAAAGTTAAGGAGTATCTTTATAAAAATCCTAAAATAGGTGCTTATGATTTGTCTGAGGCAACAGAGGTTGATGAAGGGAAGATTGTCCGCTGGGTCAGGGAAGGCCGTATTCAGGGGAAAAGTTTTCCAGGGATAGTAATACCATGTGATCGGTGTGGTAAACCCATACCAGAGGGCAGATACTGTGGGTCATGCTCCAATGAATTAGCCCGAGGTTTTTCTAATGCAACTAAACAGGCAGAAGAACCCTCTGTGAATATAAAAGCAAAATTTCATACTCAAAGGTAAACTTACCCTAAAGATTTCTTTTCACCTACCGATATATATGGTAGGTGATTTATATTTTAAGGTGGTGTTTAACAATGAAAATTTATAATGTGCCGGGAGTTTTAAATGCATATAATCAGAAAAAGGTTCAGGCAAGTTCTAAAGTGCAAAATGTAGAAGTTAAAAGGGATGAAATGCGAGTTTCTAGCGAAGCCCAAATTATGAGTAAAATCCTGCAGACCGCTAAAAACGCACCAGAAATTCGAGAAGAAAAGGTAAATGAAATTAGAAATGCAATCAAGCAGGGTACTTATAATGTTTCTACAGAAGATGTAGCGGAGAAGATGCTAAATGGTATCCTTTTTGATAAAAAAGGGTAAGCGTCTATCTCTTCGTCTTAACGTCTACTCGTCTTTAATTGGGGCGAGTGGGTGAGAAAACATAAATTTGAACCACGGGTCCCTTCTGGACACACGGATACAATTAATAATAAAGGTTAAGGCTGAGGTTAAGAAAATGCTAAACCTAAGTCTATTTCACTGTTTCACTATTTCACTAACAAATGGTGGTGATGATTATGGAAGCATTAGTGTCTGTTTTAAAAGGGCAGGTAAAAGAGTATAGGTCTCTTATAGAGTTGGCGAAAAGGAAACAAGAAGTCCTTATTGGAAATGATATTAGAGAGTTAGACAAATTGAATAAAGAGGAACAAAATATAATCATTGGTGTTGCTAAGCTAGAAAGCAAAAGATTAGAAATAATAAAAGACCTTTCCGAGGTTTTTGGTTCCGCTATTTCTAGCTATACTTTAAAAGAAATGGCTGAACAAGCACCGGAGCCATTTCAAGGGCAGCTTAACAATGTCTGTCAAGAGCTAAATGAAGTAGTAGAAGATCTTAATATAATTAATCAAGGGAACTCTAGCCTAATTGAACAGGCTTTAAAAATAGTTAATTTTACCATTAGTACAATAGCGCAGTCTGAGCGGGAAGTAATCTATCCGGAAAAAGAAGCTAAGTCTACTAAACCAATTAGCCGAATATTTGATTCGAAAGCGTAATAGAACGTTAATTCGTTTATTCGTGGGCGAGTGGGCGCGAAAATGATATGAGGTTAATATTATGTATAAAAATTATAGTGATTTACAAGTTTGGCAAAAGGCGCATGAGCTAGTAAAGGATATTTATGCAATAAACTTTAAGTTTAAGTATGATGAAAAATATGCGTTGCATTCTCAACTGAGACGAGCAGTGATATCTGTTCCGGCAAATATTGCAGAAGGTGTTGCTAGACAACATAATAAAGAATTCGTGCAGTTTTTATTTATAGCAAAAGGTTCACTAAGTGAAACCAGCTATTATTTACAATTTTGTTATGAACAAAAATATATCTCCAAGGATGATTTTGAAAAATTACATGATAAATGTGATCATATCGATAGGATGCTAGGCAGCCTGATTAGTAAAATAAAAGCTGATTTTTAAAAACGCGCCCACGGGCCCACGCGCCCACGAGTAGACGTTTTTACCAGAAAGTGAGGCGAAAAGTGCATGCGCACAACCTTTTTTGGTTTAAATATCGGAGCAAAGGGTCTGGCTGCTCAGCAGCGGGCCTTAGATGTAACGGGCCATAATATTGCTAATGCCAATACTGTGGGTTACACCAGGCAGGATATTGTTATGCAGTCAGATACACCTGTTAAAACTTCTAGTGGCTTTGTTGGAACAGGGGTAAAGGTTACTGATATCAGGCGTATGCGGGATAATTACTTGGATTTGCAATACCGTACAGAAAACAAATTTATGGGGTATTGGAACTTTAAGGATAATACACTACAGAAAATAGAGTTAATTATAAATGAACCTTCTGATGGAGGTTTAAGGACCACTATGGATAGATTCTGGGGTGCCTGGGAAGACCTGAGCCGCAAGCCGGAGAGCTCAGCTGTTAGGACGACTGTAATTGAGACAGGACAAGCGGTTGTTGAGACCTTCAATCATATGGACAGGCAGTTTAGTGAATTAAGAGATGATATTGATAACTCGATAAATGTTAACATACGAGAAGTCAATTCTATAGCATTACAGGTTAGGGATTTAAATTACCAAATATTAAAAGGAGAAGCTCAAGGTCCTAAAGCCAATGATTTAAGGGACAAACGGGACCTTTTATTAGATCAAATGGCGGAGATAATTGATATAGAGGTTATTGAAGATAAATGGGGCTCTACTACCATTACAATTGGGGGGCGTGCAATAGTAGCCGGTAATGTAATAAACGAAGTAGCAAGTAGGCCAGATGCGGAAAATGATGCTTTAACAAAAATTCTTTGGGCAGATGGGACAGAGGTCAATATCAGAAGCGGTCAGCTTAAGGGTATGCTTGAGGCTAGGGACGAGATAGTAGTAGATTTTATGGATAAGCTGGATAAAATGGCTTATAGCTTTGCCCTAAAACTAAATGAAGTCCACAGTCAGGGCTTTCATATTGCAGAAAATGTAGCGATTTTGAATAACTATCAGGGCTATACCCATGGAGTTAAGCTAGATGCTTCTTCTCAGATATCAATTAATGGCAGCAATAATATCCTTTCCTTCAAAATCGATGGCAATGCCACTGCGGTAAATATTACACTAGATACTGGAAATTACAACACAGATGACCTAGTGACTGAGATAAATACACAGTTAGAAGAGGGTTCCCATACAGTTAAGGCCTATAATGTTAATGGCGCTATTCGGTTAGTGAGCACTACCGTTGGCGATGATACCAAGAGTAAAATCAGCAGTGTTGCCATAGATTATTCGGAAAGTGACAATGCTGCCAATACCTTAGGGTTTTATGCGACTGCCTCAGCAGGGCAGGAGGCTGAATTCCAAGGAAAAGCGGTTTCCTTCTTTACGGTAACCGACGAGCTCTCTGGGTTCTCTGCTGCCAATATAACTATAAATAAGGATGTAAAAAATCAGGTGGCCTTACTAGCTGTAGCTGTCAATGCCCCTTACAACGGCGTCGAGGACATTAAGGGGGATGGAGGCAATTCTCTAAATATCGCAATGTTAAAATATGATAACTCTATGATTGATGGTGCTACCTTTGATGATTATTACCGCTCCGAAACAGCCAAACTGGGTATCAAAGCCAGGGAAGCTACCCGCATGGTAGAAAACCAAGGCTTATTAATAAATCAATTGGAAAATAAACGGGAAATGGTTATGGGTGTTTCCTTGGATGAAGAAATGACAAACATGATTCGCTTCCAACATGCCTACAACTCCGCCGCAAGATATATAACAGCCGTAGACCAAATGCTGGATACCTTGATAAATAGAGTTGGACTAGCTGGAAGATGAATAAGATAGTGGAAAAGTGAAACAGTGGAATAGTGAAAGAGAAAAAGAGAAAGATGAAAGAATGGTAAATTAAACTGTAAAAGTATTGGAGAAGTATAGTGTATAAGAATTTTAGAGATTTTAAAGTTTGGGAAAAGTCCCATGATTTAGTTAAAGATACTTATAATTCTAGATTTAACTTTGATGGTGGCGAGAAGTATGGATTAAATTCTCAAATTAGACGAGCTGCTGTTTCCATTCCAGCCAATATTGCCGAAGGGTGCGAAAGAAGAAACAACAAAGAATTCGTTCAGTTTCTATATATAGCTAAAGGTTCATTAAGCGAACTTAGGTATTATCTTTTATTATGTTCTGAACTACATTTTTTATCTGAAGTAGATTTTAAAAGGTTAAATGATAAATGTGAACAGGTTAATAAAATGTTATCCTCCCTTATATCTAAAATACCAGTCTAAAGGGTTTTACTTTTCCACTATTTCACTGTTCCACTTTTTCACTTGACCAAACAAGGAGGCTCCAAAGTCATGCGCGTTACTCAAGGTGTTATAATAAAAAACATGCTGCGGAATTACAGCGACGGAATGAGTAAAATGGATAAACTGACTATCCAGATGTCCACGGGTAAAACAATTAATAAGCCTTCTGATGACCCTGCAGGTCTGGTTACTGCTTTAAGGATGCGGACCAAGCTCCACCAAAATGAGCAGTTTAAGAAAAATGTAGGTGATGCTATTTCTTGGATGGAAGGGGCAGAAAGCACATTTAATTCCATGACAAATTTGCTCCAAAGGGCCCGAGAGCTAACAGTGAAGGGTGCCAATGGAACAAATGATGATAATGCTCTTAAGGCTATTGCTGACGAGATTAAGCAGTTAAAGGATGAAATAGGGAATTTAGCAAATACAACCTTAGATGACAGATATATTTTCGGGGGAACTCGGACTATGGATAAGCCATATGACCCCACCACCGGTACTTGGATGGGTAATACAAATGGAGTGAGTTATGAGATAAGTGAAAACATCAAAATGCAGGTTAATTTTGACGGGAAGGTTTTCGGTGTTAATTCCAATAATGATCCAGATATGTTTGCTACACTAGAGAAGATAGCAAATGACTTAGAAGCCGGTAATTTCTCCGAATTATCTGGTTCCGATTTAGAGGACTTAGATAAACATATTAATAATCTCCTTGGTGTTCGTTCCGAAGCAGGTGCTAAGCTGAATAGGTTAGAATTGGTGGAAACACGATTAGATGACATGGAGTTAAACTATACGAAAATATTAAGTGATAATGAGGATGTAGATATGGCCAAATTAATAATTGACTTAAAAAATCAGGAAAATGTCTATCGAGCCTCTTTGGCGGCCGGAGCAAGGATAATTCAGCCCTCTTTAGCGGATTTTCTAAGATAAATCACTTATTTAGCCACGGATGACACGGTTCTTTTAAGGTTAAGGCTGAGGCTAAGGCTGAGATTAAGGTTAAGGTTTGAGATTAATATTAAGAATTCGCTTCGCTAGATTAAGGTTTTTAATAATCTCTTCCTGTCATCGCGAGCGTAGCGTGGCGATCTCCGACTAAAAATAGTAACTCTAATGAAGTATTATCGATAGATGAATAGACGTATTGACGAGTCGGCGATTCGACGAAAACGGGTGATATTATGTCATTGCAAGTAAGAACTACCCCTGGTCTTATTGGGATTAATACAGTAAAAGGTAGGCTAAATGTTGAGCTCCCGAAGAGTAGGATTGAGATTAGTCAGCCTAAGGCTGAAATGAGGATTAATAGCCAGCTGCCTAGGGTAATTATTGATCAATATCAATGCTTTGCAGAAGCTGGATTAAAGAATTATTCTGATTTAACGAAGGATAATGGTCAATGGGCCTCTAAATGCCTTATGGAGCGAATAGCTAGGTATAATCAAGAAGGGGATATGCTAGCAAGGATTGAAAAAGGGAGTAACCCTATACCGATGATAGCTGAGAACACTTTTCCTACTTATGATTTTAATATCGATTTTATCCCTAAAAGCAAACCCAAGATAGCTGTAACCGGACACATCAATATTGATTGGGATATAAAAACGCCAATAATAAACTATGAAGTTCGAAATCCGATTTTCCAATATGAACATGGAAAAGTAGAAATTTCAATGAGGCAGTGGCCGAGTATTGAGATAAGACACATAGATGAGCAATATTAACCACGGGCTCCTACGTAATTAAGGTTAAGGCTGAGGCTAAGGTTGAGGCTAAGGTTGAGATTAAGATAAGATTAAGATTTCGCTTCGCTAGATAAGGAATTTATAAAATCTAATAGTTATTGTTAGTCTTTTATTTTTTCTTAACCTTAACATAGCGAACGGAGGGAGCGAAACCTTAGCCTAATAAAGACCCGTGGTACCAAATATAACCCAAAGAGGTGACTACCTTTGCTAATAAATACCAGAGATTTTGGTGGGATAGAAGTACAGGAAGAAAAAATAATCCATTTCCCTTATGGCATTATCGCTTTTGAAGAAATGAAGCGGTTTTTTATTATTGAAAGCGGGCAGGAGGATTTACCCTTTTGCTGGCTGCAGTCCGTGGATGAGGGTGACCTAGCTTTTGTTTTACTTAATCCCTTTTTATTTAAAAAAGACTATGAATTAGAAATCCCTGATGGTGTCGTAGAAGAGCTGGAAATAGAGACGGAAGAAGAAGTTGCAGTTTTCTCTATAATAGTTGTTCCTGAAGACATCAATAAAATTACAGCCAATCTTTTGGCACCGGTTATTATAAATACTAAAAGCTTTAAAGGGAAACAAATAATATTAAGTGATAAAAAGTATACTACCAAGCATTATATCCTAGAGGAACTAAAAAAAGCTAAAGGGGTAGTTCAAGATGCTTGTGCTAAGTAGAGGAAAAGATGAAAGTATTGTTATCGGAGATAATATTAAAATAACTGTGATAGATGTCCGCCCTGATGGCACCGTCCGCCTAGGCATTGATGCCCCCAAGGACGTGGAAATCCACAGGGAAGAGGTTTATCAGGCTATTCAAGAAGAAAATAGATTGGCAGCGAGTACAAGCTTCAAACTAGAGGGCTTGGGGCAGTTCTTTAAAAAGGAATAATATTTAACCACGGGTGCCTATCGGCACACACGGTTTAAAAAAATATTAATAAAGATACTAGGATAATATGCTATTTTAATTAACGACTGACAAGCTGTTTTTTCTTTGATATGATAGAGAAAAGAATATTGTAGGGGGTGGTGCATCGGTGTGACCGATAGGGAGTTATTGGAATTATTGGTTGAAAAAATGGGTAATGTAGAGAAAGAAATTGATGGAATAAAGCATTCCATATCAAAATTAGATAACAAAATACCAAATATGTATGTTGATAGTAGTGTTGAAGCTATGTATATATTAAGAAATTCTGTAAAAATTGACGACCAGATAAAGAATTTATCTAAGCAAGTAGAAGCAAACTCATTAGATTTGCAGGTAATCAAAAAAATTTTAGTTTAGTAATTGTTTTCACTGTTTCACTATTTCACCTTTCCACCAAATGAATGAGTAAACTTCTTTTCTGACAGAATATAGAACTGAAACAGAGCATAAGATAGTGGATCTCTATAAAAAAGTGGAGAATAATACAACTGATATTCAGGTAATTAAAAAAGCCATAGCTAAGTGATGATAATATGAGGACATATCCGGGGTAACGGGTGCGTCCTCTTTCCTTTTAGAATAAAGTGCATATTTTTAACCACGGATGCCTTGGCACACACGGATTAACACGGTTTTAAAATTTAAAGACCTCAAGACCTAAAAAATAACTTTAAAATCCAAACCGTGTGCATCCGTGTGTCACGAAGTGACCCGTGGTTTATATTTAATACTCTCGTTATTTTCTTTTAGCCCTTTCTGGACTCCGGTTACTGGTCACTGGGCACGAAACCCAATAAATTGTCCCCAAATATAAAAAAACGCTAAACTTTATAATTTTCCTACCGATAAATATATTGTAGAAACTTTCATCACTTTGCCGGTACTAGATATCGGCCGAATCTAAAGCTGGTAAGGGTGATGAGTTTATTTAAAAAAGCCCATGGATGGGCGAAAAAATTTCAAGGAGGAAATAATAATGAGAATCAATCACAACATTGCAGCTCTTAACACTTTTCGTCAGTTGTCAAGCAATAGTGTAAACGGAGCAAAGTCACTTGAAAGGCTTTCTTCCGGTTTAAGAATTAATAAAGCAGGCGATGATGCAGCAGGTCTTGCCATAAGTGAGAAAATGCGAGGTCAGATCAGAGGTTTAGATCAGGCATCAAGCAATGCACAGAACGGCATCTCACTGTTACAAACGGCTGAAGGTGCTTTAAATGAAACCCACAGCATACTCCAGAGGATGAGAGAACTTGCGGTTCAATCATCTACTGATACAAACACAAGTACTGACCGTGCAGAAATTCAGAAAGAAGTTGATCAGTTAGCGTCTGAAATTACAAGGATTGCCAATACTACAGAATTCAATACTCAGACGCTGTTAAACGGTGGAGTTAAATCTACTGGAGTTGGAGCTATGACCTTTCAAATCGGTGCAAATGCAGGTCAAAATCTTGGCCTCTCAATTAATGCAATGGATGCAAAGGCTTTAGGAGTATCTAGAGATGTAGCAACTGGACAACTTTCTGGTGCTACAAAAGTAACATCAACAACAATCAGTGGTACTTTAGGTACAGGAGTTACAAATGGAGCAGCTCTTACACTTTCTGCAGCCGTTTCTACACCCGGGACAGTTGCTACAGGTGGTGCTAATGGCGGTATTACATGGGCAACTGCAGATAACTCAATTACACTAAACGGGTGGACAATCAATGTTGTAGATGGAGCAGCTGCTGGAGCAGCAACGGTTAGTGGTGTAGATACAGTTGCAAAGTCCATTAACTTGGCTGTAAACGATGACAACGGTGATAACACCGCTGCAGCCGCAATTAATACAGCACTTAATGATGCACTTGCTGCAAACGGTATTAATGATGTCCAATTTGCAGTTACAGGCACTGTCACAGATAATTTATTTAATACAGATCAAGTGGTTACACTTGCTGGTGGAGCAGATGATATCGTTACATTGACACTAACTGGAGCAGCAGGTGCTGAAACAGTAGATGTTAATGGTAGAGCTACTTCTGCTTCCTTCACGGATGCAGCAAAGTATAAAGGTATAACAGTCGGTTTGGATGGTAATCTTTCATCCGGCGCAGCAGGGGCTGCAGCTACTACCGTAGCGGCTACCATCACTGTATCAGCAACATATTCATCAGAAGCTACATTTCTAAACAGTGCTAAAACTGCGGATGCAGTTGCCGCAGCAGGTATTGATGTCTCTTCTCAAAGTGCCGCAAACACAGCGATCACATCAATCCAAAGTGCTATTGAAACAGTCTCAAGCGAACGTTCTAAATTAGGTTCTCTGCAGAACAGGTTCGAACACACCATTGCTAACTTGGGTACTTCTTCTGAAAATCTCACCGCTGCTGAGTCCCGTATCCGTGATGTAGATATGGCTAAGGAAATGATGGAGTTCACAAAGAACAACATCCTCAGCCAGGCAGCTCAGGCAATGCTGGCTCAAGCTAACCAGCAGCCTCAAGGAGTACTTCAGTTATTAAGATAAGCAGTGAACCAATATGAAGGAATAGTCTATAGCACCATATGACTAAACACCAAGGGCCAGAGAAAAAATTCTCTGGCTCTTTTTGAACATAAATTATAGAGAAAACCCCTATTTACGCATAAAAATGAGGTGTAATAGTGAAAATTAATCCGAACATCATTAACAATCCCCCCCATACCAATAATAAAAACACAAAAAATCAGGAAAAAAGTAAAGAAATACCGATAGAAAAAGAAAGCCAATACATCCCTAACCAAGGGGAAGAAAAGAAGGTTACCTACGATAATCCCAAGGTTAACCAAACTGAGGTTAAAAGACTTAAGGAAGAAAGTGACAGGGCCCACAGTGGTCTGAGGAGAATGGTAGAGGAGCTTTTGAAAAGGCAGGGCATGACCTTTAATGATTTGGAGTTGGGGAAAGAAGTCATAGTTGATGAAATTGCCAGAAGTGAAGCCCAAGCCCTTATTGGAGAAGGGGGAGACTTAAGCCCAGAGAAGGTCAGTGATAGGATTGTAGAGTTTGCCAAGGCTATTTCTGGTGGAGATAAAGGGAAATTTGAAATACTCAAGTCGGCAATTGAAGAAGGCTTTAAGCAAGCGGCAGAGGTATTAGGGGGAGAACTGCCGGAGATTTCTCAAAAAACCTATGATCTTGTTATGGAAAAACTGAATTACTGGAAGGAAGAAGAGCAATAGAACAGGGATAGTTCTTGACGACTAGAGCAATTTGGTGATTAAGTAAAAGCCAACCGAAAAGGTTGGCTTTTATGGCTATTCTATATTTCTATCTGTTATCTTACGGGACTTAAATGGGCTATATCCGCTTCATGTTCTATAGAACGTAAGGATAAACGTTCTAGGAGCCTCTCTTGTTTTTTGTGGTTATCAAAACCTTTTTTTATATCACCCTTGATATAATTGATATTCTCGGCAAGGGAATGGAGTTGGGCAGTATTTTCCTCAGTGCGGTGCTCTAAAGCTAGCAAAAGATCTCTTTGCTCATCAGATTTCCCCTCAAGAATATCAACTTTTTCATTAAGCTTAGAAACATCAGATTTAAGCATTGAAACATCAGACTTAAGTACAGAAATATCAGACTTAAGTACAGAAATATCAGACTTAAGTACAGAAATATCAATCCTTATTTCTTTGACTTCCTCTAGGATTTTATTTAATATATGCTCCATGTATTAAGCCCCCCTTTTTAAACTTTAATTTTATTATATTATACCTTGTCCAAAGTTAATAGGATAAAAATACTAAATTTCAGTTAACTTCAACCGATATATAAAGTAAATAGAGTAGTAACGGAGGGTAAAAAATGAGGGTAGAAGGAGTAAGTCAAACAGTTCCCGTTAAAAGAGTGGAACCTGTTGGTAAACAAATCGGTAATAGTGATGCTAATATAAAAAATAATACAAATAAAGGACAAAACAGTGAGCAACAAAGAAATTCAGAGGAAGAAATAATTTCCGCAATTGAATCAGCCAATAAGCATTTTGAGATTTATGACAAAAGGCTGGAATTTTCAATTCATGAAAAAACTAAGGAAATCATGGTTAAGATTATCGACTCTAATACTGATGAAGTTATAAAGGAAATTCCCTCCCAAAAAATATTAGATATGATAGCCAATATGATGGAATTAGCAGGTTTATTGGTGGATGAAAAAGTCTAAGGTGGTGTTAGAAAGTGGATTTGCGAATAGGTGGAATTGCCTCCGGACTGGATACTCAGCAGATTATTAAGGACTTAATGCAAGCTGAACGGACCAAAGTTGACAAACTAGAGCAAAATAAGATGCTCCTTGAGTGGAAGCAGGAAATGTATAATGATCTGAATAAAGAGCTGGCTAATTTTATATTAGATAGCAAAAAAGAATTTGGCTTAAGTAAAACAACCTCTACGGGTTTATATGTTAATAGTTCGGTCAGCGGTCTGGATTGGGTAAGAAAAGCTACTGTATCGGACTCAAGTATTGCAAGCATAAGTGCTCGTGCTGATGCGGTGGAAGGTAGCTATAATGTTCATGTTGAGAGTTTAGCCTCTAATGCTAATGTAGCCAGCAATCAATCATTGGGTGAATTGGGTGTCCTTAAACAGCAGTTTACTCTAAATGATAGTGATGTCATAAAATTCACTATACATAGAATAGAAAATAATCAGGAAACTGTATCCCAAACCTTTGAATTCAGCGGTGATGATTTAAGCAATCTGACTATCCAAGATATAGCCAATCAAATAAATAGCTACCGTGATGCAGTGGGCAAAGATTTAGGTGTGAAAGCGGTTTATGATGCAAGTATTAACCGCTTTTTCCTGCAAAGCACTACAACGGGTGAAAGTAATGGCTTTAAAGTAACAGAAGATACTGGTGTGGAAAATGTAATTAACTTTATGACTGGGATAGATGGAGATAATAGTCCGACAAATATAGTTGGTCTCAAATTAGAAAGTGGGATAGCAAATAAAGGTACTGATGCTATTATTGATTTTGGCGGAGCATCAGGAATTCATCAGAGCTCAAATCAGTTTACTATCAACGGTATAAACTTTGACCTAAAGGCTAAAGGTGATACTACTGTACAGGTAGCAACAGATATTGATGGTGTTTATGAAAAAATAAGTAATTTTGTCACAAAATATAATGAGCTAATAAGTAAATTCAGCGAAACATTGGGGGAAAAACGGTATAGGGATTACCTCCCTTTAACTAAAGAACAAAAGGATTCTATGTCTGAAAAAGAAATTGAATTATGGGAAGAGAAGGCCAAGAGCGGCTTGATTAAAGAAGATAAGATTATTGCCCAAACCCTCCAGACAATAAGAAGCGGTTTTTATGACAAAGTAGAAGGGGTTACTGGTATCTTCGATCAACTTACACAAATTGGCATTTCTACTGAGAGTTATTTTAATGCTAATGGCGGACAGCTAGTCATAAATGAAAGCAAACTAAAAACGGCTATCAGGGATAATGTGGACGGAGTTCTTGACCTTTTATTCAAAGAACCGGAAGGTGACCTCAAATCTAAAACAGAAAGTAGTATGACTGCCTCGGAATTAAAAGAGAAACGCAGCCAGAGCGGTCTTATCAGACGGCTATTTGATAACATGGTAGTTGGTATGAAAGACATAGTCTCTAAAGCCGGTGCCGGGAGTAATGCTGATTTATATCGTAATGTCAACTCAAGTATAATGATTGACTTTGTTACAAATTATGGCAGCATAAGTATCCTAGATAAGGATGCAAATGGTTTAAATAAACGGATAGCTCAGATGAATGACTATCTTATTAGAACAGAGGATCGCTATTGGAAGCAATTTACCGCAATGGAAACAGCCCTGCAGCGGATGAATTCCCAAAGCTCGTGGCTCATGCAGCAATTCGGAGGAGGAGAATAAAAGTTCAAGGTTAAGGTTTCGCTTCGCTAGGTTGAGGTTGAGAAAATACTTGAATTATTTTTAACCTTAACCTTAACCTTAACCTTAACCTTAACCTCAATTATTAGGGATGGGTTGTGATGAAATGGAAGACAAGCTAGCATTATTAAAAAATAAAAAAATTGAATATCTTAAGCATATATTTGAGTTAACCTCAAAGCAGAGACAAGCATTGGTAATTGAGGATATAGAAAGCTTTCAGCTATTGATTAATGAGAAGCAGCTGTATATGAATAAAATTAATCAGTTGGATAAGGAACTATATCAGTTAGAGGAAGGATATCAAGAGGAAATTAGTGAAAGCTGTCGAGGGATACTTTCAACTATTATAGAGGCAGACAGCGAAAACAGGATAATGGCGACTAAAATCTTCGAGGCAATTAAGGAGAAAATCGGCAAGGTGCGCCAAGGAAAAAAGGTGCATAATGCTTATAATCCCTCTCTTTTCAACACAGCCTTCTTTAATAAAGCAAGGTGAGCGCGTCTAAGAAGACTATGGTTTATATTATAGTCGATAGTCAATAGTATATCGGTCTTAGTCTTAATCTAGCGAAGCAAAATCTTAACCTTAACCTCATTATTTATTAACCGTGTATATCCGTGTGCCCCGTAGGGGCCCGTGGTTACAAAATATCTATTTCTAGTCACCAACATAAAAGGAGTGATTTTTTGTGGCATTAGCTCAAAACCCGTACGCCCAGTATAAACAGCAGGCTGTTACTACCGCTGGACCGGAAAAACTTTTGATTATGCTTTTTGATGGAGCTATTCGCTTTGCCGGTCAAGCCAGAAAGGCTATTGAAGATAAGGATATTGAAAAGAGTAACAATTATCTTATGAGATGCCAGGACATTGTTTTTGAGTTGATAGGCTCTTTAAATATGGATTTTGAAATTTCCCATTCTCTTTTGCCAATGTATGAGTATATAAATTATAATCTGCAACAGGCTAATATTCAGAAGGATTTAAAATATCTTGATGAAGCTGAAATTTATTTAAGGGAATTTAGGGAGATCTGGATACAGACAGCTAAGCTGGTCAAAAACCCTCAGTCAAATCAATCTGGTGGTGATGAAAAAGGTGAATACAAATAAGCTTCTAGTCCCTGTACTGCAGTCTATGGCTGACGGTTATAAGAGACAGTTAGTTAAATATAAAGTTATGTTAAAACTAGCTGAGAAGCAAAAGGAATATGAAGAAGCAGAAAATATGCATAAATTAGAGGAGGTTATCCAAGCTCGCCAGGTCCTTATTAAGAAATTAGATGAAATGAACAATAAGCTTAAGCCTCTTAGGGATGATATTATGAATATTTTAGGCTTAAAGGAATTTTCCAGTACAGCCTTATTGGAAGCAATACCTATTGAGGCAACCCAAGATTTAGCGGAAACATTAAGCCAATTAGGTGAAGTTTTATATGCTATTAAAGAATTAGATCAGATAAATGAAAAAATGCTCCGGGAAAAGCTATCCCAGGTTAACACTAAATTGGATGTAGTACAACAAAAAAGTCTAGCCCAAAAAGCTTATAAAAAGAAGATACTTGAATCAACATCGGAATATATTGATAAAAATAAATAGAAAATTGGCGCTTTTAGAGCGCCGATTTTTTATTTTTCGACACGTATAAAGAACATGTTGATAAAGCAAGAAGAATTTAAGAGGCTTAAATTAATAAATCCACAAGGAAACAGCCTTGTTTTGCAAGTTATCCTCAGACTTATCCACATTATCCACAGGAATGCTGTCCACAACGGGGGAAAAATTAAAATATTTTTCGACAAATATTTTTAGCGAAAATGGTGGAAAGAATAATGATAAGAATACTTTTTAGTTTTCTAAAAAACAAAAGAGTCGGGGAGAGGAAATGTTAAGATTATATGTTGAACCCATGACAAGTATTCATAGCTTTTGTCTAATTGTAGTTAAAAAAATATTTTTACTGTGTAAAAAGGCTATATATAAAAGGCAATATAAGGTATTGATTAAATATACGGGAAAAAGTATAATTATTTAAGTTAGAAAAGGGAAATTGTTTTTATTAAAGGGGAGGAAATATAAATGAAAAATTTCTTTAAATTGTCATTAATAGCTTTACTTATGATCGCTTTAGTATCTTTTGCTGGCTGTGCTACAAAGGTGGAGCCAAAAGCAGAGGCTCCCAAAGCAGAGACTCCGAAAGAAGAACCTAAGGAAGAGGTTGTTTATAAAGTAGGTACAGAGCCTACCTTCCCACCATTTGAGATGACCAATGATAAAAATGAGATTATTGGCTTTGACATTGATTTAATCAGGGCTATTGCTGAGGATCAAGGGTTTAAAGTTGAAATTCAACAGCTAGGTTTTGATGGACTTGTATTAGCTGTACAATCAGGTAATATTAGTATTGCTGCTTCTGGTATGTCCATTACTCCCGAACGTCAGGAACAAGTTGATTTTAGTGAACCTTATATTGATGCTGGTTTAGCTATCGCGGTAGCTGGAAATAATGAAATAATTAAAGGTGAAGCGGATTTAAAAGGTAAATCAGTGGCTGTACAAATCGGGACAACAGGTGCTAAAAAGGCTGAAGAACTTAAAAATGCCGGCATAATTAAATCCATTAAAAGTATTCCCACTGTTGATGTAGTTATGATGGAACTAATGAACGGTGGTGTGGATGCAGTCATAAATGACTTGCCTGTTACCGAAGCCTATATCGCTAAACAGCCTGGTAAAATTAAAATTGTGGGCGATGTTTTAGAGAGTGATTCCTATGGTTTTGCCGTAAGAAAAGGGAATACAGAATTACTGGAAAAAATTAATACAGGACTAAAGAATGTAGTGGAAAATGGTAAATACACAGAAATTCAGAAAAAATATTTTGGCGAGTAGAAATACGAATGCGTAACACCATGTGTTACGCATTCGTTTTAGGTGCAGCCCTTCGTTAAGTCACTATTGACCATTGACTTATCCTCTAGTCAGTCACTATTTAACAGTCATTATTTTTAAGGTAGGTGGAAAATGTGGAGCATTTAATCAAAGTACTGCCTCAGCTCTTACGAGGGGCTGTCATAACGGTAGAGATCACTTCTTTATCAGTATTTTTTGGCATGCTTATTGGTTTATTCATGGGTTTGGGTAAATTATCAAAAAACCCACTTTTTAAATTACCTGCTGTAATTTACGTGGATTTTATCCGAGGTACGCCATTATTTGTGCAAATTTTATTATTTTACTACGGTATTCCGAATTTAGTTTTTCAGTATACGGGAAATCCTTTTAACATTGAACCCATGATTGCTGCTGTAGTTGTTTGCAGTTTAAACAGTGGAGCATATGTAGCAGAAATATTTAGAGCAGGAATTCAATCTATTGAAAGGGGACAAATGGAGGCAGCCCGCTCTTTGGGGATGAATCATTCACAGGCAATGCGGTATATAATTTTACCTCAGGCGTTTAAGAGAATAGTGCCCCCTCTTGGCAACGAATTCATTGTTCTTTTAAAAGATACTTCTCTGTTAGCTGTTATCGGGGTTATAGAATTAACACAGAGTGGACGGTTGTACGTTGCATCAACTTACGCTGCTTTCCCCGCCTATATTGGTGTTGCTTTAGTTTATCTTGTTATGACATTGAGTATCTCCCGGTTAGTAGACTGGACAGAAAGGAGGCTGGGTGTAAGTGATCGTCGTGAATAATCTTGTAAAAAACTTTGGCAGTTTAGAGGTCTTAAAAGGCATCTCGGAAAGAGTAAAGCCTCAGGAAGTTGTCTGTATTATCGGACCTTCTGGTTCGGGAAAAAGTACCTTTCTGCGCTGTTTAAATTTATTAGAAACACCCACTTCCGGAGATATTACCATTGACGGAAAAAGTATTACTGATCCAAAAAATGATATTAACAAGATTCGGGAAGAAGTAGGTATGGTTTTTCAGAGATTCAATCTTTTTCCCCACATGACAACTTTGCAAAATATTACTCTGGCTCCGATGAAAGTAAAGGGTCTAAGTCAAAAGGAAGCAGAAGAAAGGGCACATAATTTATTAATCAAAGTTGGCCTAACTGATAAAGCTCATGTATACCCTGATTCATTATCGGGAGGACAACAACAGCGAGTGGCTATTGCCAGAGCCTTAGCTATGTATCCTAAGATTATGCTTTTTGATGAGCCGACCTCATCTCTTGATCCGGAAATGGTTGGTGAGGTCTTAGCAGTAATGAAGGACCTTGCTGGTGAAGGTATGACTATGGTTGTTGTGACCCACGAGATGGGCTTCGCCCGGGAAGTGGGGGACAGGGTACTGTTTATTGATGAAGGAATAATTGTAGAACAAGGCACGCCAGCGCAAATCTTCAGCGATGCACAAAATGAAAGAACGCGGGCTTTCTTAAGTAAAATCTTATAAACAATAATTTAGCCACAGATACACACAGATGGTTATTAAATTACTTTAGTTTGGTTTTAAAAATCATTGTTCATCAGTGTTCATCCGTGGCTTAAAAAAAAGTATAACCCCAGAGCTCGCTCCGAGGTTATACTTTTTTTAAGCCTTATATATATCTACAATATAATTATTCGATATTTAAAGCTTATTAACGTTGGCTGCTTGAGGTCCTCTAGCACCATCAACAACGTCAAAACTTACCGCTTGACCTTCGTCTAAGGTTTTGAAACCTTCTGTTAAGATAGCAGAGAAATGAACGAATACATCTTTTCCGTCTTCTCCTTCAATAAAACCATAACCTTTTTCCGCGTTAAACCATTTAACTTTACCTTGCATTTAAAAAATCCTTCCCTTCATAAATAAACTGTAAGTATAAATTTTACTTACTTTATGATTATATACTTTTTTTATAAAATTAGCAACTTATTAGGAAATTAAATTTTTATTAGCCAAATTCTGGCTCAATTAAGCCATAATTACCATCTTTTCTCCGATAGACAACATTTACCTCATCAGTTTCTGCATTTAAAAATACAAAAAAGTTATGTCCTAAAAGATCCATCTGCAAAATTGCCTCTTCTTCTGGCATTGGCTTTAGGGCAAAGTGTTTTGTTCTGACAACCCTTGGCTCCTGTTGTTCATCGGGCACAAAATTACCATTAGGCACTAAATCTAATACCGATAAGGTTTTTATCTTGCGATTTATACGGGTTTTATATTTACGAACCTGTCTTTCTAATTTATCCACAACATTATCGATGGAATTATACATATCAGTAGTTTCTTCTTCACCTCGTAATATATAACCATCAATAGGTATTGTTACTTCAATCCGATGTAGCTCCCTCTCAACCACCAGAGTAACAGTTGCCTCTCTTAACTCCCCCTCGAAGTATTTTTCAATTTTACTGACTTTCTTTTCGACGTACTCTTTTAGCGCTGGTGTAACCTCAAAATTTTTGCCCTTTACTATAATTTTCATAATACCAGCTCCCTTCTAGGTACTTTGTTATAAATATTCCATAGAAGTCTAAAATATCCTTCTATGGAACGATTTCCATAATTTACAGCTTGACTATTTATTAGTTGCAATAATAAAGAATGACTTGCAACATTTAACTTATTTTTACCCAAAAATCATAAAGAGTAAACAAAAAAAAATAAAATTTTAAAATAGTTATCTGCTAGTAGTCAATAGTATATATATGTGATTTTATTAGCATTTATAGATGTGGTTATGATAAAATGACAGTTAAGGACTTTGTATCAATAATGCACAAATATTTGATTACTCTATAATGCAAAAACGTTCAGTTAGGAGTGAAATATGGATGGTATTTGGGTTTTTAAAAAATTTATTAGATGATAATGCGAAAGAAATTAAGCGGCTACAGAAACCCGTAGATATTATTAACAGTCTGGAAAAAGACATGGAAAATCTCTCTGATGAGGAACTGCAAAATAAAACTGCTGAATTTAAAATGAGGTACAAAGAGGGTACAAGCCTGGATGATTTATTGCCGGAAGCTTTTGCTGTAGTAAGAGAAGCTTCTAAGCGGGTTCTCAAGATGCGGCATTTTGATGTCCAACTGATGGGGGGCGTGGTCCTTCACCAGGGGCGGATTGCCGAAATGAAAACTGGAGAAGGCAAAACCCTGGTTGCTACTTTACCTGCCTACCTTAATGCTCTAACCGGTAAAGGAGTGCATGTTATTACGGTTAACGATTATCTGGCAAAACGGGATAGTGAATGGATGGGGCAGCTATACACGTTTTTAGGGCTTGAGGTAGGCCTAATTGTTCACGGTCTTGATTATAATGAACGGACCCAGGCCTATGCTGCAGATATTACCTATGGAACAAATAATGAATTTGGCTTTGATTACCTTAGAGATAATATGGTTATGTATAAAGAAAATATGGTGCAGCGGGACCTGCACTACACAATTATTGATGAAGTAGATAGCATCCTGGTTGATGAGGCTAGAACACCTTTAATAATTTCCGGATCAGCGGATAAGCCTACGGAATTGTACAAAATGGTTGCTAAAGTTATACCTAGACTTAAAAATGAAGACGATTTTACTATTGATGAAAAGCAAAACCTGGTTACCTTAACAGATGCAGGAATTATTAGGGTGGAGAAAATGTTGGGTATCGAAAACCTGGCAGATGAAAAAAATATGGAAATAACCCACCATGTTAATCAGGCTTTAAAAGCCCATACCTTAATGAAAAGAGACCGGGATTATGTTGTTAACGAAGGGGAAGTAATTATTGTTGACGAGTTTACCGGTCGTTTAATGTTCGGACGGCGCTATAGTGATGGTCTACATCAGGCTATCGAAGCAAAAGAAGGGGTAAAAATTGCAAGAGAATCCCAGACCTTGGCTACTATTACTTTCCAAAATTATTTCCGTATGTATAAAAAACTCAGTGGTATGACTGGTACAGCAAAAACAGAGGAAGATGAATTTATAAAAATTTATGGGATGGATGTTGTTGTCATCCCCACCAATCAGCATATGATCCGGGAGGATAAGCCAGATGTAATTTACCGCTCGGAGATGGGGAAATTTAATGCTGTGGTAGAGGAAATTATTGTTAGATATAATGAGAGTCAGCCGGTTTTGGTTGGTACAGTATCCATAGAAAAATCAGAGCTTTTAAGCAGCATCCTCACTCAGAGAGGTATTGTCCATCAGGTACTTAACGCTAAGTTCCATGAGCAGGAGGCAGAAATTGTTGCTCAAGCAGGGCAAAAAGGGATGGTAACCATCGCTACCAATATGGCAGGCCGAGGTACTGATATAGTTTTAGGACCAGGAGTGACGGATCTAGGAGGCTTAGCAATCATTGGTACTGAACGCCATGAAGCTCGACGGATAGATAATCAGCTGCGGGGAAGAAGTGGTCGGCAGGGAGATCCAGGTGTCACTCAGTTTTACATTTCATTAGAAGATGATTTAATGCGTTTGTTTGGCTCAGAGAACATTCTGGGACTTATGGATAAACTAGGAATGGATGACACTATTCCTATTGAAAATGGTATTATTTCCAAAGGAATAGAAAATGCCCAGAAGAGGGTGGAGGCCCGTAACTTTGATATCAGGAAACATGTTCTAGAATATGATGATGTTATGAACCAGCAGAGGGAAGTAATTTATTCTCAGCGGCGAAAGGTTCTAATAGGAGAAAACATCAAGGAAAGTATTTTGGATATGATAGAAAAGTTAGTAGCAAGAACTATTGACGGTTTTGCTGGTGAGATACCTTATCCGGAGGAATGGGATCTGCAAGGACTTTTAAATGCTGCAGAACAGAGCTTTTTACCCAATCATAGAATAACTGCTGAAAAGCTGGCAAATATGGAAGGAAATGAAGTTCGGGAATTTCTTCAAAAAGAGGCGTTTGAACTTTATGAAGCCAGGGAGCAGGAATTAGGGTCAGAAGCTTTACGAGAAATAGAAAGACTTGTTCTTTTAAAGATTGTTGATGCCAGGTGGATGGACCATCTAGATGCGATGGATCAGTTGCGGCAGGGCATATACCTGAGGGCTTATGGCCAAAGAGACCCATTAACAGAGTATAAGTTTGAGGCCTTTGACATGTTTAACCAGATGATTGAAGAAATACAGCAGGAAACAGTTCGCTATATCTACAGGGTTAATGTTGTGGAGCGGCCGGAAGAAAGAACTGATGTAATTGAGAATAAATATGCAGAAGACCAAGTCAAGACCCCGGTTAAATCTGATAAAATTGGCCGTAATGACCCCTGCCCCTGCGGCAGCGGTAAAAAGTATAAGAAGTGCTGCGGATAGGATTGCGTAGCAATCTACGTTAAATCGTGGGCGAGTGAGCGCGCTAGAGAACCTACAGTGCAACTAAAAATCTGTACGAAGGTTGATTTGCATTAAGTGATAGAGGCATAGATAAGGGATATTTTTTTCAGATGTAGCTGATATAAGATTATACTGTCTGATGCATCATCATGTTGATTTTTTGATGCATTACATGTTATTAACTAGTTCACAAGCGAAGCCTTCTTATTTTTTCGCGCTCACGCGCTCTCGTGCCCACGTATAGACTTATGAAGAGGTGAATTTGATGGATTTTGAAATTAAGAGGGAATTAGAGAATGCTGCAAAGAAAGTTAAAGATTTAAGGGATTCTCTTTGACCTTCCAGACAAATTGAGACAAATAGAAGAACTGGAAAATAAAGTTGGGGTGTCCAATTTTTGGGATAGCCCAGAGACAGCTCAAAAAACCATGCAGCAGCTGACTAAGCTCAAGGATAAGGTAGAGGAGATTAATAGGCTGGAAACAAAGCTTGAAGATATTGAAGTCCTTTATGAGCTTGGTAAAGAAGAAGGCACGGAAAGTCTTTTACCTGAAATAGCTCGAGAACTGAAAGAGCTCAATGAGCTTTTGGGAAAAATGGAGCTGGAAACCCTACTCAGTGGTAAATATGATCAAAATAACGCAATCCTGACTCTCCATCCTGGAGCAGGGGGTACTGAATCTCAAGATTGGGCGGAGATGCTATTTCGCATGTATACCCGCTGGGCCGAAAGCCATGGATATCGTGTAGAGATTCTGGATATGCTACCAGGTGATGAAGCGGGAATAAAAAGTGTAACTGTTTCTATTGAAGGAGAAAACGCATTTGGTTATTTGAAGTCGGAAAAAGGTGTGCACAGGCTAGTTCGGATATCACCCTTTGATGCTTCTGGTAGAAGACATACATCTTTTGCCGCTGTTGAAATAATGCCGGAGGTTACTGATGAGGCAGCAATTGAAATAGATTCCAAGGACTTAAAGGTGGATACCTATCGCTCCAGTGGTGCTGGGGGGCAGCACGTAAATAAGACTGATTCGGCAGTACGTATCACTCACCTGCCTACAGGTGTTATTGTTCAATGTCAGAAGGAAAGGTCACAAATCAGTAATAGAGCAACAGCCATGAAAGTACTGCAGTCAAAATTATTAGAACTGCAGATGAAAGAGAAGGATAAAGAACTGGCCCAATTAAAAGGTGATCAGCAGGAAATAGGCTGGGGAAGTCAGATTCGGTCTTATGTATTTCACCCTTATAATATGGTCAAAGACCACCGAACCTCGGTAGAAAAGGGTAATGTTCATGCTGTCATGGATGGCGATTTAGATGATTTTATTGACGGGTATTTAAAAATGCAGGCATCTCAGTGATGAGAGGCCTGCATTTTTATACCTGCGGTATAGGTTGAGGTATAGGTTAAGGTTGAGGTTAAGGTTAAGGTTAAGGTTATAAGATATGATAAGAGATCAGTTCATAAGACTTAAAACTAAGGAAGATCCTACGAAAGTAATGTAGCGAAAGTTCAATCTAAGAAGTGAGATATAATCTCTACTCAGCCTTAGCCTAGTAAACGGAGTGAGCGAAACCTTAACCTATGCATTATTCTGTAGCACTGTAGCACTGCAGCACTGACATATATAGCCCATTAGCCTCATACTGTCATGCAGTAAGCCCATGATTTAAATTAATAAGCAGTAAGTGGTACACTAGAAAGCTCCATATGATAGCGGCTTACTCTTTTCACATATTTCTGTGGTAGAGTTAACTCTGCACGGAGTTTATTATCGACATAGGTTTCCCCGGCATTATAGGCAACAAGTGTTTTTTCCAAGCTGCCGTTATATCGTGTCAGTAAACGCTGCAAGATATAGGTGCCCATATGGATATTGGTGTCGATATCAAACAAGTCTTCTCTTGTTTCGGGAGCCTTTGTTCCCATTAGCTTTGCCCAATAAGGGGCATATTTTAGACGAATCTGCATTAATCCTGTGTCATCTAGTGCCCCCTTGCAACTAGGGTAAAATTCGCTTTCAGCAGCAATAACCGATATTATTAAGTTTTGGGGAACATTATATTGGGTACTGTATTTTTCAATGAAATTGGCGATTGACTCAATTGTATTTTGTTCTAAACGTGGGTTTAACTTATTGACTAAAGTAAGAAAATCCTCGTCAGATAACAATTTTGGTGGCTGCTTTTTCGGTGTTGGCTCTGCTTTAGGTAAGTGCAGGCTGTCGTCAGCAACATCCTGACTAGAACACCCGATAGAGGTTGCTACTAACAGTAAAGATACCCCTATGGCTAAGGCCTTGCGTCCCTTTTTACCCATCCCTAATACCTCCTATTGTTGTACAAATTAAAATCTTCTATAAGTTATAACTATTCATCATAGTCATAACCATATTCCACCAAAAATATTCACTCAATATTATCCTGAAAGAAATATATTTGGCAACTGTGTAATAAGTCTTATATAGGGAATATAAAAGGATAGGGGACCATAAGATGAAAATAAGGTCTGGATTACTCGTTTTTACGCTTGTATGCTCTTTGGCTATTATTGGGTTAACTATATTAAAGTTAGATAATAGTATCGAGAGGCAGCTTGAGTTAGCTATTTTGGACGGATACCCTGGTACAACAAAAGCCGATGTTGGTCTGAAAATTAATTGGCTAAAGGACGGAGTACAAGGAAATATTGCTAGTCTAACAGTCAAAATTTATGATTGGCGCCATGAAAGTCTGCAAATTAATATTTTTCAAGGAGATTTTATAAATGTTCAAATAAACTGGCTGCAGCTTTTTCGCAAAAAGCAAATTATAGTTGAAAAAATAGGGCAGGGTAATATTCTGGCAGCAATTGATGAGACAAATTTAAATAAAATGATAAATCGCTACTACCGGGGTCTAAGTATAAATTTAGAGGAGAATGGGATGAAGGTTAATTTAAATGTAAAGATACTTGACTACACAATAAGGGCTATAGTTCACGGCACCTTAATACCGGGAACCGGACCAGCACTATATTTTGTACCAGAAAAAATTGATATAGGTAAGTATGAATTATCGGAAAATATTCGGCAGGATTTATTTAAAAAAATGAAAATTCCTTTATCTTTGGAAAAAATACCCTTCACTTTTCAAGTAACAACTGTTAAGATAATGCAGAATAAAATAATTATTGAAGGTAAAGTGTAGACTAATAATAGTGGGAAGATTTCACTCCACTTCGTTCCGTTAGATTAAGATTTCGCTTCGCTAGATTAAGGATTAGAGTGTCTAGACCACCGACTATAGACCATAGTCCTTGATTCTTGGTCACTGGGCACGGGTCACTGAGCACTGGGCACAAGAATGTGTATTAAACTAGCCACCAGGCACAAGTAAATTATTGGGGGTATAAAAAATGGATGAAAAGATGCTAACATCTTTAAAGGAAAAGGCAAAGGTTATTCGCAGGCATATTGTTAAGATGACAGGAGCTGCCGGTTCTGGGCATCCGGGTGGGTCCTTATCTGCAGCAGATATTGTAACATATTTATATTTTAAAGAATTAAAGATTGACCCCAATAACCCAGAATGGCTTGAAAGGGATAGATTTGTTTTGTCTAAAGGACATGCAGCACCAGTTTTATATGCAGCCTTGGCCGAAAGAGGATTTTTTCCTGTTGATGATCTGATTACACTAAGGAGAATTAATTCACCTTTACAGGGCCATCCTGATATGAAAAGGGTTAAAGGTGTAGAAATGTCTACAGGCTCTTTGGGGACAGGCTTTTCCACTTCAGTGGGTATGGCTTTAGCTGCCCGAATGGACCAACGTAATAATTATATTTTTGTTATGTTAGGTGATGGGGAAATTCAAGAAGGACAAGTTTGGGAAGCAGCTATGTCTGCTGCCCATTATAAATTGGAGAATTTAATAGCGTTTCTGGATTATAATGGTCTACAAATTGATGGCCCAGTTTCCGAGGTTTTATCTCCCGAACCACTTCCTGAAAAATGGCGGGCTTTTGGTTGGGAGGTTCTTGAAATAAGTGGACATGACTTTGAAGAAATTGAAAATGCTATTGCCAGAGCCAAAGAGATCAAGGGCAAACCCACCATGATTATAGCTAAAACAATTAAAGGAAAAGGGGTTTCCTTTATGGAAAATGAGGCTGGCTGGCACGGCTCTGCACCCAACCAGGAACAGGTGGAGAAAGCACTGGCTGAATTGTCTTAAGGGACAAAGCTTATGGGTGAAGATTAAGTGTCGACATACTTCTAGGTGAACATTATGCGTCTGACATCTACTTTGGGGTGAATATTATGGGTCTGACAATTCTCAGGGGTTGAGATGTTGCGTCTGACAATACTTAAGGGTGAAGATTGAGCGTCTGAATTTTTTCCCTTGAACGCTTGTGTCAGACGCAAGAGTATGTCCGCAAAGTAGCTGTCAGACGCAAGAGTTTGACCCCATAGTATTGTCAGACGGATAAATGTGGCCACGAAGTAGCTGTCAGACGCGAAAGCTAGACTCATGAGTAAAAAAAGAAAGGTAGGTTTAAATACATGGAGAGTATGGCAACCCGGGATGCTTATGGAAAGGCACTGGTTGAGTTAGGAAAAATAAATAAAAATATTGTTGTGCTAGATGCTGACTTATCTAAATCAACTAAAACAGATAGCTTTGCCAAGGAATTTCCAGAAAGATTTTTTAATATGGGTATAGCTGAACAGAATTTGATTGGATGTGCGGCAGGGTTTGCTGCATCTGGTAAAATTCCCTTTGCCAGCACCTTTGCAGTTTTTGCCACAGGCAGGGCATATGACCAAATCAGGAACTCTATTGGTTATCCTCACTTAAATGTGAAAATTGCTGCTTCTCATGCCGGCTTGACTGTTGGGGAGGATGGCGGCTCCCATCAAATGCTCGAAGATATAGCCTTAATGAGGGCCATACCGGGCATGACCGTGATTGTTCCTGCTGATGGAATGGAAACCAAACAGGCTATTTTTACTGCTGCTGAATATAAAGGACCTGTCTATATCAGATTAGGCAGACCTAAGGTTCCAGGAATTTTTGATGAAAACTATAAATTCGCCATTGGTAAAGCAGTAGTTTTAAAAGAGGGTACTGATGTAGCTTTAATGGCAGCAGGTATTATGGTGGGGGAAGCAATAAAGGCGGCAGAGGAATTGGCTGACCAGGGTATTGATGCGGCTGTAGTAAATATCAGTACTATTAAGCCTATTGATATCGAAACTATTTCTAAGGTAGCCCAAAAGGCAAATGCCGTTGTCACCTGTGAAGAACATAATATTTTTGGTGGCTTAGGTAGTGCTGTTGCTGAGGTTTTAGTAGAAAACTATCCTGTTCCTATGGAAAGAGTTGGAGTAAAGGATACATTTGGTGAGTCGGGTAAACCTAATGATCTCTTGGAAAAATACGGATTGAAAGCTAAAGATATTATTCAAGCAGCCCATAAGGTGATGAAAAGAAAATAATAGCTCATAGATAATACAAAGGGGCCTTAGGCCCCTTTGTATTATCTATTTTATTAGTTTTTCCATAGCTGCTTTGATATGCTCAATTTTTTCGGTTAATACCTTTAGGGCTTCCTTTTGCTCATTAGAGGTGGCATTATTATTTTGTATAATTTCAAAAATATTCTTAAACTTCTGACTAAATTGTTCATTCAAGTTATTTATATTTTTGGAATAAGATGAGGTTACTTCAGATAATTTCTTTATTTCATTGGCAACAACGGCAAAGCCCCGTCCATGGTCACCTGCTCGGGCAGCTTCAATGGCTGCATTAAGTGAAATTAAATTGGTTTGTTTGGCTATTTTTTCTATAAGGCTTAGATTGGTTTTGATCTCCTCCGAAATTTGGTTTACCTCTGATAGTATAATATTGCTATTCTCATTTACTTGAGATATTGACTCGGTACTTGCATATAATTCTTGAGAGGTTGCTGCAACATCAGTTATATTTTCATTTATTTTCTCACTAACATTTATGATATTTTTTTGTACCTTAATCTCTTCATATACTAGTTCTAACATGAATTTGGCCATATCTGCATAGGGTCTTACAAGATTGGGCTCTCCCGCAATTCCGATAGTCCCTATCCTTTCGCCATCTGCGAGAATAGGAATGTTGATCCCAACCCGGGCATCTCTTCCTTGTTTCCTGGATTCTTCCTCCATTTCTGCGGTAATAATGGCTTCGTCTATTTCATAAGCTAATATTTTTTTGGCACCATCATGTATATTACCAACTCGAGTACGGATACCAGCTTCATAAATTTCACCGCCTTCACCACATATAATTATAGGGTACGGAATTGAAGTATGTATTTTATCAAAAATAGTTTTAGCCAGTTCCTTACTAATCATGTACCTACCTCCTACACCTAGTAGTAAAACGTTTCTAATTTATCGTATCATAAACAGTAGAGTTAATTGTATAAAAGTATTTAATACAATAAGATAATTATGCTTATTTAGATTAAGTATAATTATCTTATTGTCCTCATGAATTTATTGCCAGTAACGAAATCATCTAAAAGGGGAGGAAATAATTTATTATTGTCGAAAACAGTAACTATCCATTTACAACGAGGTGAAATAATTGATTCAGTTTTTTAATGTTACTAAGAAGTTTGATAATGGTACATTAGGTTTAGAAAATATAAGTGTATCTATCAATAGAGGGGAATTCGTTTTTTTAGTTGGTCCTAGTGGAGCGGGGAAGTCAACTTTTACCCGACTTCTAATTCGAGAGTTGCTGCCTACCAATGGGCAGATAATGCTAGATGGCAAAAGTATAATTAGGATGAAATCTAAAGAAATTCCTGATTTGCGTCGGAAAATTGGCTTTGTCTTTCAAGACTTTCGTTTGTTGCAGGATCGTACTGTTTATGAAAATGCAGCTTTCGCTTTAGAGGCTGTAGGAACACCGATAAGTGAAGTTAAAAAAAGAGTACCTGCAGTTTTAGAAATGGTAGGTATTGGTGATAAATATGATTGCTTTCCAGAGGAACTTTCTGGCGGTGAACAGCAAAGGGTTGCAATTGCCCGTGCTATTGTAAATAATCCCAGCATTCTTTTGGCAGATGAGCCCACTGGCAATTTAGACCCCGATACGTCATTAGAAATTATGAAAATAATTAATGATATCAATAAACGGGGGACAACAATAATAATGGCTACCCATGATAGTGAAATAGTCAACAAGATGCGTAAAAGGGTAATTGTTCTAAATAAAGGTGCCATTATTAAAGATGAGCTAAAAGGGGGGTATGACTATGGCATTCAGTAGTTATATTCGTTATACCTTCCGTGATGCCTTTCGCTCTATTGGACGTCACAAGGGGATGGCGTTTGCCTCCGTTTTGACTATTGCTATATCCTTATTTATTTTAGGTAGTACTCTTTTATTAGTACTTAATAGTCAGTATCTTGTTTCGACTATGGAGTCCCAGTTAGAAATAAACGTATTTCTACAGTCTGATATAGATCGTAAAGATGCTTTAGCCTTCCAAAAAGAGATTGAAAAAATACCGGGTTTTCAGTCATTGGAATTTATTTCAAAGGAAGATGCATTGGACATCATGCAGGATAGGTTTGGTAAAGATACAGATATTTTAAAATCATTAGGAGGAGTGAATCCTTTTCCTGATTCCTATCGAATTAAAGCCCAAAGTTCAGAAAAGGTTGCATCCATTGCTGCCGAAGTTGAACAGTTTTCAGAAGTTGAAAGCATACGCTATGGAAAGGAACTGGTTGACAAGCTTTTAGCTTTCACGGTCTGGGTCAAAAATGCAGGACTGGCTATTATAATCGGGATGCTTATAGCCGGACTATTTTTAATAACAACAACCATCCGCTTGACAGTGTTTACTCGAAAAAAGGAAATAAGTATTATGAAATATGTTGGTGCCACTAATTGGTTTATCAGGTTTCCTTTTTTCTTAGAAGGGATGTTAATAGGCTTTTTAGGTGCTGTAATAGCTGGATTAATAATATACTTTGGTTATGGCGTGACAATTCAGTATGTTATTAAATCAGTTCCATTTTTACCTGTTATGGCTGATTCAGATGCGTTATACCGCATTTTAGCAGTTTTAATTATCGGTGGTACTGCTATAGGTGCTATTGGCAGTGTTATAGCAGTTCGGAAGTATTTAAAGGTGTAAATAAAAAAGCGTCTACTCGTGGGCACGTGAGCGAGTGGGCGCGATTAAGATTCATGTTAAGGTTTAAAAGAATTATTTCTTATATACCTTTTGTTAGCGCTCACAGGTAGTAAGGAGATATTTACAATGATACTTCACAATTAAATAAATTTTGGGTAAGGGTTATCGCGCCCACTCGCCCACGAATAAACGTATTAGCGTAAAAAAGGCCATCAGGCCTTTTTTAAATTCCCATCAATTGGTTGTATTAGCCAGGGGGATATATTAGTATATATATTATGAAATTAAATATTTGGTTAACAATAGTATTGACTGGTTAGGAGCTGTTATCTGGCCTCTGACCTCCATTTCTGACTTATATTATGATAGGTAGGTGGCAGTTTTGAGCAATGGGAAAAGAGTTTTGAGGTGGTTTTTTTCACTTTTGGTACTGATTTGTTTTACGGTAACAGCATTGGTAGGCGGTGTATTTTTCACTAATTACCAAAATTTTGGGCAGCTTCTACAGGTGGGGGCACTGATAAAGTCTGAGTTTCTATGGCCTGTTCAAACAGGTAAAATGATTGAAGGTGCTATTGAGGGATTAGTTAATTCCCTAGAGGATGAATATTCTGTTTATATGAACGCTGAAAAGTTTCAGGAGCTACAGGCTCATATTCAGGGAACTTTTGGCGGTATAGGAATCTATGTAGGTCTTAGGGAAAATAAAATCACCGTAATAGCACCCATTGAAGGCACACCTGGGGCTAAGGCAGGTATAAAATCAGGAGATGTTATTGTTAAGATTAATGATAAATCAACTGAAAACATGGATATAGATGAAGCAGTTGGTATCATGAAAGGTGAGCCAGGTACAGATGTTAAGGTTTCTATTGAAAGGTCTGGCGCAGAAAAGATGCTGGATTTTGAAATTACCCGAGAAATTATTAATGTTCCTACTGTTGAAGGTAAAATATTAGAAGAAAACCCTGATATAGCTTACTTAAGAATTGCAATGTTTGCTGGTAATACTGACGAGGCCCTTGTGGAGGAGATGAAAAAGCTTACAGACCAGGGATTTAAAGCTATGATAATTGACTTGCGGGATAACCCTGGAGGAGATTTACACACTGTGGTTAATATAGCTGGGCATTTTATTCCGGCTGGACCAGTAGTACATATTGTAAATAATAATGATAAAACTGAAACTCTCCCCGCTCAAGGCAATTATATTAAGGTCCCTCTTGTTGTACTAATAAATGGGGGAAGTGCTAGTGCTTCAGAGATACTGGCAGGTGCTGTTAAGGATACTGGAGTAGGTACTCTTGTAGGCACAAAAACCTTTGGCAAAGGGATAGTTCAGTCTATTTTCTTTCTAAACAAAGGGGCGGGACTAAAGCTAACTACTGCTAAATATTTAACACCTAACAAAAACGATATCCATGAAAAAGGAATTGAACCTGATATTCTAGTGGAACTGCCTGAATTTACACCTGAGCAGAAAGAACCGTTAAAGGATACCCAAAAAGAAAAAGCTATTGAAATATTGGAGGGGCTAATTAATAAATAAGGTTAAGGTTAAGGTTAAGGTTGAGGTTAAGGTTAAGGTTAAGGTTAAGGTTGAGGTTAAGGTTAAGGTTAAGGTTAAGGTTAAGGTTAAGGTTGAGGTTAAGATTGAGATTTAAGATTTCGCTTCGCTAGACTGAGATTAAAGAATGTGAAGTATCAATTATAGAGGCAAGGCTTGTCTCTGTTCTGAGCAAGGAGAGCAGACGCAAGGCCTTCCAATATGAGTAAATGTTTATTTATCTCAACCTTAACCTAGCGAAGCGGAACCTTAGCCTTTGTTTTCTGTAGCACTGTAGCACTGTAGCACCGACATGCTGTATAGCCTATGAGCTTTCGCACAGACCTTCTGTACACCCTGTGAGCAATTGAGAGGAGAACTACCTTTGGTTTTTTTAAAACTGATACCCATGATCCTTTATAACCTTATTTCCCTGTTCAGCCAACCTATTTTTTGGTTAGTAATGCTTATTATTTGGTTTCAGTTTAGGCGGATGGCTAAAATGAAAAGCCAGTTTTTCAATGTGCCTGAAGAGAGTGTCCTTCAGCCTACATTAATTGCAACTATCTATGGTGTTATCGGGGGAATTTTGGGTAGCTTTATCTTGGTTTTTGTAGGCATATCTGTTTTAGAGGTGGGTATTCAGTATTTATGGATGCTGGCAATTATATTTATGCTGATTGACCAGAGATTTATGTGTTTTGCCTATGCCGGGGGTATGGTATCCATAGTAAAGTATTTCTTTGGTTACCCTGATATCAGTATTCCGCAAGTAATGGCTCTAGTAGCTATCCTTCACTTAATTGAGGCAGTACTGATATTATTTAGCGGTCATTTGGGGGCAGTTCCTATTTATGTGAAAGGTAAGGATGGTAGGCCGATAGGAGGATTTAATCTGCAAAAATTCTGGCCATTGCCAATAGTTGCTATGGTCGCAGTGGCCATGCCAGAGGCAAGTACCATAAATGAAGTTATGAAAATGCCTGATTGGTGGCCCCTTATAAAGACCGAGTTGCTTAATAAGAATGAAAATATCGTCTACATGCTTGTTCCTGTCATTGCTGGCCTTGGTTATGGTGATATAGCTCTGACAACCAGACCTCGGGAGAAAACCAGCCGTTCAGCTCTGCACTTAGCCATTTTCAGTATAATTCTTTTAGGCTTAGCAATTCTTGCAGCTAATTATCCCAGTTTGGCTATCTTGGCTGCGGTCTTCGCCCCCCTAGGTCATGAAGTAATTATCTTTTTAGGCCGACGATTTGAATTTGCTGGTGAACCTAGATTTGTCAGCCCAGAGCAGGGAATTATGGTTTTAGATTTGCTAGCTTCGTCGCCACTAAAATCTGCAGGACTAATAACGGGTGATATTATGTTAAATATTAATGGGGTGCCTTTAAATAACAGCAGTGACTTGGAGTATGCTTTACAGTTTGCTGGGTCTTCTTTTGAGGTAGAGTTCTTATCTGGTGATAATAAAATATTTAAAAGGAAAATAATTCGTAGGCAAAACTTTGAAAAGTTAGGATTAATTATTGTTCCTGATAGTTTCGGGCATTCCTATTTAGAAATTTCTAAAGGAGAAAGCCTTTTTAAGAAAATATTTAGATGGCATAAGAAATAGCAGTCTTAAAAACCTTATATTTAGCCACAGATGAACACTGATAAACACAGATGAATTAGGCTAATAGCCGACAGTCTATAGCTAATAGTAATCTCTTGCATGTCATTGTGAGCCCGGTACTTAATCAGGAGCAAGGAACCGCACATAACAATGACAGAATAGACCATAGACCATAGACAAATTACTAATCACCAGTAAGCCACATAGCTATTAAAAAATCGCTGCAGGGCGAATTTTTTTGCACTTTTCTCCCTTTGGGTTAATAGGATATAGGGCAGCAAACTAAAAGGGGGGGAAAAGATTGACTATTGCAATTGGTCAAAAAAATGACTACTTTCTTTCCAGTCATTCGGGGAGGGGAATAATCACCTATGCAAAAGATGGGTTGCGTAGTATAAATAGGCAAATACTCCTTAAAGGTGCTACCGACCAGGTTCGTTCTAGAATTATCAGAAATTTAGGGATAGCGTTAGTTGATAGAGGCTATGATGTGGAGGTTATTCACGGTATATTTAACCCCGATAACTTGGAAGGAATAATAATACCCCAATTGAGTTTGGCTTTGGTTAGTGCAGAGAAACATTTTGAGACGAAGGCTAATGTAAGAGTGGTTAATATCGATGAAACAAGGGATTATGAAAAATATCTAGTATACAAAAGTAAGATTGATGATCTGCTTGAACAAATGAATGTAAATCATGAGTTAGCACTAGAAGAATTGCAGCAGCTACATTTAGTCTTTGAAAATAAATGTAAAGAGGGCTCAGGGTTAGAAGAGGGGCAGGCTCTTTATACTGTTGAGAAGATATTAAAGACTTTATGTACTCTTGATGATGGAAGGATAAATCACAGGTTTGGACAGTGCTTAACCAGCCGGGGATTAATTGACTATTATCCTCAGCTTTTAAAAAAATGTAATCTTAAACATTATTTGAGTGGTATTAGTCAAAGTAATGGAAGCGGTATATTAGAATTGGTGGCAAGAGAAGCTGTTCTTAAAGGACTTATTGTTGATGTTTATCACAATTGTTTAGACCCCAATCTAGTAGAGATGCTTATCCTACCGGAGATGAATTTTGCCATAGGGATAAGACCCTTTACAGACGAGTTTCAAAAATTGGGTTTTTCTAAATCTATAGAGAAAGTTACAGCCCCGACTTTTAACTTGAAGGATCTAGATTTTGGCGATGTCTATAAGTGGCTTAAGGAGGTTGATAGGCTCTCTGATCAGAGCTGTATTTTTTACCATGAGACACTGGATTTTCTAGGAATCACTAGGATAGAAAAGGACCTTTTAGCTGAAATATTAACTTGAAGATTTAATAGTATAAACTGCATTAGCAAGTGGTTAGAATAATTCAGGGTGATAATATGGAAACACTTGTCATTGGTACTGGTAATGAGGTATATGGTGATGATAGTATTGGTATTCATATTTTGCGAAAGCTACAAAGATTGGCATTACCAAAGCGGATCACTTTATTATCAATTGGTACTGATCCCTTTATACTAATGGGGCAGGACCTAAATAGATATCAGCGAATTATTGTGGTTGATGGAATTAAGCTTGATAGATATAAAGCAAAAATATATTTTTCCCCCGCAGAAGAACTAAAGCCTAGACCCCGTCCGTATTCTATTCACGATATAACTTGGTGTGAGGTGCTGAAAATGGAAGGGGTACTTGCAAAAACCTGGCTTTTTTCCGTTGAAACTAAAACTTTACAAACAGGGATTGAATTAAGTCCAGCCTTACAAGAAAATTTGGAGTATTATGCAGCAAAACTTCATGTTTTACTTATGGGATATACAGTATGTTAGTGCTACAGTGCTACAGAAGAATCCAAGGTTAAGGTTTCGCTCATTTCATTCACTAGGTTAAGGTTGAGAAATACCTTAAATACATATTGATTTAATCCTTAGCCTTAGCCCTAACCTCAACCTTAGCTATTAATCGTTTAACCGTGTTTATCCGTGTGCCCCGGAGGGGCCCGTGGTTAAATTAAAGCTTTCTCCTCCGGGTACTGGTCACTGAACACTGGGTACGAAATAAAGATTATCTCCTTGCGTAGCCCGTAAATATGCTCTGGAGCTTGGCGGGGTCTTCTGTGATTGAAAGATACAGATGAATAGGTATAGTGGCTGCAAATATCCAGGTCGCAAAATAATGCACCTGGCGGATTTTATTTAGGCCTCCTGATAGTTTAATAAAATACCCAAAAGTATCTGGGAAAAATAGTTGTAGACCAGTGAAGATCTGAATTAGGATTAATATAAACCAAAAAGTATACATAGCTTTTTGACCTGGGTTGTATTTTCCATAATACCCTGGGCTTTTATTGAGAAAAAAAATATATCTAAAAAAACTGGGTATATGCTTTAAATCCCGGAAGCCTACTATTAGCTCTCGGTAGTGTTTAGAAATAACACTGTAATAAATATAAACAAGGGTATTAGCTATTAAGAGGAAATTAAAAACTCCTTTAATATTTTTGATAGTGCTATAAGGGGTTTCCAAAAATCTAGGGTAGTGAAGATATAGACCACAAACAATTAAAGTGGTAATGATTATTACCTGAAGCCAATGGAGAATTCTCACCGGTAAAGGGTGGCGTTCTATAATAGATAATTCTAAAAATGGGCGAATGAGCGAGTGAGCGAGATTTTTTCTAGAAGTATTGGACATTATTTATAACCTCCAGTAAAAAAATAGTACTCTAGTAATCTAGTATAATAAATCTGTAGAACTGTAGAACTGTAGAACTGTAGAACTGTAGAACTCTAGCACTGAAGCACTGAAAACCGGCAGATCGGTTTTCAAACCAGGTATTTTCCCAAGCTCCTCTCTCCTTCAACAATATGGACGGAGCACGAAAAGCAGGGGTCAAAACAGCGGATAACTCGACCTACTTCAATTAAACTTTCTAGACTTTCCACTGGAGTGCCAATTAATGCCTCCTCTACAGGACCCCGCCTATTTTGGCTATCCCGGGGGGCGAAATTCCAGGCACTGGGTGTTATTACCTGGTAGTGGGCGGTTCGACCATCCTCTATTTTTACCCAATGACCCAACTGGCCCCGCATAGAATCAACTAATCCTGCACCTTGCCCTTGGGACTTCAGCTCATATTTATTAAAGCTTGGCTGAGATAAATGTATTTCTTGCAGCCAGATATACATTTCCTTTATTATTTCTCTGAGCTCCAATGCTCTGGCAATATTTCTGTCATTGACAGAAATACCTCTGTGATAAATTCCATTAAGCCATAGCCTAGCTAGAGGGCCCCCTTCAAAGGGCTTGCTTTGGTATTGAGGGGTTTTAATCCAAGAATAAGCTCCAGCCTTTCCTTTGTCGGGAATAGTTTTTTCTTCATAGGGATGCCGAGCTTCCGTACTTTCTTTGTACCAGGATTTAGCTACTTCTTCTTTGATGAGCTGATAATCAATTTCCTTTACTTCCTGATTTGAGAAGTTTTCGATATAGCCTGGTTTAAAGTGTCTGGGCTTATTTTTGGCTAGAGAGAACATCCCAAAGGACATTAAGTTTCCATAGCCTTTACCTATCTCATAATACTCGGGGTAATACTCGGCAATAGTCTGTACATCAGGTATATATTTTTCTAGAACAAATTTCTCAATATCCCTAAGTATGGAAGTAAACATATTTATTTTTTCTGCATCAGGCTTTTCTGTGACACCACCTGGTATTATTGTCTGCTGATGGGGAGCCTTAGCACCCCAGATAGCTACCATTTGATGAGCTTTGGCACTCAATTCGGTTGCCTTCCAGAAATTTTCATACATACTTTTTTCAAGCTTTCCCGGTATCCTGTAATCACCTTTAAGGAGGGGACGGAAGGGCGCGGTGTCAGGACCCCTGGCATAATCAGGTAAAGCAAGAAGATAGAATTGGCGCAAGTGGTTTTGCAAAAAGTCTGCTCCTACTATAAGGTTACGAATGAGGAAGCCATTGGGAGTAGGATCAACTTTATAAGCCTCCTCTAAGGCTAAGGTTCCTGCTATAGCATGGGCGGTGGAGCAAATTCCGCATATTCTCTGAGAATAAATTGCTGTGTCACGGGGGTCGCGATTTTCAAGCATTAGTTCAAATCCTCTGAATAAAGTACTACTGATCCAGGCATCAGTGACCTGACCGTTATTAACTTCTACTTCAACCTCCAGCGGTTCATGGATTCTTGTTAACGGAAGTATTTTTTTTCTAACCAATTATTCATCATCCCTTTTTCTAACCCAAAATTTTATCTTCTTTAATAATGATCGGTTTTTCCCCGGCCTTATAGTTTCCAAGTCCCTTTTTAGGTTTTCTTGAGAGCGTGCAATCTCATCAAGTTTTACTATAAGTAACTCTTGGGAAAATTCATTATCCTTAGAGCTCAATTCATCCTTTAAAGAATCCAGAATTATCTCATCAACAGGAACTTGTTCGCCAGGTCCAGGCTCCTGAAGCTTGGTACCCTTGATTTGGTGTCTGCCAATTCTCCCTGTAACTACAGAACCTATAGCATGGGTTGTAATTCCCAAAGCGGTTATTCCCCCTAAAGCCGCACCTATTGTTTCGACCCGGGCTGTTCCACCGGGCAAATAAATATCTGGAAGATGATGGAAAAAAGGCATCATTCCATCAGGGAAATGGGGACTAGCGCAGCCTATACAGGGTATGCCAGCTTCTACGGGCCAATTGACATGATTATTCCATTGACGAGTTGGGCAGTCGGCATAAGTTACAGGACCCTTACAGCCTATCTTATAAAAACAACCCTCCTCACCAGGGTAGTCAGCAAAATTGCCGTTTTCAAAATCAGAACGCCTACTGCACAGGTCGTGAATTGTTTTTCCAAAAAACATAGTAGGTGCATGATAATTATTTAACTCCGGTTCGCCGTATAGAATAAGATGGGCTATGGTTCCTACCATCCAGTCGGGATGGGAAGGACAGCCAGGAATATTTATTACTTTGCGATTTAGTACTTCCTCTACACCTACCGCTTTTGCGGGATTGGGGTAAGCAGCACCAGGTCCTCCGAAGGCAGCACAGGCACCAACAGCCATGACATATTTAGCATGGGGAGCAATTTCCTGCAGCAGTTGGATCCCGGTCACCTCTTGCCCCTCTCTATTCATAACTATGTTATATCTTCCTTCATCCCTTGTAACTACAGAACCCTCAACGACCAGGATGAACTTTCCTGCATCTTCTTCTACGGTTTTTTTCAGAACTTCTATAGCAGTATCACCTTGAGCCTGCATATACAGCCAGTGGTAACGGAGTTCGATCATTTCCAAAAAAAGTCTTTTTAAATCTGGATCAAAGGTGTTATCTAGTGAAATAGATTCACCAGTGCAGGACCCCAGTTCAATCCAGATTACTGGAATTCTAGAGATTTTATCTTGAGCTAATGCCTCAAAAATTGATGGCCGCAAAAGCCCAGCCAGGCCTATTCCCGCAGTAGTCTGCATGCAGATTTTTAAAAATTCCCTCCTACTTAACACAGGCTAAGCCTCCTATTTTTAAGTGACTGGTGACTAGTGACTAGTGACTAATAATAAGTTTATAGTCTTATAGGATATTTTTTACGTCTGACACGAACATTGAATGATACTTCATTAAGTAGTGGGCAATGCAATCTCCAAAGTTCTTTATTTTTCTCAACCTCAACCTCAACCTCAACCTTATTCTTTTTCTCGCCCACTCATAGACTATTTAATATTGGTAGGGTAACCAATAATTACATATAATATTTATCTTTAGGCAATTAGGTTTCACAGAAACCTGAAAGAAAATGTGATATAATCACAAATTAGAAGAGAATACTTTTAACTGCTAAAGGTAATGGCTCATAGTAAATAGGATGGTGGTTCTTTATGTCAGATAAATTTAAACTGGTAGCTGAATACAAGCCTAAGGGGGATCAGCCTAAAGCAATTGCCCAGCTAATAGATGGTCTATACTGTGGTTTGCCCAAGCAAACCCTTTTAGGGGTTACTGGTTCTGGAAAAACTTATACTATGGCCAGTGTAATTGCCGAGGTAAATAGACCCACACTTGTAATCGCCCATAATAAAACTTTGGCTGGTCAGTTATACACTGAGTTTAAGGAATTTTTTCCGGAAAATGCAGTGGAGTATTTTGTAAGCTATTATGATTATTACCAGCCAGAAGCATATATTGCTCACACTGATACCTATATTGAGAAGGATTCCCAAATCAATGAAGAAATAGAAAAACTGAGGCACTCAGCAACCTCCTCCCTTTTTGACAGGAGGGACGTCATTATTGTTGCTAGTGTTTCCTGTATTTATGGTTTGGGCTCCCCCGAGGATTATAAAAATCAGACATTATCCTTACGGATAGGTCAGACATATGATAGGGACCAAATACTTAGAAAACTTGTTGGGATTCAATATGAACGGAATGATATTAATTTTGTTCGAGGTACTTTCCGGGTGCGGGGAGATGTAATAGAGGTTCTGCCTGCTTCCCTTTCAGAGAAAGCCATTCGTATCGAAATGTTTGGTGATGAGGTTGAGAGAATTCTGGAAATTGACATATTGACCGGGGAAGTACTGGGAGAGCGCAAACATGTCAGTATTTTCCCCGCAACCCACTATATCACTGCACCGGAATACCTGGAAACAGCTTTGAAAAATATAGAAGAAGAGCTGGAGTTGAGATTAGCGGATTTAAGGAGTGGAGAAAAGCTCTTGGAGGCTCAAAGATTGGAGCAGAGAACCCGCTATGACCTGGAGATGATCCGGGAAGTTGGCTTTTGTACAGGGATTGAGAATTACTCTCGACATTTAACAGGCAGGAAACCAGGGGAATCCCCTTATACCCTTTTAGATTATTTTCCCCAGGATTTTTTGATTATGGTTGATGAATCCCATGTTACCCTGCCCCAAGTAGGTGGAATGTATGAAGGTGATAAATCTCGGAAGACAAGTCTTGTTGGATATGGATTCAGGCTGCCTTCGGCTCTGGATAACAGACCATTACAGTTCCGTGAATTTGAGGAAAAGATGGGCCAGGCAATATTTGTTTCAGCAACACCTGGAGCGTATGAGCAAAAGCACAGTAATATTGTTGTAGAGCAAATAATCAGGCCAACTGGATTGGTGGATCCCGTAGTTGAAGTAAGGCCTATAAAAGGTCAAATAGATGATCTTTACGATGAAATGAAAATTAGAATCGAGAGGGATGAGCGGGTACTAGTTACAACTCTTACAAAAAAAATGTCAGAGGACCTCACCGACTATTTTAAAGAGGCTGGGCTAAAGATCCGTTATCTTCATTCAGAAATAAAAACTATAGAAAGGATGGAGATCCTAAGGGACTTGCGCTTGGGGGTTTTTGACGTTTTGGTAGGTATTAACCTCTTGCGGGAGGGGCTTGATTTGCCGGAAGTATCCTTGGTGGCTATTCTTGATGCTGATAAAGAAGGCTTTCTTCGTTCAGATCGCTCCCTAATCCAGACTATGGGTCGGGCCGCTCGAAATGTTAACGGTAAAGTGATCATGTATGCTGATAAGATAACCGGCTCCATGCAGCGGGCAATTGACGAAACTAGTCGGCGCCGGACTTTGCAGATAGAATTTAACGAGAAGCATAATATCACACCTCAATCTATTAGGAAATCAGTACATGCTGTTATCGAAGCAACTAAGGTTGCGGAAAAAGGCGCAGAATATATGCTGTCCCAAGGAAATATTAAAAAAATGTCTAAGGAAGAACTAAAGAAAATGATCAAGGATTTAGAAAAGCAGATGCAGGAAGCAGCAAAGCTGTTGGATTTTGAAAATGCCGCAATTCTAAGGGACTTGGTTATAGAATTGAAAGGAAAGCTGTAGCTTTGGGGACATTCCTTGGGTCAGTGTCATCATGCATGTTAAGCTTTTTTGACGTGTCCACATGAATGTCTAGCTCACATGACGTGTCACGATGAAAGGCAATTTGCCGGGATGTGTCATCGAATGAGATAGAGAAATATGGGCTAATATCAAGGGATGCATCCTATGCATGTGAATATTTCCTGAGCATCTGCACCTGGGTGTTGCTTAAAGGATGCATCAAAATAAACTGGCATTCATCTGATGCATCATGCAGTAAAACCTAATAGTAGATGCATCCTAAAAAGATGACATTCATCAGATTCCTTTCGGCGGCACGATGTCACGGACATGCAGAATCACTATTAAGCCGGCACACTGACATGCAGTATATCACATAAGCGACACACTGACCTTTAAGCTAGACCCAGAAGAAAATGGAGGAGTAATAATGGCAAAAGATACAATAATAGTCAAGGGAGCAAGGGTGCATAACCTGAAAAATATAGATGTGGAGATTCCGCGGGATAAGTTTGTGGTTATTACCGGACTGAGTGGTTCGGGAAAGTCATCCTTAGCCTTTGATACTATTTATGCTGAGGGACAGCGCAGATATGTAGAGTCACTTTCCGCTTATGCCCGCCAATTTTTGGGGCAGATGGATAAGCCAGATGTAGATTATATTGAGGGCTTATCACCAGCTATTTCTATTGACCAAAAGACCACCAGTCGTAACCCTAGGTCAACGGTAGGGACGGTTACGGAAATATATGATTATCTGCGTCTTTTGTTCGCCCGGATTGGTATACCCCATTGTCATAAATGCGGCAAGACTATTGCCCAGCAGACCATTCAACAGATGGTGGATCAGCTTTTGGCTTACCCGGAGAGGACAAGGCTGCAGATTTTGGCTCCCGTTGTCCGGGGACGCAAGGGTGAGCATCAGAAGATCCTTGAAGAACTCAAAAAAAGCGGTTTTGTAAGAGTTTTGGTTAATGGAGAATTAAGGGAAGTAACAGAAGAGATAAAATTGGAAAAAAATAAGAAACATACTATAGAAGTAGTGGTTGACAGAATTGTTATTAAGGAAGGCATAGAAAATCGATTGGCTGATTCCTTGGAAACTGCTTTAAAGCTAGCTGAAGGTCTTGTCAACGTAGATATTATTGATGGTGAAAAACTGGTTTTTAGTCAGAATTTTGCCTGTGTAGACTGTGGTATCAGTTTTGCTGAAATGGCTCCCCGGATGTTTTCCTTTAATAGTCCTTATGGGGCCTGTCCAGAATGTGATGGACTAGGGGCAAAAATGGAAATTGATCCAGATCAGGTCATTCCTGATTGGAGTCTTACTCTAGCTGAGGGTGCCATTATCCCCTGGAGTAAAAATACCAACAGCTATTACCTTCAGTTACTTGAATCTTTAGGTAAGCACTATGGTTTTAGTATCCATACACCTGTTGATAAGCTGAAATCAGAACATTTAAACACTATTCTTTATGGTTCTGGAAATGAAAAGATAAGATTTAAATATACAAACATGTATGATGAAGCCCGAGTTTATGATACTACCTTTGAGGGCGTAATACCCAACCTGCAGCGCAGGTATCTTGAGACGCAATCTGACCACTCACGGGGGGATATTGAGCAATATATGGCTAATAAGCCTTGTCCCCAGTGTCAAGGTGCCCGCTTAAAGCCGGAGGTTTTAGCTGTAACAATCGGAGGTAAAAATATCTCCCAAGTTACCGCTTTGTCGGTATTAGAGAGCAAGGAGTTTTTTGATAAATTAGAGCTGACCGAGAGGGAAATGCTGATAGCCCGTCAGGTTCTAAAAGAAATTAAAGAAAGAATTAATTTCTTGGTAAATGTCGGCTTGGATTATTTAACACTAAGTAGAGCAGCGGGGACCTTATCAGGTGGTGAGGCACAGCGGATAAGGTTGGCTACCCAAATAGGCTCCGGATTAGTAGGTGTTCTTTATATTCTAGATGAACCTAGTATCGGTTTGCATCAAAAGGATAATGCCCGACTCATAAAGACATTGGAACATTTGCGCAATATTGGTAACACTTTAATAGTTGTAGAGCATGATGAAGAGACCATGATGGCGGCTGACCATATTATAGATATTGGTCCCGGAGCAGGCGTACACGGTGGAGAGGTAATAGCTCAAGGTACTGTAGAGGAAATCAAGCTAGTTGGAAACTCTATAACCGGCCAGTATCTGGCAGGCACTAAAAAAATATTAATTCCCTTAACCCGCAGGCAGCCCAATGGCAAATGGATTAATATTAAGGGTGCTAAGGAAAATAACTTAGAAAACTTAGATGTGTCTATTCCCATCGGTGTATTTACTTGTGTAACGGGGGTCTCCGGCTCTGGCAAAAGCACCCTTGTAAATGAAATCCTCTACAAAGGATTAGTACAGAAGCTTTATAAAAATTCCAAAATTAAACCTGGTGAACACTCTGAAATAGAAGGCGTATCCTATTTAGATAAAGTTATTGATATTGATCAATCACCAATTGGGAGGACACCACGCTCAAATCCGGCAACATATACCTCAGTATTTGATACTATTAGAGAGATTTTTTCTCAGACTCCCGACGCTAGGATGCGGGGCTATAAGCCGGGACGATTCAGTTTTAATGTCCGTGGCGGTCGCTGTGAAGCCTGTAGGGGTGATGGTATTATCAAAATTGAGATGCATTTTTTGCCTGATGTTTATGTACCATGTGAGGTATGTAAAGGCCAGCGTTATAACAGAGAAACCCTGGAGATTCGATATAAGGGTAAAAACGTCTCTCAGGTCCTAGATATGACAGTTGATCAGGCTGCAGAATTTTTCCAGAATATACCCAAAATCTACCGTAAGATAAAGACTTTGCAGGATGTAGGTTTAGGCTATATTAGACTTGGACAGCCAGCAACCACATTGTCCGGTGGGGAAGCCCAGCGGGTAAAGCTAGCTTCTGAACTCTCCCGCCGTAGTAATGGGAAAACTCTATATATTCTAGATGAGCCTACTACTGGTCTCCATATTGCTGACATCCATAAGCTTTTAGGTGTTTTGGGACGATTGGTAGATGCAGGTGATACGGTATTAGTAATTGAGCATAATTTGGATGTTATAAAATATGCTGATTATGTTATTGACTTGGGACCTGATGGAGGTAATAAAGGCGGGCGGATTATTGCTATCGGTACCCCAGAAGAGATCGCAGAAGTAGACGCATCATATACGGGAGAGTATTTGAAGAGGGTCATAGCTAGAGGGTAGAGTACTCCTGGGTGAAGATAGAGCGTCTGACAGTTAGCTTCCGGGTGAAGATAGAGCGTCTGCTATACTTCGGGGTTAATATTTTGCGTCTGACAGTGGCTTCGGAGTGAATACTGTGGGTCTGACAATACAACTGGGTGAAGATAGAGCGTCTGCTTTACTTTTGGGTTAATATTTTGCGTCTGACAATACTTATGGGTAAACATTACGCGTCTGCTAAATGCTTTTACGTTTGTGTCAGACCCGTAAGATAGACATGTGAGTATTGTCCGACTAGCAAGCTAATCCCTTAAGTAAATGTCGGACGCAATAGTCTGTCTACAAAGTAATTGTCAGACAGATAAATATGACCACAAAGTAGATGTCAGACGCAAAAGTATGACCATAAAGTAATTGTCTGACATGATAGACTGCCCCCATAGTAAGGAGGTGCCCATGTGTTGCAAGATAAACTAAAAGCATTACCCAACAAGCCTGGCGTGTATTTGATGAAAAATGACGCCGAGGAAATTATTTATGTAGGTAAGGCAATCTCCTTGAAGAATAGGGTAAAGTCCTATTTTCAGAATAAAAAGCAAGATTCAGCTAAAACTAGAGCGCTAGTAAAGAATATAGCTGACCTAGAATATATTATTACTGATAGCGAAATGGAAGCTCTAATCCTGGAATGCAATTTGATTAAGAAACACCGCCCTAAATATAATGTAAGCCTAAAGGATGACAAAACCTACCCATATTTAAAAATAACTCCCGAAGACTATCCTAGGGTAATCGTCACTAGAAATGTCTATAAGGATGGCGCTAAATATTTTGGGCCATATACTAGTGCAACTACCTTACGGGAAACTATTGAATTATTAAAAAGGCTTTTCCCCTTTAGAAGCTGCAACCAGAAAGTATTTATAAATGAGAGACCATGTTTAAATGCCCATATCAACAGATGTCTTGCACCCTGTGTCGGCGGAATTAATAGGGAGCAGTATAGTAAGTTAATCAAGCAGGTGATTCTCTTTTTGGAGGGTAAACAGGAGGATCTGCTGGTTAAATTAGAGAAGGACATGGAACAGGCTGCCCTTAATTTAGAATTTGAGCGGGCTGCACAGCTGCGGGATCAAATCGGGGGAATTAAGCAGGTTATTGAAAAACAAAAAATCGTATCGGGGGGTCATGAAGATCAGGATGTCATGGCTATAGCTCGAGGTTTTAATGAAGCAAGTGTACAGGTGTTTTTCATTAGGGGTGGAAAATTGATTGGTCGGGAAAACTACTTCCTGAAAGGAACCGATGATTTAGAACGGGGAGAGGTTTTAGAAGCCTTTATCAAGCAATACTACATCCAGCAGGACTTTGTACCTCGGGAAATACTTGTGGAGACAGAATTATCTGAAGTAAAGGTTTTAGAGCAATGGCTTACAGAGAAGAAGGGCAGTAGAGTATATATTAAGGTTCCAAAAAAAGGGGAACGGAAAGAACTATTAGAACTGGTGGGTAAAAATGCTTTGGAAGCCATGGAGAAGGTCGAACTGGAAAAACAGCAAAAGAAGGCTATGACTGAAGGGGCGGTGATGGAGCTGCAAAAGGAATTGGCATTGCAGCGGCCTCCCCTGCGGATTGAATGCTATGATATATCCAATACTCAAGGTACGGAAAGTGTTGCATCAATGGTAGTCTTTGAAGGGGGAAAACCCAAAAAGGATCAATACAGGAGATTTAAGATTAAAACTGTGGAAGGTTCTAATGATTTTGCTAGTATGTATGAAGTGATTAGCCGGAGATTCCGCAATGCCAACGAGGAAAAAGATATAACTGAGCAAAAAAGAAAATTTTCTATCCTCCCGGATTTAGTAATTATTGACGGCGGGAAGGGGCAACTGCAGGCGGCAAACAAAGCTATGCAGGAGCAAGGTTATGCTCACATACCTACTTATGGTCTAGCTAAACGAGAAGAATGGTTGTTTACAGAAGAACATGGAGAGCCTATAATTTTACCTCGAGCTTCTACAGCCTTATATCTCTTACAGCGTGTCCGGGACGAAGCCCACCGCTTTGCAATTACTTACCATCGTAGTCTAAGAGGAAAAAGAAATTTGGCTTCTATCTTAGATGATATTCCGGGGATTGGTGATAAACGCAAGAAAATTTTATTACAGCATTTTGGTTCTTTTAAAAAAATACAGGAGTCCAGCTTAGCAGATTTGCTGCAAGTAGAAGGAATTAATCAGAAGGTTGCCGAAGCAATATATGACTATCTTCATACACATCAGGACCTTTTATTGAGAACGAAACACAAAAAAGAGTAGGCTTGCATATAATAATGAAACACATATCTTTAATTGATAGATATCGTAGGGGCGCGGATAGATATCGTAGGGGCGCGCATTGCGCGTCCGAGTGGGGACAGACGCGCAATGCGCGCCCCTACAATTCATTAAACGGAGGTGTATATAATGAAGGGTTGGGTTGTCCGATGGGTTCTCAATGGAATCGCATTATTACTTACCTCAGCCTTAATCGCCGGCATTGAAGTAAATGGTTTTCTGGCTGCGTTATTTGCAGCTTTAGTACTGGGTATTGTCAATGCAATAATTAGACCTATAATTATATTTTTAACCTTACCAATTAATATACTTACATTAGGTTTGTTTACTGTGATTATTAATGGATTTATGTTGAAAATTACGAGCACTGTTGTTAATGGTTTTGCTGTGCGCGGTTTCTGGGCAGCAACCATCGGCGCATTAATCTTAGCACTAATCAGTGCTGTATTAAATGCTTTAGTTGAAGACTAGCTTAAGCTTCATTTCATTCCGCTAGGTTAAGGTTAAGGTTAAGGCTTAGTAATTTGTCATACAATGCCTGTGTCAGACGCAATAGCTAAACCTCTTGAGTTATTGTCAGACGCTCAATCTTCACCAAGAAGTATTGTCAGACGCAACCCCTCAACCTATTAGCTTTGTTTTCAGGTCCCTGGTCCCTGGTCCCTGGGTACTGAACACCGATCACCGATCACCGATCACTGAGCACGCAACTAAAGAGGTTATCCCAAATAATTATATGGAGGATTTATGGATTACAAGTTAATTGCTATTGATTTAGATGATACCTTGCTGAGAGATGATTTAACAATTTCCGAAAGGGCAAAAAGGGCAATTACATCAAGTATGGAAAAAGGTGTATTGGTAACCTTTGCCACGGGGAGAATGTATCGTTCTGCTCTACCTTATGCCCTTGACCTAGGATTGGACATGCCTCTAATTACTTACCAAGGAGCTTTAGTTAAATATGCAGATGGACGGGAGGTATATCATAGACCTATAGAGCTTGATGTTGCTAAAGAGGTTATTAAATTTGGCAAACCATCAGGCTTGCATATTAATGCTTATATAGGTGATGAATTATATATGGAGGGAACAACCATTTGGGGCAAGAAATATGCCGCAATAGCTAAAGTACCTATTCATTTTCTAAATCTCCCTGGGGATTTAAAGGAAAAACCTACAAAAATATTGTTTATTGGCGAAAGTGCAGAGTTGGATGAAATGGCGCAGAAATTAGTCGAAAAGTTTTCCAATACAATAAATGTTACTAAGTCTAAAGATATTTTCCTTGAAGTATCCCATCCTAAAGCAACAAAGGGCAATGCATTAAAAGAGCTGGCCGAATCTTTAAATATCGATAGTAAGCGGGTCATTGCCATAGGGGATAATATGAATGATCTGGATATGATAAGATATGCTGGCTATGGTGTAGCTGTAGCAAATGCTGTAGATGCATTAAAGAAAGCTGCTGACTTTGTAACAAAAAGTAATGATGATGATGGGGTAGCTGAAGTGATTGAAAAATTGGTATTAAAAGAGAATAACATAGAAATTATGTAAAATAATATTTTTTTGAAAATTATGCAGGATTTTTGGCAACCAAGTCGAAAAATATATTAAATGGATAATATTGGAGGTTGCCTTTATGAAAGACTCTTCGATTCTATATCTGCAGAAAGAAATGGAAAAGGTAAGAAGTAGGCTTCATGCAGCAGTTAATGGAGATGTTAGCCAATTATTAGATACAGATGCATATCAATTGAGTACTGAAATGGACAAGCTGATAGTTAAATTAATGAAAAAAGAACAGCAGATTAAGAAACTGTGAGCCCAACTTTGTTAGTTTAAGTTGGGTTTTTGTATTAATTTAGGGAATAAAGAAGAAAGCCAGAAAACTTATAAAAAAAATGCATTAAAACGGGGTAAGATATTTTTAAAGGCAATATCTCAATAAAATAATAGAATAAAGTAATAGGGAGAGGATGAATTTTGGAATTTAAGGTTGATCTCCATACCCATACCATTTCCAGCGGACATGCATATAGTACCCTTAAGGAAAATTTGCAGGAGGCCAAAGACAAAGGCCTAAAAATGTTGGCCATAACAGATCATGGCCCTCAAATGCCTGGCGGGCCTCACTTATACCATTTTGGCAACTTGCGAGTTTTACCCCGTGAATATATGGGAGTTGAACTTCTTCGGGGTGTAGAAGCAAATATAATAGATCATGATGGTAAGCTAGATGTACCTGACCATATTCTAAGAAAATTAGATATTGTTTTGGCTGGATTTCATCATGGCTGTTATGGGGGTGGTGATATTGAGGAAAATACCCAAGCTTTTATTAATGCAATGCGGCACCCATATGTTGATGTCATAGTACATCCTGGTAATCCGGATTATGCTGTCAATCCGGAAAAATTAGTGCAGGCATCCAAAGAATTAGGAGTGGCATTGGAAATTAATAACAGCTCCCTAACAACAAGTCGAAAAGGTAGTTTAGAGAACTGCCGGATTATTGCCAGATTAGCGGCACAAAAAGGGTCAATTATTTCCTTGGGCAGTGATGCTCATTGGGCGCCATTAATAGGCGATTTTTCCAAAGCCCGGAATTTGATTGAGGAGGCAGGCTTAAAGCCGAAACAGATTTTAAATACTGACCCGGAGTTGGTTAGAGAATATCTAAAGAAAAAGAAGAGGCACAGCCCCATCCAGCTTGAAGTTCCCCAAGTTTAGTGCCCAATTAAAGGGGCACACTAAATTAAACAAATAAAGGGGAAGTTATAGATGGAATTTCATGGGGATTACCATATGCATACACAGTATAGTGATGGACGAGCAACAGTTGCCGATATGGTTGAGGCTGCCCGTCTTAAGGGTCTAACGGAAGTGGGGATCGCCGACCATGGCCCTGCTAATATTTGCACCGGGGTAAAAAACAGTAATACTTTTTTAAAAATTAAAGAAGAAACGAAATACTTAGCAGGTCATTTCCCCCAGCTAAAGATTAAGGTAGGCGCTGAAGCCGATATTGTTGGGCTAAAGGGCGAATTAGACATTACTAGAGAGGTAATAGAGGAATTAGATTATTTACTGGTTGGTCTCCATCCCTATGTAATGCCCGTAAACGCTGAAACTGCCTGGAATTATGTATTGGGAAATCAATTAGTAAAAATTAAAAAAGGACTAAGGGAAAAAGTAAAGAATATAAATACCAAAACTTTAATAGATACATTGTATAAGTATGATGTCCTAGCCGTAACACACCCAGGGTTAAAAATGGATATCGATTTTCAGGAGTTAGCTAAGGTATGTATAAAAACCGATACTGCCTTGGAAATAAATACTGGACATACCTTTCCAAAGGTGGATGATATAATACAAATTGCCGATAGCGGAGTTAACTTTATAGTAAATAGTGATGCCCACTTTCCGGAAACTGTAGGGGAGTTTGACTATGGTCGTTATGTTTTAAATAAGGCAAAGGTTACAGAAGAAAGAGTACTTAATGCAACTTCTGGGTGAACATATTGCGTCTGACAATAGCTTAAGGGTGAACATTATGGGTCGGACAATACTACTGGGTGAATATATTGCGTCTGACAATTTCTACTGGGTGAATATTGAGCGTCTGAAAATACTATTGGGTGGAGATTATGCGTCTGATAAATTCTTTTATGCTTGTGTCAGACGCTCAAGCTAGACCTCTGAGTAATTGTCAGACGCGTGAGCTTTGACCCTTAAGCAGATATCAGACGCTCAAGCTAGACCCATAAGTAAACGAGGTGAGTTTTTTGGCTGAGATACGTTTCCTGATTATCACCGGCCTCTCGGGGGCTGGTAAAACCCAGGCTGTACGAAGCCTGGAAGACCTGCACTACTTTTGTGTAGATAATTTACCACCTTCCCTAATTCCAAAATTTGCAGAGCTATGTACCCAGTCTAAGGGTGAGGTTAATAAAGTTGCTTTGGTTATAGATATCAGAGGGGGACAGTTTTTTGATGACCTTTTTGCTGCCCTAGAAGATTTGAAGGCAATGGGAATTTATTATGAAATTTTGTTCTTAGAGGCAGCTAACGAAATACTAGTGAACAGATTTAAAGAAACTAGACGTCGTCATCCACTCTCTGCTGAGGGTAGTGGAGTTATGGAAGGGATCAAGATAGAAAGGGAACGACTTCAGGAATTGAGAGGCCGCGCGAACAAGATAATAGATACTTCTGAGCTTAAACCCAATCATTTAAAGGAAGAAATTCAAAGCCTTTGGGGTAAAAATGGGAAAGGAAAAATACTATCTATTACAGTAATGTCTTTCGGTTATAAATACGGGATTCCGCTAGACACCGACCTTTTGGTTGATGTTAGGTTTTTACCAAATCCCTACTACATTCCTGAATTAAAAGCTTTGACGGGCAGTGATCAGGAAATTCAGGATTATGTTTTCAAGTCGCCGATTAGCAAGGAGTTTATTGATAAATACTATGACCTCTTGAACTTTTTAATCCCTAATTACATCACAGAAGGGAAGACCCATTTAGTAATTGCAATTGGTTGTACGGGAGGTAGACATCGCTCTGTTGCTCTGGCAAATCGCTTAGGGCAGCTACTTGCAAGTGATGACTACCAGGTAACTGTGAAACATCGAGACATTGAAAAACAAGGAGTAAATGATTGATGGACTTTATTAAATGGCTCTATCCTGGTTTAGGTATTAAGCGTTGGCTGGTATTAGGGGTTGTGGGATTTATCTTTATTAGTGTAGGCATGGCTATCATTAGTGAAACCCAAATACTGGGGATAATTGAACTTGAAATTAAGGGTTTAGTTTTAAGTATTTTTGGTGATTCAATTCTGCTTGGAGGTTTTGTTGTTTTAACCCTGGGGGTTATTACACTAGTTATAAGCTTTCGGGAAGTGGTCAGGGCCTTTATTAAAGCTGTTTTTCCGGAGTTTGCCCGGAGTCAGGTCCGACCAATTCACCAGGAGCGCTTGTTAAGGCGGGGCCCAAAAATAGTTGTTTTGGGAGGAGGGACCGGACTCTCTGTATTATTAAGAGGACTCAAGGAGTTTACTAGCAACATTACGGCAATTGTTTCTGTAGCTGATGATGGAGGAAGTTCTGGTCGATTAAGGAATCAGTTGGGGATGCTTCCACCAGGCGATGTCAGGAACTGTATGGTGGCTTTAGCGGATAAGGAAGCTTTAATGGAAAAAATACTAAATTATAGGTTTAAACAAGGTGATGAATTAGCTGGTCATAACTTAGGAAACCTCTTTTTAGCAGCTATGGCTGACATGTATGGCAATTTTGAAGAAGCTGTAAGACAAATGAGTCGGGTTCTGGCTATTAGAGGAAAGGTAATACCTTCTACTTTGGAGCATGTGGTCTTAAAAGCAGAATTAACAGATGGCAGTATAATTAGAGGAGAGAGCAATATCTCCAAAGCGGAGAGAGCTATTAAGGAAATTACTATTGAACCCGAAAAGGCGGAACCTTTAGATGAGGCATTAGAAGCTATCAGTGAAGCTGATGCAATAATTTTAGGGCCAGGCAGCTTGTATACAAGTGTAATTCCTAATCTTCTGGTTACAGGAATACCGGAAGCTATTAAAAAAAGTAAGGCAATGAAAATATATTCCTGTAATGTAATGACTCAGCCTGGTGAGACCTTATCTTATACTGCGGGAGACCATTTGGAAGCTATTTACCGGCATGCAGGCTGGGGGCTTGCTGATTATATATTGGTAAATGATCAGCCCATCTCTGATCAAGACCTTTTGAAAAAATACATCATGGATGGAGCAGAACAAGTAGAAATTGATTTTACAAGATTAAACAAGTTAGGTGTCAAAGTATTATCGAAGCCACTTTTAGATGAAACCAAACTACTTAGGCATAATTCCCGAGCTTTAGCAACAATAATTATCGAGTTAATAATTAGGCAAAAGAGGTTTCGGTCAGGCCTTAATTTTATCGATCGACTTATTTTAGTAGAAAAAACTAAAAGTTAACTATAGGGAGATAAGGTAGAATGTCCTTTTCAGAAAAAACTAAAAATGAACTAGCCCGGATAATTCTCAAAGACCGGTGCTGTCAAATGGCTGAATTAGCGGGTCTAGTCAGGATGGATGGCACTATTTTAATTAGTTCTAAAAATCAAATTGGACTTGAGTTAACCACGGAAAATGCTGCAGTAGCTCGTAAGATTTTACGATTAGCAAAGCTAGTTTTTAATGTAGAAACAGAGCTGCGGGTGCAAAGAAAAGCCCGCTTAAAAAAGAATAATATATATCTAGTTAAAATCCCGCCGCAAAATAAAGTTCAAGAAATTCTCAGGACTTTAGGTATAACGCGGGAAGGATTTCTAATTAATCCAGAGGTAAGTTCTCTTATTACTAAGAAAAAGTGCTGTCGCAGGAGTTATTTAAGGGGTGTTTTCTTAGGAGCAGGCTCTGTTAATGATCCAGAAAACACATATCACTTGGAGATAGCTACTACCTCCGAGGAATATGCGCAGTCCCTCGTTGCACTGATAAAGAAATTTGGATTGGACCCCAAGATAAGCACCCGTAAAAACTGGCAAGTAGTTTATTTAAAAGAGAGTGAGCAGATCGTAACCTTTTTAAATGTCATCGAGGCCCATACAGCATTGCTGAATTTTGAAAGCACCAGGATTCAAAAAGGTATTCGTAATAAAGTTAATCGCTTGGTTAATTGTGAAACAGCCAATCTTACTAAAACAATTGATGCAGCTTTTAGACAAAAAGAAAACATTGAACTTATTGCCCAAAATTTGGGTTTAGAAAACCTACCCCTTGGACTTAGGCAGGTTGCCGAGCTGCGTCTGGAGCAGCCTGATATTAGCTTAAAAGAATTAGGGGAATTGACAGATCCTCCCCTGGGCAAATCAGGAATAAACCATAGAATAAGGAAGTTAGAAAAGATTGCGGAAAATATTCGTAACCAGAATAAAAAAAAGTAGTTACAAATTAAGAGGAGTTTTCTTATCCATGTAGAATTATTTAGCATTTAGCTTTGAAGGAGGTGTCTAAAAATGGCCTATAAAATTACTGATGAATGTTTAGCTTGTGGTTCCTGTCTTGATGAATGTCCAGTTGGTGCTATTAGTGAAGGTGATATCTATGTAATAGATGCTGACCTTTGCACAGACTGCGGTGCTTGTGCTGAGGCTTGCCCAACGGGAGCAATAGTAGAATAAGTTTTTTGATAAAAGAAATGCCGTGCAACCAAAGCACGGCATTTCTTTTATCAAACTATAAATTTATCCAACATTTACTAGTAGTTTTCCCCTCGTCCCTTTGAAACCAAATGTAATGAGGACTAGTATGGAAAGAATACAATAAACTAACAGCAGGAATTATGAAAAATTCAACGAATTTTAATATAGAGGATGTTATTAAAGTTTAGGGGGAGAGTCTAGTGAAGTTAGGATATCAGCTTAATATGACCCAGACCCAGAAATTGATAATGACTCCTGAACTGCGCCAAGCCATCAATGTTTTGCAGCTATCTGCATTGGAGTTAAACAATTTCATTCAGGACCAACTATTAGAAAATCCTCTCTTAGAGGTAATTGATGAAGGTCCGCCAGTCAACAGCGAGACTGCTGATGAAGGGGAAAAGTTCGATATTGAATGGCAAGAATATTTCCATGATGGTAGTGACCTGGGTTACCGACATCAAACCAAAGAAGCTATACCTTTTGAACATTATGTTCCCCAGACCCCTAGTTTGGAGGATTTCCTCGAAGAGCAACTCCGTTACCAGCAACTAAATGATGAAGATATAGCTTTAGTCCAATTTGTTATTGGTAACTTAGATGCCTGGGGTTATTTTTCATTCCCTACTCAGGAAACAGCCTTAGAATTAGAGGTTAGTCCAGAAAAACTGGAGGAAATTGTTAGGCTTGTTCAAACTTTTGAACCGGACGGAGTGGGAGCTAGGAGTTTATCGGAGTGCTTAATCATTCAATTGAACAAGAAAAATAAACTGACACCTTTATTAGAAAGGCTTGCCAATGAGTATCTGGAAGACATCGGGCTAGGCAAACTGCTTAAAGTAGCTGTAGCTCTAAATATCTCTGTTGAGGAACTGCAGGCCAACGTAGACATTTTAAAAAAGTTAAACCCTAAACCCAGTGCGGGATTTGGTTCTAATCAAGAAACCAGATTTATTGTTCCTGATTTACTGATTGAAAAAATTGACCAAGAATATATTGTATTAGTAAATGACAATTTCACGCCCCGTATTATGGTTAGTGAAGTTTATAAAGAAATAATAAATAATAAACAAGAGGATGACCTCACTAAAACATTTGTTGAGAGGAAACTCCATGGTGCGCTCTGGCTGATAAAGAGCATCGAGCAAAGAAGAATTACCCTATATCGGATTGCCAACGCATTAATTGACATCCAGCGCGACTTTTTAGATAAGGGTAAAAACTACCTTTTACCCTTAACCCTTAAAGATGTAGCACAAAAAGTAGAAGTCCATGAATCAACGGTTAGCAGGGCTATTGCCAATAAATATGTACAAACACCAAGAGGGCTTTATCCTTTGAAATTTTTTTTCTCAAGTGGCATTAACAACAACACCGGGAAGAAAGTTTCATCTCAGGTGATAAAAAAGACTATTGAAGACATAATTTTTGCCGAAGATCCAAAAGAACCTTTTTCTGACCAGGCATTATGTGATTTGCTCGTTAATAAAGGTTTTAAAATTGCACGGCGAACTATAAGTAAATACCGGGAAGAACTAGGGATTCTTTCAACTGCACAAAGGAAAAGGTATTAAAATCCGGCTTAGGCCGGATTTTAATACCTTTTAGTGGGCGAGTGAGCGGGAAAAATTTAGGCTAAGGCTCAGGTTGAGGTTGAGAAAAGACTAAACCTTAATCTTAATATTATGGGGACATTCCCGGTTAACGGGGGTGTCCCTATTTTAAATAATGTAATAGGTGGCATCGATTATTGATGTAGCACGTGATATTAGCTCAGGGGATACGCGCTCACGCGCCCACGGATTACGAAATAGCGGAAATCTTCCTTGATTTCACGTTTGCGTAGTGGTAAAATATTCCCATCGGGACGAAAACGACCATGGTGGGACAAAAAATGCCGGAGGTTGACATAATGGCTGAACAGGCTTTTTTTCTTGGTAAACTAGCACCTGAACTTATTGAAGTTGTGCATAGGAGGTATAATATCCTGCGGACTATCGGGTATATGCAGCCCATTGGACGGAGAATATTGGCGGAAAGGCTTGATCTGCCCGAAAGGACAGTGCGCAATGATGTAGAAACCTTGCGCCAGCAGGAACTAATCTCGGCGGAAGCTAAAGGTATGAGCATTACTCCTTTGGGGGAAAGGCTGTTAGAAGAGCTGAGTATATTAGTCCATGGTTTACGAGGCTTGGATAATTTAGAAAAACTACTGGGTACTAATTTAGGCGTACATAGGGTTGTTATTGTACCTGGTGATATTGATGGCGAGTCACTGGCGAAAAAAGAATTGGGTAGGGTATCTGCCTATTATGTGAATGAAATAATAAAGGATGTCCGTACGATTGCTGTAGCAGGTGGTACGACTTTAGCAGAAATGGCTAAACATATTATACCTCAAAGCCGGCAGGATATACTAATACTCCCTGCTCGAGGGGGGTTGGGGGAACAGGTCGAAATTCAGGCCAATACAATTACGGCCAAAATAGCTGCCAGCCTAGGAGCTAACTACAGGCTTTTACATATTCCTGATTATATGAGTAGGACTTCCGCAGAACAATTGGTTAATGACCCGTATATTGCACCTATTTTACAAATGATTCGTGGTGCAGATGTCTTGGTTCATGGCATAGGGGATGCTCTTGAGATGGCTAAGAGAAGGGGAATTAGCTGGGAGGAAATTGAGTTTTTAAGAAATGCCGATGCAAAAGGTGAAGCCTTTGGTTATTATTTTGATGGTTCGGGTTCAATTATCTATTCGACACCTAGTATCGGTTTGAAACTTGATGACCTGGGTAAAATAAATACAGTGGTTGCTTTAGCAGGAGGAAATAGTAAAGCTCAAGCAATTGAAGCTGTAACCAAGGCGGGATATATTGATTGGCTTATTATTGATGAAGGTGCAGCATGGCAAATAGCCAAAAACTTAAATTTGGAGAATGGGATTTTAGGATTACACTCCAATTCGTTGCGTTAGATTAAGATTTCGCTTCGCTAGATTAAGGATAAAAAGGACACTTTTGCAATTTCGAGGTAACGGAGCGAAACAAACTTGTTTGTGTCAGACGCAAAATGATGACCCCAAAGTACTGTCAGGCGCGTAATCTTTACTCCGTAGCAATTTTCAGACGCAATATCTTAACCCAATAGAATCCCGACAATGGTCACTGAACACTGGCCACTGATCACAGAATACTGGGAACGGTACCCCAAAATTTTCATAAAACATAAATAAAGGAGGAAACATTAATGAGTGTAAAAGTTGGAATTAATGGTTTTGGAAGGATAGGGCGGAATGTTTTTCGGGCCGCAATGAAAAAAGAGGGAATCGAAATTGTGGCAGTAAACGATTTGACAGACGCCCATACCCTAGCCCATTTACTAAAATTTGACTCGGTACACGGTATTTACCCTGGAACAGTTGAAGCCAGAGATGACAGTATAGTTGTTGACGGTAAAATAGTTAAGGTATTCGCTGAAAAAGACCCTGCGCTACTACCTTGGGGTGAGTTGGGGGTTCAAATAGTAGTTGAATCAACAGGGCGCTTTACTAATGGCAAAGATGCTCAGAAACATCTTGCCGCTGGTGCGAAGAAAGTAATTATCTCTGCTCCTGCTAAAGAGGAAGATATTACTATAGTAATGGGTGTTAATGAAGAAAAGTATGACACTAATAACCATCATGTGATTTCCAATGCCTCTTGTACAACTAATTGTTTAGCGCCGGTAGCTAAAATTCTGCAGGATAAATTCAGTATTAAAAAAGGACTTATGACCACAGTTCATTCATATACCAACGATCAAATGATATTAGATTTACCCCATAAGGATTTAAGAAGGGCTAGGGCTGCTGCAATGTCTATTATCCCTACTACTACAGGAGCAGCAAAAGCTGTTGCCTTGGTATTACCTGAGCTCAAAGGTAAGCTTAATGGTTTTGCTATGCGGGTACCTACTCCTAATGTTTCAGTTGTTGATTTAGTAGTGGAAGTAGAGAAAGAAACTAGTGTTGAAGAAGTAAACCGGGTTTTAAAAGAGGTCAGTGAGAAAGAAATGCAAGGTATTTTAGGCTACTCGGAAGAACCTTTGGTTTCTAAAGATTATAATGGTGATCCCCGTTCCTCTATTGTAGATGCTTTGTCAACAATGGTAATCGGGGGTAATATGGTTAAAGTTATTTCCTGGTATGATAATGAATGGGCATATTCCTGCCGAGTGGTTGATCTCGCCAAGTATATAGCTAAAAGCATATAATTAGTAAGCCATCGGGTTTCCGATGGCTTACTAATGGAAAGACGTATAAAAAGGAGGCTCTAGCATGGGTAAACAAACCATTAGAGATGTAGATTTACAAAATAAAAAAGTTCTGGTTCGGGTGGATTTTAACGTACCTAGAGATAAAGGGGGTAATGTTACCGATGACACAAGGATTCAGGCCGCTTTACCAACCATCCAATACCTTTTAGAAAAAAAGGCTAAAGTAATTTTAGCCTCTCATCTAGGGCGACCTAAAGGAGAGGTGGATGAAAAATATCGTCTGGCCAAGGTAGCAGAAAGGCTTTCTGAACTTTTGGGGAAAAATGTTACCCAAACAGTTAACACCATTGGTCCGGATGTAGAAGAAGCAGTTAAGGAAATGGAGTCTGGTGATGTACTGCTTTTGGAAAATGTACGCTTTAATCCTGGAGAAACAAAGAATGACCCTGAGTTTGCCGGCGCATTGGCTGCTCTAGCCGAGATTTATGTCAATGATGCTTTTGGCACCGCTCACCGGGCCCATGCATCAACAGAAGGTGTAGCCAAATATTTGCCTGCTGTTGCCGGATTTCTGATGGAGAAAGAATTAAAAGCACTGGGTGGTGTCATTACTAACCCAGAAAGGCCTTTCATAGCAATTATTGGAGGGGCAAAGGTTTCTGACAAAATAGGCGTAATTGAAAATTTATTACATAAAGTGGATATTCTTATTATTGGTGGAGGTATGGCAAATACCTTCTTAAAGGCAAAGGGATATGAACTAGGCAAATCACTCTTAGAAGAGGATAAAGTGGACTTAGCCAAAAAACTGATGGCTGATGCAGAGGCTAAAGGTATTAAGTTTTTACTGCCGGTTGATTTAGTAGTTGCTGACTCTATAGAAAGTCCCGGCGAAATTGAAACAGTGCAAGTTAACAGTATTCCAAAAGATAAGATGGGACTAGATATCGGATCTGCTACGGCTGATTTATATGCTGAAGCGATAAAAGATGCAAAAACTATAGTTTGGAATGGTCCTATGGGTGTTTTTGAAGTAGAAGCTTTTAGTCGAGGGACAAATGTGGTAGCTCAGGCTGTGGCCGAAGCTCATGCCAACTCCATTGTGGGTGGCGGTGATTCTGTGGCAGCTGTAGAAAAAGCAGGATTAGCACAAAAGATAAGCCATATTTCCACAGGAGGAGGAGCCTCCCTAGAGTTTCTAGAAGGCAAGGAACTCCCCGGAATAACAGCGTTAAATGATAAATAAAACTAAAATATTGTAGACGATAGACGATAGACGATAGACCAAGGAACATAAGAATGTAGAATGTAGAATGCCACTAGTTTCTAAATAAGGGGGGAAAATAATTGCGAAAACCAATAATTGCAGCAAATTGGAAAATGCACAAAACTGTAAAAGAAGCTTTGGATTTTGTAGAAAAGTTCAAGGCTCTAGTGGTGAAAAATAATGAAGTTGATATAATTCTATGTGTCCCTTATACTGTTTTAGCAAGTGTGGCGCAAAGCTTAAGCGGCAGTACAGTGAATTTAGGTGCACAAAACATGTATCATCAGGATAAGGGTGCTTTTACCGGGGAAATAGCTCCGGCTATGCTTTTAGAGTTTGAGACTAGGTATGTTATTATTGGACACTCAGAACGACGGGAGATATTCGGGGAAACCGATGAATTGATTAGAGAGAAAGTTAATAAAGCTTTGCAATTAGGCATAACACCAATTTTATGTGTAGGTGAAACATCAGAAGAAAGAGAAGGAGGCTTTACCGAAGCAAAATGTAGAAAACAGGTGGAGTCTGCTCTTAAAGGACTTGATAAAAGCCTTGCAGCTCAAATCATAATAGCCTATGAGCCTATCTGGGCCATCGGTACAGGTAAAACTGCCTCAAGTAATGATGCTGAAGAAACTATTGCCTACATTCGCCGTTTAGTGGCTGGAATTTTTGATGAAACAACAGCTCAGACCATAAGAATTCAGTATGGCGGCAGTGTAAAGTCCGACAATATTAAAGAACTTATGACTAAGCCTAACATTGATGGAGCTTTAGTAGGTGGAGCAAGCTTAGATGCTGAGTCTTTCGCAAAAATAGTAAACTTTAAGGAGTAAGAAAAATGGCAAAACCAACAGTATTAGTAATTTTAGATGGGTGGGGACTAGCGGAAGGTGCCAAAGGAAATGCCATATCGCAGGCTCATAAACCCAATTATGACCATCTTTTAGCCCATTATTCCCACACAATCCTTGAATCCTCCGGGGAGTCCGTGGGTTTGCCGGAAGGGCAGATGGGCAATTCGGAGGTAGGCCATCTGAATATTGGCGCAGGTCGAGTTGTATATCAAGAATTGACAAGAATTAACAAAGCAGTCCGGGAAGGGACAATAAAAACAAATGCGGTGATTTTAGAAAGTATGCAATATGCCAAAAATAACGGTAAAGCCCTGCATCTAATGGGCTTACTGTCAGATGGGGGCGTACACAGTCATATCAATCATTTGCTTGCCCTCTTATCTATGGCAAAAGAAATGGGACTAGAAAAGGTATATATCCATGCGTTCTTAGATGGCAGGGATGTGCCCCCGGCGAATGCTATGGACTATATTTTGTTATTAGAAGAAAAGCTGCAGGAATTAGCTGTGGGCAGAATTGCCACCGTAACAGGGCGGTATTATGCTATGGACAGAGATAACCGTTGGGAAAGAACAGCTGTGGCTTATCAGGCTTTAGTAAATGGTGAAGGACTCAAGGCTACTATGGCTAGAATGGCTGTTGAGCAGTCTTATGACAAAAGGGTTACTGATGAGTTTGTCGAGCCTACTGTTCTTATTGATGAAGCTGGTAATCCCGTAGGGAAAATTGAGCCTGAAGATGCTGTTATTTTCTATAATTTTCGGGCCGATAGGGCTCGGCAGCTGACTAGAGCTTTTGTAGATAGGGATTTTAATGGTTTTGTTCGAGAGAACGGTTGCCTTGATGTCCGCTTTGTATGCATGACACAGTATGATGCAGAACTAGCGGCATCAGTTGCTTTTATCCCTCAAAACTTAGAGAATACTCTTGGGGAAGTTCTAAGTGGTGCCCATATGAAGCAGCTGAGAATTGCGGAAACAGAGAAATACGCCCATGTCACGTTTTTCTTTAATGGTGGTGTAGAAGAGGCTAATAAAGGTGAAGATAGAATTTTAATTCCCTCACCTCAGGTTGCTACCTATAACCTGTTGCCTGAAATGAGTGCCTATCAGGTCACCGATGCAGTAACCGAAAAAATATTAGGTAAAGAATATGATTTTATCCTAGTGAACTATGCAAATCCCGACATGGTAGCCCATACTGGATATTTAGAAGCTGCTATTAGGGCTATAGAAGTAGTGGATGAATGTTTAGGTAGTATTTTTAATGCTGTAGAAGAAGTGGGAGGCAGCCTGATCATAACCTCGGACCACGGTAATGCAGAAACCATGGAAGATGAAGAAGGCAAGCCCCAAACAGCCCATTCTGCCAAACCAGTACCCTTGATTTTGGCCGATGGAGCCCTGAAGGGTATAGAACTTAAAGCAGGTTCTTTGCGGGACATTGCCCCAACGGTTCTGGCTTTATTAGGTCTAGATAAACCGGACGAGATGACGGGAACAAGCCTTATTTGGAAAAGTTCTAGCTTAGAATAATTTTCCCTTAGGAACTTTTCCGAACCTACAGTGCTACAGTGCTACAGAGAAACAAGGTTAAGGTTAAGGTTAAGGTTAAGGTTGAGATCAGACTAAGATTCCGCTTCGCTAGATTTAGATTTCGCTACGCTAGATTAAGTACCGGGCACTGAGCACCGAGCACCGACCCAACACTTTGTCATCCAATGTCCGTGTCAGACGCGATATCTCAACCCACAAGCAATTGTCGGACCCGTGAAATTACCCACTAGTAATTTTCTATCTGGACACTGGTTACCGACAACTGGGCACGAATCTCATAGCCACGGACGCGCAATGCGCGCCAATACAAAAAAAGGAGGTTATATGAAAATGAGTATTATTGCAGATGTATATGCAAGAGAAATTTTAGATTCAAGGGGTAACCCTACTGTTGAAGTTGATGTATATCTAGAGGATGGCAGCTTTGGGCGGGCGGCAGTACCTTCAGGAGCATCCACTGGTGCCTTTGAAGCAGTTGAGCTTAGGGATGATGATGACCAAAGATTTATGGGCAAAGGGGTATTAAATGCTGTCGATAATGTAAATACACTGATTGCGCCTGCTCTTATCGGCTTGGATGCCTATGATCAGGTAGGTATTGATAAAATGATGATTGACATGGACGGGACGCCCAATAAATCCAAACTAGGGGCCAATGCTATTCTAGGGGTTTCCATGGCGATAGCTAAAGCTGCTGCAGATAGCCATGGTGTACCATTGTATCGGCATATTGGTGGAACAAATGCAAAAACTCTACCTGTTCCTATGATGAATATCTTAAACGGTGGTAAGCATGCTGATAATAATATTGATATTCAAGAATTTATGGTTATGCCTCTAGGAGCTTCAAATTTTGCGGAAGCTTTAAGGATGGGAACTGAAATATTTCATAACCTGAAAAAGGTATTGAAAAGTAGGGGATATAATACTGCGGTTGGTGATGAAGGCGGTTTTGCTCCCAACCTGTCTTCCAATGAAGAAGCTCTTGATGTAATTTTGGAAGCAATACATAAAGCAGGCTATAAGCCGGGTGAAGATGTATACTTAGCTTTAGATGTAGCTGCTACTGAGCTTTATAAAGATGGAGCTTATCATTTTGAAGGGCAAGGCTTAACTAGGAACTCGGCTGAAATGGTAGATTATTACGAGAGCTTGGTAGAGAAATATCCCATTATTTCCTTAGAAGATGGCTTGGATGAAGAGGACTGGGCAGGCTGGAAGCTTTTAACCGAAAGACTGGGTAAAAAAATCCAAATAGTTGGTGATGACCTATTCGTGACAAATACAGAAAGACTGGCTAGAGGAATTGAGTCTAACACAGCTAATAGTATATTGATAAAAGTTAATCAAATCGGCACCCTGACCGAAACCCTAGAGGCCATTGAAATGGCAAAGCGGGCGGGCTATACTTGTGTTATTTCTCACCGTTCTGGTGAAACAGAGGATGCCACTATTGCAGATATAGCAGTAGCCACTAATGCCGGTCAAATCAAAACAGGGGCTCCCTCCCGGACAGATAGAGTTGCCAAATACAATCAGCTTTTAAGAATTGAAGAAGAATTGGATGAAACAGCAGTTTACAAAGGTATGAAAAATTTATATAATCTTAAAGGATAAATAAAAAGGTTTAGGGTAGATACTACCTTAAACCTTTATTGGTTTAAACGTATAGACGATTCGCTAATATTTTGTTAAAATAATAATTATGGACTAATACAATACTAATAAATATTGGTAGTTTAGTGATGAATTGACTTAAATAGTCCAGTCACCAGCCACTATTCACCAGTCACTATTTCATGTAGGGAGGTGTAAGAATTGAAAATTTTCTTGGTGATTCTACAGGTTATAGCATCTATCGGTGTTATTTCTACTGTTTTATTACAGTCCGGGAAAAGTGCTGGTATGTCAGGTGCTATCGCTGGGGGTGCAGAAACCATGTTTGGTAAAAAGAAAGGCATGGATAATGTACTAAGCAAGTTATCAACTATTTTTGCAATTGCATTTATGGTATTTACATTACTTATTTCTTTGTTCTAATTTGGTAATGATATAGGCATAATGAAAAGGGTTTAAGGAGGATGAATTAGATAATGAATTTTACAATATGGGCACCTGCTGCAGGGATTTTAGCCCTATTATTCGCGTTTTATTTAGCCACAAAGGTTAATCGGGTAGATCCAGGCACTGAAAGGATGCAGGAAATTGCTGCAGCTATTCATGAAGGTGCTATGGCGTTTTTATTTAGAGAATATAAAACCTTAGGTGTTTTCGTTATTGTACTTGCTGGAATAATCTTTGCCGCAGGAGCTTTTACAGCGGGGCAAGACAGCTTACAGCCAGAAACAGCTATTGCATTCATTATTGGAGCAGCTTGCTCTACATTAGCTGGCTACATTGGCATGAATATTGCCACAAAAGCAAATGTGCGCACAGCAAATGCTGCGCAGGAAAGTGCTAATAAGGCCCTGGGGGTTGCTTTCTCCGGGGGAGCGGTTATGGGTATGTCTGTTGTAGGCTTAGGATTATTGGGTTTAGGTATCGTGACATTCTTTTTTGATAACCCCAATACAATTAATGGTTTTGCTTTAGGTGCCAGCTCCATTGCTCTATTTGCTCGGGTTGGCGGAGGTATCTATACTAAGGCTGCTGACGTTGGTGCTGACTTGGTTGGTAAAGTGGAAGCCGGTATTCCCGAAGATGACCCTCGTAACCCAGCCGTTATTGCTGACAACGTAGGTGACAACGTTGGTGACGTTGCCGGTATGGGTGCAGATTTGTTTGAATCATATGTAGGTTCTATTATTGCCGGGATGGCCTTAGCTGTTGCTCTAAATCTGGGACAAGGTGCTATCCTGCTGCCCTTCATGATTGCTGCTGCTGGGATAGTTGCTTCTATCGTTGGTACTTTCTTTGTCCAAACAGGAGAGGGTGCTAATGCAGCTAAAGCCTTAAATATGGGTGAAGTTGTTTCCATGCTACTAGCTTTAGTTGCTACTTATTTCTTAAGTACAAGTATGCTCTCAGCTGAAGGTGATGTGACAGGTATGGGAGTATTTGTGGCAACAATTGCCGGATTAATCGCAGGTTTCGCTATTGGTAAAATTACTGAGTACTATACTTCTGGTGATTATAAGCCTGTAAAAGATATTGCTAAAGCATCACAAACAGGCGCAGCCACCAATATTATTTCTGGTCTTGGTGTGGGTATGCTTAGTACTGCCCTACCAATATTGGTAATTGTTGTTGCCATTCTGATTGCCTTTAAGTTTGCCGGATTATACGGTATTGCATTAGCGGCTGTGGGTATGCTTTCTACTACTGGTATGGTTGTTGCTGTAGATGCTTATGGTCCTATCGCGGATAATGCCGGTGGTATTGCGGAAATGGCTCACTTAGATCCAAAAGTTCGTAAGATTACTGATGGCTTAGATGCAGTAGGTAACACTACAGCAGCTATCGGCAAAGGTTTTGCTATTGGTTCTGCTGCTTTAACAGCTCTTGCATTATTCAGTGCTTACACTAAAGCTGCAGGTATAGATACTATTGATATCTTGAACCCATCTGTTATTGCCGGTTTATTTATCGGCGGTATGCTGCCATTCCTTTTCTCTGCCCTTACTATGAATGCAGTTGGTAGAGCAGCGGGGGATATGATTGATGAGGTAAGAAGACAATTTAGAGAGATTCCTGGTATTATGGAAGGTACAGCTAAACCTGAATATGCTAAATGTGTTAGTATAAGTACTGCTGCAGCTTTAAGAGAAATGGTTATTCCTGGTCTATTAGCGGTGGTTGTACCTATTGCTGTTGGTTTAATGCCTGGCTTAGGCAAAGTTGCTTTAGGTGGCTTATTAGCTGGTGCGCTGGTTTCCGGCTTCCTATTAGCTATCATGATGGCTAACGCCGGTGGTGCTTGGGACAATGCTAAGAAGTACATTGAGGGCGGCGAATACGGCGGCAAGGGTTCTGATGCCCACGCAGCAGCAGTAACCGGTGATACCGTAGGTGACCCCTTCAAAGATACATCAGGGCCGTCCATAAATATTTTAATTAAATTAATGACAATTGTTTCCTTGGTTTTTGCACCACTGTTTATGTAATATAACAAAAAAGCAAAGCAGTTGGCCTACAGGGTCAACTGCTTTTTTTCAGTGAAATTTAGAACCCATTCATTTGCCCATAATAGAGGGTCCTTGACTATTTTGAAAGGTAAAAAGAAGGTAAAGTATTTTTGGTAGCGAAATTAAAATATACGATATTTCTTTTGAGTGCATAAGGGGGGTATTAACATGGAGTTCAGAACTCTAGGCAAAACACAACTGAGAGTATCGGCAATTGGTTTTGGCGGTATTCCTATCCAGAGGGTTAGCCTAAAGGAAGGGGTAGAAATTGTACACGCAGCCTTAGCCTACGATATAAACTTTTTCGATACCGCTCGGGGATATACTGATAGTGAAGAAAAAATTGGCTTAGGGTTGAAAGGAAAAAGACACAAAGCTATATTAGCAACAAAGACTATGGCCAGGGACGAAAGGTCTATGGCTAGGGATATAGATATAAGTTTAAAAAAACTTCAAACTGATTATATAGACCTATATCAGTGTCATAATGTTAAAACAGAAGAGGAATTAGCGGAGATTACTGGTCCAGAAGGAGCGCTGGTGGCTCTTGTTAAAGCAAAGGAAGCAGGAAAAATAGGACATATTGGTATTACTGGGCATATTGATCAAACTGTAATCAAAGCTTTACAAGTTTATGATTTCGCCACAGTTCAATTCCCACGAAATGTTATTGAAGATGCAGCGGAAAAAGAGTTATTCCCCTTAGCCCGAAAAAAAGAAATGGGAGTCATCATCATGAAGCCTCTGGCGGGAGGGGCCTTTAAAAATCCAGTGTTAGCATTACGCTATCTATTAGGCTGGGATTACTCATCAATTATTCCTGGTATGGACAGTGTAGAACAGGTAAAAAATAATGCTGCATTAGCTGTAGATTTAAAACCATTAACAGATATCGATATTCAAAGACTAGAAGATGAGGCTCAAACAATAGGTAGTAAGTTCTGCCGCAGGTGTGAGTATTGTAAACCTTGTCCCCAAGGTCTGGATATCCCGTCGTTCTTCATTTTACATAGTTATTTTGAAAGATACGGTTTGGGTGACTGGTCTATCAGCCGTTATGGCAGCATACAACCTAATGTAGTAAACTGCATTGAATGCGGCATTTGTGAAAGCCGCTGTCCATATGAGTTACCAATAAGGGAAATGCTACGACAGGTCCATAAAGACTTAGGACAATAGTTTGTTAGGTAGGGTGCTGAATGCAAATTAGACGTAGAGATATAGAACCTTTCGATTTCGTTGGAAACAAAACGGGTTGTTTATTAGTCCATGGCTTTACAGGTTCCCCGGGAGAGATGCGTCCTTTAGGAGAGTACTTACATAAAAAGGGATATACGATAAAGGGGATTCTTCTGCCTGGGCATGGCACCAAGGTAGAAGATTTGGCCTGTACTAATTGGGAAAGCTGGTATCAAGAAGTAGTTAAGGGTTATGAAAGTCTAAAGGCTTGTTGTGAAGAGGTTTTTATTATTGGTCTTTCTATGGGTGGGGCTTTAGCACTCCATTTAGCGGCTAATGAAAAAATTAACGGTGGGATTGTATCGATATGTGCCCCGATTTTTTTGGCAAAGAAAAAAGCCTACTTTTCACCAATTTTGCAGCACTTTGTTAAATTTTCAAAAAAGAAAAGTTATACCAGTAAAAGTTATGAATCTTTTTGGTATGACCAATACCCTATTAGCTGTACAGCCAGCCTGGTCAAAATGCTTCCTGTAATTAAAAAAGAGTTGAAAGTTATAAAAAATCCAGTTCTTATTATTCAATCTACCCTGGATAAAACAGTTAATCCTGCTAGTGCTCAATACATTTATGATAAAATAGGAAGTAGAGTAAAAGAAATTTACTGGCTACATAATTCAGGCCATGTAGCTACTCTAGATATTGAAAGAGAGCAGGTTTTTCTCTGGACAGAAGAATTTATTACCGTTTATTTAAAGGGGGAACGATAATATGGAATTTTATTATGATCATATGTGTTTTGCTTGTGGCAATCAGAACCCTATAGGTCTTAGCTTAAAATTTGAGGTACAAGGGGGAAAGGTTAAGACCCATTTTACTCCTCAACAGGTACATGAAGGTTACCCCGGCGTAATGCATGGTGGTTTAATTACTACCATCTTAGATGAGGTTATGGCTAGAAGCGTCAATATGCTAGGCTCCCACGGTGTAACGGCTCGCTTAGAGGTTAGGTATAGGGAAGCAGTACCTATTGGACAGGAAATTACTTTTGAATCCACTATTACTAATGCTCGAAAAACAATAATTGATTTAGAAGCCAAAGCTTTTTTGCCAAGCGGTAAAGTAGCGGCTGAGGCCCTTGCTAGATTTATGGTAATGGGCAAAATAGAAGAAGGCAAGAAGATTCATGAAGAGTGATTATCTACTTTTGAGTTAGTTTTAGGGTCTCGTGTTCGGTGCTCGGTGACTAGTGCCCAGGAAAAGATTGTTAGGCCCACAGTACACGCGCCCACGTTAATACGCAAAAAGGGGATGGACAAGCATGGAGAGACAGGAAGCATTGGATTTTGTAAAAAGACATGTACAAAATAAAAATTTATTGAAGCATATGTTGGCCTGTGAGGCAGTAATGGTTGCTTTAGCCAATTATTTTGGAGAAGATGAGGAAAAATGGGCTTTAGCTGGACTGCTTCATGATATTGATTATGACCAAACTAAGGATAACCCAGACAAACATAGCCTTATTGGAGGAGAGATGCTTGAAGGAGCAGGGCTTTCTCATGATATTGTCTATGCGGTTAAGTGTCATAATGAAGTTCATGGTTTAGAGCGTAAGGGTAAAATAGATATGGCTTTATTCTGTACTGACCCCTTGACAGGACTAATTGCTGCTGGGGCGTTAATAAAACCGGAAAGAAACTTAGCTTCTATCGATGTTGAGTTCCTAAAAAATCGTTTTGAAGAAAAGGGCTTTGCCCGAGGGGCTAGTAGGGTTCAAATTGCTGCCTGCCGGGAGTTGGGTTTAAGCTTAGAGCAGTTCTTTGAGATAGGGCTTAAAGCAATGCAGGGAATACATAAAGATTTAGGTTTATAGAAAGTATATTTACGGGTAGACTAATAATATATTTGTCTACCTTTTGCTTTAGTTTGGTGAGAGGCTAAGAATTATTATGTTGACGAAAAAAACTATTAGAGGATAAAAGTTGGAGGTTATTATGGATAAAAGTAAAGATGTCCTGGAGTTTATGGCTACTCAAGCTTATCGGCCATTGACTCAGGAGGAGCTAATTAAGCATTTTTCAATTGAAGCGCCACAAGAAATCAAAGAGTTCAGTATGACTCTAAATGAAATGGAACTAAAAGGGCAGATTATATTAACAAGAAAGATGCGCTATGGATTGCCTAAGCAAATGAATTTAGTGGTAGGTCGTATTCAGAGACATGCTAAAGGCTTTGCTTTCTTAATTCCTGATGATGCAAATCAAAGAGATGTTTACATTAAAAGTGATGATCTTAGTGGGGCTATGCATAATGACCGAGTAGTGGTCCGCTTGCATAATCAATCAGACATAAAGAAAAAGCAAGAAGGGGAAGTAATTAGAGTCCTGGTTAGGACCAATAAAACACTAGTGGGTACCTTTGATAGTAGTAGGCAATTTGGCTTTGTTATTCCTGATGATTCAAGGATAGGTCAAGATTTCTTTGTAGGTAAAGAAGACTTTAATGGTGCAAAAAGCGGAGACAAGGTGGTTATTGAGGTTACCCGTTGGCCTGAAAAAAGGCGGAGCCCTGAAGGTAAAGTAATCGAAGTAATTGGTAAAAAGGGTGACCCTGGTGTAGATGTAGTATCTATTGTCCGTAAATTCCAGCTTCCCGAAGATTTCCCCAAAGATGTATTGGAGGCTGCTGATAAAGTACCACTAAGTATATCTCCGGATGAGCTAAAAAACCGGAGGGATTTGCGGACTTTACCAATGGTAACTATTGATGGAGAGGATGCAAAAGATTTAGATGATGCAGTTACCCTAGAAATATTAGATAGTGGATTGTACCGTCTAGGTGTACATATAGCTGATGTTGGTCACTATGTTCCCGAGGGATCAACTTTAGATAAGGAAGCTTTAAAAAGGGCTACTAGTGTTTACTTGGTAGACAGAGTTATTCCCATGCTTCCTAAGCGTCTATCAAATGGGATATGCAGCTTAAACGCAGGTGAAGACCGCTTAGCCATGACCTGCTTTATGGATATAAATAAAAAAGGTGAAATTGTCGACCATGAGATATGTGAGTCAGTTATTCATGTTAACGAACGGATGACCTATAAAAATGTTACAAAAATTCTAGAAGAGGAAGACAAAGAGCTTATTGAACGATATAAAGACTTTGTTAATACTTTTAAACAAATGAGTGAGCTTTGTTTAATTTTAAAGAATAAACGTCTAGTTCGAGGCTCCATAGATTTCGATTTTCCGGAAAGCAAAGTAATTCTTGATGAACAAGGGAAACCAATAGAAATAGCATGGCGAGAAAGGACTTTAGCTGACCAGATTATTGAGGAGTTTATGATCTGTGCCAATGAAACTGTTGCAGAGCATTATTATTGGACAGAAACGCCCTTTTTATATAGGGTCCATGAAGAGCCTGACCAAGAGGACTTGGGGGATTTAAATAACTTTTTAGGAATTTTTGGTTTGCATATTAAAGGGATTACTGAAAAGGTTCATCCTAAAGCCTTCCAACAAATAGTAGAGAAGGTTGTGGGTAGTCCCGAGGAGAGGGTAATTACCACAGTAATGCTCAGGTCAATGAAGCATGCTAGATATGCAGCAGATGCCTTAGGCCATTTTGGTTTGGCTTCTAAGTATTATTCTCATTTCACTTCACCAATAAGGCGTTATCCGGATTTAGCTATTCATCGAGTAATAAAAGAAATGCTTCGAAAAGGTGAAAAACTAGAGGGTAAAAGGCTAGAACAGCTAAAAGCTAAAATGGGTGAATATGCACAACAATCCTCCTTGCAGGAGAGAGTGGCTGAAGAGGCTGAACGGGAAAGTGTGGACTTGAAAAAGGTTGAATATATGAAGCAATTTGAAGGTCAAGCATTTAAAGGTGTAGTAAGCAGTGTTACTTCCTTTGGTCTATTTGTTGAATTAGAAAACTCCGCGGAGGGATTAGTTCATGTATCAACTATGACCGATGACTTTTACCAATATGTAGAGAAAAAGTTAACCCTTCTTGGAGAAAATACTAAAAAAGCATATCAGCTTGGTCAGGCAGTTAAGGTGCTAATAACCAGGGTAAATACCGAAGATCGACAGATAGATTTGGAGCTGGTAGAAGAAGAGTAGGCGTATAGACGAACAGGTGCTATTGACTTATATATAAACTCTGCTATAATTGATATACAACATAAAATTTCTTGCAATATTTTATTGTTTTGTGTTAAAATATAACCCTGACTCTTTAAGACTTGGGGTCTTATTTTGCCTAAAGTGTGCTAAGGTGTGGTGTTTTAAATGGAAAATGCAAAGGTTGTCATTGAAAATCGAAAAGCCAGGCATGATTATCACATCCTAGAAACCTATGAGGCAGGGATGGAGTTAAAAGGGACAGAGGTTAAATCTTTGCGCTCCGGTAAAGCCAATTTAAAGGATAGCCATGCTCATGTGGAAAATGGTGAACTATACATCTTCAACATGCACATTAGCCCCTATGAACAGGGAAATAGGTTTAATGTTGACCCTGTTAGAAGACGGAAGCTCTTAATGCACAAAAAAGAAATAATGCGTCTTTTGGGAAAAACCAAAGAAAAAGGCCTAACTTTGGTCCCGTTAAGGGTGTACTTTACACGGGGTAAAGTTAAAATTGAACTAGCTCTAGCCCAAGGGAAAAAGCTCTTCGATAAGCGGGAGGCTGCAGCAGAAAAATCAGCCAAGCGAGATATTGAAATAAGCCTCAAGGAAAGAATGAGATAGCATTATCATAGTGGAAGAGTGGAACAGTGGAACAGTGGAAAAGTGAAATAATATCTACTGAGCCTACAGTTCTACAGTTCTACAGAAAAAACAGGAAATTAGAGACTATTGACTAACGACCTAACCTATATCTTTTCCTGGGCACTGGTCGATGGGCAACTGGGTACGTAATCCAATAGGTTGATCCAAGCTAGTGACTAGTCACTAGCCACTAGTAACTGACCATGAAGTTTAGCGTATAAGTTATCATGGGGGTGTACTGGTTTCGACGGGGGAATTCGGTGGCTTGAGAAGCGAGTCGAGGTCGCACTAGCTCGATAAACGGTGCAAAACATTTAAACGCTAAACCAAATTACGCTTTAGCTGCTTAGGCAGCTTTACCTCTTACCTGTTGTGCCTGCGGTACAGGATAAGGGGCCACTTTAGCAGGCTACTCTTAAGTAACCGCCTTGTAACTTAGGGGAAAATTAACATGGCTGGCTGAAGGAAATCTTGTTTGTGGGAGTTCTGGAGGCGAGACAATAAATCACAAACTACACTCGTAGATGCTCAGGTGGTCAGTCCTTCGGACAGGGGTTCGATTCAAGAAGAGTCGCCCTACCCGGTGACGGGTAGTGGAAACATCCGGCTTAATCGGTGAAACCTAAGTCCTTAAATGGATAAGGCAATACCGAGGGGTATGAGGCGAAAGCCTACAGCCCTGTATCGACTCATAGACTGCTAAGTCAATTGATACGCAGTACTAGGATGGAAGCGGAATACATCCATAGGGGTGTGTCCCCTTACCTTATCGCTTCCATAACACGCCGGACAACTATTAGTTGGGGACATTCCCCAACACAAGAGGAATACATTCATAGGGGTGTGTCCCCGTTCCTTGGCTAGTTGAAGATATAGTCAGCGCCTATAGAAATATAGGAACAAAGCGTCCCCTCACCTCCACCAAAATATAAAAGCACTTAACAAAGTGAGTTTTGTTAAGTGTTTTTAATTCAGTAACACTAATACTATTAATCTAATATATTAATAATGTCGGGGCGTAGCGCAGTTTGGTAGCGCACATGGTTTGGGACCATGGGGCCGAAGGTTCGAATCCTTTCGCCCCGACCATTTAATTAATCATGGCGACATAGCCAAGTGTTAAGGCTAAGGACCGCAAGTCCTTGATCCCCTAGTTCAAATCTGGGTGTCGCCTCCAATTAAAAGAGACTAAGTTTACTAGTAAATGTAAACTTAGTCTCTTTTATTATTATAGTGACATAAATGTTGCATAAAATTTTTCCTTCTTTTGCAATAATTCTTCTGAATATCGACCGTTTCTAGGAGTGATTCGTTTGTACTCGTTGATAATAAGACTACAGCGGCTCTTCTTTTTATTTATTATAAGGTAAGGTTCAATACATTTTAGAAGTTCGTATGCACAATTATGGCGAATCATAAGAGCCCATGAATCTTTATGCTTTTCTGGATTGTAGTTTCTTTTCTTAACAATATTACCTGCTCCAAGGGTATCTCTTAACCACTGGAGGAGTTCATAATCCGTAGAAGCAATTGTAATTGTAGGAGATGGGTAACATCCCTTTTTATGAGTAGTTAAGGTTATCGTTCCTTCCCCATCAATAATACCCGCAATATATGCATATTGAACTGAACTTAACTCTTTAAGCATAAACCCCTCCGAACAAACGTTCTTTATTTTTATTATAGCATAAATAAAAGTAAGTTTTGAATACAAATGTTTCCTAGACTAACAATATCTATAGACTTTCTCTTAGAACCGGAATCAATTTTGAGGAAGGTTGGTGATTTGTCCAAAATGCTTTATCCTTTGGCTTACAAGGGATAAAGCATTATTTATTCTGCTAAAAATGCTAATATTGTGCAAAGGCTTTTTAAAGCGTTATTTTTGTCGAAATTATCTGGTAATTCAGGAAGGAAATAGAAATATTAAGAAGAATATCTAATAATTAGGAATTAGCAATTATACAAAAATAAATAAATGTTTATTCCCTAAGGCATTCATTTGCTACATATTTGTTAGAGGGGGGAACTGATTTAAGATATATTCAAGAATTGCTAGGTCATATAAGTTCTAAAACTACAGAAATTTATACCCAGAAAGAACCCTTGGAACCCTTGGGGTCAGGCTTGAATAATTCCCTAATTTGCCTTAATCTATCTATAGAAGTCTTAGTTAAGGTGGTGATAAAATGGCGCGAAGACCCAGGGTGGAGTACCCCGGAGCATTATATCATGTTATTTGCAGGGGAAATAATGGTGAAGACATTCTAAGCCAGGAAAAGGATAAAATAGAATACATAGAAATACTGAAGAAATACAAAATCCGTTATGGGTTTAATCTCTATGCATACTGCATTATGGATAATCATGTCCACTTGCTAGTGGAAACAGGGGTTATCCCCCTGTCAAAAATCATGCAGGGCATCCAACAGAGTTTTACCCAAAGGTATAATAAACGATATCAGAGGACAGGCCACGTATTTCAGCAAAGATATAAGGCTAAATTATGTGATATGGAAAATTATTTGCTGCAGTTGATAAAATATATTCACCATAATCCGATAAAGGCACGGATTAGCGGTCTTTCCTATAATTGGAGCAGCCATTATAACTATGCAAAAGGTCTAGGAAATAGTTTAGTGGATGTGGAATCTATTCTAAATTTACTTTCGGAAGACCGTAATCGGGCTATAAAACTGTATAGGAGTTTATGGAATTTCAGGAGGATGAATTAGAATTAGAACAATGTATGCTGGAAATTGATAGTTTTGAAGATTCAAATACGGAACACAAACCTAAGAATAATATTAGAAGCTTATTAGATTGTGACTACATAATAGATCATGTATGTGAAATAACGGGACTGGCTAGAGAAGACCTTATTAGGAGGAGTAGGGTACAAAAGCTTTCTGACGCCCGAAAAATAATCGTATTATTGTGTAATAAATATAGCGGTATTTCTTCTTCGGTTCTAGCCAATCAATTAAACACTCCTTTGTCGATGGTATCCAAAATTAGAAGTGAGGATAGTAAGTTGTCCCAGAGTGCGGAATTACCGCTGCAAGAAATTGAGAATAAGGGAATTATTCAAGCCTGACCCCAAGGGTGTTTCCCTCAGGGGTCAAGGGTGTGCATTGTACCATTTTATAGTAGATTAGCCAAGATACAAAAAACACACCGCAAGGTGTGTTTTTTGTATCTTGGTGGAGAATAGAGCAGAGATCGAACCCTTTCGGGGGATTGGGGGAAACTAAATGTTTCGCTCCCAGGAATATACTTGTGAGAATTAGTTCTTCCGTCATGTTATGGGGTGAAAAATATTGTTCCAGTATACATAACATTTCCCTGGAGGAAAATGGAACTTTAAAGAGTTATAATGTGGTTTCTTAGCAGGATATTTGTAATCTCAAGTGTAATTCTAAATAAATGCATTAATAAAGATGATTTAATCTTATAAGATAGCGAGCCACTTAGAAAAAAATTTGCCTTAATGCTAACTATAAAGAAGGAGGATGTGCTTATGAATAATAAACTGAAGAAAACAGTCACGACAATATTGTTAACCTTATTTTTTATTACCTTGTTCAATACCCAAAAAGTTGAAGCTGCAGATGTCACCGCCCAGGATCTTATGGGGTCCTGGGATGCCCGGCTGAAGATCAATAAGCTGGAAGTGTTCGGAACCATGCAGAAACAGAAAGATGCCGCCTACAAACAGGAACAGGAGCCCCAAAAGGTAACTTTTTCAATGCATGAGGGAAAACTGGCGGTCAGCTTCGGCTCAGTTCCGGTGCCTATTTCACTGAGCGGCGGAAAGATAAGCGGCACAGAAGCAGTAAGTGTAGGCTTTTTCCCCATTAATGAGATGATACTGGAAGGAACGGTAAAAAAGACCGCAAACGGAATTGATTTCACCATTAACACATGGGGCGAAGCATTCAACAAAGACCGGAAAAACGGCTGGATATACTCTTATACTTATACGAATGCACCGGCGTCTGCCGAGCCGTCAGCATCCAAGCCGCCTGCGGCCGAAGAACCAGCAGAAGTTGAGGAACAGGCCGTTGAAGAGGTGATTCCTGTTGAATTAATTACCATCGAACCGGGACTTTTTCGTCTTAAAGTAGGTGCCCAAAGACAGCTCAATGTAAAGATTAAGCCGCCAGGCGCCAATGCTGCTGATGTCATCGTCAAATCCTACGATTCAAATGTTATTGACATCAATGGGCAAGCCGTGGTTACAGGACGAAATGCAGGATATTCAGAAATCGTGGCTTCCACCCGTGATGGTAAGATTCAAACCAAAAGCAGGGTATTCGTGGGTAGTGAAACAGAAGTAGTGAGCGCGGTACTGGACAATATCTGGACCAAATCAAAAGAGTTCCTGGCTGGCGAATCCTTTAAGGTCAAGGTATCAGATGGTAATTGCGGGGTGAGGGGATGATGCAGATTATGAATAGAAGCAAAGCTGATTCCAGATTTATGCTGGCATTGTGCGTACTGATATTAGCTGTGGTACTCGCCGGGTGTTCGGGCAAGACTGGGGACACAGAGCAGCAAGTTTCTGAGCAATATGATTATAAGGGAGAACTAAAGGGTAATCTAGCTCACGGTTACGGAACTATGCATGAAAAAGGAGCTTTAATCTATGAAGGGGAGTTCAAAGACGGTATCATTCATGGTCAGGGTAAACTATATGAGAACAATGTACTGAAATATGAAGGTGAATTTAAGGATGCTAAGGCTTTAGGAAAGGGGATAATTTATAGTAAGGCTGGCAAGAAAATGTTTGAGGGGACTATTACAGAAAACGACGGAGAGAATTACCAAGGAACGGGCACTCTTTATAATGAACAGGAAGAACCGGTCTACCAGGGAGAGGTATCGGTAAAAGGCAGCAAGGTGGATTTTGCCGCCAAAGGTAAAATCCTCTATCCCAACGGCGCAGTGTTTTATAACGGAGAGTTGAAGGATGGCATGCCGGCAGGGAAAGGGACCTACTATGATCCGGAAGGAAATATATTGGAGAACAATTAATCTATACATAGCTAATGGATTTTAATTGTTTGTAAATATTGCCCAGTGCAGATTGTGTGTTGAACACATGAAAAACATATAGCGGTATTTCTTCCTCGGTTTTAGCCAATCAATTAAACATTCCTCTGTCGATGGTATCCAAAATTAGAAGTGGGGATAGTAAGTTGTCTCAGAGTGCGGAATTACTGCTGCAAGAAATTGAGAATAAGGGAATTATTCAAGCCTGACCCCAAAGATTAAAATTAAAAAATGGTGTTTTATAACTCCTTACTATAAAAACAAAGACTTGCTAGAACATCTTAATACAAAAAAAGAAGAAATAATTCTAGAAATAACTAAGAAAAGACTTGATTACTTAGATGTTAATTTTGATGTAGTGGTGATGGTGGCAGATGACTTTTTAAAGGAGATAGGGATTTTAATTAACTTAAAAAAGTACAAGCTTAATATTAATGTAGAGCATATTAGGTCTAATAGGAGTTGGCGTGAATGCTCCTCCCCCTTAGTACAGAACTTATTTAGAAAAATATCAGCTGTTACACCTGAGCGAGAAACCGAAGACGGCAAAAAGCGTGTTGATACGGTTGTATCGATATATATGGATTATTACCTCAAAGGCATTAAAATATTAAACCTACTACAGACAGAATTCCCCGATTATTATGAAAAGCTAATTGAAATAAAGGATGTATGTGAAAGTGATGTTCAGGTTAAATGTTGTTTAAATGAAGCAGGAATTGATAATAACAAAGCTGTTCTCACTACAATTATTAAGGAATTCCAAACAACGTTGATGACTGAATTTGGAAATGTAATGTCGATAAACATGATCGAGGAATTAAAAAATCAGATAATTAGTAGTTGGTTACTATACTGTCCAATGGATTTTAGGTGATAAAATGAATGATAATTTGTTATTTGAAGATATTAATAGCTTTACTTTTACAAAAAGACCAATGCCTGTACCATATAATTATAGAATAATGTATAAAGTAGCTCAAATAACTTTGATTATTGGTATTTGCTGCCGTAAGGGTTCCTCTTGTTCATTATTAAAATTACACTTTATTTCTTGGGGTTTAACTTCTAAAAAAGAAATGGATGCTTTAGCCTACTTCGCAAATAAAAAAAAGGGGAGTGTATATCCTTATATTAAGTTTGATCCAGCTTTAAATAGAGCGCTTGCTTTTGCAGTATCTGAGCAAATAATTCTACAACAATCTAACGGTAAATACTTATTAGGCGAAAAGGGGAAGAAATTTTTTGACGAGTTAATTGAAAATCAAGATCTTTTAAAGATTGAAAAAAATTTTTTAGCAAGTATCTCAACCAAACTACCCGAAAATAAAATCCATAGTATTTTAGGTGACTGGAGGATTTATACATGATTAAAATAAACGCTCTTAAAATTATTATAGAATCTGAGAAGGGGCAGTTTGGCATACGAGAGACCTTTAATGATAAGATTAATTTTATCGCAAGTTATAAAAATACTCGAGGTAAAAGTTCTGTTATCGAGGCTATATATTATTGTTTAGGGTTGGAGGAGTTACTTGGTGGAATAAATGACCACGCTTTAAGACCTGTTTTTAGGAAGGAATTAGAATATCTGGATGCTAAATTAGCAGTTATTGAAACTGATTTTTTTTTAGAAATAGAAAATAGTATATCCGAGTGTGTTACTTTACGTAGAAGTGCAAATAAAGAGGGTAGAAAACCTGCATTGATTTCAGTTTATAATGGGAATTTAATAGAATCATTAGAAGGAAAGGCTCTTTATGAGGATATGTATGTGCACTCCCCTGGTTCGGCAACCAATGAAAAGGGGTTTCACAAATTTTTGGAGGAATTCATAGAATGGGATTTACCGTTAGTACCCACATATGAAGAAGAGGAGAGAAAATTATATTTACAAACTATTTTTTCTGCACTGTTTATTGAACAAAAGCGTGGATGGTCAGATGTTTTAGCCACTATACCTACCAAATTTAAAATTAAAGATGTACAAAAAAGGGTAATAGAATTCCTAATAAATCTGGAAACTCTAGAGACAAAAAAAAAGAAACAAGTGTGTAAGACTACTGAAAAAAAGTTAAAAAATTTATGGGACGAGAATATAAAATATATTATGTCTACTCTTTTTCGAAGCAATTGCTTAATATATGGATTGCCTAAAAACCCGGAGATACTAGATAGTAACTTTGAAAGTAAAATATCACTAATTAAAAAATTAGGGCAACAAAATGATATGTTATTAGCCGAATATATTCAGAAATGCCAGCTTGAACTTGATAAACTAAATGTACAAGAAAATATTGCTGTTGGAGAAACTTCGGATCAACTGGAGATTGAACTATCTTATAAGAATGAGGAATTATTAACTTTAGAAAACGAGTTAGTAGAAGCAAATAATAAAGTTGTTTTTGAGATAGAAAATCTTGAGGTGTTAGAAGAAAGGTTAGAAATAATAAAAAATGATCTAAGTAATAATAAGGATGCGTTAAAGATTAAAAATCTGGGTTCTACTCAAGGGTGGGAAATAAATAAAGACTTTTGTCCGACCTGTCATCAAAAAATACATGATAGCTTACTTCCGCAGAATATAGAGTATAATCTAATGACTATTGAAGAAAACATTAAGCATTTAGTTGCTCAGAAAGAAATGTTAGAATTTACTATCGGAAATAGCAAAACTCTTATCGAAAAACTCAAAATCAATATAGCTACTGTCGAATCACAAATGATAGCTAATAGAAAAATAATACGATCTTTAAAAGCTGATTTATCTTCCAATGAGCAGAATGTATCGGAAACATATATACGTAGAAAAATCTATTTAGAAAATGAAATTGAGAAATTCAATGATCTAGTGGAAGATATTGAATCCAAAATCAAAGAGCTTGGTGAATTATCAAGTAAGTGGAAACAATTGGAGATTAAAAAAAGCCAGTTACCAGAAAAATTTACTGAATTAGACATAAAAAAATTAAAGTATTTTGAAGAAATTTTTAAAAATAGTCTTAGTTTATATGGATTTAGCAGTACTAAACCTGAGGATGTTGAGATATCTAAGGAAAAATATCTACCAACAATAGAAGGTTTTGACATGAAATTTGATTCTTCAGCGAGTGATAATATTAGAGCTATATGGGCCTTTACAGTTTCAATCCTTAATATCTCTAATTATTTTTCAGGCAATCACCCTAACATATTAATTTTTGATGAGCCTGATCAACAAAGTATTGAATATGCACATATGGAGAAGTTTATTAAAAGTCTGATTACTCTCAAACCAAGATGTCAAGTTTTTATAGGTATCACTTTAAAGGATGAAAAAATAGTTAAGTTAATTGAAAAAATGGATAAAAAGGATTATAAGCTAATTTTATTTAAAGATAAAGCAATCCAACCGTTAAAAAACAATTAGAAAATCATGGATTGAATTTAATTGTTGCTTAACCTTCATTGACCAAATAGTGGTTACTAGTTTGATGAAAACATCAGAAAGGATGGATTATAAACTTATAGTGTAGCTTGGTAAACATTGAGAAGAATATTCACGAATACGGTATCCTTAACCCCAAAAATCCTGAAAATAGAAATATGCTAACACCAGAAAATGTATTATTTTAACAAGTGTTAATGACAATAGACAAAACTTATCGGTCAAAAGAATATGAAAAGGGTAGTATTTGATTACTATATGATTTAAGTTTTCCGTTTAGATTGGAAATTATTTGCTATAGCAAATTTTGTGGGGTAAAACAACGTGTATCTAAATTAACCAAACAACACAAGAAACCAAACACACACCGCAAGGTGTGTTTTTTGTTTCTTGACGGTTTTAATGGGCGAACCCATGACCTGAGGGGGATTGGGGGAGAGGCTCCCCCATTATAATAAGGAGGGGCACAGCGAAGCGTCCTGGGGAACGCATGGGTTCCCCGGGAAAAGGGCCTTGCCCTTGGTAAGGCGGTTCGATCCCCCTTAGCTCCACCAAATGAAAACGAAATTTAATGTTTGTTAAGCGTTTTTATTTATTTATGCGAAAGTATCACTACCTCTGACCCGGAATAACCTACCGCTAAATTGGAAAATAGAACATGTTAACCCCAAAATATAGATTTTTACCAGAATCCTGTAGTAATATCAGATATTATTACAGGATTCTTTTATTTAACAGGAGGAGGTAAAGCATGGGGAAGAGGTTTTTAGCTGTTATGTTAGTATTTTTAATGATGTTTTCCTTACTGCCAGTGGGAGCCTTTGCCGCAAGTAAGGGTAATGAGGGTAACGAAGGTAGTGAAAAAACCGTTGTTTTTACTATTGATCAAAAAAACTATCTAAGTGGCGGCAACATAGTCCAAACAGATGTAGCCCCATATATAAAAAGCCTAGGGGATGGTACTATCGGTGGTAGAACCATGGTGCCGGTAGCCTTTTTAGCCCCAGCTTTAGGAACGGAGCCGGCGGTTTGGCATCCTCAAGAGAGAAGGGTAACCATCAAAAAGGGTAATGACCTTATCTCTATAACCATTGGCAGCAAAGAACTAGTGATAAACGGCAAAAAACTGTTAATGGATGTGGAAGCAGAGATCAAGGATACAGGGGATGGCACCGGGGGAAGAACTATGCTGCCTATATCCTTTATAGCCAAGGCCTTGGAAGTAGCCTATCAATGGGAACCTATTAGTAGAACAGTATCATTCTATGGCTATACAAAAACCTATAGCGAAAAAGGAACCTTTGGCCCCCAATCAGGGCTTGAGACCATAGATGGCAGTGTAGTGGTAAAAGCCGATGGAGTTATATTACAAAACCTAGTTATCAAAGGCAATCTCACCATCGCTGAAGAAGTAGGTGATGGTGATGTTACCCTGAACAATATTACAGTAAATGGTGAGACCTATATCCGCGGAGGCGGTAAAGACAGTATCCATATCAATGGCGGTCAATACAAAAATATTACCGTGCAAAATGTAAATGGTAAAGTTAGAGTAGTAGCCAAGGACGTAAACAATCTCCCTGTAGTCATCTCGGAAGATGCTAAAGGAGAAGAAATAATTTTGGAGGGTAATTTCTCCAGTGTAAAAGTAGAGGCAGAAGGAATAAATATTTCAACCCAAGGCAATACAACCATCAAAGAAATCATAGTTTCAGAAACAGCCAAAGAAACTAAGCTAAACCTGGCTAAAAACACAACTGTTGAAAAGGTGGTACTGGACAGTAAGACAGAAGTGAAAGGTACAGGTACCATTAAAGAAGCCGAGATAAAGGCGGACGGGGTACAGTTTGAGAAAAAGCCAGAAAAGCAAACTGTATCAGAAAAAGTAAAGGAAGCACCTAAGGTGGAAACCCCTGCTTCCCAGCCATCAACGGGTGGTAGCAGTGGCGGTGGCGGAAGCTCTACTAAACCCGTTACAGGAGTAAGTTTGAATCATTCCTCAGCAACAATGATCCTGGGAGGAGAAACATTAGAGCTGATACCCACGGTGACACCGGATAATGCTACCAATAAAAGTGTAACATGGTCTTCCGACGTGGAAGATGTAGCCACAGTAGATAGTAATGGAGTAGTAACAGCAGTAGGAGTCGGAACGGCTACTATTACTGTAACAACAGAAGATGGCAATAAGACGGCTACTTGTACTGTTACTGTAGTTCAAGCTGTGCCTGTAACAATAACCGGTTACGAAGGTAGCGAAACAGAGGTAGTAATACCGAAGTTTATAGAAGGAAGTAAAATAGATACTATTGATTTCACAATAGCAGAAACCTTGGGAGCTGATGAAGTAGGGATAGTGACAAAAATCGGCGATTGGGCACTTTCATATCCAGCTGTACCCAAAACCAAATTTACCATACCCGACAGTGTAAAAATTATAGGAGAGGGTGCCTTTTCAGGAAATGCCCTTACTCATATAGAAATACCTGACAGTGTGACAGAGATTGGGTATTGGGCTTTTTCCTACAATAATCTTACTAGTATTATAATACCCGATAGTGTTACTAGCATTGGTGAAGAAGCATTTGAAAATAACCAACTTACTGGGATAACAATACCAGACAGCCTTAAAATCGATAAATCCAACGGTATAGTGAGCTTAAATATAGGTCCTGGGGCATTCGGGTACAATTCCTTTGCTGACTTTGCAAATATCAAGCTACCTGATGGAATAACAATCATAGAAGACTGGTTTAGTAATAATGAGCATCTTACTAGCCTAGATTTACCAGAGGGTATAACCACCATAGGAAACAACGCCTTTCAAAACTGCGGGCTTAAAAGTGTATCTATACCTGACAGTGTAAAAAGTATCGGTAATGAAGCCTTCGCATACAATGCACTTACCAGTATAGTGATACCCGATAGCCTCAAGATAGAAAAAGATGGGGAAACAAGCCTAAACATTGGAAGAAATGCTTTTTCTTTTAACGAATTTACTAATTTTTCCAACATAGAGATGCCTCATGACATCACAATTATAGAAAACTGGTTTCAAGGCAATAACGAAATAACCGATTTAAGCATACCTAGCAATATTAAGAAGATTGGCCATGGGGCCTTCCAAAGCTCAGGCCTTGAAACAGTAGTGATACCAGATGGTGTTACTGATATTGGATTTAATGCTTTTAATTATAATAAACTTATTTCTATTAATATACCTAATAGCGTAACTAGCATTGGCGGTAGTGCTTTTGCTTGGAATAAGCTAACTGCAGTTGAAATACCGGATAGTGTAAAATCTATTGGTAGTTTTGCTTTTCAATATAATAATATTACTAGCATCACCATAGGTGAAGGAGTAGAGTTAGGAAATAAAATAATTAATAACAACGATGATAACGTTGCTGATTACTTCCTTGATGTGTATAACGGTGCCGGCACCTATACAGGTACTCAAACAGGACCTTGGACCAAGGTAATGCCTGATACTTCAGTATCAACTGCCAGCCTAACATCTGCCCAATCAGTACAGGCAGGGGATAATAATGTAACTATAGCTATCCAACTTAAAGATAGCCAGGGAAATGCCTTAGGGGGGACTTACGATATTTGTGTATCAGGTCAGTTAGGACAGTCATCTGTGATGCTCAAGGAATCTGATAAAGTTCATTTTAACTCTCAAGGTGAAGCAACTATTAATCTATCTATACATACAGCAGGTACTTATAATGATGCAAAGGTAGAATTAAAGACGGCATCAGATACATGGAGCACAATAGGGAATACCTTTAGCATAGAAGTAACTCGCGGAGAGGCAGCAAAGCTTGGTATAGCACGCCAGCCCTTTGCTGATAAGGATAATCCTCAGCCTATAATCCATGTGCTAGATGAGTATGGCAACATTGTTACCGATTTTAATCTGGAGGTTACAGCAGCAGTAGGAGTAGGAGTAGGAGACTGGACATTAGAAGGAACAACCCCTGTAACAGCCTTAGGAGGAATAGCTACATTTGGAGATTTAACACCTAAAACGACTTCAGATGTTTTAAATGCAACCATTGTTTTTAGTGGGGTAGATTTGACACCGGTTGAATCCGAACCTTTTCAAGTCCTTACCCCTAAAATCCTCGCAGATGAATCCTACACAACTGGTCAATTTGGAAAAATTGAATATGTCAATGTTAAGTTCTCTGAACCAGTTACATATAGCACAAGTGTAGCTGATTATACAGTAGCTGATGCGGTGTATAGTCAGTCTATTACGGTACAAAATGTTACATCAATAAGCTTCGATGAAGTTCGTTTAACCCTCGATACGTTGGATGAAGATAATTATACAGGTGTTGTATCAGTAACCCCTGCTGAAGGTGCAATTACCAACTCATTTGGTAATACAGTGGCTAGTGCTCCTGTGAATATTAAAGATAAAGTAAAACCAGCTATGTCACATGCTGTGATTGTTTCTGATGATACAGCAAGGATATATTTTTCTGAACGGATAACAATTGATAATCCTGAAAAGGGCCGCTTCCAATATGATCCTGTTGGTGGTCCAGGTTCGACGCGGCTAGATGAAGATGCTCCACCTAATATTATTTCTGACAGAGAAGTACTCGTCACATTTACAGGTGCCTTTTCATCGGAGATTACAAGAGATAGTTTGTTTGCTTATTCTCCGGATGAAGGAGGAAGCTCTTCTAATATCAAGGATTTAGCTGGGAATGAAGCAGAAGGTTATACAATTTATGGTCGCTATATTAGTAGAAACTAAATAAAATAATCAAAATCCTTTCTCCGTAACTAAATGGAGAAAGGATTTTTTTTATTGCAAGAAACTGTCATAACCTACTGCAGGTTTTTAAAAGAACTTTGTCGTAATAGAGTATAAAGAAAAAATATCTGGAGGCTCCATGAAGCGAGACAAAAAATTTAAACAAACTTTCATAAAAATTATACTATTAATCTTTTTCCTAAATATTTTCCCGCCCTTTAATGCCTATGGACAAAATAATTCTTCTAATGAATCTGAGCCAAGGGCAGTGAATGGTGTTATTGATTTAAGTGACTTTACGGAAAATACATATAAAAATATCAAGCTCGACGGTCAATGGGAATTCTATTGGAATGAATTATTTACTCCCGAGGAGTTGGACAAGCCCAGGGAAAAATCATATATCTCTATCCCCGGGTCATGGAACAGCTTTGAAGTTGACGGTGAGCCCATAGGGGGAGACGGATATGCTACTTTCAGGCTGACGATAAAACTGCCGGAAGATGCAGGGGCTTTAGCCTTGAAGCTTCCTTCTATCTATACAGCCCATAAATTATGGGTGAATGGGGAGTTAGTCAGTGAAGAAGGAGAGGTAGGTCAATCAAAAGAAGAAGCTAGGGCAAGGCACTATCGTAAAGTAGTGCCTATTCAACCAGAGAATGGTGAGGTTGTTCTTGTTTTTCAGGTTTCTAACTTTATGCACAGAATGGGAGGAATCTGGCAGCCAATACTCATTGGCGACTACAATACCATAAAAAATAACTATGATATGAGTACGGTTTCTGATGCATTTCTTTTCGGTATCCTATTTGTACTGGGATTTTTCTATATGGCATTTTACTTTATAAGAAGACGGGAAAAAAGTGCCCTATACTTCGGTATTTTTGCTCTGATTATGTCCTTTAGAATTATTTCAGTGGGCAATATTTTGATTGTTAGGTTTTTTGAAACCATACCCCAAGAAGCTGTTTTAAGATTGGAGTATATGACCTTTTATGGAGGTATGGTGGCATACACAGGGTTTGTTTATTCTATGTTTCCAAAAGAAGCATCAAAAAAAGTCTGGTTTGTGGTTGGGGTAGTAACCCTTATTGAGACTCTAGTGGTTTTATTTACTTCACCCAGCTTCTTTTCCAGGATACTATACATATATCAAATTTTTGCAGTCATTCTCCTGGCCTACTTAGTGTTTATTATCATTAAAGCAGCAGTAAGAGGAAAAAAAGAAGCATGGCTGGTTATGATAAGTGGAGTTATTTTCTTTGGCACAGCTGTTAATGACATGCTATTTTATAATGAAAAAATCAATACAGGTAACCTATATCCACTGGGTCTTTTGGCACTGGTATTTACCCAAGCCCTGTTGTTATTAAAAAGATTTACCAATGCCTTTTCAACGGTGGAAATCTTAAATACAAAACTTATTGAAAAGGATAAATTAAAGGATGAATTTCTTGACGATGTGGCCCATGGGATTCTAACGCCTACCAATGGTATGGTGGGTATAGCCGAAGCCCTTTACGATGGTAAGGATGGAGGATTGAATGAGGCGCAAAAATCAAATCTAGAGCTTATAATTTCCAATGGTAGACGACTTGGCAACTTAGTGAAGGACATACAGGACTTTTCCAGGTTGAAAAACAGGGACATTGAGCTTAAAATGGATAATTTAGATTTAAACTATGTGTCTGAATCGGTTATGGCCATATGTAGAACCTTAGTTGATAATTCCAAGGTAGAATTGGTAAATGAAATATCCCCAAATGAGTTTTATATTAAAGCAGATGAGACTAGAATTTACCAAATCTTCTTTAATCTTGTTGAGAATGCCATTAAGTATACAACTTCCGGTAAAGTAGGTATTTCCGCAACTAAAAAGGGTAAGGATGTGGAAGTTACAGTATATGATACGGGTATTGGAATACCTAAAGATAAGCTCCATACCATATTTGAACCCTATGTTCAGGTTTCTGAAGGTCAGAACATAGGCTATGGTGGTTTTGGGTTGGGACTATTTATTACTAAAAATCTTATAGAGTTACATGGAGGAAGGATAAAGGTACACTCTGAAGAAGGCAAAGGTACGAAGTTTGTATTTTCATTCCCTGGGGGAGAGAAACCCATTGAAAGCAAGGACAATCTCCACCTAACCACTGCCAATCATTTAAATTCACACTGGGCACAAAATAAAGAGATGGAGCAGGATAAAACCTATAGGATTCTTGTGGTTGATGATGAAGCTGTTAACAGACAGGTTCTGGAAAGTCATCTCACCCATGAAGGCTATACTGTCCATACTTTGGCCAGTGGTGGGGAGGCCCTTAGTCTAATCAAGGGAGGCAAAGGCTACGACCTTATTATTCTTGATATTATGATGCCAGAGATGACTGGGTTTGAAGTTTGTCAGGAAGTTAGGAAGATACATACCCTTTCTGAATTGCCTATACTGGTTATTTCAGTAAAAAATAGAACAGAAGATATTATAAAGATTTTAGAACTTGGAGCCAATGACTATTTATCTAGGTCCTTTGACAAAAAGGAATTATTGGCTAGAGTAAAAACCCTTATTATGATGAGAAAATCTGTAAGAGAGGCTTTAGAAGCCCAGATAGGTTTCTTACAGGCCCAAATAAAACCCCATTTTTTATATAATGCTTTGAACAGTATTATGGGGTTGTGCATTGACCAGCCTGAGAAAGCCTATAATCTTTTGGGTGAGTTTAGCAACTACCTTAGAGGAAAATTTGGACTGAAAAGTATGGATAGTCCTATCTCCCTGGGGAAAGAAATTGATTTTATTAAATCCTATATGAGTATTGAGAAAGCGCGATTTGGAGACAAACTTGAATTTGAGCTCAACATAGAGGCAGGTCAAAATTTGCTTATACCTCCTTTGATTCTTCAACCCCTTGTGGAAAATGCGGTTAAGCATGGGATTTATCCTAAACCCGATGGAGGAAAGGTTGTAATATCGGCGAAAACGGAGGAGAAAGAGACTATAATCTCAGTGGAGGATAATGGGATAGGGATGTCCAGGGAAAGAATTACCGCTATACTTACAGGTTCTAGCTCTGGGCAAGGAATAGGACTTAAAAATGTTGATGAACGGTTAAAGCTTTACTACGGGCAAGGGCTTATTATTGAAAGTTCTCCCGGCAAAGGGACTAAAATTTATCTAAAGATTCCGGATTACTTACCTTAAGGGAGGAGGTAGAATTTTGCTTAGGGCAATCTTAGTAGATGACGAGGTTTTAGCATTAAAAAATCTAAAGTTTGTATTAAGTCAATTTGCAGATATAGTAATTGAAGCAAGTATTGCTAATCCCCTGGAGGCTCTGGTGAAAATTGGGGGCATTAAGCCCGATGTGGTTTTTTTGGATATAGAAATGCCTCGAATAAACGGATTTGTTGTGGCCGAGGAAATACTGAAGGTTTCGGCACAAACCTTAGTTGTTTTTGTTACCGCTTATGACGAATATGCAGTCAAAGCATTTGAAACAAATGCTATAGACTACATTCTAAAACCGGCATCGCCAGAAAGGATAAAACACACATTAGAGAAAATAAGAGAAAGATATAGTATTAGGAAATCCTTAGAAGAATATCAGAGTTCAATCAGGAATGCCTCGGGTATGTTGGATTTTAAAATTGACAAGGTGATAGCCTGGAAAAATGATCGGATATTTCTTTTTGGTACGGAGGAAATACTGTATTTTACGTTAATGGACGGGGAAGCTGTGGTGGTTACCGAAGGTGATACATACAAGGTCAAGGGAACACTAAATAGTTGGGAGGAAAGTCTTAAAAAATTAGGGTTTTTTCGATGTCATAAAAGCTATCTTATCAATATAGATAAGATAGCTGTCATAAGTCCCATGTTTAAAAATACCTTTGCCATCAGACTAAAAAACTGCGCCACGGAAATTCCTGTAAGCCGCCGCTATGCCGTAGAGTTTAAGAAAAATTTTATATGGGGGTGACAAGGATGATAAGCAAGAGTGGAATATATCATACGATTTCTACTAATTTAGTTTTGATCTCATGAAAAAAACTGAGTTTTGGAAGAAAGATGCCTGCATCTAGATTAGCCAAACAATACATAAAAAATTGAAACAAAAGGACTTGAACCCTCGTGGTTTAAGTCCTTTTGTTTTCCCATAAAAAAATATAGACAATTATACGCTCGTTTTGCGGAATTAAAATGATAGACTCTTGCCTGAAAGAAAGAATACAAAAACATATATACTCGTTTTGACAACGTATCAATATTTTGATAAAATGTGAGTACAAACCGAATGGAGGTGTTGTAATGGCTACTATTAGACCAAGTTCGGACTTACGCAATAAATACAATGAAATATCAGAGTTTTGCAATAAATATAATGAACCAGTGTTTATCACTAAGAATGGTACAGGGGATCTCGTTGTCTTGTCAAATGAGGAATATGAGCGTTTGAGCGGAAAATACGAACTGTACCGCCTACTTGACGAAGGTCTGGCATCCATGAAAAAAGGAACAGGCCGTCCAGCGGAGGAAGTATTTGCTGAGATAGCGAGGGAATTTGGCTTTGACAGAGTATAAGATTGTCATCGAACTCCCCGCTCAAAGAGATTTGCAAGGTATTCTCCGTTATATAACGGACACGCTGAAAGAGCCTGTTGTTGCTAGGCGAATTTATACATCAATCAAGGAGCAGATTCTGATGCTGAGTCAAATGCCGTTGCGGCACAGCGTTGTTCAGGATCAACCGTATGCTGCAATAGGAGTCCGCAGGTTGTTGGTTGAAAATTATATCGCATTCTATATTATTAATGAAGCAAAGTGCGAAGTACACGTTCTGCGTATCCTCTATAACCGCAGAGAGTGGCAGAATATTTTATAAAACCAAATAGGAAGATGATGAGGCATCTTTTTTAGATGCGTCGGGCGCTATACCTTGAGCTATTCAGCTCTTTGACACCGGACCTATGCTGAATTCTTCCCCACTTGGGAATATCGCCCTGTTCACGGAATTGACTTGGAGACGTATTACGAAAGCAACATGGACGATGAAAAATACGTCAGTAAAATTCTGGATACCCGTCAGAGGAAGTAACTCACATCATAATAGAAATCCATTGTGAGTGGCATCTATATTCACCTAGCTTGCCAAATAATCTACCATCTATTGATAAGAAGTATTTGTCAATAGATGGTTTTTATTTTGCCCTGGATGTCCCGGTAATAAAGCCGTTCCTGCCAATTTTGAGGAGCGGCTTTTACTGTTTAGTGCTGTTTTGAACGGAATATTATTGGCGGTGATTGGATTAAGCCACGCTTTTTCAGTGGTCATGGCAAGAATAATTGTTGAAAATTAGGCAGGGGTGCGCATATCTAAAGGCATCGTTAAAAGATAGGGATAATCGTTAAAAATTAGCTAATCGTTCAATGGGGTCATTAGATAATATTTGGATATTTTCCGTAGACGTCGCACGTTGAGACAGTCGTGTTGATAGGGAAGGAATAGCTTGGTACCAAAGGATTTAGAGGTTTTTAAGTAAAAACGAGAGTGTCTTTTATGTTCCCTCAGACGGATAGTTTGAGGGTTTTTTGAACCCCTGGGGGTCTACTTTTACGCAGAAATATACTATGGCGCAAAACATAATGGGAGTTTTGTATAAATGTATGATTTATTTGAAGGGTTTTCTTATTCGAGAAAGAACAATTAAAAATTAGAGTTTTTTATTATTAACTCAACTTTCGCAGACTGAAATAGGCAGGTAAGCCTTGATGTAGTTAGGTAAGTCTGCGAACCATTGTTGTAGTTGACTTTTAATTAATCTTTGCATATTTTTGTTGCTCTTCTTTAACGTATCTT